>Ga0196963_10000053_pt1 | contig 161962 bp, 149 predicted proteins | sample S1_5metaG_FD_148600 | JGI IMG/M metagenome (GOLD analysis project Ga0196963, IMG submission 148600) | Soil microbial communities from Anza Borrego desert, Southern California, United States - S1_5 | ecosystem: Environmental > Terrestrial > Soil > Desert | place: USA: California | collected... | reverse complement strand
TCGGTACGTGGGGACAGTGTTTGGCGTATGATTATCAAACGCTAGAAACGAACAGGTAGGGGTGCCAGTCCAAAAAACCTGAAACAGCTTCTTTCAGCAGCCCCCGCCGCCCTGCACCCCCCGTACCCGTCCCTCAGTTTCCATCTTTTCCTGTTCGGCGCGTGTCCTGCCGCCGTTAGGCGGCTATAGGCGTACGCCTGCCCAACCAGTTGGGTACGGCTGCCGTCCTGCCCTACCAGACCGCTCGGGACTACCTGTTGTGCAGTTGGTACCGAACCAACTGTCGCAGGTACTGAGCCGGTCTGTCGGGGAAACCCGTGCAGTTTCTGGCTGTTGACGGGTTTTCCTGTTTCGGGTACGGCTGGGCGGGGGTGAATGAGATGGAGTAACTAGGCTACGGCCGCTGACCGCTCGTGCCTGGCATGGCTCTCGTGCCTGCCTTCTCACTCCATCTGTTATTACTTCAAACCGCTCTCGGGTTTGGCGCTGCCGACGTACTGCGGGTCTATGCGCTCTCGCATATGTCCTGTTTCTGTACGTCAGGGCTGTTTGTTGTTTACATCTTTTCCCGGGTTTTCCTTCAAACCCGCTTGCGCGATCGCTGAATCCGCGCTATGTGTGTGGGAACGGGCGAGCGATGTACCGCCAGTCAACAGACAGCGTGCATATGCCGGTACGGGGCGCCTTTACCAGCGACGAGGCGTGGTATTCGGTCTTGGCGCACGAGCTGGCGCATTCGACGGGTCATCCGTCCCGCCTGGCGCGCGATATGGGCGGCGGGTTCGGGAGCAAGGCCTATGCGCGCGAAGAGTTGACGGCTGAGATTGGCAGCGCCTTTGCCGTCGTCCATCGCTCGGCCTCTGGCGAGCAGGTAGTCAATCTCTTCGTCGCTGATGGACGCGCCCTTGTAGACGGTCGGATCGGTGAACTGGTACTCCGACCATGCGGCCTGGATTAGCTGATCGCCCGCCGCGTACCGATCGAAGACAATGACCGTGCTGTTGGGGCCGTCGTTGTCGCTGGTCGAGACGAAGATCGCATCGTCGATGAAGAACGCCCGCTCCGGGTTGTACGGCGCGAGAATGTCCCGGCGGTGCGCGTTCAATGTTTCGGGGGAAGACTGCACGCCCTCGACAAGCCCTCGGTAGGCGAAGAGGTGCAATTCCTTGCGCCGGTCGATGATGGCGCAGTTGTCCAGCGATTCGATGGACGCCGCCGCCCATTGCCTGAGCCACAGACAACGGCTGCGCCGCCCGTGCCTAAACCTTCGCAGAAAAGCGGCGACATTCCTTCTGTCGGCGAGAATGACGCAGTGCGCGCAGGCGGGGAGCGGGTAGCCGTGCGGGTACCGCTGGTAGCCGGAAGCCGAGCAGTCGTAGACGATGCCCTTGTACTCAAGATTGCAGTGGATGAACCGCAGCGTCAGGCCCATCAGGAAGGCCTTGAGGCGGTCCAACGGACCGAGTTGGGCAGTGACGCCGGGCGCGCTGTACAAGCGCAAGACGATCAAGGTCTGGTTGGTCTTCATCGGTGAACAGGCAGTCGCACAGCCGTTCGATGGCATGGGCGACGGCCCTTCTGTCACCGTTCTGGGCAACCCAGGCGAAAACCTCCAGACTGGCGGCCCGTTCCTTGCAGGTCTCCCGAAACTCTCCCCAGGTCCGTTCGTTCATGCCGCCCTCCCCTCTACCGCCCTTGTCGGCGGGATCGGGCGGGAGCGCGCAGAGCGCCACGAGAAGGCATCCCGCAAAGCGGGGCCAACGGGCTTGAAGGGGCCGGAGAATCCGCTACAATGGGTCGGCCTTTACCTGCCGTCCCTCGGGTACGGAAAGCGTAAATGGCTGGAAAACCTGTGTTTATGGGGCGGTAGCTCAGTTGGTAGAGCGCGTCGTTCGCAATGACGAGGTCGGGAGTTCGACCCTCCTCCGCTCCACTTTTCCAACGGTTGCGGCCCCTCGCGCGTGTGGCGCGGGCGGCTGCTAACTCAACGACGACCGGCAACGGCCCGCCCGCCTTCAAAGGGTGACGCCGACCGGACCCGGTCGTGGAGGACAGCGTCGATGGCCAAGTCCGTCAAACTCCTGCTGGTCGAGAACGTCGAGAGCCTCGGCATCGTCGGGGACGTCGTCAACGTCCGCACCGGCTACGCCCGCAATTACCTGCTCCCCCGCAGCCTCGCGACCGCGCCCAGCGACGACCTCGTGAAGCAGCTCGCCGGCAAGCGCGCCGAGGCGGAGCGCCAGGTCGCCGCGATGCGCAAGGACCGCGAGCAGCTCGCCGGTAAGCTCCAAGGCGTGGAGATCGAGCTGATCCGCTCGTGCAACGACCTCGGCATTCTGTACGGCGCCGTGACGCAGCAGGACATCGCCGGCGCGCTCAACGCCAAGGGCTACAAGGTCTCGCCGCGCGACGTGCGCATCACCCAGACGATCAAGCGCGTCGATCACTTCGACGTCCACGTGAAGCTCGACAGGGACCTGGACTCGATCGTGAAGCTGCACGTCAAGCCCGACCGCGAGCTGCCCAAGGACCGCGGGCAGTCGGCCGGCGAGGAGACGCAGGCCGCCGGCCTCCCGGGCGAGGCGGGCATGCCCAAGCGCCGCGACGCGTTGAGCCTGGCGCTGGAAGAGGCGAGCAAGAGCACCGAGAAGACCGGCTGGGGCGGCGGGGACAAGAAGTCCGCGGCCGCCGACAGCGAGGGGAAGGCATCGAAGAAGGGCGACAAGGCCGACAAGGGAGAGAAGAAGGAGAAGCCCGAGAAGAAGGACAAGGCCGAGAAGCCCGCGAAGAAGAAGTAAGCGCTACGAGTTTGCAGTCAAAGGCCCCGGGCGAGAGCCCGGGGTTTTCTTTTGCACGTGGTGCATAGTCGTCGTGCGTGGGGGAAGAGCCGCAGACCAACGGTCTCCACTCTTTGTCTTCCCAACGTACTACGCACCACGCGCAACGCGCTTCTTCATCCGAGCGCCGCGAGCACGGCCTTCGCCGCGTCGGCGATCGGGACGTTCGAGCCCTTGTCCCCGCCCGTGCGTCGCTTGATCTCGACGCAGTTCTCCGCGAGGGCCTTCTCGCCCAGCGTCACGCGCACGGGGATGCCGACGAGGTCGGCGTCCTTGAACTTGACGCCGGGGCGCTCGTCGCGGTCGTCGATCAGCACGTCCGCGCCGGCGTCGGAGAGCGCGCGGGCGAGCGTTTCGCACACCTCGCGCTGGCGGGCGTCGTCGGGCTTGAGCATGACGACGAGCGCGTGGTAGGGCGCGATCGGCGCGGGCCAGACGATGCCGTTCTCGTCGTGGCTCATCTCAACGCACGCGGCCATCGTGCGCGAGACGCCGATGCCGTAGCACCCCATGATGACGCTGCGCTGCTTCTGCGATTCGTCGAGGACGCTGAGCCCCATCGCATCGCTGTACTTGGTGCCGAGCTTGAAGATGTGGCCCACCTCGATACCGCGCGCGGCGACGAGCTGCGCGCCCTTCGCGCGGGGGGACGGATCGCCCGCCATCGCGTTGCGAACGTCCCCCACCTTCACGCGCGAGTCATTATCGAGCGCCGCGCCGACCTCCCGCCGCCAGTTGAAGTGCTTGACGTGGTAGTCCGCCTTGTCCGCACCGCTCGCCCAGAAGCCGCCCTGCGAGGCGTCGGCATCGACGAGCAACATCGTGCCGGGCACGGTGTTGAGCGTGCGGGGCGAGACGTACCCGATCGCGAAACCCGCCGCGCGCGCCGCTTTCTCATCCGCGAGCGCAACGGGCACACCCGCGAGGATCTTGACCTTCCCCTCGTTGACGTCGTGATCGCCCCGGACGACCGCGACGATCCACTTCGGCGCGCCGGCGGAAGCATCCTTCGTCTCAAAGACGATCGACTTGAGCATCCGCTCAGGCTTCACGCCCATCGCCTTGCCGACCTCATGGATGCCCGGCAGGTTGGGCGTGTGCACCTCGGTCAGCTCGCCCGTCGCGGGCTCGCAGAACGTGCCGCGCGGGCGCTCCCCGATCTCGCACTTCTCGACGTTCGCCGCGTAGCCGCTGGCGGGGCACTTGAGCACGGTGTCCTCGCCGCTGGCGCAGTTGACCATGAACTCGTGGCTCGCCGAGCCGCCGATGGGGCCGCTCTCGGCCTCGACGGCGCTGAAGTCGAGCCCGCAGCGCGTGAAGATGTTGCTGTACGCGCGGAACATCGCGTCGTACGTCTCGTTGAGGCCGCCGGGCCCCTCCACCACGGTGTGGAAGGAGTACGCGTCCTTCATGATGAACTCGCGGCAGCGCAGCAGCCCCGCGCGCGGGCGCGCCTCGTCGCGGAACTTGGTCTGGACCTGGTAGAGGTTGATCGGGAGCTGCTTGTAGCTCGTGACGCACCCCTTGAGCAGATCGGTAATGACCTCCTCGTGCGTGGGCGCGAGGGCGTTCAGCCGCTTCCTGCGGTCCATCACGCGGAAGAGGTTGTCGCCGTAGGCCTCGTCGCGCTTCGTGTCCTTGAAGAGCTCGAAGGGCTCGAGGGCGGGCATGAGCAGCTCGCTCGCCCCCGCGGCGTTCATCTCCTCGCGCACGATCTCGCCGATCTTGGCGAGCGTGCGCGTCGCGAGGGGGAGGTAGTCGTAGATCCCCGCGCCGACGGGGCGGATGAACCCGGCGCGGTGGAGCAGGACGTGGCTGGGAACCTCCGCGTCCTTGGGGGCCTCGCGCGTGGTGGGGATCAGCGTGCGCGTCCAACGCTGGATGACGCCGGTGCGCTTCGAACGCACGCCGTGGGCATTGCTCGTGGTCATGGGGGCGGAGGGTACGACCCGCGCCCGCGGCCCGTGCACGCCGCGTGATGCCGCGTCACCCGGCCGTCCACTACCATCCCCCATGCCCGCTCGGTACGCATGGAGGCTTCTTCGCGCAGGGGAGTTCCGCCTCGACGGCGGCTCGATGTTCGGCCTGATCCCGCGGACGGTCTGGTCGCGCTCCGTCCCGACGGACGACAAAGGCCGGATCACCGTCCATCACAACTGCCTGCTGCTGGAGCGCTCGGGGGACGCGACGGACGCCCAAGGCCGCGTCGTCGAATCGCCGAAACTCGTCCTGATCGAGGCGGGCACAGGAGACAAGCTCGACGCCAGGAGCATGGACCTCTTCGCGATGCAGCCCCGGACGGTGCTGGATGCGCTTAACGAGGCCGAGTGCCGTCCGGAGGACATCGGCGCGGTGCTCGTCTCGCACCTGCACTTCGACCACGCGGGCGGCCTGACGCGCCTTGCACGCGCCGGCGAGAAGCCGGAGTGGACCGGCCCCGCCGGCGGCATGGCGGGAGCGCGCCCAGACCACGGCGTCGTGCGCAGCTTTCCCAACGCGACGCTGCACGTGCAGCGGCAGGAGTGGGACGACGCGCTCGCCAACCGGAGCGTGATGACGCGCACGTACTTCGCCGATCACTTGCAGCCGATGCATGGGCACGTCAAGCTCATCGACGCGCCCGCACCGTTCGAACGCTGGCGCACGCCGGACCGCGACGAGCCGCCGCTCCTCACCTTCGAGCAGCGCGCGGCGGAAGCGCTCCCGGGCGTGCGCACATTGCGCGTGCCGGGGCACACGTGGGGGCAGCAGGCGGTGCTCTTCACCGACACGAACGGCCAGACCGTCGTCTTCACGCCCGACGTCATGCCGACCGCCGCGCACGCCGGCGCCGCGTACAGCCTCGCGTACGACGTCGAGCCGTACACGACGATGGTGACGAAGACGTGGTTCCTCGCCGCGGCCGCGGAGCGGGATTGGCTGCTCGTTCTCGACCATGAGCCGGGCGAGCCGCTGCGCCGTGCCCGCAAGAACGACAAGGGCTGGTTCGACCTGGTGGGCGCGTGAAGAACCTCCTGCACAAGCTCGCGTCGATCGGCGCCGCCCCCACGATCGCCGCGCCCGAGCTCGCGTCGGAGTTCCACGGCCAGACGCTCGCGCTCCTGCGGCGCCGGTTCCTGTGGTTCTCCGGGCTGCTGAGCCTGTTCGGTCTGACGTCGATCGCCGTCGCGCTGATCTCGTGGGCGTTCGACATCGGCATCAAGCGGTTCGTGGCGCCGGGCATGCCGGTGATGCTCGACAAGCCGATGAACTTCGTGCTCTCGCTCGGGGTCGTCGGCGCCGCGACGGCGATCTACTGCCTGTGCTTCTGGCGCGTGCGCCGGCGCGAGATCTCCGGCGACAAGCTGCTGCGGTACACGTTCCTGCTCGTCGTCGTGGACGGCCTCATCCACGTCGCGACCTACTTCGTGCCGGGCGCGCCGAGCATGGGGCTCTGGGGCGTGCTGATCGTGCACCTCACGGCCTGCCTCTTCCTGCCCTGGACGCCGGTGCAAGCGGTGATCCCCCTTATCCCGGTGCTCGCGCTGTGGGCCGCGCTGCGCATGGCGGTGGGCGACGGGGAGCTGGTGTGGCGGCTGGTGTGGCTGCCCCTGGGCGTGCTCGTGGGGGTGCCGGGCGTGCTGGTGTGCGCGCTGCGGCACATGCAGCGCGTCCAGACGTTCGAGAACGCGTTCCTCATGCGGCGCTACCGGGACGTGCGGCGCGAGCTGGTGGACGCGCGGCGCATCCACGAGTCGCTCTTCCCGCGCCCGATCTCCGACGGGCCGTTCCGCCTGTCGTACAAGTACGAGCCGATGCAGCAGATCGGCGGGGACTTTCTCTTCGTCCACGCGACGCCCGACCACCCGCACCTCCTGAGCGTGCTCGTGATCGACGTCACCGGGCACGGGATCATCGCGGCCCTCACCGTCAACCGCGTGTGGGGCGAGCTGACCCGCATCTACGCGGAGCGGCCGGACATCGCGCCCGGCGAGGTGCTGCGCCTGCTCAACCGCTACGCGCACCTCACGCTCGCGCCGCACGCGATCTACATGACCGCGCTCTGCGCGCGCATCGACGCCCGGGCGGGCGCCCTCGAGTACGCCAGCGGCGGCCATCCGCCGGCATTCGTGCTGCGCACCGATGGCTCACGCGAGGAATTGCACGCGACGTCGCTTGTCCTCGGCGCGTGCGGCGAGCCGGACTTCGACGCCGCTCAGGCTCGTGTCGCGTTCAACCCCGGCGACCGCCTGCTCGCGTACACCGACGGGGTGATCGAGGCGCTGGGTTTGCAAGGACGTCTTCTGGGGCTCAAGGGGTTCCGCTCGATGCTCGACAAGACTCCCGTCGATCCCGAGGTGGGTCTCTGCCCGCCGCTGGTCAAGGCGCTCACGGGCTTCCGGCTCGGCCCCGCGGCGGACGACACGTTGCTCGTCGAGGTTTGGCGTGAGGGGGAGGACCCGGCACCAGGCGGTGCGCGGGCGGCGTGGTCCAGCGGGGCCACCGCGTGAGCACATCTTTTCCACCGCTTTTCACGCGCGCAAACTCTGATTCTGACTCGCTTTACCGATTCTCGCAGCGCAACCCGTCGCACACCTCTTGTGCCCTCCGCCGCCGCGCGGTATGCTCCTCGCGTTGTTGGTTCCTGCGCCTCGGCGTCTGCCGGGGTTGCGGGCGAAGATGGGAAGTGCGGTGAAAATCCGCCGCGGACGCGCCGCCGTAAGGGGTGCCGAAGCGTTCCGGGCCGTGCAAACGGCCAGCCACTGGCGAACGCCGGGAAGGTGGAACGCGGAGCCCTGAGCCGGAAGACCTGCCAACGACATGGGCCTTGGCGTGTGCCAGGGACCCGCTGTTGGACCCCTCGCGGGGCGTTGCGAAGCAACGCCAAGGGGACCGGCGAATCGGCGCGCCTGCTTCCGCGCGTTGCTCCGCTGCTCTCAATCCCGCGATGGGCGTCCGGTCGGTGCGCTTTAACGCGCACGCGGAAGCCGTCCCGCGCGAATCGGGGCGTATCGCCGAGTGGCGGAAGGATCGTGCATGGCATTTCGGAGGAGGAGCCCCGCGGCGTTCGTCGCGTCGGCGTGTGCGCTCGGGACCGCGGCTCTCGCGGGTCCGAGCGATCCGTGGGCGGATGAGGTGATGTCGTTCAACGCGGGCGCGGGCGCGAACCCCGCGCACCCGAACCCGAACGCGAGCCTCGGATCGCCAGAGCGCTTCACGGGGGAGGGCGTCTTCCCGGGCACGGTGACGCCGTTCGCGTCCGCGTACGGCGGGAATGAGATCGTGAGCATCGGCGCGGGCGGGAGCCTCGTGGTGCGCTTCGACGAGCCGGTGCGCAACGACCCGGGCAACCCGTACGGGATCGACCTGATTGTCTTCGGCAACACGTTTTTCTACGACCCTTCGTTCGAGCCGATCGCGACGGCGCTGTGGGAGCCGGGGGGGCGCATCGAGGTATCGGCGGACGGCGCTGATTGGGAATTAGCGCCGGGCGTCAACGCCGACGGTCTCTTCCCGACGCTCGGGTACACCGATGAAGCCTCTCCCTTCGGCAGCGCGGCGCCCGGGCAGGTCCCCACCGACTTCACCAAGCCCGTCAACCCGGCCTTCGCGTGGCAGGGCCAGGACCTCGCCGGCCTCATCGCCGGGTACGACGGCTCGGGCGGCGGCGCCGGCGTTGATATCGGCGCCCTGGGCTTCTCTGAAATCTCCTACGTGCGCGTCAGTCTGCCCGCAGGTACGCCGGGCAAGTTCGAGATCGACGCGTTCAGCGACGTGACGGCAGTCCCGTCTCCGGGCATGCTTGTGTTGGCGGCGGTCGGAGGCTTCTTTTCGCTGCGCCGTTCCCCCTCTCGGCGCAGCGTCGGCGCCCCGTAAGGGGCAAGCCGGCGGCAGTCGCGAAGGATTCGCGGCCCCGCTGGAGTGTGAGAGAGCGCCGGCGCGGCTCGGAAGGTCCGCGCCGGCAATTGCGATGATGCACGGGGTGGACACAGCACGGCCGGCTCGCGCCGGCGCGACGGCGGGTCTGCTCTTCTGCGCGCTCGCGGCGGGCGAGCACACGTCGCTCGCGCAGGTCGGCGGCCGGACCGGCGCCTGGACCCACCTCGGCTCGACAAGCGCCCGCAACGCCCTCACGCGGCACCCGCCGCCGGACTTGGCGCAGCCGGCGTGGACCCGAGCGACGGGCCAGGCGGGCTCGACGCTTCTTTTCCCGTGGCAGGCGTCGCCGGCGGTGGACGAGCACAGCGTCTACGTCGTCGCGCGCACGACGGGCCCGAGCCGCGCGTGGCTGCTCGCCGTCCATCGTGACAGCGGCGGCATCCGCTGGCAGACGCAGCTGCCCGCGCTCCCGGCGTTCGACTCCCAGAGCTGCCCGGTCATTGACCAGGAGCACGGCACCGTGATCGTCGGCGTCGGACGCTTGCTCGTCGCGTACCGGCGGAGTGACGGTTGGGAGGCGTGGCGTACGAATCTCGATCAATTCGTTGTGAACGCGTCCGCCGCGGTGACGGGCGACCGCGGGCGCGCGGACCGTGCGTTCATCACCGATTACCCGTTCGACGCCGGCTCGGAGGGCCGGTTGTACTGCATCAACGTCGACCCGACGCACCCGACCCACAACCCGTACGCGCCCGGAGATATCGTCTGGTCCGTAACGCTCGAGGGCACGTCGGGGAACTCCCCGGCGTATCTGCCCCGTCATCTCGGCGGCGACGGCAGGGTGTACGTCGCGAACTACGGCGTGTACGGGGTCACGCCCGGAACGATCCGCGCGTTCGATCCGGACGCGCAGCAGGCCGCCGTCCCGGTCTGGGAGGCGATCAACCCCGAGCCGCAGGGATACTTCGGCGGGCTCACGATCGTGCCGCGTGGGCCTTCGGGCGTCGCGGAGATCTTCGCGGCGTCGTACGCGTTTTTCGGCGGACCGTCGTGCGAGCCGGGGGGCGGCCCGGAGAGCGCGAACCTGCTCCGGCTCAACGCGCGCACGGGCGCGATCATCGCGGGCTCGCCCTCGAACCGGTCGAGCTCGATGGCCGTGTACTCCCCGGCGGGGCGTCTTGTGCTCGCGGGCGGATACCACCTGCCGAGCGTCGGCGGCGCCGTGAGCGTGGCGATGTTCGACGCGGCCCTTGGCGCGTCATCGCGGGTGTGGGACAGCGCGCTCGCGGGCTGGACCGACGCGAACTTCAACTGCCTGCTCGACGCCGGCGAGTACACGCTGCTCGGCGGGTACCTCAACCAGCCCGTGGTGAGCCACTTCGCCGGGCGCACGCGGATCATCGCCGGCGCGATGCCGACAGCGGCCCTGACGCAGCCGGGGACAAGCGTGAGTGTGCTGAACGCGCTGGCGCCGGTGTGGTCGCCGGGGTTCGTGGAGTCGAGCGGCGCGAGCGCCGGCTCGAGCCCCGCGGTCGCGGGCGGGTCTGTGTACGCGACGGGCTCCGCGGGGGTGGTCGCCCTGGGCCTGACCCCGCAGAGCTACGACGTGGACGGCTCGCTGCGCGTCGGCATCGATGATCTGTACGAGTGGGAGGTCGGCACGGGGCTGCTCGACGTGAACGGCGACCTGCTCGCGGACGCTTCCGACCGCGCCGCCCTCGTCACGCTCCTGCGCGCGACCGAGCCCGAGGAACTCGCGGAGGCGGCCCGATGATCCACCCCGCCGCGCCATCCTCCGTGCGCCCGCGGGCGTTCACGCTCATGGAGCTGCTCGTCGTCATCACGATCGTCGCGCTCCTCGTCGGCCTGCTCCTCCCCGCGCTCACGAAGGCCCGGGTCGCGGGGCGCGGCGTCGTGTGCCTCTCGAACCAGCGTCAGGTCACGACGGCCTGGGCCGCGTACGCCAACGACCACGGCGACCGTGCGGCCCCCGCCGCCTTCCTCGACGGCGAGCGTCAGGGCGCGAGTTATCCGATCTACTGGTGGGGCGCGGTGCCGTCTCCCGCGCTGCCGGTGGACCACACCCAAGGGTTCATCACGCCGTATCTCGACAGCGCGCTAAGCGCCAAGAGCGTGTACGAGTGCCCGGCGCAGCCCTGGGGCACGTACCGCGCGCAGCCCGCCGCGCTCCTGACGCCGCAGCCGACGAGCACGTACGGCTACAACGGGTACTACCTCTCGCCCGCGAAAACGCCGGGGTGGTCGGACGCGATCGCGCACCGACCGTGGCGGCGCATCTCCGACCTTCGCTCGCCCTCGACGCTCGTCACTTTCGCCGATGCGATGGTCATGATCGGCGGTTCGCTCCGCAATACCGCCTTGCTCGACCCGCCGCAAATCTACGACAACGGCGTCTGGGTGAGCAACGGCTCGCCGACAACGGCGTTCCGCCACGGGTCGCACAAGGGCCGCCCGGGCACGGCGAACGTGGCGCGGGCGGACGCGAGCGTGCGCGCCATGCCCCCGGACCCGCTGGCGGTGACCGTCGGCATGCTCGGCTCTGTCGACGCGACAAACGTGTCGTACGTGCCGGATTGGGTGGAGTGGTGAGCCGGCGCGGTTCTTGGACGTTGGTTTGTTCTGGGGGCGTCGCCGCGGCGTGCAAATCGCGTGGTCCCGCGGCCGATTGCCTTGCCGGGGCCGCCGGGGTGGGGTCTAATTCCCGTCCCCGGAGGAGAGAAGCATGCGTTTGACCATTGCCGCCATTGTCGTCGGAGCCGCCGCGTCGATCGCGTGCGCGGACGTGACCTTCAACGATTCCGTTTTCCCGAACTCGAATTGGGGCTTCGAGACAGCGGTCCAGGGGACTGGCTCGGGGAGCGGGACGCAGAGCGCGACGATCGGCAACCCGGCGGCCTCGCGGCTCGTGACGGTCAGCGTCGGCGCCGGCTCGGTGGCGTGGTCCGTGAGCCGCTTCGGGACGACACAGGGCACCCGGTACGACCCCGTGACGCAGGGCGCGATCGCCTCCATCGACTTCACGATCGACTACGCGTACCAGAGCGGCGTCGGCGGCCAAGGGCAGGCGCTGCAGTTCATCATCAAGCAGGGCGCGACGGTCTACGCCGCGGCGTACACGGTCACGGGCTCGACCGGGGCGTGGGGCACGCACACGGCGCTGTCGCTGACCGCGAGCGACTTCACGCCGATCCTGGGCGGCACGGCGCACCCGGACTTCTCCACGAGCGGCGAGTTCATCCGGGTCGGCTTCGCGGTGGGCAATAGCTCGACGGGCGGCGGGTACACGACCGTCGGCGCGTTCGACAACTTCAGCGCGGCGATCCACGTCGTGCCGGCGCCCGGTGCGTTGGCGCTCGCGGGGCTGGGCGGGCTACTCGCCGGGCGGCGGAAGCGTTGAGTTCCGCGCACGCAGGGCGCGTGCATCGCGATTGAAGCCTCACAGAAGCCGCCGGTGGCGACCCGCGTTTGCGCAAGGCGGTTTACGCCTCCGCGAAGTCGTACGCCGCGACGTATCGCCCGGTCTTCAGCCGCACGATCTGCCGCAGGATGTCGTTGCAGAGCGTGCTCGCGCCGAAGCGGAAGTAGTCGGGCGTGAGCCAGGGGTTGTCCCACGACTCCCCGAAGCCCGCGACGCGCAGCGGGCCCATCGTCTCGTGCACCATCACGAGGTAGTGCACCGCCTGCTTGGCGGCGCGGATGCCCCCCGCGGGCTTCATCCCCACGAGCCGGCCCGTCGAGAGGTACCAGTCGCGGATCGCCTCGAGCATCACGAGCGTCACGGGCATCGTCGCGGCGGGCTGCACCTTGCCGGTGCTCGTCTTGATGAAGTCGATGTTGCCGTCCACGCCGCTGGGCGCGACCTCGTCCATCGCCCGGATCGCGATGTCGCTCGCGAGGCGCACGTTGTCGAGGGTCTCGAGCTCGCCCGTCTCGAGGATGACCTTGAGGTGCGCGAACGTGCCGTCCTCGCGCTTGCACGCGCGCTTGACCTCGCGCACCTCTTCGGCGATGGCGTCGAGCTTGCCCGCCAGGAACAGGCCCCGGCTGATCACCATGTCGATCTCGTCCGCGCCGCCGGCGACGGCGTCGCGCACGTCGCGCAGGCGCACGTCGAGCGGGAACTGGCCGCTGGGGAAACCCGTCGCGACGCTGGCGACCTTGACGGCGCGGCCGGGCCCCAGCGCGCGGACGCACTCGGGCACGAGGCTCGGGTAGACGCAGACCGCGCCGCACGAGGGCAGACGTTCGCCGAGGAGCGACTCGTCGCGTTCGAAGGGGCGCACCGCCTTGCGGCAGAGGGCGCGGACCTTCTCCGGGCTGTCCTTGCCCTCGAGGGTCGTGAGGTCGAGCATCGACAGCGCCCGGCGCAGCAGCGCCGCCTTGGTCGAGGTCTTGATGGAGCGCTTGGTGAACGACGCGGCCCGCTCCTGGGCCATCACGGTGTCAACGGTTGGGGAGCCGCGGCTCTTCACGGGTGATTGTTGAGGGGTTCTACCCTGCCCGCATGGACCGCCTGAGCGTCGCGAAAACCTACAAGCTGTACGTCGGCGGGGCCTTCCCGCGGTCCGAATCGGGCCGGAGCCTGCCGGTGGAGGGCCCCAAGGGGGAGCCGATCGCGCACATCGCCCACGCCTCGCGCAAGGACCTCCGCGACGCGGTCGAGGCGGCCCGCGCCGCCCAGCCCAAGTGGGCGAACGCCACGCCGTACAACCGCGGTCAGGTGATGTACCGCATGGCGGAGATGATGGAAGGAAAGCGCGACGAGCTCGCGCGGGCCGTCGAGGCGATGCGCAACGGCGCGAAGGGAAAGAAGGCCGGTGGCGGCGCGGAGGTGACGCGCGCGATCGACCGGCTCGTCCACTACGCCGGGTGGTGCGACAAGTACGCGCAGGTGCTCGGGTGCAACAACCCGGTCGCGGGGCCCTTCTACAACTTCACCGCGCCGGAAGCGACCGGCGTTGTCTGCGCCGTCTGCCCGGACCAGGCGCCATTGCTGGGCCTTGTCTCGCTCCTTGCGCCGGCCCTCGTGCCCGGCAACGCGGTCGTGGCGGTCGCCGGCGACGACGCGGGGATCGCCGCGGCGGTCTTCGGCGAGGTGTGCGCGACGAGCGACGTGCCCGCCGGCGTGATCAACGTCCTCACCGGGAAACGGGCCGAACTCATTCAGCACATCGCGGGGCATCGCGACATCGACGCGGTGCACGGCGCGAATCTTGACGCCGACACATCCCGACGGCTGCGGGACGGCGCGGCGGAGAACCTGAAGCGCGTGAAGGTGCGGGACAACACGGACTTCTCGGACGACGATGTGTGGAACAGCCCGTGGCGGATCGAGCCCTTTGTTGAGTTCAAGACGATGTGGCACCCGGCGCTGTCGTAGCGGACGGAGCGGCGGTCTCTTTCGCGCCGCCGAGTTCGAACGCGCGGATCGTAAAGTGCACCGCGGCGCAGAAGAGGCCCATCGCGCACACGGCGAGGATGGCCGCGCCCGACCACACCAGCCACGCGGGCAGCGCGTCCAGACGCGTCCGCGCCGCGTACATCGCCGCGAGCACGCCGATCATCAGCGCACCGGCGGCGATCGCCTTCAGGATGGCGGGCACGCTCGCCCGATCGCGAGATAGAACCTCGAACGCCGCGAGGACGCCGAGCATGACCGCGGCGCCGACGCGCGCGAGCATCAGCGTCTTGACACTGACGCTCGAGCCATCGCTCAGCACCATCCCGCCGCGAACGGAGAGCCAGCTGAGGAACCCGGCGGTGAACACCGTGCCCGCGACGCAGGCGACCGCGAGCGCGGGCGCCCGCCCGTAGCAGCCGCGCCAGAACATCACCCCCACGACGCCCGCGAGAGCAATGCACGCCTCCATGAGGATCAGCAGCCAGTACGGCTGCCCGCCCCTGAAGAGGGCAAGCCCGACGACCCCGAGCGCACTCAGCGCCGCGGCGACGGCGACGAGCCCGACGACGTGCCGGGTGGCTGCGAATGGCGGTCGTGGCGCTGTTGGCACGGGCGAGAGTATCCGTGGGGGTTTGGGAACCGGTTACCGCCGGCGGCGACTGCGCCGCCGAATGACGTCTTCAATCGGCAGATTCCGCCCGACCATAACCCGAAAATGCGCATATCGGGGTGAAGGGGCGGCCCCGCGCGAGACGATCGCTAGGGGGTCGGTGCGCGCAGCCGCGCACGGCATTTGCGAGGGTCCCTGCGATGACCAAGCCGACGATGGCCGCCCGAACCGAGATCGAGCGCTCGGCAAAGGCGATGTACGCCCGCGTGCTGAGCCAGTGGGCGATCGACCTGCTGCAGCTCCGCCGCGACGGGCTGGATGTGCCGTGCGCCCGCGGCGGGGACGACCGGCTGGTCCTCCCGCACTGGCGCGGGGCGGGGCCGCGCACGCCGGCCTGGTCGGCGGACGCGCTGCGGAACCTGACGTGGAAGCCCGCGCGGACGGCGGCGTAACGAGCAAGGAGGCTTCATGGGCGGCATCAGCACCGGCACCGGCCTGTTCAGCGGGATCGACACGCGTTCGCTCATCGACCAGTTGATGGCGGTCGAGGCGCGGCCCCGTGCGCTGGCGCAGCAGCGCATCGTGCAGCTCAAGGCCCAGCAGGCGGCGTACCTCGACATCAACACGCGGATGTCGGCGCTGAAGACCGCCGCCGGGAAGTTCCGGCTCGAGTCGGTCCTCAAGACGAAGAAGGCGACCTCTTCCGACGAGGGCGTCCTGACCGCGATCGCGGACAAGGGCGCGGCGCTGGGGTCGTACACGTTCCGCGTCGACCGCCTTGTGAGCAGCCAGCAGATGCTGACGCGCGGGTTCGCCGACCGCAACGTGTCGGGCGCGGGGCTGTCGAGCCTCACGTTCGAGAGCGCCGCGGCGAAGCTCTCCCACGACGTGGCCCTCGCGGACCTGAACAACGGCCAGGGCGTCTCGCGCGGCTCGATCGTGGTGCGCGACAGCACCGGCGCGCAGGCGACGGTCGATCTCTCGAGGGTCACGACGATCGACGAGGTGCTGACGGCGATCAACGGGTCGGGGCTCGCGATCACGGCGGGCGTCTCCGGCGGTCGCTTCACGATCAAGGACAACGCGGGCGGCGCGGTCACGGTCTCCAACGGCGCGGGCTTCACGACCGCCACGAGCCTGGGCATCGCGGGCACCGCGACGGGCACCCTCACGGGCTCGCTCGTCTACGGCCTGGGCGTGAACACGTCGCTCGCGAGCCTCAACGACGGCAACGGCGTGCGGGTCAAGAGTGCCGTCGGCAACGGCGCGTTCAACTTCACGATCAACATCTCGGGCGACGCGACCGCTTCGGTCAACGTCAACGTCGGCGACGTCTACGACGCGCAGGGCGTGAAGACGGCGGGAGCGGTCTCCACAGTCGGCGGGGTCATCGATCGGATCAACGCGGCCCTCGACACGGCGGGCTACGGCTCGCGCGTGCGGGCGAGCATCAACGCGGAGAGCGGCCGCATCGAAGTCAACGATATCGACGCGGGCTCGAGCCTGCTCGTCGCGGTCGCTGAAGGGAACGCGACGACGGCCGCCGACCTCGGTCTCAGGCCCGGCTCCGCGCCGACCGGCGCGCTGCAAGGACGGCGCGTGCTCGCCGCGGCGAACAGCGTGCTGCTCAAGAGCCTCAACGGCGGCAGCGGCGTCGGCGGCGACGGATTGCTCTTTTTCACGGCGCGTGACGGCTCGGTCTTCTCCGCGGCCATCGACCCCAACGGCTCGGTCTCGGACGCCATCAGCGCCATCGAGGCCGCGAGCATCGGAAAGGTCAGGGTGACGCTCAACGACGCCGGGAACGGCCTCAAGGTCACGGACCTGACGGGGGGGACGGGCACGCTCGCGATCACCGGCAACCCCGGCAACGACACCGCGGCGGCGCTCGGCATCGCGACGGAGCCGGCCGGCGTTCTGGCGAGCGTCGTCAACGGGACGAACCTGCAGAAGCAGTACGTGGGTCTCGGGACGCAGCTGTCGGCGTTCAACGCGGGGAAGGGCGTGGGCTCGGGCCGGTTCCGCGTCACGGACTCGGCGGGGCGCGTCGCGACGGTCGACATCGGGACGGACTCCAAGACGCTCGCCGACATCGTGGACGAGATCAACGCGGCGCAGACGACGCCGCCGGACAACCAGACACCGGCGGAATCGCTGACCACACGCGCCCGCATCAACGCCAAGGGCGACGGCATCGAGATCTACGACACCGGCACGGGCTCGCAGCGCATCAAGATCGAGGACGTTTCCGGCACTGTTGCGCGCGATCTCAGGATCCTCGGGACCGCCGCGGGCACGGGCGTCGGGGCCGACAACAGGATCGACGGATCGCTCGAGACGAAGATCGACGTCGGCGCCGGGGACACGCTCGACGCGATCGTGTCGAAGATCAACGCCGCGGGCGGGCCGGCGACCGCGTCCATCATCCAGGACGGCGTCGGCTCGGTGCCGTTCCGGCTGACGCTCACCGCGTCGAGGACGGGCGTGTCGGGGAGGTTCCTGATCGACACGGGCGGCGTGGACCTGGGGCTCACGAGCCTCTCGCGGGGCGAGAACGCGCGTGTCTTCTTCGGCAGCGGCGACTACGCGAGCAGCATCGCGGTCACGAGCACGTCGAACCAGGTGGACAACATCCTGGCCGGCGTCAAGATCGACCTCAAGAGCACGTCCACCGACCCGGTGACGCTGAGCGTCACGAGCGACACCGACACGATCGTCGGAAAGGTCAAGGAGTTCATCGACGCGTTCAACAAGGTCGTGGAACGCGTGGACGCGCAGAGCAAGTACGACAAGGACAACAACAAGAAGAGCCCGCTGCTGGGCGACGCGACGATCCAGGATCTCCGCGCCGAGCTCTTCCGGCTTATCCAGTCGCCGGCGGTCAACGTCTCCGGCCCCTACCAGCGCCTGTCGCAGGTGGGGCTGAAGGTCGTGTCCGGCAACAAGCTCGACCTCGACGAGCAGAAGTTCCGCGACGCGCTCTCCGCGGACCCCGAGGCGGTCGAGCGGCTGCTCGCGGCGCGCGTCGCCCAGGACGACTCCTCGATCGACCTCGGCAACGGCGTCGTCGTGACCAACCCCAACCCGGGCCAATCGTTCACGTCGCAGGGCGTCATGACCCTGTTCGAGAACGCAATCAACAGGCACGTCGAGTCCGCGACGGGCACGCTCGAGCGCCGCAAGCTCGGGTTCGACAACCAGATCAAGGCGCAGGAAGAGCGCGTGAAGGCGTACGACGTCCGCCTCGCCTCGAAGCGTCAGATCCTGGAGCGCCAGTTCACGGCGATGGAGAAAACGCTGGGCCAGCTGCAGCAGCAGCAGGGCGCGCTCGCCTCGCTCGCGGGGCTGGGCGCGCGGCGTTAAGAAACAGCAACCCCCTGAACTCCGCCCCCCCTCGCTCCGATATTCGTCCTATCTATGGCAACGCCGACGGAAACGCTCCACGACTCCACCAAGCCGCGCCCCGCGGACGCGTACCTGCGCAACCGCGTGCTCACCGCCTCGCCGGAGGAGCTGCGCCTCATGCTGCTCGACGGCGCGGTCAAGTTCGCCGGCCAGGGACGCGAGGGGCTCGCGACGAAGAACTACGAGGCATCGTTCAGCGGCTTCTCGCGCTGCCGTGAGATCATCCTCGAGCTCGTCTCCGGCATCCGCGAGGACGTGGACCCCGAGCTGGCGAAGAACGTCCGCGGTGTCTACATGTTCATCTATCAGCAGCTCGTGGAGGGCAACCACGAGCGTGACCTCGCGAAAATCGACCGCGCCATCGATCTGATCAAGTACGAGCGGGAGACGTGGGCCCTGTTGATGCGGCGCCTCGCGGACGAGCGCGGGCGGGCGGGGCCGGCGCCGGCCCCCGCCGCCGTCAGCCTCGAGGGCTGACCGCGAGCGCGTCGGCGATCAGGGCCACCATCTTGTCCATCACGAACAGGGTGTTGACGTTCGCTTCCGCCTCCGACTCGGCGGTGCGCAGCGCGTCGATCGCGCGTGCCGCGTCCCCGGCGCGCCGGGCGTCCCCGGCCCCGGCCGCGCGGGCGAGCTCCTCGGCGAGCCTCCATCCGGTGTAACGGAACATCCACTCCGCGGCGGCGCGGTTCGCGGCCTCCTTGCTCGCGAGGGCCCCGCTGGCCTCGACGCGCTCCTTGGCCCACGCCTCGGTCAGCTCGTGCATGCGCGGGCCCGCCTCGACGACGTGCGAGCCGCGCAGGACCCTCGCGAAGACCGGCTCGAGCTGGTCGTGCCAACCGGCGATGCTCGTGCCGGCGATCTCCGCGAGCGCGCCCGGGGAGCCGAGGGCGAGCGGGAGCATCCACTCGGCGATGGGCGGCGCCTCCGGGGGGCGGGACCGCGCCCACCGGCGGAGATCGTCGGGGGGGAGAGCCCGGAAGGGCACGCGCTGGCACCGGCTGCGGATCGTCGGGAGGAGCGCCTCGGGCGCGCTCGTCACCAGGATGATCGCGACGCCCGGCGGCGGCTCTTCAAGGAACTTGAGCAGGGCGTTCTGCGACTGGTCCGCGAGGAACTCCGCGCCATCGATGATGAAGACGCGGCCGCAGACGCCGCCGCCGGCCACCGTCGGGGCCAGCCGGCCCGGGTCGAGCACGAAGTAGCGCACGACGTCCACCGGGATGTTCGTCTGCTTCTTCGCGCGGATCTCGGCGTCCGGGTGGTACTTCGACCACTCCTTGGACACAACGCCCAGGTCCGGGTGGCTGCCCGCGCGCAGCATCTGCTGCACGCGGCTCTCGGGGTCGGGCGCGAGACCGCCCGTGAGCCCCTTCTCGCACGTGCCGTCGAGGACCAAGGCCGCAAAGGCGAGCGCCGTCGTGAACTTCCCGACCCCGGCGGGGCCCTGGAAGATCCAGGCGTGGTGCACGCGCTCGCTCACAAGGGCGTCCGTCAGCATCGCGATCGCCCGCTGCTGACCCAGGACGGCGTCGAGAGCGACGGGCGCGGGGACCACGGGCGCGACCGGCGTCGCGGCCGCCTCCGCGCGTTTTTCACCGAGCGTCGGGCCGGCGGGCTTCGCGGGCTTGGCGGGTTTCTTCGCTTTGTCGGCAGGGACTCTCGCCACGCGGCGGAGCGTACGGAGGGTTCAACGCGGAGGCGCAGAGAACAGGAGCGACGGGTTTGAAGAGCGGCGCTCCGGCGCGATCGTTGATCCGATCCGCCCTCTTCTCGTCTTCCTCTGCAACTCCGCGGTGAGTCTTCCTCACGCGATCCCGCGGAGCTTGTTCAGCCCGTTCTGCGCCGCGACCTTGTAGCACTCGGCGAGCGTCGGGTAGTTGAAGACCGTGTTGATGAAGTACTCCGCCGTCGCTTTGAAGGCCACCGCGCACTGGCCGATGTGGACGAGCTCGGTCGCGCCGGTGCCGATGATGTGGACACCGAGCACCGCGTGGCTGTCCTGCTCGATGAGCATCTTGAGCATCCCCGTGTCGTCGCCGAGCAGCTGGCCGCGGGCGATTTCGCGGTAGTACGCGATGCCGGACTCGAAGGGGATGCCGTCCTTTGTCAGTTGCTCTTCCGTCCATCCCACCATCGAGATCTCGGGGACGGAGTAGATGCCGTAGGGGAAGAGCTTCTCGATCGCCTGGCAGGGCGCGCCGAACATGTGGCACGCGGCGAGCCGCCCCTGCTCCATGCCCGTGCTCGCGAGGGCGGGGAAGCCGATGACGTCTCCCGCGGCGTAGATGTGCGGCACGCCGGTCTGGAAGTGTTCGTTCACCCCGAGCCGGCCGCGGTCGTCGACGGCCAGACCGGCCTTCTCGAGCCGCAGCCCCTCGGTGTTCCCCTGCCGGCCGACGGCGTAGAGCAGCGCGTCGGCCCGCAGCGTCTTCCCGCTCTCGAGGAACGCCTCGACGAACTTCGTGTTGCTCGCGTGCGCGCCGGGCGGCGCGGGGATCGTCTCGACCCGGACGACCTTCTCGCCCAGCCGCAGCGTGACGCCCGCCTGGCGGAGGTGGTACTGCAGCGCCTCGATGATCTCGGCGTCCACAAAGTCCAGGAGGCGCGGACGCCCTTCGACGAGCGTTACTTTGACGCCCAGCGACGCGAGCATGCTCGCGTACTCCGTGCCGACGACGCCGCCCCCCACCACGATGATGCTCCTGGGCATGGCCGCGAGGCCGATCACCTCGTCGCTCGTGAGAACGTCCTGCCCGTCGAAGGCGATGTTCGCGGGCCGCGCGGGGCTCGTGCCGACGGCGATCAGGACCTTCTCCGCCTCGATGACTTCGACGCCGTGCCGCCCCTCCACCTCGATCGTGTGGCCGTCTCGGAAGCGGGCGAACCCGTGCGCCACGTGCACGCCGTTCGAGGCGAAGTGCCCCTGCACGATCTCGATCTCGGCCTGGATCACGCGGTTGCACGACGCCATGAGGCGCTGCATCGTCGCGCCCTTCGCCGCCGCGATGAACTCGGCGCTCGTCGGGAGCGCCGGGACGGGGCACGCGCTCAGATTCAGGATCGCCTCGCGGAGGGCCTTGCTCGGGATCGTGCCGGTGTTGATGGCGCAGCCGCCCACGACGTCGCGCGACTCGACGACGCACACGCTCCGGCCGAGCTTGGCCGTCTGGATCGCGGCCTTCTGGCCCGCCGGCCCCGAGCCGATCACGACGAGGTCGAACCGACGCATCCGGTCAGGATAGTTTGGGCCCGCGGGCATTTCAGCCCCCGCCGCCGACGGCGTCCTTGTCCGAGGCGGCCCCGTCGGGCACGGCCGCCTTGGTGTCGGGCCGCTGCGGGGCCGCGTACGGATCCGACGGCATGAGGTAGTTGGTCACGACGAGCTCGACGCGCTGGTTGCCGCGGTCTTGTTCGCGATCGAAGGTGCGGCCCACGACGCGGTCGGCGTCGGCGCAGCCGACGACGCGCACGGCCTCCCACGGCATACCGCTGTCCACGAGCGCACGGGCGACCGCCTTGGCGCGCTCGAGCGAGAGCTCGAGCGCCTTGCTGCGCTCGCGCATCACCTCGTACGGGCCCGCGTGCCCGCGGACCTCGACGATCCAGCGCTGGTCCTTCTGCTTCTGCGCCACCTGCGCGATCGTCTCGCGGGCCTCGGCGCTCAGCAGGGCGCTGCGGTCGTCGAACGTCACCGACGCCGTCACTCGGTCGTAGTCGCTCGGCCGGACCGCCTGCTGACGGTCGTGCCGCCCCAGCGGCCCGTCGCTGTGCGACATCCCGCCCGTCTTCTCGCGGAGGCGCCGCACGAGGGCGACCTCCTTCGGGTCGTTCGAGTCGATGGAGACCGGGTTCCCGAACCCCTCGCGGATGCTCAGGATCATGTCGAGCTGGTGCGCGCTGGGGGCGCCGTCCGCCGCGTTTGTCTCGCTGGGCTCGCCCCCTTGCTTGGGATCGCCCTTCGGGCCCATGTTCATCGCGAGCAGGATCACGAAGAAGCCCATCATGAGCGCGACGTTGTCCGCGAAGGAGATGAGCCACTCGGGCGCGCCCTCGTGCTCTCCCTCCGCGTGGCCGCCGCCGCCGTGGGCGCCGTGGCCCCCGCCGTGACCGCCGCCGCGCCCTCCCTCGCCGTGTTTCTCTTCATGGTCGGCCATGCGTCATCCGTTTCAGGCGGCCTTGGCGATCTTCTGCCGCTCGACGGCGGGGATGAAGGCCATCACCTTGTCCTGCGTCACGCGCGGGTTATCGCCGCTCTGGATGCTGAGGATCGCCTGGAGCATCATCTCGCGGGCGAGGATCTCCTCGCCGGAGCGCAGGGCCAGCTTGTCGCCGATCGGGCCGCAGACGGCGTTGGCGATGATCGCGCCGTACATCGTCGCGACGACGGCCAGGGCCAGCGCGTTGCCGAGCGCGCCGATGTCCGCGCTCGCCAGCTGGCCGAACATGCCCACCTGCCCGACGAGCGTGCCCACCAGGCCGTAGCCGGGGCCGTAGAGCTTGATGAGGTCGAAGAACTTCTTGCCCGCCTTGTGGCGGTCCTGCATCGCCATCACTTCCATGCGGAGCGTCGCCTCGATGTTCGCGGGCTCCACGCCGTCGATGGCCATCTTGAGGCCGGAGGCCATGAACTTGTCCTGGATGTTGGGCACCTCGGACTCGAGCGCCAGGATGCCGTCACGCCGCGCCTTCTCCGCGAGCTTCGACACCAGCTCGAAGCACTCGACCGACGACATGCCCTTGTGGAACAGGAATCGCTTGACGTAGCCGGGGACCTGCTTCATCTTGTCCATCGGCATCGCCATGAAGGTGACGCTGATGGATCCTCCGATCACCATCAGCACGCCCTCCGTCGAATAGAACATCATGAAGTTGCCGTGCGACACGTGGAAGGCAGCGATGCCCATGCACACGACGCCGACGAGGATGCCGATGATGCTTGCCTTGTCCATGGCGGGGCTGCGGCTCTTTGAGACGTGCTGCGGGCCGGGGCGCGCCGCCCCTCTGACTCATACGTCGTCCGTTTTGGCCGGTCGGATAAGCAGTGCCCATCGTCACGGACCCGGAAAACCCGCGGGGAGCGTCCGGAAACCCCTCCCGCGCGACACCCCCCCGGGCGTGCAACGATGGAGCCACGATGTCCCGCGTTACGCACCCAGCGGCGGCCAAGCCGCCCCCGCCGCCCCGAACCTCCGATGTCCCCGACGCCCGCGGCCGGTTCGGCGAGTACGGCGGCGCGTACGTGCCCGAGACGCTCGCGCCGGCGCTCGCCCAGCTCGCGACGGTCTATCAGCAAGCCCGCAACGACGGACGCTTCTGGGATCAGCTCCGGGGGCTGCTCCGGGCGTTCGTCGGGCGGTCGACGCCGCTGTACGAGGCCGCGCGTCTGACCGCGGAAGTCCGGCGCTCGGCCCCCGCGGGCAACGGCGCGACCGTCTGGCTCAAGCGCGAGGACCTCGCGCACACGGGCGCGCACAAGATCAACAACACGCTCGGGCAGGCGCTCCTCGCCGTGCGCATGGGCAAGAAGCGCGTGATCGCCGAGACGGGCGCGGGCCAGCACGGCGTCGCGGCGGCGACCGCCGCGGCGCACTTCGGGCTCTCGTGCGACGTCTACATCGGCGCCGAGGACGCGCGCAGGCAGCGTCTCAACGTCACGCGGATGAAGGTTTTGGGCGCGAGGGTGATCGAGGTGGATGCGGGCTCGCGCACGCTGAAGGAGGCGACCACCGAGGCGATGCGCGACTGGGCGGCGAGCGCCGATACCACGCACTACATCGCCGGCAGCGTCGTGGGCCCGCACCCGTTCCCCGCGATCGTGCGCGACTTTCAGTCCGTCATCGGGCGCGAGGCGATGGCGCAGAGCCTCCGGCTGATGGGCGCGATGCCCAACGCCGTGGTCGCGTGCGTCGGCGGCGGGAGCAACGCGGCGGGCATTTTCTATCCCTTCGTGGATCAACCCAAGGTCCGCCTGGTGGGCGTCGAGGCGGGCGGCACGGGCCCCGCCCCGGGTCAGCACGCGGCGCCGCTCTCGTTCGGTTCGCCCGGCGTCCTGCACGGGTCTCTCAGCTATGTCCTGCAGGACGAGCAGGGGCGGACGACGCCCGTGCACTCCTGCAGCCCAGGGCTCGGCTACCCCGGCGTCGGCCCCGAGCACGCGTACTGGAAAGACCGGGGGCGCGTCGAGTACGCGGTCGCGACGGACGCGGACGCTCTCTCGGCGTTCACGTCACTCGCGCGTACCGAGGGGATCATCGCGGCGCTGGAGACCTCGCACGCCGTTGCGCACGCCCTGCGCCTCGCGGCGCAGATGCCCAGCGCCGAGCACTTGGTCGTGTGCCTTTCCGGACGCGGGGACAAGGATGTCGACGAGGCTGCGCGACTCCTCGGTCAATAACGGCTAGATGTATCCTTTATCGTCCTGGTTGTACCCCTCGACTCCGGGGCGTTTTTCTCGCACAAAGAACCGTGACCACCGAACAACGTAAGACTGGTGCGCAGGGGCGGTTTCCTGTATACTCGCCGCCCGGAGACTCTCCATGGCCGTTGATTGGTCGGACAACATCGTGTTGGCGGAGCTGGCGGACGAGCCGTCCCTCTCGGACGAACTCGCCGACATCACGCAGCGCCTGGGCGCAACCAAGACGGTGCCGCCGCACGTCGTCCTGAACTTTTCGAACGTCTCCTACGTCGGCAGCTCGAACATCGGCGCCTTGCTGGCGATGCGGAGGGTGCTGAACGAGCGCAAACGCCGGCTGGTGCTCTGCTCCGTGAACGACCAGGTGTGGTCGATTTTCCTTGTCACGGGCCTGGACAAGATCTTTACCTTCGCGCCGGATCAGCTCACGGCGCTCGCCGGCATCCAGCTGGAAGAAGCCACCGGGCCGTAACCGCCGGCGGTACCATCGGCGATGAAGATCTCCGCGCTCGCCGTCTCCTTCGTTGCATCCTGCTCGTTCGCCGCGGACCTCTCGCCGCTCGAGAGCGCGATGGGGTGGCGCGACCTCACCGGCGCCGACGCGACGAGCGTCTGGCGCGGCTTCAAGCAGCCGGGCTTCCCCACGCAGGGGTGGACCGCGGAGGACGGGGTGCTCACGCACGCGGCCAAGGGGGGCGGCGGGGACATCATCACCGTCGGCCGGTTCGGCGACTTCGACCTGCGCCTGGAGTGGCGGACCGTGCCCGCGGGCAACAGCGGGATCATGTACCGCGTCCTCGAAACGGGCGGCGCGACCTACGAGACGGGGCCGGAGTGCCAGGTGCTCGACGACGGCGGGTGGAAAGTCGGGGCCGACGACAAGACGAGCGCGGGCGCGCTCTACGACCTCGTCTCGCCGCCCAAGACCAAGAAGCTCAAGCCCGTGGGCGAGTGGAACGACGGCCGCGTGGTGGTGCGGGGCGGCGTCGCGCAGCACTGGCTCAACGGCGAGAAGGTCGTGGAGCTGCGGATGTTCGACGACGCGGGGAAGCCGACGCGGCAGTGGCTCGACATGATCGCGGGGAGCAAGTTCAAGGCGTGGCCGGGGTTCGGGCTCGCGCCCAAGGGCCACATCGCGCTGCAGGACCACGGCGACGAGGTCTCGTACCGCAACGTGCGGATCCGCGCCCTTGACGAGCCGCTGCCGGGGGAGATCACGCTCTTCAACGGCGAGGACCTCGCCGGGTGGGAGCCGATCGCGCCAGACCCGGCGGGCAAGACCCCCGGGCCGGCGGGCGTGTGGAGCGTGAAGGACGGCGTGCTCGTGTGCAGCGGCAACCCGACGGGGTACCTCCGCACCAAGGCCGACTACAAGAACTTCGTGCTGCGCCTGCGCTGGCGCTTCGACCCGGCGAAGGGCGCGGGGAACAGCGGCGTGCTCGTGCGGATGACGGGAGCGGACAAGGTGTGGCCCCGGAGCATCGAGGCGCAGCTCCACGACGGGAACGCGGGCGACATCCTGAGCATCGCCAGCGTCCCGATCAGCGGCGACGCGGCCCGCACGAACGGCGGCCGTACGGCAAAGTCGCACGGAGCGGAGCGGCCGCTGGGCGAGTGGAACGAGTACGAGATCGTCTGCAACAAGGGCGACGTCGTTCTCTACGTCAACGGCGAGGAAGTGAACCGCGCGACCAACGCCGAGGAAGTCGCGGGGAAGATCTGCCTCCAGAGCGAGGGAGTGGAGATCCACTTCAAGGACATCAGGTTGCTGCCGCTGGAGTGAAGAAAAGTCTCACCGCAGAGCCGCAGTGGAAGATGAGAAGAGAACAGAATGGGTTTGAAGAGTGCGTAGAAGCGCAGCTCTCCAATCCAATCGCTTCTCTTCGCAGCGCTCTCTGTGTCTCTGCGGTGAGTTCTCTTACCCGAACCGCCCGCTGATGTACTGCTCCGTGAGCTTCTTGGCCGGGGTCTGGAAGAGCCTGGGGGTCGGCGAGAACTCGACCAGCTCGCCCAGGTACATGAACCCGGTGTAGTCGCTCACCCGCGACGCCTGCTGCATGTTGTGGGTCACGACGATCACCGTCACCCGGCTGCGCAGCTGGAGCATGAGCTCCTCGATGCGGCCGGTGGCGATCGGGTCCAGGGCGCTCGTGGGCTCGTCGAAGAGCAGGATGTCCGGGCGCGTCGCCAGCGCGCGGGCGATGCACAGGCGCTGCTGCTGGCCGCCGGAGAGCTGGAAGGCGTTCCGTTGGAGGACGCCCTTGACCTCGTCCCACAACGCCGCGTCGCGGAGCGCCGCCTCCACCTCGTGGTCGAGCTTCGCCTTGTCGCGCACGCCCCGCAGGCGCGGGCCGAAGGCGACGTTCTCGTAGATGCTCTTGGGGAAGGGGTTGGGCTTCTGGAAGACCATCCCGATGCGCATGCGCACCGCGATGGGATCGACGCCCGGGGCGATCAGGTTGATGTCGCCCGGCTGCAGAAGAATCTTGCCCTGGTACCGCGCGTCGCGGTAGAGGTCGTGCATGCGGTTGACGCACCGCAGCAGCGTGCTCTTGCCGCACCCGGAGGGGCCGATGAGCGCCGTGATCCGCTTGTCGTAGACCGGCATCGAGACGCTCTTGAGCGCCTGGAACTTGCCGTAGAAGAACGACAAGTCCTCGACGGACGCCCGCACCGTCGGCGGCGGCGAGACCTCCTGCGGCGGCGCTTGGATGGGGACGATGGGCGTCGGCATCGGCGGCGGCGGCTCCACGAACACGGGCGAGGACCGGACGCGGGTCACCATTGGATCCGCCTCCGCAGACGGTAGCGCAGCGTGATCGCGACAGTGTTCATGACGAGCGTGACCGCCAGAAGAATCAGCCCGGTCGCGGCGGCGTTGACGTGGAACTCCGGGTTGGGCTTGGAGACCCAGTTGAACATCTGGATCGGGAGGACGGTGAACTCGCTCTGGAGCCACGCGGTCGCCTGATGGAAGACCGAATAGACCGCGGAGACGGACTCGCCATCGGCGGGGATCGGCTTGCTCTCGGCGGTGAAAGGCGCCGGCGGCAGGAACGCGATGTACGTCAGCGCACCGATCGTGATCAACGGGGCCGTCTCGCCGATGGCGCGGGAGAGGGCGATGATCGAGCCGGTGAGGATCCCCGGCATCGAGTAGGGAAGGATGTGGTGCCGGACGGTCTGGAGCTTGGTCGCGCCGCACGCGAAGGAGGCTTCGCGGATCCCCTGCGGGATGGCGCGGATCGCCTCCCGGGTCGCGACGATGACGATCGGCAGCACCAGGAGCCCCAGCGTCAGGCCCGCGGTCAGGATGCTGCGGCCGAGGCCGAAGGTGTACACGAAAAGGCCCAGCGCCATCAGGCCCCAGATGATCGAGGGGACGCCGGCGAGGTTCGCGATGTTGATCTCGATGACCGTCGTGACCCAGTTCTTCCTCGCGTACTCCTCGAGGTAGATGCCCGCCATCACGCCCAGCGGGATGGCCGTGATCATCGTCACGAACATCACCAGCGCGGTGCCGGCGAGCGCGGACCTGATCCCGGCCCTCGCCGGGAAGCGCGACGGGAAGTTGCTCACGAAGCCGCCGATCGAGTCGGGCGCGAGCCGCGCGGCGCCGTCCCGGACAAGCGTCGCCAGGAGCACGCCTAGCACGGCGAGCGACGCCGCGACGAGGAGGGCGCCGGCGACGGCGAAGACGATGTCCCAGCGCCGCCGACCCGCGACCAAGGCGATGAGCCTGCGGTCCTCGAGCACGCCCGGCGGCGGCGACGCGGGAGCGCTCATCAGTACGCCTCCCGGAAGCGCCGGCGCAGCCAGTGGCCGGCGATGTTGAAGCCGAGCGTGAGAATGAAGAGCGTGACGCCCGCCGCGAAGATCGACTGGTAGCCGATGCTCCCGTGCGGGAGGTCGCCCAGGCTCACGGAGACGATGAACGCGGTGATCGTCGCGCCGGGCTCGCGCGGATCGAACGTGAGATTCGGCTGCGTGCCCGCGGCGACCGCGACGATCATCGTCTCGCCGAGGGCTCTGGAGATCGCGAGGATGTACGCGCTCGTGATGCCCGAGAAGCCCGCGGGGACGACGACGCGCCACGCGGTGTTGAAGCGCGTGGCGCCCATGGCGTACGCCCCCTCGCGCAGGTTGTTGGGCACCGCCCGCATCGCGTCCTCGGAGAGGCTCGCGACGTACGGGATCGTCATGATCCCGATCACGATGCCCGCGCTGAGCATATTGAAGCCCGGCAGCCCCGGGATGAACCGCTGGAGGAAGGGCGTCACCACCAGCAGCGCGAAGTAACCGAAGACCACGGTCGGCACGGCGCTGAGGAGTTCGAGCACCGGCTTCACGACCTCGCGCAGCCGGTGCGGCGCGTACTCGCTCATCCACACCGCGACGATCGTCCCCACGGTGATCGAGATCGAGAGCCCCACCAGCGTCGTGGTGAGCGTGCCCGACAGGAGGGGCCAGATGCCGTAATGCGGCGGGTCGAAGAGCGGCGTCCACTCCTTGTCCGTGAAGAACGCACGGAGCGATACGTGCCGGAAGAACGTCGAGGACTCGTACGCGAGCACCCCCACGATGCCGAGCGTGATCAGGATCGACGACGCCGCGGCGAGGAACAACGCGGACTCGCCGAACCACTCGGCGACCCGCCTGCGCGTGGAAATGCCCCGGAGGGGTGCTCCGGGGCTCTCGCTTCCGCTCGGTGCGTTGCGCCGATCCTGCACGCTTCGTCCGCCTCGGTTCGCGCCAGCCACCCGGGGTGGCGCGGGCGCTCAAACGGTCTGAATCTACTTCTTCTCGCCGGGGATCTCGGTGGTGAGCGGACGGCTAAAGAGCTCGTTGACGTGCGTGCCGGTCTGCGAGTGCCCGCCGAACGCCGTGCCCGTGCCGCCGTCGCGGACTCGAGAAAGACACTTCTGGTACGCCTCCGCCGGGAGCGGGATGTAGTTGACCTCCTTCACGAGCGCCGGCGCGTTCTCGAGGTAGAACTCGACAAACTTGCGGACCTCGGGGCGGGCATCGAGCGACTTCTTGCTGACGTAGATGAAGATCGGGCGTGAGAGCGGGGCGTACGAGCCGTCCATCACCGTCTGCTCGCTGGGGGCGACGGCCTTGCCGGTCTTGGGGTTCACCACCGGAACCGCCTTGAGCTTGTCTTTGTTTGTCGCGTAGTAGGCGTACCCGAAGTACCCCATCGCGTTCCCGTCGCGGGCGATGCCCTGCACGAGCACGTTGTCGTCCTCGCTGGCGGTGTAGTCGCCGCGGCTGGCCTTCGGCTTGCCGTTCACAGCCTCGGTGAAGTAGTCGAACGTGCCCGAATCGCTCCCCGCGCCGTAGAGCGTGAGGTCGCGCTCGGGCCAGTCGGGACGGATCTGGCTCCACTTCGTGATCGCGCCCTGAGCGCCCGGCTCCCACGCCTTGCGGAGGTCCTCGATCGTGAACTCGGTGACCCACGTGTTCTTCGGGTTCACCGTCACCGTCAACGCGTCGAAAGCGATCGGCAGCTCGATGTACTCGATGCCGTTCTTCTTGGCCTCTTCCATCTCTTTGGCCTGGATGGGGCGCGAGGCGGCGGAGATATCGATCTCGCCGCGGGTGAACTTCTTGAAGCCGCCGCCCGTGCCGGAGAGACCGACGGTGACCTTCATCCCTTTGTTCGCGGCCTGGAACTCCTCGGCGACAGCCTCCGTGATGGGGAAGACCGTGCTCGAGCCGTCCACCTTGATCGTCTCGGCGCGCTGCGCGAGCGCCGGTCGGCACGAGACCGCGGCCCCGACGAGCATCGCACCCACCGCCCCCACAACGCCGAAACGCATCGCTTTGAGCATCGCCCGTCTCCGTGCGCCGGCGCGAGAAACCGCTCTTCCGGGCGCAGAAGGATTGCCACGCCCGAACAGAACGGCGCAAAGATCGGATGAAGATTGCAAGCCACGGCGTCCGCGGCGGTTAGGAAGGATCGTCTCGCTTGCCATCGCCACGCCCCCGGTCCACATGTGAAGGGAAGTCCTGCTCAGACACAGGTATTTCCGCCCCTCGGTATCACCGGATGGTCGGCCGGGTCGGGCGGATATGAAGTGCGCGCAAACGACAGGGTCACTTCGCCTCCGGCGAAGCGGCGAGCAGGTCGGTGATGCGCTTCACGAGCGCGGGGTCCTCGGGGGATGTCCGCGAATCGAACCGGGCGACGACGCGCCCGGAGCGGTCGACGACGAACTTGTTGAAGTTCCACGTGATCTCGCCGCCGATCGGCGACGCCTGCTCGGTGAGCTGCTTGTAGAGCGGCGCGATGTCGTCGCCCTTCACGGAGACCTTGGCCATCAGCGGGAAGGTCACACCGTACTTGCCGGAGCAGAATTCCTTGATTTCGGCGTTGCTGCCCGGCTCCTGGCCGAGAAAGTTGTTCGCAGGCACGCCGATGACGACCAACCCCGCGTCCTTGTGGGCCTGGTAGAGCTTCTCGAGCTTCTCGTACTGCGGAGTGAACCCGCAGCGGCTGGCGACATTCACGATCAGGAGCACCTTGCCCTTGTACCGCGAGAGGGGCTGATCAACGCCGTCGATGTCCTTCATCGTGTGATTGAGGACGTACGGATCCGCCGCGGGCTTGACTTCAGGCTCCTTCGCCGCCTCCGCCGGCTTGGCCGGCTGCGGGGCGGGCGCATCGGCCTTCGGAGCGGGCACCTCTTGCTTCGGGGCGTCCTGCTCGGAGGGCGCCGGAGTAGACTCCTGCGCGAGAGCGAACGGCGCGGCGCAGAGCAGGGCGAGCGTGTGACGGATCATCCGTAGTCCTCCGTGCCGACCGCGGGCCGGCGGCGGAGTTTATGTCGGGCAGAACGTCGCTCCGCGCCGTCGCGCCTCTGTGCCTTTTCCGTCGCTTCTTCTACACTCCCCCGATGACCCGCCTGAGCCGCATCGTGCGATTGACTATCCAGCCCGGCGGGGCGGGCGGGGGCCAGAACGGGTTTGGGGGGCGGCCCCCCATGAACCTGCCCGGGGCGTTCTTTGAGGTCGAAGCGGTCGTGGCCGGGCCCCACGACCCGCCGACGGGCTATGTGATCGACATCAAGCGCGTTGACGAGGGAGTGCAGCGGCACGCCCGGCAGCACCTCGAGCGCGCGTACGCCGGCGGCGTCCGGCCCGGTGCGGGCCTGCGGGACGCCGCGGCGTCCCTTGTGCGGGTCCTGCCCGGCCTTGAATCCCTCTCCTGGCACTTGAGCCCCTTCCTGCGCGTGGAGGCAGACGTGAAGACGCCACAGACCGTGATCGTCCGCCAGCGCTTCGACTTCGCCGCCTCGCACCGGCTGCACGTGGATTCGCTGAGCGCCGAGGAAAACCGGCGCCTGTTCGGCAAGTGCAACTACGAGAGCGGGCACGGGCACAACTACCGCTTCGAGCCCGCCGTGCGCGTGCCGGCGGACCTGGCGGCGCTGCCGGTCGCGGCGATCGAGGAGGTCTGCGAGCGCATCATCATCGCGCGGTTCGATCACCGGCACCTCAACGTCGACACCGAGGAGTTCGGGCCCCGCGGCGTGAACCCGACGGTGGAGAACATCGCCCGCGTCTTCTACGACATCCTCAAGCCGCACGTCGCGGCCGTCGCGTCCGGCGCGGAGTTGATCGCGATGACCGTCTGGGAGACCGACCGGACGAGCGCCGAGTACCGCCCGTGACGACGAGCCCGGCCCCCTCGCGCGCCCTGATCATCCGGCCCAGCGCGCTGGGGGACGTCGCGCGGAGCGTCCCCGTGCTCGCGTCGCTGCGGGCCGCGTACCCGGACACGCGCATCGACTGGGTCGTCCGCGACGACTTCGCGCCGGTCGTCGAGAACCACCCGGCGCTCAACGCGGTCGTGCCGTTTCAACGCAAGGTCATCGGTCGCGCGCTCACGCGAGGCGACATCGGCCCGCTCCTCGCGTTCGGCCGGTCGCTGCGTGCGCCGGGGTACGACCTCGTCCTCGACTGCCAGGGCCTCGCTCGCAGCGGTTTGATGACGCTGTGGGCGGGCGCGGGCGCGCGGGTCGGCCACGCCGACGCACGCGAGTGCGCGTGGCTCGCGTACAACAGGCGCGTGCCCTGCGGGCCCGACGCCCACACCGTCGCGCGCATGCTCACGCTCGTCGAGGCGATCGGCGTGCCCGCGAAGAGCGACGCCGCGGCGATGCGGTTGTACTCGAGCGCCGACGCGCGGCGGTGGCTCGCGCTGCGGCCGTGGGCGCAGCGGCGCTACGCGGTCCTCGCGCCGACGAGCGCGTGGCGGACGAAGGAGTGGCCGCCCGACCGCTTCGCGGCGCTGGCGCGGAAGCTCTCGGTGAGGGGGATCGTGTGCGTCGTCACGGGCGGCAAGGGGGACCGCGAGCGCCTCGCGGCGCTGCTCGACGTGCCGCACGCCAACCCGCTCGTGCACGACCTCGTCGGCGGGACGTCGATCGCCCAGCTCATGGCGCTGATCGAGGGCGCATCGCTCGTCGTCGCGAACGACTCCGCCGCGGCGCACATCGCCGTCGGCTTCGACCGCCCGCTCGTGGCGCTCTTCGGACCGACGGACCCGGCGCTCGCGGGCCCGTGGGGGCGCGACGCGGACGTGATCCGGCACGCCGCGGGCGACTATCACTACCGCGATCCGCGCAGCGGCGCGTCGATGCGGCGGATCACCGTCGAAGAGGTGCTCGACGCGGCGGGCAAGAGACTCTGGTAAACGATTCAGCACAGAGCCACAGAGAAGACGAGGTCGATGAGAAGGGTTGGATTGGCTTGGAGAGGCGGAGGTGCAAGGCGTTCGCACCTACGTCTTCAACCCAGCATTCCTCTTCTCTTCTTGCTCATCTTCTGTGGCTCTGCGCTGAAACCGAACTGCCCACCGCTCAGGCGCGGCGTTGCAGATCTGTCGCCCGGCGGAGGATCGCCTTCTCTTTCTCGGTCAGGCTCCCGATCCCTTCGCGCGCGACCTTGTCGAGGATCGCGTCCACCTCGCGGTTGAGCTCCTCGTCGTCCTGACGCCGCGGCGGAGCGGCTCGGGCGGCGGGGGCGCCCCCGGGGCGGACGATCCTCCCGGCGCGATCCTTCCTCGAGAACATCGTGAACTCGCCGAAGAAGTCGCGCAGCAGGTGGCTGCGCCGGATGAAGAAGAAGCCGCCGATCGCCCCGCCGATGTGCGCCGCCTCGCCGCCGGCGTTGCGCCCGCCCGTGAGCACGATGAAGATCGCGAGCCCGACGTAGAAGTACGCCATCGTGCGCAGCTTCATCGGGATCGGCGGGAGAAGCAGCTGCACGCGCAGATTGGGAGCGATGTACGCCGCGGCCATGATCACGCCGAAGACGCCGGCCGACGCGCCGACGAGCGGCGTTGTCGTCCGATTGAAAAGCAGGAACGGCAGCCTAGGCAGGTTGAACTGAATCGCGAGCCAGCCCAGACCGTTGAGGACGAGGTACATCAGCCCGCCGCACACGCCGCACATCAGGTAGAACGCGAGGTACTTGCTCCGGCCCAGGTGTTCCTCCACCATGCGGCCGAACATCCAGAGGCCGAGCATGTTGAAACCCAGGTGGAGCAGGTCGGCGTGCAGGAACTGGAACGTCACGAGCCGCCAGACCTCCAGCTCGGCGAACGCCTTGCGCGTTGAGAAGTGGCCGTAGCCGGTGAGGACGTCGAAGACGAGGTACTCGGCGCCCGTTTTCGGGACCACGTTCCCGTCGGCGTCGTAGAAGTGCCTGAACAGAAGCGTCCCGGGAGTGCGCGTGTCCTCCCGCGATGCGGGCTGGCCGGTCGCCGACAACCGGTAGTCGCGGTCGGCTTTGGCGACCTCGGGCGAGGTGACCTCGGCGGTGAGAACAGGCACGCCCGTCTTCGAGCGCGTGAGCGCAAACCCGATCACGAACACCGCGATGTTGATGACGAGCAACCACCCGGTGACCGTGAGCCCGCCGAAGCCGCGCGGGCGCTGGTTGAAGACGTAATCGCGGTCGTAGATCCCCATGGTGCGTCCTTGCGAAGTACGGCGCGCGGCGCGTGCCCCGCGCCGAGACCGCTCCCGGTCAGATCGTTGGCGAGCCGCCGCGTTCGAGCAGCCCGAGGCGCGCGGCCCAGAGGAGCACGAGCGCCGTCTTTGCGTCCCGGATGCGCCCCTCCTCCACCATCGCCAGAGCCTCCGGGACCCGCACGATCCGCACCGTGATCCGCTCGTCCGCCTCGAGACGTTGCCCCACGGGCGTCAATTCTTCGGCCACGAACGCCTCCATCCACTCGTCCGTCAGCCCGGGCGTCGTGTAGAACCCGCCGAGACGGCGCACGGACCCGGCTCGGTACCCGGTCTCTTCTTCGAGTTCCCTCGCCGCGGCTTTCTCGGCCGGCTCGCCCGGCTTGTCCATCGTGCCGGCCGGGAGCTCGACGAGGGTCTCGCCGACCGCGATCCGTTCGTTCTCGATGAGCACCGCGCACCGCCCCCTCGCGGGGTCGTCGAGCAGCGGCAGCACCGTCACCGATCCCGGGTGCCGCACGACCTCGTGCTCCAGCGTGCGCCCGCCCGCACCCTCGAAGCGAACGACTTCGAAGGAATATTTGCGGCCCTTGCGGAGAACGGTGCGCTCGACGCTGCGTCCGGGGGTCATGCATCAGTGTAGTTTGAGCGTTGCGCGCGGCCGAAGCCGCAGCACGGCGAGGCTCCGGAAGTCGTCGCGCGAGACGACCAGGAATCCCCGCTCGATCGCTCCGAGTTCTTCCGGCGGGAGTGTCTTGGCGTGATGGTTCCAGATGAACCAGAGCTCGCCCGGGTTCTCGCGGGCGGCGACCTTCGCGATCGCATCCGCGAGGGGTTCTTCGCCGCGGAGCTGCACCGTCCGCGCGGCCCTGTGGTAATAGCGGAACGGCAGGAGGAACCCCCGCGAAACCACGAGCGGCGCCGGCCCGCCCTCACTCCGGACGACCTCGCCCGCGGCGCGCCAGTCCGGGTTCGGGTACATCAGCGTCGTTCGGTCGTGGTTCCACGTTACCAGCGCAACGCTGGACACAAACGCCAAGGCGAGAACGCCCGCCGCCACCGCGGCCCGCACCCGCGGCCACCGGACGGACGTCGCGCCGACACCGAGGAGCACGGCGAGCCCCGGCAGCATGACGAGCAGGTTCCGCTCCTGGTAAAGCCGCGTGTCCGCGCCGGCGAGCATCATCGACTCCGTCAGGATGGCCATCGCCACCGGAGGCACGAAGACGCTGACGAGCACGACGGAGCCCGCCACGCTCGCCCGAAGCCGTCGGACGCCCGCGGCGAGCGCCGGCAGCACGACCGGCGCGAACGCCAGCGCCGCGAACGGCCACGTCGATCGCGTCGTCGGCACCAGCGCGTTGCCCGTGGGGAAGTACACGAAGAACAGGCGGAAGACCTCGTGCCAGTGGAAGTACCGCAGGTATGCGCGCTGCAACTCCGCGACGTGGCCGGCCTTGAACACGACCAGCGGCAGCGCGAGCGCGAGCGACCCCGCCGCGCACGCGACGGGGACGCGCCACGCCGCGGGGCGCCCTTCGCCCCGCCGCGCAAGGAGCCAGCACCATGCGGCCCAGGCGACGGGAAGCGCCAGGAGCGATTGGAAGTCCGTCCAGATCGCGGCGCCGCCGGCGAATGCCGCCGCAGCGACGGCCCCGGCGGTTCGACGCGTGCAGGCGACGTCGAGCCGCCAGAGCGTGAGGGCGGTGAAGAAGACCGTCACGATGTTGTTCTTCGCCTCGCACGAGTACCAGACGTGCACGGGGCTGACCGAGAGCCACGCCGCGGCCCACCACGCCGCGGCGGGCCCCCACCGCTCGCGCGTCCAACGGAAGACCACGAGGATGAGGCCGATCCCGGCGAGCAGGCCGGGCACGCGGATCGCGAGCTCGGTGTCGCCGACGACGCGCACCCACACGTACATGAACGCGTTGTAGAGCGGGTTGTGGACGTCGCGCAGAAGGAGTCGCCACGCGGACTCGCCCGACAGCACCACCTTGGTGCGGAAGGCTTCATCGAACCAGATGCTCTGTGTGAGGCGCGGCCAGCGCACGGCGAGCCCGGCCGCGGCCAGCAGGAGCGTGAGCAGCAGCGCTCCGCGCCGGTCGAGGAACGCCCGGGCCGGTTCGGTCGCGTTGCCCGTCCGCGGAACGACGCTCATGAACGCGCCCGACGAGGACCGTCGCCGCACCGGCGTATGACGCGGCTCACGTCCCCTTCGCCTTGGCGATCGCCTTGTCGAGTTCCGCGACGAAGTCCACCGCGTACGGCTCGTCGGGAATCGCCGCGTCATCGGCGGCTTTCCGCACCTTCGCGATCATCGCTTTCACGTCCTCCGTCGTCGGCGCACCGTTCGCCTGCACGTCCGCGTTGACGCCGCCGCCGGGCGTGCTTGTCGGGGTCTTGATGCGCGGCTGGCCGTCGGCCGTCTGCTCCATCACCGGGTCGAGCGCCGCCTGCACGTCATTGTTCGTGAACTTGCCCTCGACCACGCCCCGCGAGAGGCGCTGGAGCGCCCGGGTCCCGGCCTCTTTCTCCTCGTCGGTGAGCGCCGACGGCGCGAGCACGCTGTCCTGAACGCCCTGGATCATGCCCAGCGACATGATGGGGCCCTCGGCGATCGCTTCGAGGACCTTGCCGAACTGCTCCGTCGTGATCGCGCCGCTCTTGAACTCGCCCGAGACCGTCTCCATCCGCGCGATGATCGTGTCCTTCTGGTCCTGCGGCAGCGACGACTGCTGCACGATCGCCGTCGTGCCGGCCATCACGCCCGCCGCCGCGACTTTCTTCCACTGCGTCAGGAAGATGATGACCGCGATGATCGCGAGCGCCGCGACGATCGCGAACGCGATCAGGCAGCCCTTCGCCACGCCGCCGGCGCGTGCGTGGTGCGGGGCGAGACGGACGACGGGGCGAGCGTTGCGGGCCATGGGACCTCCGGGTGGGATCGACCGTGCGGAGTCTATCGCGGCGGGCCCGCCCGACCGGCGGGGGGTTCGGGCATCTTGTGCTCCCCCAGGATCGCCTTGGGCTTCGGTTGGGCCGGCGCCGCCTCTTTCTCCCACACGTCGCGGCTCTTGCGGATGGCCCGCTCGGCCTCGTCCGGCGAGTCGGTGACGATCATCAGGTCGACGTCGCCGGTGTCGATCGTCTTGTTGATCAGCAGGCGCGAGCGCAGGAAGTCGATCATCGGCGCCCAGTAGTCCACGCCCATCAGGACGATCGGGAAGGCGTCGATCTTCCGCGTCTGCACGAGCGTGAGGGCCTCGAAGAGCTCGTCGAGCGTGCCGAAGCCGCCGGGGAGGACGACGAACGCGTACGAGTACTTGACGAGCATCACCTTGCGCACGAAGAAGTAGTTGAACGTGACGAACCTGTCCACGTACGGGTTGGGCTTCTGCTCCATCGGGAGGACGATGTTGCAGCCGATCGAGCGGCCGCCGGCCTCGCGGGCCCCGCGGTTGGCCGCCTCCATGATGCCCGGCCCGCCGCCGGTCATCGTCGTCATGCCCAGGCGCGCGATGCGCTTGCCGACCTCGCGGCCGAGCTCGTAGTACTGGTGCCCGGGCGGGAATCGCGCCGAGCCGAAGACCGTCACGCACGGTCCGACGAAGTGCAGCTCGCGGAAGCCCCGGATGAACTCCGCGCTGATGCGGAAGGTGCGCCAGAGTTCCTCGATCCGCGCGCGCGGCCCCGCGAGGAACCTGCGGACGTCCTTCCCGCCCGGCCCCATGCGCCAGATCGGCCGCGAGGGGTCGGCGATCGGTCCGAGCACTTCCGGCGGCGGAACGGGGGAGGGCGCGGGCTGTTGCTGCAAGTCCATAGAAGGCGGGATTGTTGAAAGGCAGAGAGGGGCGGTGCACACCCGGGCCCGCGCGAAACGCCAGTAATTCCGCCTCGCGGACGCGAAGCCGGCCGGGACGTCCGCGATAACGCCCTTCCCCCCGGCTTTGCCCGCAAAGTCGGCGCTTCTTCCCGTGCCTGCCCAAAGTCGCGCGTCTGACCAGCCGAATCAGACGGAAGCCGACACCCGGCGGGACGCCCCGACGGCCCGGCGACTGGACGAACGACCACCGTCCGCGTGCGACGGACTGAATCACACGAGAGGGCAATCAATGGCGAGCGCGAACCTGAACGACAAGAACCGAATCCAGACCCGCGGGCTGGGCCTCTGCATCGCGCTCGCGTTGACCGCGGGCACGGCGACCGCGCTCGCGCAGGGCGACGCGAACGCGGGGCTGGCGTCGATGAACGGCGCCCCGGCCGGCGACGGCGCTCAGGCCAACGGCGCGGACGTCATGGTGGACGACAACCTCACCGTCGACCTCCACGTCAAGGACGAGGAGCTCGCCAACGTCCTCGAGATGCTCAGCATCCAGAGCCAGAAGAACATCATCGCCAGCAAGGACGTGCAGGCGAGCGTGACCGCGAACCTCTACGGCGTGACGTTCTACGAGGCGCTCGACGCCATCCTGAACGTCAACGGCTATGGCTTCATCGAGGAAGGCAACTTCATCAAGATCTACACCCTCGACGAGCTGCAGAAGATCCAGGCCGCGAGCCGCGCCAAGGTCAGCAAGTCGATCGGCCTCAACTACATGAACGCCGTGGACGCCGCGGAGTTCGTGAAGCCGCTGCTCAGCCCCGAGGGCCAGATCAAGGTCAACGGCAAGGCGCAGACGTTCCCGGGCCTGTCGGACACGCCCATCGGCGACGAGTCCTACGCGCACGGGTCGCTCCTCGTGATCTACGACTTCGAGGAGAACGTTGCGCAGGTCGAGGAGATGCTCCGCCAGATCGACACCCGCCCCGCGCAGGTGCTCGTCGAGGCGACGATCTTGCAGACGCAGCTCAACGAGGACAACGCCCTGGGCGTCGACTTCGCGATCCTCGCCGACATGGACTTCCTCGAGGTCGGCGCGCCCCTGGCCTCGGTCGGCAACCTGATCTCCGGCGGCGACGCGACCAACGACCACAGCGGCAGCGCGGTGGTCGGCACCGTGGGCAACGTCGCCTCGGGCAAGGCCGGCCTCAAGGTCGGCATCGTCTCCAACGACGTGTCGGTCTTCATCCGCGCCCTGGACGAAGTCACCAACACGACCGTGCTGAGCAACCCCAAGGTCATGGCGCTCAACCGCCAGCCCAGCCGCGTCCTCGTCGGTCGCAAGGTCGGCTACCTCAACACCACGAGCACCGACACCGCGACGACGCAGACCGTCGAATTCCTGGACACGGGCACGCAGCTCTACTTCCGTCCGTTCGTGACCAACGACGGCCTGGTCCGCATGGAGCTCCGCCCCAGCGTCTCGGAGGCCGCGATCCGCGAGGTCTCCGACGTGACGGGCGCCGCCGTGACCATCCCCGACGAGATCACCAATGAGCTGACGACCAACATCCTCGTCCGCGACGGCCAGACCGTCGTCCTTGGCGGCCTCTTCCGCGAGAGCGTCACGTCCTCCCGCAAGCAGGTCCCGCTGCTGGGCAACATCCCGATCATCGGGCACGCCTTCCGCGGCAGCGACGACACCACCAACCGCAACGAGATCATCTTCCTCGTGACGCCCACCATCATGAACGACGAGATGGCGGAGGAGGCCGGCGACCGGGGCAAGGGCTACATCGACCACATCATGTACGGCGCGCGCGAAGGCACGCTCTTCTGGAGCCGCGACCGGCTGACCAACAACCTGAACATCGAGGCCGACCGCCTCATCCGCGAGGGCAAGACCAAGGAGGCCCAGGCCCGCCTCGAGCGCTCGCTGCAGCTCAACAGCCGCCAGCCCGAGGTCATCATGCTCCGCGAGCAGCTCACGGGCGTCAAGGCCCCGATGACCAACCGCTCGTTCCTCGACCGCGTCGTCGACCGCGAGGCTTCCAAGACGATCCTCGAGACCCGCGTCCCCGAGGACATGGTCTCCAGCGACAGCAACATGCTGCCCGATGACCCGCAGTTCCACCGGTACGACGCCTCGGCCCACCAGCAAACGGCGAGCAACGACTTCGGCAACACCGCCACGACGAACGACGCGGCCGGGATGCAGAACACGGGCGCGTGGAGCCACGAGGCGCTCGCCGTGAGCAACGAGCAGCAGCCCGAATGGATGCAGCCCGACGCCGTCCTCCCGCCCCTCTCGCCCGACTTCCTCTCCAACGCCGCGTACGGCGAGAACTGGCTGGGCGCCTCGGGCTTCATGGGCAACATGCAGACCTGGGTCCGCTTCATGCAGCACCGCCAGGCGATGGAGCAGCAGAGCGGCGCGACGCTGACGAATGTCGATGGCGACGGTCAGTAAGCGCGGGACGCACGAAGCGCCTCCAGCCCCGCCGATCGCTCGGCGGGGCTTTCGTTTTTGCCCTTGGCGCTTCTACGCTCGCCCGTGACCCTCGCCGCCCTCATCCCGGCGCTGCTCGGCATCGCGGCTCTGGCCGGTTTCCTGGGCTCGCTGACGGGCCTCGGCGGGGGCGTCGTCATCATCCCCGCCCTCGTGATCCTGCTCGGCGTCGACCTGCGGCTGGCCATCGGTGCGTCGTTGGTCGCCGTGATCGCGACGAGCTGCGGCGCCGCGGCGGCCTACGTCCGGGAAGGATGGACGAATGTCCGCGTCGGCGTGCTCCTCGAAGTCGCGACGACGCTCGGCGCCGTCGCGGGCGCGCTGATCGCGGCGCACGTCTCGAAGCCCGCGATCGCGAGCGTGTTTGTTGCGGTGCTCTTCTGGTCGGCCTGGTCCGCGCTGCGTCCCCCGCCGCCGAAGCCGATCGACGACACGCCCGACGACCTCGCGACGCGCCTGCGGCTCGATTCCACGATGCCGGGCAACGACGGGCCCGTCCCCTACCGCGTGCACAACGTGCCGGGCGCGCTCGGCGTGATGCTCGGCGCCGGCGCCCTTTCGGCGCTCGTCGGCGTCGGGAGCGGCGTCGTCAAGGTCGTCGCGATGGACCGCATGATGCGGCTGCCCTTCAAGGTCTCGACGACGACAAGCAACTTCATGATCGGTGTGACCGCCGCGGCGAGCACGGGCGTCTACCTGCACCGGGGCCAGGTGGAACCGACGCTCGCGGCGCCCGTCGCGCTGGGCGCGCTCGCGGGCTCGGTCGCAGGTGCCCGGGTGCTGACTCGGCTCAAGATCCCGCTGCTGCGCAAGGTCTTCGCGGGCGTCGTCGTCCTGAGCGGGCTGGAACTGACGCGGCGCATCGCAACGGGGGCGCTATGAACCAGCCACCGATGCCCACACCGCCCGCGAAAGGCGATCTCGAACGCCGCCTCGCGATCGTGCTCAACGTCTGCACGTGGGCGAGCGCGGCGATCATCTCCGCGGGGCTCATTTGGCTCATCGCCGTGCAGCCGGGTCAGCGCCCCGCGCTTGCAACGTTCGACACCGCCGCGGCGACGCCGACGACCTCCCTCCTCCGACCCCCTTACGGACCGCTGACGCTGGTGGTTGTGGGTGTGCTGCTCCTCGTCGCGACGCCAGCACTCCGCGTTGCCTTCTTGCTCATCTCATTCCTCGCCGCGCGCGACCGGCTCTACGTTGCGCTGAGCGCGGTGGTGCTCGTCATCCTGACACTCGGGATGTTGGGCATTGTGCACTGATCAGCGTTCGCGCCACTGCCGCACACAAATGGTGTCATTCTGCCCGCCGAACCCGAAGCTGTTCGAGAGGCAGACCTCGACGCCGCCCGACGTGCGCATGTCGCGCGCCTTGTTTGGCACGTAGTCGAGGTCCAGCGCCGGGTCCGGGTTCGTGAGGTTCATCGTCGGGGGCACAAAGCCCGTGCGGATCGCCTGGACGCAGGTCATTAATTCCACCGCGCCCGCGGCCTGGATCAAGTGTCCCAGCATGCTCTTGACGCTGCTGAAGGGCACCTCGCGCGCCATGCCGCCGAGCAGCGTCTTGACCGCGATCGTCTCGATCCGGTCGTTCTCCTGCGTGCCGGTGCCGTGCGCGGAGATGTACTGGATCGGCGGGCGGCCGTCCTCGCGTCGCTCCGACGGGTTGATCCCCGCCTGACGGCACGCCTGCCGCATCGCCGCGACCGCGCCCTTGCCCTCGGGCTGGATGTCCGTGATGCGGAACGCGTCCGCCGAACTGCCGAACCCCGCGACCTCGCACAGGATGTTCGCGCCGCGCCGCAGCGCGTGCTCCGCGTCCTCGAGCACGAGCACGCCCGCGCCCTCGCCCATCACGAAGCCGTCGCGCGACGCGTCGAACGGCCGCGCCGCGGCCCGCGGGTCCTCGCGCGATGCCGACATCGCCGTCAACCGGATGAACCCCGTCATGCCCAGCATGTGGATCATGCTGTGGCTGCCGCCCGCGAACATCACGTCGGCGTCGCCCCGTCGGATGATCTCGGCGGCCTCGCCGATCGCCTGCGTCGAGGCGGCGCACGCCGTCATGCAGTTGAACGCCGGCCCGCGGCAGCCGAACTCCCGGGCCAGGTGCGTCAGCGTCAGGTTCGGCTCCTGCTCGATCTCCGCGAGCGCCGACATGCGTTCGAGCGACGCGCGCGTCCACGCACCGTCGTCGATCCGGCGCGCTCCCGCGTTCCAGCCGGCGAGGTTCACCGCGAGGAAGTTGTCGTAGTCGAGGCTCCCCTCGCCCGCGCCCATGTACACGCCGAATCGCGCCGGATCGATCTTCGCCCCGGCGAGGCCCGCCTGCTTCCATGCGCACGACGCCGCGCCGAGCGCGAACCGCGTGCTCAGCCCCGCGCTCCCGTGCGCGCCCGGGTCCTCGATGTATCTCGCGAGGTCGAAGCCCTTCACCTCCGCCGCGAAGTCGGTCGCGAAGGTCGAGGCGTCGAACCGCGTCACCGGCCCGATGCCCGAATCGCCCGCGAGCAGGCGCGACCAGACCGCGTCGACGTCGTCGCCCAGCGGCGTGACCCACCCCATGCCCGTGATGACGACGCGCTTGCCCATGGACAAGCGTAGGAAACAGACCGCGGAACACCGCCGTTCAGGGCCTGCCTTTGGACCCCGGCCGCCGCGCCGCTCCGTACCCTAGAACATGCCCAACCCCGCGCTCCTCGAGGCTTTCCCGACGCCTTCCGATACACCGTTTATCGTCGAGCACGTCGCCGACGAGTTCACGAGCGTGTGCCCGGTGACCGGCCACCCCGACTTCGGCACGGTGACGCTCCGCTTCCAGCCCCGCGCCAAGCGCGACGGGGGCACGTGCGTCGAACTCAAGAGCCTCAAGCTCTACCTGCAGAGCTTCCGCAGCGAGGGGATCTACTACGAGGCCGTCACCAACCGCATCCGCGACGACCTCGCGGCCGTCATGAAGCCCGCGTGGATGCTCATCCGCACCGATTGGAAAGGCCGCGGCGGCATCCGCAGCATCGTCCGCGCGACGTCGGGGGACGTGCCGGCGCAGTGGATGTGAGGCGCACCGGCTTGAACCCCGCGAACGCGGAGGCCGTGCGCGCCGCACTTGACGGCATATTCACATTCCGCGGCGACAACGCGGCGCGGGGCCCCGGCTTCACCCGGTCCACACGTCGGGCGACGCCAACAATCAGGCATGTCCAGCGCTCCCGCCGCTCCGTCCGCCACCCCCGCCAAACCGCAACGCAGGTACATCAAGGAGCTCGGCGCCCCGGACTTCCTGCAGGGCCTCTTCTCCATCAGCAACCCGCAACTGGGCCAGACGCGCCAGGGAAAACCTTACCTCAAGTGCCTGCTCGGCGACAAGACCGGCGAGGTCGCCGCCCGCATGTGGACGGTGGACGAGAAGATGTTCCGCAAGCTGGGCTCAACAGGCTTCGTCTACGCCGAGGGTGAGACGCAGCCGTACCAGGGCGAGCTGCAGGTCATCCTCCAGACTGTGGAGCCCGCGGAGCCGAGCGCCGACGACCTCTGCGAGCTCCTGCCGTGCTCGCAGCGCGACACGGGCGAGATGTTCGCGCAGCTCACGGGGCTGTTGAACACGCTCTCGCACCCCGCGGCCAAGGAACTCGCGCGCGCGTACCTGGACGACGCCTTCCTGATGGACGCTTTCCGGCGCGCGCCCGCCGCGAAGAGCATGCACCACGCGTGGCTCGGGGGTCTGCTCGAGCACACGCTGACGCTCGTGCAGATCGCCGACGCGATCTGCCCGCTCTACCCGAAAATCAACCGCGACATCGTCGTCCTCGGTCTCTTCCTGCACGACCTCGCGAAGACGCGAGAGCTGGTCTACGACCGCACCTTCGGCTACAGCGACCGGGGCGAGCTCATCGGGCACATCGTGGACGGCGCGATCATGCTCCACGACAAGAGCCAGGCGATCATGCGCGACAAGGCGATCCGCTTCCCGAATGGCTTTATCACGGTGCTCCAGCACATCATCATCAGCCACCACGCCGAGCCCGAGTTCGGCGCCGCCAAAGTGCCCATGACGCCCGAGGCGATCCTCATCGCGCTCATCGACAACCTCGACGCGAAAACCACGATGGCGCTCGCCGCCGCGAGGCCCGACCGGGCCAACGCGCTCGACCTGGGCGGCAACTTCACCGAGAAGGTGTGGGCGCTGAACACAAAGCTCTACCGCCGCGACCCGCTCGGCGGGTGAGAGCAACGGGCAATCGATTTCAGCACAGAGACACAGAGAAGATGAGCAAGAAGAGAAGAGGAAGGCTGGGCTGAAGACGTCGATGCGAAAGCCTTTGGCATCCGCTTCTTCGAACCAATCCATTCTCTTCTCTCGATCTCATCTTCTCTGTGTCTCTGTGCTGAAATCAAAGTCCTACGACCACCATGTCTCTCTGGGGTATCACAACATCGCTCACGGTCCGCGTCTGCTACCGGATGATCGCGGAACGGAGCGGCCCCTCCGGCAACCCCGCGATCCCATTCACCTTCGACGACGCGAAGCGCGAGCTCGAGCGCATGCGTGCATCGCCCATGCCGCTCACACGGCCGGTCGTGATCCTCAACGGCTATCACACCTGGGCCGGCGTCGCACACGCCGTCGCTGCGGCGCTCGCGCCGATCACCAGCGGCCGCCTGTCCGACTTCATCCCGATCTCGTACGGCCTCGCGACGAGCATCGAGCGCGCCGAATCGATCGCCCGCTCGTGCATCGAGCGCACGGTCGGCAACAACCCCTTCGACGCCGTCGGCATCAGCATGGGCGGCATCGTCGGGCGTTCCTTCGCCGCCGTCGACGCCCCGCGTCGACGGATGCAGACGCTCTTCACCTTCGGCTCGCCGCACACCGGCAGCTCGCTCAGCACGATCGCGGCGCCGGACCGGGCCGCGAAGTCCATGCTCCCCGGCTGCCCGTTCCTCGCGGCGCTCGACAGCGCCGCCGGCCGACCGGCCCGCATCCGACCCTATGCACAGCTCAAGGACGGCATCGTCGGCGCCCGCTTCTCCGCGCCCACGGGTTCGCACCCGCTCTGGACCGCGGGCACCGACAAGCTCTCCCACTTCACGACGCCCGCGAACCCGATTTTCCTCGCGGACATCGCCCGGATTCTGCGGGGCGAAGAGCCGCTGCTCGACGACGCCGCGGCGAGCGTTCCGCCGGCGGAGTAAGCAACCCGGGCATTCGCCCGTCGCAGTTTCTTCCTATCGCCGTTTGCCCGATGCCGTTCGTCTTTTTACTCGCACGGTCCGCCGCCGAAGACACTGAGGAAGTCCTCGATATCGGCGTTGTCCGGAAAGAGTTGATCGTTGTTGAAGTCGAGATCGCCGCACGTGCCGGTGCTGCAAGGCCCGCCGCCGAAGACATCGAAGAAGTCTTGAAGATCTTGATTGTCCGGGAAGAGGCCGTCGCCGTTGAAGTCGATGCAGTCGCACGCCGTGAGCGCGAGGACGGCCTGGTCGCTCGCGACGGAACCGCAGCCGTTGGCGATGACAACTCGGAGCGTGAACCCGGCGAAATCCGCGGCCGTGTAGGGTGTGCCCGCAGCGGGCTGCACGGCAACCGATGCCGCGCCGGCACCCGTGGCGGTGAAGACGGGGTCTCCCGCTCCTCCGCCGTCATCACCGTTGACCCCTTCGGCGATGTCCGTCCACTCGGGGCGTATCGCGGGCGCGCTCCACTGCCAGCGGTACGTCAGAGCGGCACCGAGTGCAGTCGCTGAAAATGTTGTCGGAGCGGTAGGGCAACCGGAATGGGAAGCGGGCTGAGTTCGAATGACGGGACGAGTGACGAACTCCCAAGTTTCAGACACAGGTATCTGTCCCTGATGGCCCCCGTAGATAACAGTGGTCCCGCGACGAGAGTCAAACGCGTGCGCCGTGTAGCGGCGCGCCGGAGGCCCCGCGATGGCCAGCTGCGTCCACGAAACGCCGTTCCAAACCCACGTGTCCGCAAAGTCGCCGTTCGTGGTGTTGTTGTTGCCGCCGTACAGGACGCATCCGCCCAGAGCAGGATCGAACACAAGCATCGACCCGAGCCGCGCGGAGGGGCCGCCGACAGGGTGTTGCAGCCACTCCGTGCCGTTCCATGTCCAGGTTTCCCCGTTGACGGAGCCGTTCTCTACGATGCCGCCGAACAGCACTGTGACGCTGCGGAGGGGATCGAACGCCATCGAGTGCCCGTACCGGGGCGAGGGGCCGGCCGCCGGTCGCTGACTCCAGACCGATCCGTTCCATTCCCACGTGTCGCCCAACGGAGCCGTGTGGATGCCTCCAAAGAGGACCACGACGCTGCGCTGGCTGTCGTAGGTCATCTTGTGGATACGCCGCGCCGATGGCCGCGGAATCAGACGGTTCATCCACGTTGATCCATCCCACGTCCACATCTCGTCCGAGTCGATCCCGCCCGTAAGGACGGTGGTTCCGCGCGCTTCGTCGAATGCAACGGCCCAGCCATACGGGACCGCCGAGCCGCCGGTCGATCGGTTGATCCAAGGGTCACCGTCGTACTCCCACGTGCCGTTGTTTGAGGACGCTCCCGTGAAACAAACGGCGACACCGCGCACAGAATCGAACGCCATGACCTGGTCGAATCGGAACGGTGCAAATGGCGGCACCTCGGCTCGCACCCAAATGCCCGACGAACATTGGCCATCGGCGGGGGTGCCGACGCCGCACACCGTGAGGGCCGCCCCGTGCCCGAGAATGACCGCAGCGCGAATGGCGATCACGCTAATGCTCCGTGCGGCGAACGCGCGGGCTTTACGAATCGCGCGGTGAGCGACGGGCCCAGTGAATTGAGCGATCTTCATTGTCTTCTCTCCAGGCAATCGTGCCATGCAGTGCAAGACGCTAAGACCCCACCATCATAACTGAAAAGAACGCCGAACCGTATCTCAAAATCGCCGCGACTTATCAAACGCGGGCGAGCGAGCGCTCAACGGAGAGGCCGTTGACCATCGTTGGGCAAATACCGGTGCTCAAACCCGCGGTGTTATGGAACAGGAACAGAGAAGCTTGCCTGCTTCCGCCGTAGACCCGTCGGGACGCGCACCGGCATGAAAAACGCCGTGCCCCGTGGCACGGCGTTCTCGTTTCTCGCGGAGGGGTGTATCAGCCCAGCTTCTTGAGCATCATGCGGAACTCGTCCACGTTCGGGCTCGATTCCTCCGCGACCCGCAGGTGGATGAACTCCTTCTCCACGAGCTGCACGAGGCTCATGTTGAAGTCCACCATGCCCACCTGGCGGGCCTCGACGCTCTTGAGGTACTCGCGCAGCTCGCCCTCGCGCCCCTCGAGGATGTACTTGCGGACGACGCCGTTGTTGATGAGGATCTCGAGCGCCGGGATGCGGGCGATCTCGGGGTGCAGGGTCGGCAGGAGCTTCTGGTACACGAACGCTCGCATCTGGTACGCCAGGATCTTGCGCACCTGCTCCACCTCCTCCTGCTCAAAGAGGCCGTAGATGCGGCTGAAGCACTGCGTCGTGCTCGAGGCGTGGATCGTGCCGTACACGAGGTGACCCGTCTCGGCGGCGTGCAGCGCCGCCTCGAACGTCTCGTTGTCGCGCATCTCGCCCACCAGCACGACGTCCGGGTTCTCGCGCACCAGCGCGCGCAGCGCGATCTTGAAGTCCAGGCAGTCGATCCCGATCTCGCGCTGGTTGATCGTGGCCTTCTTGTCGTTGAAGATGTACTCGATCGGGTCCTCGATCGTCACGATGTGCACGGGCTTGCGCTCGTTCACGTAGTCGAGCATCGCCGCGATCGTCGTGCTCTTGCCCGAGCCCGTGACGCCGCACAGCAGCACGATGCCGTTGGGCTGCAGGGCGACCTCGCTCATGATTTCCGGCAGGTACAGCTCGTCGAACCTGCGGATGTGGCTCGTGATGAGGCGCGCCGCGACCGACAGCTTGCCGCGCGCCTGGAAAAGGTTGACGCGGAACCGGTTGTTGTCGTCGTAGTCGTAGGCGAAGTCCACCGACCCGAACTTGTGCAGGTCCTGCTTCTGCTCCTCGTCGAGGATCGCCTCGGCGATCCCCCAGAACTCCTCCTGCGAGATCGGCTCGGTGTCCAGCCCCTTGAGAGCCCCGCGCAGACGCAGCTTGGGCGTCGTGTCGCTCTTCATGATCAGGTCGCTGGCGTTGTTCTTGATCGCCGCCTGCAGGAACTTGCCCCATCGGGTCGCGTGCGGATCGGACTTCTTCCGCCGGCCCATGGAAACATGGCCGGTGAGGGCTGCTGCGGACGGCACCGAATCGGAATCGAGGCTCATGATGATCCTTCTCTACCCACGGAGTGGCTTGCGAGAGCGATCGTAGCGGGGTGGAGGAAAAGCGGGGAAACGGGGACGCGCCGAAGCGGAAAGTGACCCGATAACGGCCGCCTTCTTCCGTTCTCCTCTCTCCCCTTCGCCGGCTCGCCGCTCCCGCCTACGCCCTCGCCCGCTCGATCTCCCCGCGTTCCCGCAGGTCCTCGAGCACCCGCTCGCGCGCCGCGTCGGGCTCGCCGACGCTCTCCTCGATCGAGAGCGGGAGGATCAGGCTGAACATCGCCCCGCGGTTGAGGTCGCTCACCAGCTGGATCTCCGCGCCCAGCAGCTGCGCGAGGTCCTTGCAGATCGCGAGGCCCAGCCCGGTTCCCGACTGCTCGCGGCTGTAGCCGCCCCCCACCTGGTAGAACTTCTCGAAGACCTTGTCCTGCTCCTCCTTCGCGATCCCCGGCCCGTTGTCGATCACGCTCACGCGCACCCGCTCCCGCTCGCCCGCCCCGGCCGCGGGCAACCGCTCCGCGCGCAGGACCACCACAGGGTCGCGTGCCGGCCCCGCCGCCATCCCCGCCGGCGGCGTGAACTTCACCGCGTTCGACAGGAAGTTGAAGATCACCTGCTGGAACTTGCGCGGGTCGGTGACGATGCTGGGCACGTCCTCCGCCACTTCCAGCTTCAGCACGATCCCCTTCTTGTTGGCCTGCGGGCTGATGAGGCCCAGCAGCCCCTCGCACGCCTCGCGCACGCTCATCCGCTCCGCCCGCACGTCCACGCGCCCGGCCTCGATCCGCGCCATCTCCAGCAGCGAGTTGATCAGGGCGAGCAGCCCCCGCCCGGCGTTCAGGATGTTCTCGAGGTACCGCACGCGCTTGGCCGCGCTGGGCGGCGGGTCCGGCAGCTCCGCGTCCGCCTTCGCCGTCTCGAGCAGCAGCTCCGCGAAGCCGTTGATCGAGTTGAGGGGGGTGCGCAGCTCGTGGCTCACGCCCGCGAGGAACTCGTCCTTCATCTTCGCCGCCTGGAAGAGCGCGCTGTTCGCCTCCGACAGCTCGTGCAGCTTCACGTCCATCGCGGCGTTGATCGCCCGCAGCCGGTCCTGCGACGCCTGCAGGTCCGCGAGCATGACGTTGAACGTCTCCGCGAGCTCCTGGAACTCGTCGCCCGTGCCGATGTCGGGCCGCTCCGACAGGTTCCCCTGACGCACGCGCTCCGCGGCCACGCGCAGCCGCTCGACCGGCGAGAGCACCAGCGCCCGCGTGATGATCCAGAAGACCAGCAGCGCCAGGGCCAGCACGACGGCGCCCGCGATCAGCAGGAACGCCGTGTTGAGCATCACCATCCGCGTCGCCGACACGCTCCGCCGGTCGAGCTCGATGAGGCCCGCGAGTTCCGTCCCCGCGTCGCCCGCGCGCCACACCGCCCGGGCGTACTGGTACTCGCGGCTCGTCCCGCGCCACCGCGCCTCCTGGTAGTCGAGGTTGTTGGGGTGCTCGCGAAAAAACGCCAGCGCGTGCTGCACGAACGGGTCCGCGTCGCGCTCCGCCTGCGGGACCGTCAGCTCGCGCGCCTCGATGCCGGCCCGCGTCTCCTCCCGCGACGAGCCCAGGCTCGGGATGACCCACGGGCCCGGCCTCGGCGGGCCCAGGAACGCCTCCGGCCCCAGCCGCTGCCACGTGTCCACCTGCTGGCGCGACACCTCCAGCTGCCCGTCGTCGATGAGGTACATCATCCGGAGCCACGGGACCGAGAGGGCCGCCAGCACGATGAGCACAATCGCGCCGCCGAAGAGCAGCAGGCACTTCTTCGCGAGCGAAAGACCGCGGAGCACGCGCAATAGTAGTTCGCGGGCTCCGGGCCACCCGCGCCCATCACGATTCCGAGGCCGGTCGTGCGTTGCTCAGCCGGTCCAGCCTCTCGCGTACGCCGCGGGGAACATCGCTCGACCTTATCACGCGAACGCTGCGTTCATCGAACGGCGGGCGCCCGTCCATCCCGTCCGGCACGTCGATGCACGGCGCCAACGCCCCCTCGAAGCTCACGCTCAGGATCCGATCGCGGAGGTGCTCGACCCGCACGAGGCGCGGCAGCCCGCCGCCGACCCTGGAATCGTCGATCGCTTGATCGCCGACCGTGACGAGATCGCCGTCCTCGGTTTCCGCGACCAATGTCGGCATGTCGCCCGTCGGGTCGTACAGGTACGCGCGGGCCATCGTGAATGTCGTCACATCGACCACGGCATCGTGGGGCACACTTCGACGCCGCAGCCCGGAGCGGACCGGCCGCCCGCTGACCGCGGCGTACAAGTCGAACGGGACGCGGTGCGCGACGACGCACCCGATCGTGATCAATGTGATCGCCAGCGTGATAAGCACGATCCGAGGAACGCCCCGGAACGTCCCGCTCGTCCAGATCGACGCCCCGCCGAGAACGACGCACACGAGGAAGATCGGCACGACGCACCCGGCGCGGCGGGCGGCCTCGCCGGGCGTAACGGTCTCAGCGTCCGCCGCCTCGAGCGTTGCCCGCTCCTCCGGGGTCAGGGGACGGGTCGTGCTCCGCGTCAATCAGGAGTTTCCATGCGGTTCTCGCTACAATGCCGCCCCGAATGGCCCAGCGCCGAGTATACCTCGAAACCTTCGGCTGCCAGATGAACGAGCTCGACAGCGAGCTCGTCGCGGGCCAGCTCCGCGCACTGGGGTACCGGTTCGTCGCCGACCCGCAGGACGCCGACGTCCTCCTGTACAACACGTGCTCGGTCCGCGAGCACGCGGAGCAGAAAGTCTGGAGCCGCCTCGGCGAGCTCAAGGCCCGGAAGAAGGAAGAGCCGGCGCTCGTGGTGGGTGTCCTGGGTTGCATGGCCGAGCGCGACGGCACCGACCTGATCCGCCGCATGCCCGTTGTTGACATCCTCTGCGGCCCCGGCGAGCTCGACAAGCTCCCCGGTCTTCTCGACAACGCCGTGCGCACGCGCGAATCGCTCGTTGGTGGGCCGGCTCTCTCCGAGAGCCGACTCGGCCACGGAGTGGCCGAGGTTCCCAGCGCCCGCCAAGTCGCTCTCCAAGGCAACGCGTCGCGCCGCAGCGCCACGCTCGCCGCGGCGGAGGACACGCTGGAACTCCTCGACCTCTCGCGCTCGATCTCGCCGCTGGACGCGTCGCACGACGGGCCGAGCATCCGCCGCAGCGCCTACGTCCGCATCACGCGAGGGTGCAATAAGTTCTGCACGTACTGCGTCGTGCCGTTCACGCGCGGCGCCGAGATCCACCGCCCGCCGGACCACATCATCGACGAGTGCAAAAAGCTCGCCGACGCCGGCGCGATCGAGATCACGCTCCTGGGCCAGACCGTCAACCACTACCGCTTCGAGCACGGCGCGGCCGTCACGGTCAACGGCCTCACGCAGCCCCAGAAGGGCCGCAGCTACGGCGGCGGTCACCGGCGCGACCCCTTCGCCGGCGAGCGCGTCACCACCTTCGCCGATCTCCTCCGCCGCATCCACGACGGAGTCCCCGCGATCCAGCGCCTGCGCTTCGTCACGAGCTACCCGCGCGACTTCGGCGACGACGTCCTCGAGGTGATCCGCGACCACCCGCGCATCTGCCGCTACCTGCACGTCCCGGCGCAGAGCGGCAGCGACCGCATCCTGAAAGTGATGAACCGGGGGTACACCGTCGCGGAGTACCTCGGCTTCATCGACCGCGCCCGCGCGTTCCTCGACGAGCCCGAGAAGGGCCGGCCCCTCATGCTCTCGGGCGACTTCATCGTCGGCTTCCCGACGGAGACCGACGAAGACTTCGCGCGGACGCTCGCCCTCGTGGAGCGCGCCCGGTACAAGAACGCCTTTATCTTCAAGTACTCGCCCCGCCCGGGCACGATCGCGTTCGACAAGATCCCGGACGACGTCCCCGAAGACGTCAAGCGCCGCCGCAACAACGAGCTCCTGGACGCACAGTCGCGCGTCAGCGACGCCGTCAGCCGTGAACAGGTCGGACGCACCTTCGGCGTGATGGTCGAGGGCCTGAGCCCGCGCAGCCTCAAGCAGGCCGGGATGACACAAGGGCAGATGCGCCAGGCCGGGCACGTCGCGGTGACGATCGGCGGACGTGCCTTGGGCGCCCGCGCCACGGCCATCGCCTCCGCCCCGGTCGCGGAGGCCGAGACGCTCCAGCTCTGCGGCCGAACCGACGGCGACCAGATCGTCTTCTTCGACGCCCCGGCCGAGCAGGCCAAGTCCCTGATCGGGACGATCGCCCCGGTCCGCGTCACGGGCGCGGACCACCTCTCGCTGCAGGGCGCGATCGACGAGGCTTGATCTCCTTCAGCCGCCGACCAGCGCCGCGAGCAACTCCGGCACACCCTTCGCGTGCGTCGCGACCGTCTCGAAGACCTGCCGTCGGCCCGCGACGTCCCGCAGGTCGCGCATCAGCTCGTGCTCGCCCGGGTGGTCCGCCTTGTTCGCGACGAAGATGTCCGCGATCTCGAGGATGCCCGCCTTGTCCATCTGCACGGCGTCCCCCATCCCCGGCGTGAGGACGACGACGCTCGTGTCCACGAACTGCCGGATCATCGTTTCGTTCTGACCGGCGCCGACCGTCTCCACGAAGAGGAGGTCGATCGCGTCGCTCCCCCCGAACGCGCCGCCGATCAGCTCGATGATCTCCGGGAGCGCGTGATAATCCTCGCCACGGATCGAGAGGCTGCGGTAATAGACCTTCTCGTCGAGCGTGTTGAAGTCCACGCGCAGGCGGTCGCCCAGCAGCGCGCCGCTGGTGATCGGGCTCATCGGGTCGAAGGCGACGACGCCCGTGCGCTTCCCGGCGCGGGAGAACTCCGCCACCATCTGCGCCACGAGCGTGCTCTTGCCCGCCCCGGGGCTCCCCGTGATGCCGATCACCCGCGCCGGCCGCCGGCGGTTCGCGCCGCTCCGCACCGGCTTGTTGTCGTGCGCCAACGAGATATCCCTCGCGAGCTGCGAGGCCGCCGTCGCGCCCGGCACGGCCTGCGACCGCGCTCTGGTCGCGCCGCGCACGGCCTCGACGATGTCCAGCAGCCCCACGCCCGTCGTGAAGCAGCGCGCAACGCCCCCCTCGATCAGTTTCGGGACGTCCTCCTGCGGCAGGATCCCGCCCATGTACACCGGCAGGTCGCTCCGCCCGAGCTTCTTGAGCTCGCCGACGAGCCTCGGCCCCAGCACCAGGTGGCTGTTGCTCATCATGCTCGCGCAGATCACGTCGCAGTCCTCATCCCGCGCCGAGATTGCGAGGCTCCGGGGCGTCTGCCACAGCCCTGAGTAAATCACGTGCACCCCGCTGTCGCGCAACGCGCGGGCGATCACCTTCACGCCCCGATCGTGCCCGTCCAGCCCCATCTTCCCCAGCAGCACACGGGGCCGGTGGGGCAGGTCGGCGCAGCGGTCCTTGCGCTCGAACTCGGTGGTCGCCATCGTGAGCGCTGAATGGGCCATGCGGCAACGACTCCTCGCGGCGCGCCACCCGGTCCCCGCCGCCGCGCCGGGTGTATTGTTGCTCGTCCGCACCGCGCCGACATACGGAGCACTCCGGCATGGCCGATCCATCACCCGACGCCGGCCCGGAGCGGCAGGCACGCCTGGGCCGCCCCGCCGTCGTCTACGCGTGGCTCTCCGCGATCTTCTGCACGAGCCTGATCGTCGCCGACATCGTCGGCGTCAAGCTCTTCAGGATCGACCTGCCCTTCACGCTCCCGCTCCTGGGCTGGAAGAGCTTCGAGCACACCTGCGGCATGCTCACCTTCCCGGTCACGTTCCTGCTCACCGACCTGCTCAACGAGTACTACGGCAAACGCGCGGCCCGGCGCGTCGTCTACATCGGGTTCGCCATGGGCCTCTTCGTCTTCACCGTCCTCAACATCAGCCGCGCGATGCCGCATTGGGACGTCCCCTTCAACGTCGACCGGGGCGAGTTCGACCGCATCCTGGGCGCGGGCCAGGTCATGTTCATCGCGTCGCTCTGCGCGTACCTCTCCAGCAACCTCGTCGATATCGCGATCTTCGCCTCCTTCAAGCGCGCGACCCGCGGCCGCCACATCTGGCTCCGCGCCACCGGGAGCACGCTCGTCAGCCAGCTCATCGACAGCTTCATCGTGACCTACCTGGCCTTCGGGCTGGGGCGCTCCTTTTTCAGCGAGCCCGGCGACCCGCCGCCGATGCCGGCGCACGAGATCATCAATACCGCGTTGACCGGCTACGTCCTCAAGTTCCTGATCGCAGTCGCGATCACGCCGCTGATCTACGCCGGCCGAGCGGCCCTCCGCGACCTCGCGGGGCTGACGCCGATCCCGGCGGAGCAGGCGTAATCACCGATCAAACACCAACCATTCGAGCGGTCCCGCTTGCTTCCACGCGGCAAACCGCTAGACTTCCCCCCTTTCCAGAAGAGCCGCCCCACGATGGGGCAAGAGACGGAGCGGTCATGTACGCGATCATCGAAGAGTCGGGCGGTCAGCGCAAGGTCCAGAAGGGCGACGAGTTCCTCATCGATCTCGCGCAGGAAGGCGCCGCCAAGGCCGGCTCCACGCTCACCTTCGATCGCGTCCTCGTCGTCGGCGAGTTCGGCGGCGGCGCCAAGATCGGTCAGCCCTTCGTGAAGGGCGCGACTGTCTCGGCCGAGGTCGTCGAGCCCCTCGTCAAGGGCGAGAAGATCTACATCCAGAAGTTCGAAGAGAAGAAGGCGTGGCGCAAGAAGACCGGCCACCGCCAGCCGTACACCAAGGTGCGCGTCACCGCCATCAACGGCTGACCTCGGACTGACCACGCGATGAGCGACCTGGGCAAGCCAGTCTGGCACGACCTCACCGTGCCCGATGCGCCCGGCGTGCGCGCGTTCTACGAGAAAGTCGTCGGCTGGACGTTCGAGCCCCATCCGATGGGCGGCTACGACGACTACTCCATGAAAGCCGCGGACGGGACCGTCGTTACCGGCGTCTGCCACGCACGCGGCACGAACGCCGACGTCCCGCCGCAGTGGCTCATCTACTTCAAGGTCATGAGCGTCGCCGACGCCGCGAGGGCGTGCGCCGCCTCCGGCGGGCGCGTCATCGACGGCCCGCGGCAGATGGGCGGGGTGGACTTCTGTGTCGTGCAGGACCCCGCCGGCGCCGTGTGCGCGCTCGTCAGCGACCCCGAGCCTGCTTGATCGCCGCGACGAGATCATCTTTCAACGCGGCGAGGTCCGCCGCGAGCGTCGTCTCGTCCATCACGCGCAGCACGGTCGGGCTGTCGAGCAGCGTCCGCATCGACGACACGGTCACACCCTCCGCGTCGATGATCGCTTTGAGCGACGGGTCGCTTTCGACGAGTTTCCGCGCCTGCTCGAACGACCGCAGCGACTCCATGCGCTTCCAGGCGTCGCTGTTCGCGAGCCGCTCTTTCGCCGCCTCGTCGCGCGTGATCGCGGCGAAGTCGTGCGCGAGTTCGATTACCTCGAGCCCGTCGATCGGGTTCAGCCCTTCCGCCCATAAGCCGAGGCCGCTTGAGCGCACGGCGTCCGCGATCGCGAGGACACGCCGCGCGAGCGGGCTCGCCCGCGCGCGAGCCTCCTCGACCGACATTCCGGCCTCGATCGCCGCATGCTCGTCCGCTTGAATACGCAGATAGGCGATGTTGCGCAGCGTGAGCGGCACCCAGAGCGCGACGAGCGCGAGGACGAGCCCGTGCGCCGCGCCGATCGCCCCGCCGGCGATGCGGTTCCACTGCCGCACACTCTCCCGCTCGCGCATCCATCGCTTGACGAGCCAGCCGAGCACGCCCGAGCAGATCGCAACGACCACAAGCCCGACGATCAGCGTCGAGACGATCCGGTTCAGAACGCCGTGCGAGCCCGTGAGCGACGACGCCGTGCCCTCGAACATGCGCCCGAGCGCCGGCGCAACGAGCAGCGCGAGCAACAGACCCGCGAAGGAGCCGGCGATCTCCGCCCCGCCGCGCCACAGCCCGCCCAGCGCGCTCAGCACAAGCACGCCGACGAACAGCGCGGGCACCCAGCCGCCGAAGAACCACAGGACGACGACGGCCGCTCCACCGCCCGCGGCGATGCCGATCGCCAGATTGCGAACGCCGGGTTGGACGTCGTCGACCGCCACGCGCGAGTTTAGAACGACAGCCACGTTCGGGTGATCACTGAACGGTGATTGGTGGATGGACGTTCCCGCAACCCGCCGCCGCACATCGCCTCCATTCACCGATCACCGTTCACCGATCCCTCCAATTCTGGTATAGTGCCCCGATGACCACCCCGCCCACCCGGTCGTACACCCCGGTCCTGTCGGCGATGATGTTCCTGCAGTTCTTCCTCTGGGGGGCGTGGTTCGTGCCCCTGGGGCCCTTCATGGGCGCGCTCGGCATGAAGCCGACCGACATCGGCAACGCCTATACCACCGCGCCCATCGCCGCGATCCTCGCCCCGCTCATCCTCGGCATGATCGCAGACCGCTTCTTCGCGAGCCAGGTCGTGATGGGCGTGCTGCACGTCGTGGGCGGCGGCCTCCTCCTCCTCGCGCCCCGCTTCGCCACGGGTGAGTCGCCGAACGCGACGCTCTTCACCGCCGTTCTCCTCGCCCACATGCTCTGCTACATGCCGACGCTGGGCCTCTCGAACACCATCGCCTTCAACGCGATGCGCGACCCACAAAAGCAGTTTCCCATCGTCCGCGTTTGGGGAACGATCGGCTGGATCGTCGCGGGAATCACCGTCGGCCTGATCGCTAAGAAGCTCGTCCCCGAGATGGAGACGGAGAAGGCGACCGAGGCCGCTCGCAACGCCTCCCCCCACTTCTTCACCGTTGCCGGCGTCTCGGGCATCCTCCTCGGCCTCTTCAGCTTCGCCCTGCCGCACACGCCGCCGCCACTGAAGGGCAAGCCCTTCAGCGCCGCCTCCGCCCTGGGCCTCGACGCCCTCTCCCTCCTCAAGGAACGCGCCTTCCTCGTCTTCGCCCTCTCCTCGATGCTGGTCTGCATCCCCCTCGCGGCGTACTACAGCTTCGCGGGTGAGTACGCCCGCGTTTCGGGCGTCACCAACGTGCCGTTCAAGATGTCATTCGGGCAGATGAGCGAGATCTTCTTCATGCTCGTCATGCCGCTCTTCTTTGCACGCCTCGGCGTCAAGTGGATGCTCGCCGTCGGCATGCTCGCGTGGGTCGCCCGCTACGCCCTCTTCGGCGCCGCCTGGAACCCCGCCGCGGCGCACGCGACGTGGATGGTCCTCGCGGGCATCATCCTCCACGGCATCTGCTACGACTTCTTCTTCGTCACCGGCCAGATCTACACCGAGCAGAAGGCACCGCCGCAGATCCGCGCGCAGGCCCAGGGCTTCCTCGTCCTGCTCACGCAGGGCGTCGGCATGCTCATCGGCAACCAGCTCTTCGGCCGCCTCGTCGAGCACTACACCACCGGAACCGGAGACGCGAAGGTGACGGATTGGAGGACCGTCTGGTTCATCCCCGCGGGGTTCGCGTTCGCGATCCTCATCGCCTTCTTGATCGCCTTCCCGAAGCAGCGCGCGACGACCGCGCACGCTCCCAACCCCGCTTGACACACCGCTTATGCTGGAGCCGAGGAGTACCGAAATGCCCCACGATCCCCATCAGTCTGCCCACCCCGCTTCGCGCCGCGACTTCCTCCGCTCCTCCGCCGCCGTCCTCGGCGCCGGCGCCGTCATGGCCGCCGCGGCGGGCGCGTTCGGCCAGGACAGCAAGGCGACCGTGGGCGCGGACATCGTGCCCCCCGCCCCGGCGGGCGACGCCAGAACGCTCCGCATCGGCGTCATCGGCCTCGGCGGCCCCGGCGGCTGCGCGATGGGCCTGGGCCATGCCCTCTCGCTCATCGAGCTCGCCAAGCAGGGCAAAGAGAAGGTCGAGATCACCGCGGTCTGCGACCTCAATCAGCTTCACCTCGACTACGGCATGCGCCACATCGCCGAGGCGCAGCCCGGTGTGAAGGTTGCCGCCTACACCAAACACAACGATCTCCTCGCGCACGAAGGCCTCGACGGCGTCATCATCGCCGTGCCCGAGCACTGGCACGCGCAGGTCGCCATCGACGCCCTCGAGCGCGGGCGCGACCTGTACCTCGAGAAGCCGATGACGCTGAACCTCGCGGACGCGATCGCTCTCAACCAAGCGTCCCTCTCGCACCCCAACGTCATCGCCCAGATCGGCACGCAGGCGACGCGCCATCCGAAGTTCCACGAAGCCCGCAGGCTCATCAAGGAAGGCGTCATCGGCACGCCGACCTTCAGCCAGACGAGCTACTGCCGCAACAGCAAGGAAGGCGAGTGGCACTACGCCGTCAACCCGGACTGGAAGCCGGGCGTCAACCTCGACTGGGACTACTGGTGCGGCCCGCTCGGCGCGATGCCCTGGGACCCGAAGGTCTATTACCAGTGGCGCCGCTACCGCAGGACGAGCACCGGCATCATCGGCGACCTCCTCGTCCACGTCATGACGCCGATGCTCCTCGCCATCGACCAGGGCTGGCCCGTGCGCGTCGCCGCCACCGGCGGCCACCTCGTGGACAAGGCGATGGAGAACCACGACAACATCAATATCTGCGCTCAGTTCGAGACCGGCCACCAGATGATGGTCTGCGGCAGCACGTGCAACGAGGTCGGCCTCGAAACGCTCATCCGCGGGCACAGGGGCAACATCTACCTCGGCTCCCGCCACTGCGAGGTGCGCCCCGAGCGCCCCTACAGCGAGGAGATGGACCCGCTCAAGATCGAGTGCCCCGACATCGGCAACGATCAGGACGTCCACCGCCTCGGCTGGCTCCACAGCATCCGCACCCGCGAGAAGCCGCTGTCGGGCATCGACCTGGGCCTCAAGGTCATGGTCATCGTCGACCTCGCCACGCGCAGCATGTGGGAGGGCGGCGCCTTCACGTTCGATCCGAAGACGATGAAGGCGGCCAGGGCGTGACCGCACGCGGCGCCGCGCGCACGGCGGCGATGGGCACCTACTTCGAAGTCGTCGTCGCGCACGAGGACCAACGCCGCGCGGCGCTCCTCGCCGAGCACGCCTGCTCCATCGCGCTCGATCTCCACGCCCTCTGGAGCCCGTTCGAGCGCTCCAGCGCGATCGCACGCCTCAACCGCGACGCTGCGGCGGGATGGACCGTCGTCGATCCGCAGACGTTCGCCCTTCTCTCCCTCTGCCGCGACGTCTGGGAAGCCTCCGGCGGCCGTTTCGATATCACGGTCGGACCGCTGATGCGCGCGTGGGGCATGCGGGGCGGGCCCGCCCGGCCCGACGCGCCCGCAGGCATCACCTGGGGGATGCGGTACGTCGAACTCGACGCCGCGAGCCGCGCCGTCCGCTTCGCGCGCGAAGAAATCGAGCTCGATCTCGGCGCGATCGGCAAGGGCGCGGCGCTCGACGCGATGGCCACGGAGCTGCTCTCGCTCGGCGTCGAGTGCGCCTTCATGCACGCCGGCACGAGCAGCGCCCTCGCGATCGGTTCGCCGCCCGACGCGGACGGCTGGCGCGTCCGCATCTCGCCTCTGCCCGACGCGCCGGTCGCCGCGCTGCGTGACGCGTCGCTCGGTGTCTCCTCGCCATCGGGCCGCACCGCCGACGGGGCGATCCACATCCTCGACCCGCGCTCCGGCCGTCCCGTCGGGACCGACCTCGCCTGCGCCGCTGTTGTCTGCGAGTCCGCGGCGGCCGCCGATGCCTGGTCCACGGCGCTCCTCGCCGGCGCACCGATCGACACCGTCGCCCCGCGCGCCGCCTGGCTCGCGCGGCGGACAAACGCGGACACCGTCACCTGGCAATCATCCGTGGGCGGGAAGTTGGGAGTTGACGATGACCGAGTCCTCGAACGTGCTTGACCGTCGCGGCTTCCTTGTGCAGGCCGCCGGCGCCGCGACCGCCGTCGCCATCATGCCCGTGCTGGGCGCGATGCCGCGCCTCGCCGAGACGCTCCCCGTCGTCCTCGTCGGCGCCGGCCGCCAGGGCCGCGCGATCCTCACCGAGCTCGACAAGTTCGCCGGCGCGCACGTCTCCGTCGCGGCGATCGTGGACACCGACAAGTCGCGCCTCGACGGCGCCGTCCGCCGCGTGCAGGGCGCGCAGGGCTTCGCGTCGCACGGCGAGGCGATCGAGAAGCTCGGCTTCCCCGGCGCGTGGATCGTCGCGACGCCCACGCACACGCACCGCGCGATCGCGACCGACCTCCTCGCGGCCAACAAGAACGTCTACTGCGAGACGCCCCTCGCGCACACAGAGGAGGACGCCCGCGCGATCCTCGACGCCGCGCGCAAGAGCTCCGGCGTCTTCGTGCCCGCGCTCGAAGGCCGCTGCAACCCGATCTACCGCCTCGCCCGCACCTTCTTCCGCTCCGACTCCGTGCGCGACCTCATCTCCATGCGCGCCCAGAGCCACCAGAAGACATCGTGGCGCACGCCCGCCTCCGACCCGTCCCGCGAGAAGGCCCTCAACTGGCGCCTCGACAAGGACCTTTCCCTCGGCCTCCCGGGCGAGATCGGCATGCACCAGTTCGACGTCTTCTGCTGGTACCGCGATAGTTACCCCACCAGCGTCCGGGCTTCCGGCGGCGTCCTCTTCCACAAGGACGGGCGCGAGGTCGCCGACACTATCTCCTGCGACTTCGCGTGGGACGACGGCACCCGCTTGCACTACGACGCGACGCTCGCCAACTCCTACCAAGGCAAACACGAGATCCTCCACGGCAGCAACGCCGCGATCAAGCTCGCCTGGTCCCACGGCTGGATGTTCAAGGAGAGCGACGCGCCAACGCAGGGCTGGGAGGTCTACGCCAACCGCCAGCAGTTCCACAACGATGAGGGCATCACGCTCATCGCCGACGCGACCAAGCTCGCGAGCCAAGGCAAGCTCAAGGAGGGCGTCGGCCTCCCCAACCCGCCCCTCTACTACGCCCTCGAGGAGTTCATCAAGGCCTGCGGCGCCGGCGCCAAGCCCGCCGTCACGCCCGAGCACGGCTACCGCGCCACGCTCCTGGGCATCCTCGCGCAGCGCGCCCTCGTCACCGGGGACACGATCCGGATCACGAAGGAGATGCTCGCGTGAGCGAGACCGCCGCGACCAACCGCCGCTTCCTGATGCGTGACCTCCCCGGCCTCGCGCGCTCCGGCCTCCTCTGCATCCTCCTCGTTCTGCTCGGCGGCATCGCCGCCTCCGCGATGCACGTCTGGGACCACTATCGCAACCGCGACGAGCGCCCCGCCTTCACCATGACAGACCTCGAAGGCGCATACCACGGCGTCACCGCCGAGTCCTCCCTCCTCGCCGCCCTCCGCCGGGGCCACCCGGAGACCGCGCCCGCCGCCGCGCGCGAGGCCCTCATCGCCTGGCTCACCGGCGACAAGATCAGCGAGAACTACGACAACCTCGACCTCGGCGACAACGCCCCCTCCGAGATCATCGCCGCCAACTGCCTCTCCTGCCACGCCCGCGCCGCGGCGCAACAGCACGAGATCGCCCGCCGCGTCCCGCTCGATTACTGGGACGACGTCCGCCCCCTCGCCTTCAGCACCAGGATCGAGCCCACCAGCGCCAAGGTCCTCGTCGCCTCGACGCATGCGCACGCCCTGAGCCTCGCGACCCTCGCCGTCGCGCTCAGCGCGATGCTCCTCGCCACCGGCGTCTCCCGCGCCGTCCTCGGCCTGCTCATCGGCGCTATCGGCGTCGGCCTCCTCGTCGACCTCTCCTGCTGGTGGATCGCACGCTCCTGGTCACCCGCCGTCTGGGGCGTCGTCGCCGGCGGGGCACTCTTCAACGGGGCCTGCGTTCTCGCGTCGCTCGTGTGCGCATGGGAGCTCCGCCTCGCCCGCCGCAAGTAGCCCGCCGCGGGGGGTTTGAAGACCCAACGCCCGATCATCCGCCCCGGGATCAACGTACAATTCCACCATGAAGTGCGACCACTGCGAGCGCGAGGCGACGGTCCACGAAGTCACCGTCCGCAACGGCGTCAAGATCGAACGCCACCTCTGCGAGCAGTGCGCCACCGACCAGGGCATCGCGGTCCAGCCCTCCACCCCCATCACCGAGCTCATCAAGCACTACGTCATGGCCCAGGGCCTCATGCCCGTCGTCCCCGCCGCCGCCCAGCCCATGCGGGCCACGGCCTGCCCCAACTGCAACACGACCTTCGCCGAGTTCAAGCAGCAGGGCCTCCTCGGCTGCGAGCAGTGCTACACGGCCTTCGAGGGGCAGCTCCTCCCCCTCCTCGAGCGCGCCCACGACGGCGGCCAGCACCACACCGGCAAGACGCCCAAGCGCGGCGCGGGCGACGCGCCCGCGACCCCCACGACGCCGAGCAAGCCCGCGAAGAAGCCCGTCGAGGCCCGGGTCAACCGCCTCCAGGCCCTCAAGCGCGACCTCGACCAGGCAGTAAAGGACGAGCGCTACGAGGCAGCCGCCCGCCTCCGCGACGAACTCCGAAAGCTCGAAGGGAGCGAGGGGGAGGCGCGGTCATGAGCGACCAGTCCGCAACGCCCCCCACCCCGCCCGTCCCGCCCGAGGGCGAGGGCGCGCCCTTCGACGTCGGCTCCGAGTGGCTCCGCAACGACGGCGTCTGCAACGACGTCGTCCTCTCCTCGCGCGTCCGCCTCGCCCGCAACCTCGCGCGCCGCCCCTTCTCCCCCAAGGCCACCCGCCGCGACCGCCAGGAGATCCTCGACCTCTGCCGCGCCGCGATCATGGACCAGAGCAGCCGCGGCAGGCTCATCTGGGTCGATCTCCACACCTCGCCGCCGCTCGACCGCGCCCTCCTCGTCGAGCGCCACCTCATCAGCAAGCAGCACAGCAAGGGCAAGGGCACCAACCCCAACGACGATCCGCGGGGCGTCGCCATCAGCGTCCCCGGCGAGCGCCTCTCCATCATGGTCAACGAGGAGGACCACCTCCGTATCCAGACCATGCGCTCCGGCCTCGCGCTCGCGGAGGCGTGGGAGGAGATCAACGGCAAGGACGACGAGATCGAGGCGCAGCTCGACTTCGCCTTCTCGCCCAAGTTCGGCTACCTCTCGACCTGCCCCACCAACCTCGGCACCGGTCTGCGCATGAGCGCGATGCTCCACCTCCCCGGCCTGCGCTTGACCGGCGAGATCGAAAAGGTGAAGCGCGCCGCGACCGACATGGGCCTCGCCGTCCGCGGCTTCTACGGCGAGGGCTCCGAGGCCGTCGGCGACCTCTTCCAGGTCTCGAACCAGACCACGCTCGGCAAGAGCGAGGAGCAGGTGCTGCACGAGCTCGAGAAGGAGATCCTGCCGAAGATCGTCGAGTATGAGCGCCTCTCCCGCCGCGAATTGCTCTCCAAGCGCCGCATCGGCCTCGAGGATCAGGTCTGGCGCGCGTGGGGCCTGCTCACGTCGGCGCGCCTGCTCACGACGGAGGAAGCGATGCAGGGCCTAAGCCTCGTGCGCCTGGGCGCCGTCTTGGGCGTCCTCCCGCCGGTGCGCACCACCAGTCCCTCGGGCCCCAGCCCCAAGCTCGCGAACCAGCTCATGCTCCTCGTCCAGCCCGCACACCTCCAGCGCTCCGTCGGCCGCGAGCTTGATCAGGAACAACGCCGCGTGGCCCGCGCCTCCCTTGTCCGCTCACGCCTCACGCGGGCAAACTGAAGCCGCGGTGCAGTCGGCGAGTGAAGCGCGGCGGGGCATCCATCGACGCGACGACCGACATAGCTTATTGACCCCGTCGGGAATCCAGCGAGCCAAACACCCCCCTACCACCGCGACGTCGGTCTCAACCAGCACCGCATGATCCGGCGCGCACGTGCACACGGATGACACGGTACAGTGTTTCGAGACTTACAGGAGCGGAATCATGACGGTAAAGGCTATTACCATTAGCGGGCCCTCCGACGCAATCGCGGAGCTCGAGCGGGCGTTGCGCTCGATGGAGGTCTCCGTTTCAGCCGCCGCGCCGTACGAGAGCCCTTCCGCCGCATTGCATTCGCCGTTGACCGGCGAGGAAGTCCGCGCAACGCTCGAGTTTCTGACCGTGCTTCTGATGACGGCGCAAACTTGGGCGGCAATTCAGTCGGTGCTCGACTCTCGCGCAAAGGAGTCGAAAGCAGAGCTGACAATCCGCGACGCCACTTCTCAACAGGTGCTCGGGTCGGTCTCCCCCGAGCGATCCGCGACGCAGATACAGATGAGACTGCCGTGATAGCGTGCGCCTACTTTGATCCTTCCTGTCTAGCTATATGGATCAACGCCGACTTTGTCACGCGGCATGAAGAACCTCATCGATCGGAGCAACTGCAGCTTTTCCTCCGATCCGCGTGCGCGAACACGCCGATCGCAACGCTCGCGGACGGCCTTTCCGCCCTCCAAGCTCCGGCGGACGCGGCCCGTGCGGCGCACCTCGCGAGCACCGTCCTGCATGAAAAGCGGCACTTTCTCGACGTGCTGCTGACGAACTACGGGGCGCTGCTGTTCCGCCGCTACGCACAGGTCGCGGTTCATACGCCCCAGATACTCTCGCTCGCTCTTCGGTCAGGCAAAAAGCTCTATATGCCGCTAGAGGCCTGGGCCGACCCCGTCCGGAGCACGGTGATGGACGCTCCTCCCTGCCCGGATGAGCTCAGGCGCCTTTGTTCAGACATGCGGAAGCGGCACCGGATGGTGCTCGAGGATAACTCCCCTGTCGAGCACGGCTCCTCCTCCGTTTCCGTCGGCGGTGATTCACAGCTCGAAGCGCTCGCCGTCATGTGCCAGACCGACGCAATGTCTTATCTTGTCGGCCCGGCAGAGACCCGGTCCACATGGAACTCCTTCGGTCTCGAGAACGGGATAGATCCTCGTATCCGCTGGGTGTACGCGGCGGGTTCGCAGATGGGATTGCTGCCTATCGAGTCATTGGGCGACGACACGTACATAGGAGACTTCTCGCTCGTCACGCCGATCTTGATCGCCGCCCTGATGTGCCGCCTTTGGGGTCAGCCGCAAAGCGACGAGAACAGGTCGTACCTCCCGAGCGTTCGGATGGCGACGCTCATGACGGACTTGAAAGGAACGTACCGGAGCTTTGGCGGCCTGACGCCCGATGACGCTTTCGAGCTTGTTGACAATGCTTGCACACGCCTCTTCGGCCGCTCCATTCTCGAAGAGCTCGAGGCCGACCTTGATCTCGAAGGGGTCTGGGTGTCCAAAGTCTCTGCAATGCTGGGGCCGCGGGCCCACGAATCCCGGGCAGTCGCCGATTATCACCGCCTCCGACAGGCGGTCGCGGCGGAGTTTCGTAGCCGGCCGGGCAGCCTTTGCGCCTCCCCCTACTTTCTCAAGAACTCCCATCGGTTGGCGCCGTTATGCGTCTTTGCTCATCCGCACGCACACCCTCCCGATACGTCCGGCCGTACGAAGCGGCTCATCGGTTACAGGTTCGACAAGACGCCGTTCGCAAACGACCCCGCGGTGGATCTGGTCCCGCCCGAGTGGTGGTGGGCGTCTGTCTCGGCGGACTGGCCGCCAACGAGTGAAGACTTCATCTCGCTGCGCGACGACGGGGCGTGGATTCGGTTCCTGGAGTTCAACGCGCCCATCGCCAAGCTCGCGTTCACCGGGTTCCGACACGAGAGCATGCTCGGTCCGGAGTTCGTCACGCCGGTGATGCGCATCGAAGCGGAGTTGGGAATCGAGACTGTGATCGAGCCGGCCTACAGGTACCCGGAGAATACGGAGAAGATGGCGTTGTTTTGGCGGCTGGTGCGGCTCGATGCCGTCCGCTGCGACTTCTGCAATGAGAGCATACCTCGGGACGAAGGTCATGCACTGTCGCCTTGGCTGTTTCGCCGCTCGCCGAGGAATTTGCAGGCGATGCAGGAGCACTACGGGGGTGGCGCATTAGGCTATGCATTGGCCATTCAGGACTGGGGCTCTTGGGTTATTTGCGACAAGTGCCATACATCGCGTGTGGTAGGCCTGTAGGCGGAGAAGCGGCGGCCTCCGAGCCGCACCACGCACTATCTCCCCATCACAATCCTCACCACCTCCACGTACGCGTTCGTGAACGCCCCCTCCCGGAAGAACGCCGGCTCGATCTGCGGGTGCCCAATGAACGGCCGCAGCATCCACCCCATCTGCGTCCCGACGAACGCGTAGAGCACCAGCCACGCGACCAGCATCAGCAGGTGCTTCCGGTTGCACGCGATCAGCCCCCGGTAGTGCCGCACCATCACCACCTGCGCCACCACCGCCGCGACGGTGAACATCGCCGCGTTCGTCATGATCGCCGCCCGGTGCCCGACGCCCGAGAGGTACACGAGCTGCGTGATCGGCGCCAGGCTCGCGAGCGCCAGCGTCAGCCCCGCCTGCCCCACGAAGATCGCTCGCAGCGCCGCCCCGAAGTCGTCGCGCAGCCCCGCCACCGTGTTCAGCACGAAGAACGCGGGCAGGACGACCGCCGTCGTCGCCATGATCAGCAGCGGGCTCTTGATCGCCACGAAGACGACGAGCTTCCAGCGCTCCCCTTCGAGCCGCCACGCCCCCATCGCCGCGCCGTACAGAGCCCCCGCGACCACGATCGCAACCAGCAGCGACCGCAAACTCGGCGCGCTCGCACCCCCACGGCCCGCACGGCCCGCGATGCCGTCGAGCAAGGCCGCCACCAGGTTGGCCGCGCGCCCCGCCACCCTTACCGCCCGCCGCCCAGCAGCTCCAGCAGGTTCTGCCCCACGCCGATGAAAAAGTTGTCCATCCGGGGCCGGAACCACGTGAAGGGCATGCTCGGGTGCCCGATGAAGGGCCGCAGCAGCCACCCCATCTGCGCCCCCACCGCCCCGTACAGGATCACCCACACCCAGAAGATCAGCGTCGCGCTCCCCACGCGCCCGTTCACGAAGACCTCGCGCGCCGTCAGCGGCCGCCACGACGGCACCGGCGCCGTCCGCACGCTCTGCGCGCTCTGCCCCGCGTTCAACTCCGCGGGCGCGGCGAACGGCGAAGCCTGCGACTGCATCGGCGGCGCCTCCGGCGTGTTCGCCAGCTCGTCGTACTCCTCGTTCGCCGCCCGCGTCGCCAAGCGCCGCAGCGTCCTGAAGAGGAACCCCAGCCCGATCGCCCCGCCCACCGCCAGCAGCGCCACGTTCAGCACGACCATGAACGGGTAGCTCTTGGTCGAGAGGGCGAAGAACCCGGAGATCGGCCCCATCGACGCCGAGACCGCCAGGTTCACCACGATCGCGCTCACCAGCAGCCGCAGCGTGGGCTTGAGCCCCAGCCGGCACCCCACCAGCGCGTTGAAGACGTAGAGCGACGGGAACGTCACCGCCAGCGTCAGCAGGAAGAGCATCGGCAGCTTGACCATCGACGCCAGCGCCTGCTGCGCCGCGGCGTCCATCTCGCGGTTCGCGATCGCGTACCACGCCATGAAGAAGCCGTAGATCGCCCCGAGCACCACCGCGGCGGGGACGAAGAGCCGCGCGGGCAACGCCTGGGCGTTGTCGCGCAACGCCGCGTCGTCCGTCCGCTTCCCCCGCAAGAGCCCGTCAACGGCGGCGAACATCCCACGCATGTGAACCCCCACGGCCCCCACAGGCCCCAGAGCCCTGCCCATCTTGCCAGCGACGCCCGGCCGACGCCGCCCATTCTCCGGTAGCCTACGCCACCCGGCGGGTCGCGTGTTCGTCAGATTCGTCGATATGCCACTGGCTTCACCCCGGTCGCCTTACCCGCCACAGATGTTGTTTTTCCAGTGCGACGCCGAACTGCTCGTCCCGACCATCGATCAGCCGATTTGCGATTGCGCTAACCTGGTTCATGTCTAGAAAACTGTAAAGCCGATCAACCGACAATCCAAGGTTGCACCACGCGCGACGGGACAGCCGTGCTGTCTGGACGCATGCGTCATACAAGTCCATACCGCAGACACCATCGTGATCAGCGTTGATCTGAGCGTCCAATCCCAGCAGCATTGCCAAGAGTCTTGGTGCCGGATGCGGATGCGTTCCACCACGGTCGAGATTCTCATCCCACCCATCGAGCAGCATCCACATCATCGTTACGGCGAATAGCCATAGTTTCAGGGAATCGGGTCGCGTAGTCGCCCACTTTCCCCAATACGACACGGAGTGTTCGCCCGAGGTGAACTTGAGCATGCTCAAGTGTGACGCCCACTGATCAGCATCAACCTCCAACAATTGATTCGTTCTTTCATCATCCCGCCCCAGTCCAGAACTCGCTGCCATTTGGACGACGCGAGGCGCTTCGAAGAAGCAATGGCGGCATTGTTCACCGAGAAGAACGCCATGATTGCGGACTACATGCGAGAACTCATGCATAGCCAGAAAGTCAATCGCTGCGGTTGCTAGCCGCTCTGCCAAAAAATATCTCTCCTTCGTTGGCGGGATGGGCCCGAGCCAATCTGCATAATCGCTATCACCTTCGGTTCCGCGCCTCACGCGAATATCCGCAGGGCGCACCAAGTCATCTCTATAGGCTCCGTCCGGCACGAAGGCAACAAAATCTAGTTCTCGCTCAAACTCGCGACGTTCGAAAATAGACTCGTCCGAGACAACGCACAGGAACAGTTGTCGAAGTCTGACACACAATCCAGCATTGAATGAGATAACCGAAAAAGAAGGCCGAGACACCACGCACGCGTTGATGGATGGATCCTCTGCGATCTCGACGTACAGCTTTCCAAGCGGCCCGGACGGAACAAGAGCACAGTGGAGCTTTTCGATCTGAATCGAAGCCCACGTCAACGGGTCACCGAAGACTGCTTCCGCCGTGGCTTCGGGAAACCGCGATGCGTTAAAGAAGCGTCCGCCCGAGGCAGCCAAGAACTCCTCCTCGACGTACGTGCGCTCAAGGTCGCTCGCGTACTGGGGCGATGTGGACTCACCAGGTGGCATTGCGTTGACTCCCGACGCGCCTGTCGCACCCACTTCATGCACTCACCACCAAGATACTCGATTACCACCGTGTGAACAAGCGCCAGCTCCTAATCAGAGCGCGGTCGACCGACGACGTTCCGGCCCTCCCCCACCGCTCATCCACCTGCCCGCGCGGTGACGGCACGTGGCCGGGCCGCGCCGGCAGGGTGCAGCGCGGTGCTTCCATGTGGATCGATTGCGCTTCTCCCTGCCCGCGCTGCGGCAGCATGTTCCGGCGCGGCGCTTCCACATGGCACCGCGACGCATCCATGTGGATTCGCGACGCATGCGCGTGGAAGCGCGACGATTCCATGGCCGGGCCCTGTTCGGCGGGGCCCCGGAAGTGCTTTCGACGACGCGGGTTAGAGAAGTGCGTGGGAACTCACTTCCAGCCCGAAGGGCTGGACGTCAATGGCCGGGGGTCAAGGCGGGGTGGCACTGGTCATCCAAGACACTGACCGTCCGAGGACGGCCGGTCAGTGGCACGATACAAGAACTCCCGGACCGTGACGTGCCACTGATCGGCGTCCGCGCCGACCAGTGCTCTCAACTGACCGTCAGGCCTCCGGCCTGCAAGACGTCGGTTCTCCGCGTCCCTCCGCGGCCTCCGCGTTCAACCATGCTCGCTCGACCGCGGGCGCCGACCCGCGGCCTGCCTCACTCGTACGCCTTGCTGATCCGCCCACGGAAGTCCGAGTCTCGCACCGGCTTCGCGTCCGGGTACGTGGCCGCGATGAAGCGGTTCAACTCCTCGAGAGACTGAAACTCCGGCGCGCTGTACGAGTTCTTCAGATACCGCGTGTCCACGAGGCCGTACGGATAGCGTCCGTTGCCGTCGAGCTTCGCGGCGAAGACGTCCGGCCGGATCGCGACGACGCTGATGCGCACGCTCCGGCGGCTGCCGTCCATCATCGTCGAATAACGCGGGAGCAGGACTCCGCCGTCCTTGGCGATGAAGTCGGTCCCCTCCATGTGGCTCAATTCGACGCCATTCGCCAGCGGGACCGTCATGGTCTCGCGGAGACGGAACGCGACGGCCGCGAGGCATCCGAACAGGACTACCAGCCCCACGAACGCCGCAGCGACGTACCACACCCACGCGCGCATGCCGAGTGTGTACGCCGCGTCCACCGGGTGGCTCGGCACTGTTCAACGTCGGCGTCGGAGTTGTCCGCGCCTCTTCCAGCCCGAAGGGCTGGAAGAGAGTGCCCACGCACCACGCACTGTGCACTATGCTCTTCTCTTCTTCGCCATCATCGCCGCGCGGTCGGGGACGCGCACGGCGCGGGCGAGGCCGACGGCCTGCATCGCGCGGATCACGAGGTAACTGGCGTCGAACTCCCACCAGCGCAGGCCGTGCCGCGCGCTCGCCGGGAAGGCGTGGTGGTTGTTGTGCCACCCCTCGCCCATCGACAGGAGGGCGACGACCGCGTTGTTGCGGCTCTCGTCGTGGCTGGTGAAGGGCTTGGAGCCCCAGAGGTGGCAGACGGAGTTGACGCTCCAGGAGATGTGGTGCACAAGCAGCACGCGCACGAGCCCGCCCCAGAGGAAGCCCAGGAGCACGCCCGTCCACGTGCCCGTCAGCGCGCCGCCGAGCACGGCGGGGACGACGAGGCTCACGACGACCCAGAGCTTGAACTGCCGGTCGGCGATGACGAGCGCCCGGTCGCGGCGCAGGTCCACCGCGTACTTCTCGAGCCCCTGGCTCTTCCCGCGCAGCATCCACCCCATGTGCGCGTGGAACGCGCCGCGCAGCGTCGCGAGCAGCCCCTCGCCCCACGACCCGTCGGGGGACATGTGCGGCGAGTGCGGGTCCCCTTCGTCGTCGGAGTGCTGGTGGTGCTTGCGGTGCTCGGCGCACCACTCGATGACCGGGCCCTGCACGGCCATGGAGCCCGCCGCGGCGAGGACGTACCGCACCCACGCCGGCGTCTGGAAGGACTTGTGCGTGTGCAGGCGGTGGAAGCCCACGGTGACGCCCAGCATCGAGACGACGAACATCACGCCCATGATGATGAGGTACGTCCAGTCGAACGCGACGCCCCACAGGAGCGCGATCGCCGTGGCCAGGCCGGCGAATGGGATGAGAACGGCCGCGAGGTTGATGACGCGCAGGCGGCGGTCGGCGCGCGAGGGCGCGTCGGCGTGAACGTGTTGGGTCGTGTGGTCGGTGACGGTGCGCTCCCTATCCGGGTCGGCCAGTGTGCACGGCCGCCGCGCGCCCGTCCATCAAGCCTACGCACCCGCCGCGCCGCGGGTTCTCGCGGGACGCGTCGGGGACGTCGGCGGCCGATGGGCGCACAAGCGCCGGGCCCGTCGGCGGCGAGCGGATACCCGTCGCCGTCGGCGGCCTTCGCACGTTTCACTGTGTCCGGACGAACCCGCGAGCACGTGAACGGTTCGTGAACGGGTTCGTGAGACGCGTTGAAAGTGCGCGGCGCTCGTCCGAAAGTGTGAGCTCGCCGCGCACGACGCACGCTTCTTCAGTCGCCCGCGCGGTCCTCGGCGGATCGCTCGGCCTTGCGCCGTGCGGCCTCGCTCAGGAGCTTCTTCCGCAGGCGGATGGTTTTGGGCGTCACCTCGACGAGCTCGTCGTCCTCGATGTACTCGAGGCTCGCCTCGAGGCTCATTTTGCGCGGGGCCTTGAGGACGACGGTCGCCTCCTTGCTCGCGGCGCGCATGTTGTCGAGGTGCTTGAGGCGGGTGATGTTGACCGTGAGGTCGTTGTCGCGGTTGTGCTCGCCCGCGATCATGCCGCTGTAGACCTTGTCGCCGGGCGAGACGAACATCACGCCGCGCTCGGCCAGCTCCTTGAGGGCGTACGTCGTGACCGGGCCGGTCTCGAGGCTGATGAGCACGCCCTGCTTGCGCCGGGGCAGCTCCGCCCCCAGCGGCATGAAGCGCGCGAAGCTGTGGTGCATCACCGCCTCGCCCTGCGTCGCGGTCAGCACGCGCCCGCGCAGGCCGATGAGGCTGCGCGAGGGGATCTCGAAGACCAGGTGCGTGGTGACGCCCCGCGTGTCCATCTTCTTGAGCTCGCCCTTGCGGCCGCCGACGAGCTCCATCACGCCGCCCACGGCGTCGTTGGGGACGTCGATCACGAGCTCCTCGACGGGCTCGTGCGGCACGCCGTCGATCTCCTTGACGACGACCTCGGGCTTGCCCACCGAGAGCTCGAACCCCTCGCGGCGCATCGTCTCGATGAGGATGCCCAGGCTGAGCACGCCCCGCCCGGAGACCATGAACTCCTCGGAGCTCTTGCCCGGCGCCACGCGCATCGCCGGGTTCTTCTGGAGCTCCTTGTTGAGGCGCTCGCGGATCTGGCGGCTGGTGACGTACTCGCCCTCCTGGCCGGCGAAGGGCGAGTCGTTGATGCGGAAGAGCATCGTCATCGTCGGCTCTTCGACCTTGAGGGGCGGGAGCTGCGACGGGGATTCGGGGTCGGCGACGGTGTCGCCGATGTCCACGGACTCGAGGCCGACGACGGCGACGAGGTCGCCCGCTTCGACGCGGTCGACCTCCTGGCGCTTGAGGCCGACGAACTGGAGGAGCTGCTGCGCGCGGGTGGCGACGATCTTGCCGTCGCGCTTGATGACCGCGACCTGCTGCCCGCCGGCGATGGCGCCGTTCACGACGCGCCCGATGCCGATGCGGCCGACGTACTCGTTGTAATCGATGTTCGTGACGAGCACCTGCAGCGGCTTGCCGGTGTCGGCGACCGGCGGCGGGACCTTCCCGACGATCGCCTCGAACATATCGCGGAGCGTCGTGGGCTGGGGGTCGGGCACGGGCCACTGGGTGGTGCACCAGCCGTCGCGCCCCACGCCGTAGAGCACCGGGAAGTCGAGCGCGAGGTCGTCCTGGCCCAGGTCGACGAGCAGGTCGAAGACCTCGTGCACGACCGCCTCGACGCGCCGGTCCTGGCGGTCGACCTTGTTGACGAAGACGATGGGCTTGAGGCCCAGCTCCAGCGCCTTGCCGAGGACGAACTTGGTCTGCGGCATCACGCCCTCGCTCGAGTCGACGAGCAGGCAGACGCCGTCGGCCATGCGCAGCACGCGCTCGACCTCGCCGCCGAAGTCGGCGTGGCCCGGGGTGTCCAAAATATTGATCCGGTAGTCCTTGCCGTCGCGCGCGTGGTAGGTCACGGCGCAGTTCTTCGCGAGGATGGTGATGCCGCGCTCGCGCTCGAGCGGGTTGCTGTCCATGATCAGGCTGTGCTGCCCGCCCTCGAGCTTCTCGAGCTCGCCCGCGCGGAAGTTGCCGCTCTGCTTGAGCAGGTTGTCCACGAGGGTGGTCTTGCCGTGGTCGACGTGCGCGATAATCGCGACGTTGCGGATCGAGAGGTTGCGGGGCGCGTCGGCCTGGGCGTGCGCGGGGTGCTGGGGGGCGGTCGTGGACATGGTGGTCATGTGGGGTGGGCGCTCTGCGGGCGGGAAGTCGATAGGTTCATCGCCCAAGCAGGCCCGTCGCCGGCTCGGCGTGGATGGCTCGAATGGGTGAGGCTGCCGCGGGAACGACGCGGCGGCACAAGGGTAGGACGCCGGAAAGCCCGCGGCGTGCGCTACTTCCGGCTCGGCTGCGTCTCTTCACGTGCCGCGGGACGGGCGTCGAGCGCCGCGTCCAGCTTCCAGCGGAAGGGAGGGGCCGCCTCGTCGAGGGGCGCACGGAGAACGCCCGCGAGCGCGTCGGACGTGCGCGGATCGATCGCGGGGAAAGCCCACACGCCCGGCCCCGGGCGCGCATCGGCCGGCGCACCCAGGCGCGTCGCGAAGAGCGCGGTCAGGTCCGTGCCGAACGCGCCCGTTGGCTCGCCCGCGCCGGCCGAAAGCCGGAACTGCGAGCCGCCCCAGATCGACTTGTCGTATCGGCTCGTGTCGCCCAGCGAAAGGGTGTTCCCCGCGGGCACAGGCGACGGCTTCGGCCCGGGCACGGCGCGCGGCTCCGGCGCGGACACGGCGGCTCGCTGCTCCGTCCGCGCGATCCGCGCGGGCTCGCCGCCGTCGAACATATACAGGCCGACGGTCACGACGCCACCGAGAATCACCGCGGCCCACGCCGAAGGCACGCGGCGGACCAGCCGTGAAAACCGGCGGTGGCGCGCGGTGAGGCCGGGCCCGGCCGCGGGCGGGTGCGCCGCCGGCTCGGCGAACGCGCCCTCGCGGCGAAGCCGCTCGAGCACGGCGACGGAGACGTCGGGCGACGCGGCGCGCGCCCCGGCGCCGAGCGAGCACAGGAGCGCGGCGGTCTCGCGCGCGCCGGCGGTCTGCGCACGGGGGAGTCGCGCGAGATCGTCCCAGCGGGCGCGGGCGAGACCGGCGTCGCCCCGGTGCTCGGCGTCGAGCGCCTCGTTCAAGAGCGTGTCCGCGCGGGAGAGCGCGGGCGTGTCGGCGTTGCGTGCGTCGCTCATGGCCTACCCCCACCGCCGGAGCGCGCGGCGGCAGACGCCGCGCTGGCTTCCGGCGCATCACCGTCCCCCGCGAGCCCCGCGGCGAGAACGCCGCGGAGACGGGCCCGTGCGCGAAAGAGATGGCTCTTCACCGTCCCCTCGGGCATGCCGAGGGCCTCGGCGATCAGCTCCACCGGCCAATCGAGCTGGTGATGGAGCACCACGACCTCCCGCTGCGGCGGCGAGAGGTGCGCGAGCGCGCGATCGATGACACCGCGCTGGGTGTCCCGCTCCTCCGCCCGCTCGACGGTCCAGCCGGCGACGCCCCAGACCGGGGCGACGGCGGGCATGTCGTCCAATGCGTCGCCCGCGGCGCGGGGCGTGAGCCGCGCTTGCCACGTCAGGAACAGACGACGCGCGATCGTGAAGACCCACGTCGAGAAACGCCAGCGCGCGTCGTACCGGTCGAGCGCCTTGATCGCGCGGTAGAAGGCCTCCTGCGTGATGTCCTCGGCGAGGGCCGCGTCGCCGCGCGTCATGCGGAGCATGAACGAGTAGAGCGGCGCCTGGTGGGCGCGGATGAGCTCCGCCGTGGCTTGTGGATCTCCGGCCAGAGCACGCTTCACGAGTTGGGCTTCAGAGTCCCGATCCATACCCGCTCTGCGCTTCCCCACTCTTCTCCGCGCCCACCGGACGCCGCCCCGCTACTCCATCATCCCACGACCCCCACGAGGCCCGGCGTCCGCATGATTACACGGACGTGGTGCCGGTGGGTTGCGGCGACCCGGAAGAAAATGTGCAGGGAGGGCGGCCGGAGGCCAGCCGCGGCGGCTGTTCGCAGTCCGTGTGGGTCCGACGCCGGGTTCAAGGGTGTGCGGCGTTACGGGCTGCAAGCCCCGCCCCCGAAGACCCGGAACATCGCCTCGATATCAAGGTTGTCGGGGAACAACCCGTCGTTGTTGAAGTCGATGTCGCCGCAGTTCGGGTCGTTGGTGCAGGGGCCGTGACCAAAGACCGAGAGGAAGTCCTCGAGGTCGAGGTTGTCCGGGAAGAGCCCGTCGTTGTTGAAGTCGATGCTGTCACAGCACGCGTCGCCGACGGTGAGCGCGGCCGCGGCGGTGAACGACGTGCCGCAATTCGTCGTCGCGACGCAGTCGTACTGGCCGGCGTTGCCCGGGACGAGGCCCGCGAGCATAAGCGTCGGCGTCGAAGCGCCGCTCACGGTGCCGCCGCCGGGCTGCGGGCCGTCGTTCAGGACCTGACCGTTGCGCCGCCAGCGGAACTCCACCCCCGTCGCGTCGGCGACGTTCATGACGAACAGGGCGCTCGCGCCGGCGCAGCCATCGACGGGCTCGGGGTGCTGCGTGACTTGCGGCGGGGACGAGGTGACGTACCGCGCGAGGTACGGCGAGGGCTTGCCGCCGGCGTTGTTGAAGGCGCCCGAGACCCAGAGCACGCCGTCGGCGTCGAGGAACCGCGTGCCGCGAACGAGCGAGGAAATAGGCTCCGTCGGCAGGGGGCCGTCGATCGCGCCCGGCACCGACTGCCAGCGGACGCCGTTGAAGCGCGCCATATGCGTCTGGACGGTGGGCGTGCCCTGGATCACGAACTTTCGCGTCACCATGATGTCGCCGTTGCGGGCGATGATGTCGCCCGACAGGGAGTTCACCGAGAGCACCTCCGTGAGGCCGGCGCCGACGGACTCAAACCCCGTGCCGTCGAAGCGCTGCACGCACGAGGGCGGGTTGCCGGGCGCGCCGGTGGAGAGCAGGTAGAGGTGATCGCCGTGCGACATCAGCCGCACGACGCTGAAGAACGGTCCCTGGACCGACGTCCAAGCAGAGAGCCCGTCCCACCGGCGGAGCGATCCGGTGCTGCCGTAGAGCGTGTCCTGAAAGATCGTCAGGTCCTGCGGACCGGTGGCGAACGGGAAACCCGTCCCGCTCCACGTTCCGCCGCTGAGCCGAAGAGCGCCGATGCCGGCCGACGATGTGCCGTTGCCGCCGACGATCAACGCGTCGCCAAAGCTCTGGAGAGCGTACATCTGACCGCTCGGGTTCGCCGCGGTCGCGGGGCGTACCCACGCCGAGCCGTTCCACTTCGCGACGCCGGAATTGAGCGACGGGGCGGAGCATTGCCCCGCAACGTAAATCTCGCCGTTGTGTCGGGCGAGGTCGAAACCCCCGTCAGCGGTGTTGGTGCTCTGCGGGTGGACGATGCCCGAGCCGATCGGTTGAAACGCCGACCCGTCCCACCGCACGACGCCGTTGACACGCCGGCCGCCCGCAACGCGGAATCCGCCCGTGAAGATGATCGATCCGTCCTCATCACGGAGCATGGCGACCGGGATCGCGTCGAACCCCTTCGCGAACGTTCCCCACCGCGTGCCGTCCCATGTCAGCAGGCAGTTGTTGGCCGTCACGCCCTCAAAGCCGATGCCGCCGCCCATGACCAGCTTGCCGTCGTAGACAACGGAGCAATGGTGCCCGCCGGGCCCAATCAAGACGCGCAGCGGATCGACTGTGTCCGCGAGCGATGTCCACTGCGACCCATCCCAGGCGATCGCGCTCGTGGGCGTCGGCGAACCGACGATCGCGACGAAGTGGCCCGTCGCGACGAGGCGCCCGTCGTAGGAGGTGATCGCCCGCACCAGCGAGTTCCCGGTGATGGTCCCGGGGACGATGTCCCACGCTCCGTTGTCGTACCGCGCAGCGGCGCGGAGCTCGGACGACGGCGTCATCAGACGGCCGCCCGCGTAGACCGCTCCGTTGTGGAGCGTGAAGCTGTTCACGACAGTGTTGGTCCCTTCCGCGGTGCCGGTGATCGCCTCCCACCCTGCCGTCGTCCACACCGCCGCGTCAGCGCTCGCGACGCCGGAGACGCCGGCGAAGTCGCCGCCAACGAAGAGCCGACCGTCGTGCACGAAGAGCGCGTTGACGGCGGCGGCGCCGCCCGTGGGCGGATCGATATCGCCGCCGAGCGCGGACCATGAAGTACCGTTCCACCGCGCGATCGCGCGCGTCCCGACCAGCCCGCCGGCGCTCGTGAACGCGCCGCCGACGATCAGCGCGCCGTTGTAAACAGCCAGAGCGCGGACCTCGCCGCTCACGCCGGCACCCAGCGCCTGCCACTGCGTGCCGTTGTAGCGGGCGATGTTCGTCACGCCGGGCGTGTTGAAGAAGTTCGCGCCGGCGTAGTACTGCCCGTTGAACTGGGCGACAGCCGTCACCGTCGCCGCGCCGGTGCCGGGGATCGGCGCGGGCGCCGTCCACTCGACCCCGTTCCACACGGCGATGCCGTTGATCGGCCACCCCTCGATATTCAAGAAGGCGCCCGCCGCGAGCATGTGCGCGCCGAGGGGGCCGGGGCCGTCAGGGTCGAAGGCCTGCAGCACGCGTACAGCGGGACTGGTGGGGCCGGTGATGACGGGCGTGCCCCAGCCGGGGAGCCACTGGGTGGTGCACTGCGCGCTCGCCGCGGCGGCGAGCACACTCAACGTGCAAACTGCTGCGAGCGATGTCCTGGTGCGCATGCCGGCCTCCGCGAGTGCCGAGAGTGTACCTAAAGGCGCGAAGTTCGCAACCCGATCGCGCGCGACGCGATCGGCCTTTATCGGACAAAAACACCCGCGCCTGGTCGGGCGCGGGTGCGGGAGAGATCGCACGGCTTGCGGTCAGGATCAGGCGGCTTCGCGGCGTTGCTGCGCGGCGAGCGTGAGGGCCTTGGCGGCGCGCTTGCGGTTGGCGGATGCGGGCTTGGCCTTGCGCTCCTCGACGACATCCTCGGTCGCGAAGGGGCTGGTGAGGAGTTCGACGAGTTCGAGCGGGGTCGTCGCCACCAGGTGGATGCCGATCTCTTCGGCGAGGCCCTCGGCCCGGTTGAAGACGCCTCCGCCCACCGCGATGCGCGTGGTCGGCACGGCGTTGATCTCGCGGAGCGTGTCCACAAGGCCGCGGATGCCGGGGAGATCGGAGCCCTGGCTCGAGAAGAAAACCAGGTAGTCGGGCCGGCGCGTCTGCACCTGCGAGAGGATCTCATCGGCGGGGATGCCGCCGCCGCAGTACGCGACCTGGAAGCCCGCGGACTCGAGGAGGTCGCACGCCATTTGGCCGGCGAGTTCCTCGCCCTCGGCCTTGCCGGAGAACGCGAAGATGGTCTTGCCGTTCGGTGCGGACGTCTTGAGCTCGCCGCAGGCCTGGTCGACGAGCATGCGGAGCAGGCGCGTGGCCATGTGGTAGGAGACCTGGGTGATGGTGTCGGAGCGGAAGAGCTTCTCGATCGTCTCGTGCGCCGGCCAGTAGAGGTTCATCAGGAGACCCTGAGCATCGGCCTCGTGCTTCCTCGCCTGATCGACGACGTCGCGCGCCGCCGTGCGGTCGCCGGCAATCAGCGCCTCGAGCAGCCGTTCAACATTGATGTCCTGACTCATGGATCGGCCCCATTCTCTCGTCGTCCGTGCGTTGGTCTCCCTCGAACGCGACGGGCGGGTGACTCTCTTGGGCAACCTCCGGCCCTGGGTCCGTGCGGGCACAATGCGTCGCACGGTGCGACAGGCATCGACGCCGCAAAGACCTATTGACAGAATCCGCGAGGGGTGTTTGCGCACGTCCGAAAACGTTTGTGCAATGTGTGCGCAGGATTATTGGGACTTCACGGTCCTATAAATTACCGCGATCCCCATCGTGAGTGGCCACGTGACGGCGGATTGGAAGCCCGCGGCGTTCATCTTCGCGATGAAGACATCACGCGACAGAAACGTCTCGACGCTTCTCGGCAAGTACTTGTACGCACCGGACTTATCGCCGGAAAGAAGCGTCGCGGTAAGCGGCATCACGCGGGCGCAATAGAGGTGGTTCAGCCCACGAACGAGCGGATTTGTGGGCCGATCGAATTCGAGGACGATGAGTCGCCCCCCCGGGCGCAAGACACGCGCAAATTCGCGGAGGGCCACATCGGGCTCAAGGATGTTGCGAATCCCGAAGGCGATCGAGACCACGTGAAATGTTGCGTCTGCGAAGGGCAGCCGCTGAGCATCACCTTCCACGTACGACACTTTTCGCTTGAGTTCCTCGGCCAGACGCGTCCGCTTTTGCCCGGCGATGTCCAGCATTTCACGGGTGAAGTCGAGCCCCACGACATCCGCCGCGGCGGTGCGGGCGAACTCCTGCGTCAGGTCGCCGGTACCGCAGGCGACGTCAAGAACGCGGTCGCCGGCGTTGACGTCGGCGAGTTCGACCGCCTTTCGGCGCCATCGGACGTCCGTTCCGAGCGAATGAAGGCGGTTGTTCAGGTCGTAGGAACGGGCGATCGCGGCGAACATCGATCGCACCCGGGAAGCCTTGTCCGGAGCGGCGTGCGGGTTGCTGCGCAGGTCGGAATCGGTCCAGGATGGCGTCGTCGCGCTCACTCGGGACAGGTTAGGGCGGCGGTGGCGGCGCGCCGGAGGAACGCGGCGCGGCTGAACGCCGGTTGCGTTCGGGCGAATCATCTATCATTCCATATGTCGCGGCTGCTCGGCATCCTCGCGGTGATGCTCGCCCTCGTGTGGGCGCCGGTCGTCGCGGCGCCCGCGTTCGCGGACCCGGGCGCCCGGGGGTGCTGCGAAGAGTCGTGCCCGTGCTGCCCGGCGCCCGCGGAGTGTCCCTGCCGGCCGCGGCCGACGAACACGAATCCGGCCTCGGTTGTGCCGGCGGCGGCGGTGCAGACGCGGGCGGTTGCTCCGCTCCGGCGCGAGCAGACGAAGATCCGGGGAACGGAGGCCGGGCGCATCCTCGCGAGGGCGTCGCTCGTTCGTGAGACGATGCTTCCCACCGGGTGCGCACCCTCGCGGCCGGCCCTTCCCCGCGCACAGCGCTGCATCTGGCAGACCTAGCTCTTCGCCTCGGCGCCGCTTTGCGCGCCGGATCGGCGTCGCCGCCGCGCCTCGGGGCGCGGCGATTCTCGTTCCCACGTTGTGTCGATGAGTTCAACGACCGCTGCGCGGTTGCGCGGCGGCCACGGTCTGACGGACAGAAAGAGTGCAACATGAACAAGCTCTGTGCATTGCTCGCGGCGGCGCTCGCCGCGGGGGCGTTGGTTGGGTGCGCGGGTTCCGGCGCCTCGTCGGAGGACGGCGAGAACCGGATCTATCACGAGGTGTCGGCGGCCGACAAGGAAGCGGCCGAGAGCGACGCGCCGGTGAAGGGGAACAGCGCGGTGCTGTGGGTGAACGGGCTGGGATGCCCGCAGTGCGCGAGCAACATCGACCTGCAGTTGAAGCGCATCAAGAGCGTGGAGACGGTGCACACCGACCTCTCCAACGGCAAGGTCCACGTGACGTTCAAAGAGGGCAGGGCGCAGCGTCCGTCGCCCAGGGCCCTGGGCGACGCGGCCGAGGACGCGGGGTTCACGCTGGTGAAGATCGAGGCCGAGTACTAGGAGCGCCTCCATGACCACAACGCACGCACGCGGCGCCGGCGCGATCGCCGGCGCCGTGCTTCTCACGCTCTGCGCCGCCGGCGCGCGTCCCTCGCACGCGCAGGAGTCGATGTATACCGCCGCGGCGACGATGCCGAGCCCGACGGTCGCGATCGTCCGCCCGCAGTTCCACCTCTTCGAGTACGGGATCAATCCGAACGACACGGACGAGCGGCGCTCGCAGGTGTACGAGGCGAGCCTCGGGTTTGCGTACGGCCTCGCGCGCGACTGGGCGCTCTACCTCGAGGCGCCGATGTCGATCGAGCGGGAGGACCTCGCGAACGGCGAGACGGAGACGGACAAGGGCGTCGAGGACATCGACGCCATGGTGAAGTGGCGCTTCTACAAGAACGACACCGGCGGCGTCAACACCGCGCGGGCGGCGCTGATGGTCGGCGCGCGCGTCGCGAGCGGCGACGACGAGGACTATTCGAGCGGCTCGGTCAACCCGCACGCGGGCGTGGTGCTCACGAACGTCGTCGGGCGCCACGGCTTCAACAACGAGCTGCACTTCACGTGGAACACGGGCGGCCAGCGCGAGAACAACGTCGGCGGCGAGGGGCCGGACGACGCGATCGCGTTCAACACGTCGTATGTCTACCGCATCATCCCGACGCGCTTCACGAGCGCGACGGAAGGGGCGTGGTACGTGACGGCGGAGCTTAACAACCTCTACGAGACCAACGGCGACTTCGAGACGCGCTTCTCGCCGGGGCTGATGTACGAGGGCCGCATGTGGGCCTTCGAGGTCATGGGGCAGGTGCCGGTGATCTCCGAGCTCGACGAGCGGCCGGAGCTGCACTACGCGATCGGGTTCGGGTTCCGGTTTACGTTCTAAGGAGATTCACCGAAGGGACGAAGACAGACTCACCGCAGAGTCGCAGAGAGCGCCGAGAAGAGAAGTACCGGATTGAAGAGCCGCGCTCGTGCGCAGCCTTCAAGCCAGACTTTCCGCTTCTCATCTTCCTCTGCGGCTCTGCGGTGATTTCTTCACGGCCGCGGGCGGAGGTCGAACGTCTCGCCCAGGCGCGTCGCGAAGTCGGTGAAGCGGACGGAGCCGTCCACCGCGAGCATGTTGCCCGCGTCGGGCGCTCCGTGCCAGGAGGCCTCGAGGTTCGCGACGGCGTCGGCGGTGTTGCCGGCGCGGAAGTACCAGGCCGGGTCGCCCATCAGCAGCACGCGGCTGTGCGTCGCCGTGATCTCGTGCAGGGCGAGGGGGCGCCGCTGATCGTCGATGCCCGCGGCGGATGCATCGAGCAGCTGCTCGTTGGCGCGGTAGCTGGTGCCGTACTCGGCGAAGCAACTGCCGTTGGGCAGGACGGAGCCGCCCGCGCGCCGCGAAGAGGCCGTGCCGCGCTGAAAAACGCCCAGGTCCGCGGGGCAGCGGAAGAGGGCGCTGGCGGCGTCCACACCGTCGCCGCCCTGCTGGTCGATGTACTGGTTCAGCGGGCGCGCGGTCGAGAAGATCGCCGCGCGCTGCGGGCCGACGTAGTCGAGGCCGCCGTACTTCCACTCGGGGAGGATCGCGTGGCGCGGCAGGCGGTCGTTGTGGTCCTGCACGTACATCAGCCACGGGACGGAGAGCTGGCGCAGGTTGTTGGCGCAGACGGCGGTATAGCCGGCGCGCCTCGCGTTGGAGAGCACGGGGAGCAGGAAGGCGAGGAGCACTCCGATCACCGCGACGATGATCAGGAGCTCGAGGAGCGAGAACCCGCTCCGTCGAAGCGGCTTGGTGGGACGAACAGACCTCAAGACGAGGACATGATAGCGGGTGCGGCGGATTCGCCAATCCCCCGCGGGCGGCGGCCGGCCGCCGCTACCGTGCGCGGTGGACGAGAGCGGCCTTCTGGAGCTGATCGCCCGCCGGAGCGCGGGATTGCCGGCGGAGTTCCCGGCGGTGTTGGTTGGACCGGGCGATGATTGCGCGTTGGTGCTGGTCGGTGACGGCCCAGCGATCCTCAAGGTCGACCAGTTGATCATGGGCGTTCACGTCGCGCCGGGGACGCCGGCGGACCTGATCGCGCGCAAGGCGCTCGCGCGGCCACTCTCGGACATCGCCGCGGCGGCCGGAAAGCCTGTGTGCGCTCTGGTGAGCGCCGCGCTGCCGGACCTGCGCGGGGCGGATGCGCTCTTCGAGGCGCTGCACGGGTGGTCGCGGCGGTTTGCGTGCCCGCTCGTGGGCGGGGACATCGCGGTGACGCGTGCGCCGGCGGCGCCGATGGTGCTGAGTGTGACCGTTCTCGGAACGCCGCATCCGTCGCGGGGCATGGCGCGGCGCGGCGGCGCGAGGCCGGGCGACGTGCTGTGCGTCACCGGGGCGCTCGGCGGGTCGTTCCGGGCGAGGGCGGACGCGGAGTTCCCGTTCGACGGGGGCGGGAAGCACCTGACGTTCACGCCGCGGGTCGCGGAGGCGGCGATCCTCGCCGACGCGCTGGGCGATGGGCTGCACGCCATGATGGACGTCTCGGACGGGCTGGGGAAGGACGCGTCGCGCTTGGCGCGAGCGTCGGGCGCGCGGATCGAGATCGACGCGGCGAGCGTGCCGATCGACAAGGGCGCGACGCTCGCCGGCGCGTTGAGCGACGGCGAGGACTACGAGCTGCTCTTCTGCTGCGACGCGGCGCGGGCGCCGCGGGGCGAGCTGGGCGCAACCGGCACGCCGGTGCGGGTCATCGGGCGCGTTGTTGAAGGCTCCGGGTGCGTCGTCGTTGATGAGAGCGGCGGCACTCGCGATGCGGGCGCGTTCGGCTGGGACCACGGCGCGAAGAGCGCGTCTTGAGTTCCGTCTTCGTTCCGCTTCTCTTCTCTTCGTCTCTTCGTCGAACGAAAAACGCCCCGCGGACGGTGGCCCGCGGGGCGTCTGGCTTTGGCAACGGAGCTGGATGGGTGGTGTGCCCCGTCGCCTGGTGGTGCTTGGAAACCGGCATGCTGGATTCGTGATGCGGCATTCGTCCTGCAACACGGATGCCGAACAACGAATGACGAATCTCGTCTTTCTCGAAAGGCGCCCGAGCGTCTTTCACGCGCGGCCGCCGCTGGGGCTTGGCCCGGCCGCGGAAGTCGAGACCGGAGTCTCTGTGTCCCGCCGGTCAACCGCGCCCGTGCGTCCTTGCGCGGGAGCGAGGAGACCATCTGGCCGTCGCGTCGGGCGGGCATCCCTGCCGGCCCTTCGCCCTCAACTCCGGATCGGGGCTTGTTCAGCCGCGTCCGGCATCGCCTTGGCCCGCGCCGCGTTTCTCCAGGGCGTTCATGACGTCCGGGAGGTTGCGGAAGCGGGCGTCGAGATCATCCGCCCAGGCCTTTTTGTCCCAGACCTCGAGGCGCGGGCCGGCGCCCACAACGACGACGTCGCGCGAAAGACCTGTCAAGCCCATGTGCAAACGAGGGATCATGACGCGCCCTGCGGAGTCGAGCTCGAGGCGCTCCGTCAGGCCGAAGTAGTTGGCCTGTGCCTCCCCCTCTTGCGCCGGGGGTGTCAAAGTCGCAGGGCCCTTCTCCGCCAGCGACATGAAGCGAGCCTCCGTGAAGAGCATCAACAGGCCCTTCCGCCACGGCACGCAGTACCAGGCGTTCCCGTCCCGCTCCGGACGCCAGATGGCGCGGTGCTTCGAGGGGATCTGCAGGCGACCCTTGTCGTCGATCGTGAGCTCGGCGTGTCCTGTGAAGATCACCGCTCATTGCCCTTGGGCCTCCATGCCCAGCCGTGCATCCGTGCGATCCGAGGGGTCGTCGCCTGACTATCCTTCGGTGCCCCAAATATACACACTTTGCCACACTTTGCAACAAAGCGGATCGAAAGTGCCACATCGGGATGGGATTCGGGACAATGTGTTGAAAAACTGGCGATGAAACGGCGCAGGACTTGCCGTGTGGACAAGGTCCGATCGGGTCTTGGTTGGGTTCAGGCGCGCGCCGCGTGGGGTACGGCGATGGACTCGATTTCCGCGAGCATCGCGTCGAAGAAGACCTCCTCAGCGAAGCGTTCCGCGTTCACGCGGCAGGCGGCGTCGCAGCGTTGCGGGCAGCGGATGGCCGCGGCGACGAGCGACTCAACGGAGGGTTCATTGAAGAGCGCGCCGGTGACGCCGTCGCGCACGGTATCGAGCGCGCCGCCGGAGGCGCGGGCGACGACTGGGAGGCCGCACGCCTGCGCCTCCACCGCGACGATGCCGAAGTCCTCGACCTGCGGGAACAGGAGCAATCGAGCGGAGCGGTAATACTCGCGCAGACGGTCGTCATCGACGCGGCCCACGAGCTCGATGCGCGAGCCGCGGTGCGCGTGCGCGAGGCGCTCGAGGCGGGCCCGCTGGGAGCCGGAGCCGACGACCACGAGGTGCTTGCCGAGCTTCGCCGCCGCGTTGATCGCGAGGTCGACGCGCTTGTACGGCTCGAGCGCGCCCACGAGGAGCCAGTAATCATCGCGCGACTGGCCCATGCGTTCGACGGCGGGCGTGAAGTAGTCGGTGCGCACGGGCGGGTGGACGACGCGGGCGCTGCGCTCGTAGCAGCGCGTCACCTGCTCGGCGGTGTAGCGGGAGTTTGCGAGCAGACGCGTGACGTAGTCCGCGCTCGTGCCCAGCTGGTCCCAGCGCTGGTAGCTGCGGCGCCACATGCGCAGCCCCAGGCGGCGCACGGCGCTGTCACGCTCGTACTCGCGGGCCTGGGCCCAGATATAGCGCGGCGGGGAGTGGCAGTAGCACAGGTGCGGCACGCCGTACGGCGCGCGCAGGCCTTTGATGGCGGCGGAGCTGCTGGTGATGAGCAGGTCGATCTTGCGGCCGGCGTGCTGACGCTCCAGCTCCTCCGAGAGCTGACGCACCGCCCGGGGGTAGAGGGGCAGGAGCCAGCGGCGCAGGCGCGTCGAGGCCATGGGCATCCGCCCGACGGGCGACACGGCCCGCTCGGTCGCGTCGATGGCGGGCGTCACGGCGCGGCCGTCGTCGAACATCACGTAGAACCCGGCGAGCTCGTGGTGGCGGCGGACGAGCCGGATGATCGCGTCCAGGACGCACTCGCCCCCCCGGTAGCCGCACAGCCAGTCGTGGGCGACCACGATGCGCAGCGACCGACGCGGCCTCGCCGGCATCGAAGCGTGCTCGGGGTTCGCGACCGTCTCGACCATCTGCCCGACCATGCCCGTGCGGCTGCCCACCCATCCCGACATCACGCCCTGGCGGGAGAACCGGCTGGCGGTGGATATGCGTGCCGCGGCGGCCTCGCTGCCCGGGCCGCCGTGCCGGATTGTTGACGCGCACTCGCACGTGAGCGGCGAGCGAGCGCCCGCGATCTTCGGTGAGGTGGCGCGGGCGTTCGGCGTCGAACGGGTGATCACAATGACGCCGCTGCCGATGGTGGAGCCGGTGAAGGCGGCCCTGGGCGGCTTCATCGAGTTCATGGGGATCCCCAACTTCCGCGACGCGGACAGGTTCTTCGCCTTCGCGGACGGGTACTTGGCGGACATCGAGGCGTTCCGGACGCGGTACGGGGCGCGGATGATCAAGCTCTGGAACGCCCCGCCGGTGTACGAGTTCTTCCAAGGGGATCGGGCGGCGATCATCCCGCTCGACAGCCCGTGGCGCGTCCGGCAGATCGAGCTGGCGCAGCGGCTGGGGATGGGCGTGATGGTGCACGTCGCGGACCCGGACACGTGGTTCAAGGCGCGGTACACGGACCGGTCGAAGGTGCCGGAGAAGCGGGAGCACTACCGCTCGCTGGAGCGCGTCATGGACCGCTTCGAGGGGCCGTGGCTGGGCGCGCACATGGGCGGGAGCCCGGAAGACCTGGACTTCCTCGACACGCTGCTGGCGCGGCACCCCAACTTCCACATCGATACGTCGGCGACGAAGTGGGTCGTGCGCGAGCTCTCGAAGCACCCGCGCTCGCGCGTGCTCGAGTTCTTCGACCGTTGGCGCGGCAGGATCCTGTTCGGCTCGGACATCGTCGTGATCGACGAGCACTTGGCGCCTCTGCCGCCGCCCAAGCCGGGCGAGGTGCGGCACCCGCGGGCGGAGCAGGCGAACAGCCCGGAGACGGCGTGGCAGCTCTACGCGAGCCGGTACCTCGCGCTGCGGCTGATGCTGGAGACGGACTACGACGGGCCGAGCCCGATCGCGGATCCGGACCTCGCGATGGTGGACCCGTCGGTAACGGACCCGCTGGCCGGGCCGCGGCTGCAGGGGTTCGCGCTGCCGACGGAGATCCTGCGCGAGGTCTATCGCGGTGCGAGCGAGGGGTTCTTCAAGAAGGCGCCGAAGACGACGTGATCGGGGGACTGGGATCGGGGAGTGGTGGACGCCGGACGCTCGGATCACGACGGCGCGATCCGAGTGATCCAATGCCACGATTCACCGATCCCTGATCACCGATCACCGGTCTCCTTCTACCGTGCCCCATGCGGCTCGCCGTCCTCTCTGATATCCACGACAACATTTGGAACCTCGGCGCGGCGTTGGAATACCTGCGGGGCGAGCGGATCGATGCGCTCCTCTGCTGCGGCGACCTGTGCGCGCCGTTCATCGTCGATCTGCTGCGCGACGGGCTGCCGGGCGTGCCGATGCACCTGGTCTTCGGGAACAACGACGGCGACCGGAGCGCGATCACGCGGAAGGCGGTCGAGAGCGTACGGATCGCGGTGCACGGCGAGCTCGCGGAGCTGACCGTTACGAGCGCGGGGCTCGTCCCCACGAAGAACGTGGCCGCGGGCGGACTCCGGATGGCGATGAACCACTACGACACCATCGGGCGCGGGCTCGCGGCGAGCGGGAAGTACGACCTCGTGCTCTTCGGGCACAATCACGTCGCATCGCTGGAGCGGTCCGGCGCGTGCGTCGCGATCAACCCGGGCTCGATCATGGGCTATGACGGCGCTCGCAGGGACGACGCGCCGGCGACGTTCTGCGTGATTGATACGGAGCGCGTCGGCGAGCCAGTATGGAACGAAGTCCGCCGCGATGGCGGCTGTCTTACTGCGGCGGCGTGGGGTTTGCCGGCGCCTCCGACGTAGGCTCGGGCTGTGCATCCTCGACGGGATCAACCGCGAAGGCGACCGTATCGAAGGCACGGGCCATCGCCTTGGCGAGCTTCTCGTCGCGCAGGCAGGCGATGCTACCGCTCATGAGCGAGGGGCCGAGGGCATCGTCGAAGCCGGGCGTTGCGCCCGCGAGGTAGAGCGTCGCGGCCCGGAAGACGCCGTCGTAGGAACCCCTGCCGGGCCGGTCGCCGCTGCGGAAGAAGCCGCCGCCCGCGTAGACGCCGGCCTGGCCCTTCGCGAGGACGACGACGCGGGCCGTCGCGTTGGTCGCGTCGTCCGCGATGGGCGTTTTGCCGGCGCGGGGCTGCATGAACATCCGGATATGCACGATCGTGCCCGTGAGCGTCGAGAGGTCGGCGCCGTCGCGGAAGGTTTCGGCGGGAAGGTCGCTGAAATAGAGGTCCGCCACGCCCGCGTCGGGCGAGGCGTACGCGCGCGTACGCGCGGGCAGCTCCAAGGTGCGGCCGGCGAATCGCGACGTGAGCTCGGGCTTGCCGCCGCCCAGCACGCCGAAGTGGCCCGTGAGCGGGATCGTGGAGGAGCAGCCCACGAGCAGAAGAACGGAAAGACACGCCGCAACGGTCGAGCGCATGGCGGAGCGTAGGACGAGGTGCGTTGTGCATGGTGCATAGGAAGAAGGGAGCGAAAAGCCATGAAGCGAGGAAGCGATTGGGAACAGAGGGATGAGGAGGCGAACGGGCGGGGAGGTGAGAAAACACACATCACCGCGTCACCGTGTCACGAATTCCGCGTGCTGCCTGCATCCCGAAGCGCAGGGCCTTCGGAAAGCCTTACTTCTGCCGCAGGAGCGTGAGCGGCGGGAGGCCGGCGAGGTGCTGCCAGAGCATGGCGAGTGCGGTGCGCGCGGACCACTCGCGGATGGAGCCTCGCTCGCCGGGGAAGACGAACTCGCGCACGTCCGGGTCGTCGGGCTGCGACGCATCGGCGCGGGCGATGAAGACCGTCCCGACGGGCTTGGCGGGCCGACCGTCCCGCGCGGGCACAGCGCCCGACGGGCCGGCGATACCGGTGACGGCGAGGCAGTGGTCGCACGCGAGCGCACGCAGGCCCCCCACCGCCATCGCCCGCGCCGTCTCGGCGCTCACCGCGCCGGGGCCGGGCGGCAGGAGCAGCGACGCCGGGACGCCGACGAGGGACGACTTGAGCCCGTTGGAGTACGAGACCAGCGAGCCGATGAACGCCGCGGACGACCCGGGCTCATCGGTCAGCATGGTGCTGACCAGGCCGCCGGTGCACGACTCCACGCAGCCGACGGTCTGGCCGCGTGCGCGCAGGTGCGCGAGGACCACGCCCGCGAGCGTGTCGGAGCCCGTGCCGAAGACGTACGCGCCGGCCGCGTCGCGGCAGGCCCGCTCGCAGGCGTCGAGCCTCGCCTCGGCCTCGGCGGGCGTCGGCGCGCCCTCGCAACGCATGCGGACGCTGACGGAGCCCGCGCTCGCCGTCGTGCCGACCATCGGCTCGCCCTTCGCGACCGCGTCGCGCCGCATGAGCGGGCCGAGCCGCGCGGCGAGGTCGGACTCGGCGACGCCGAACGTGTGGAGGACACGCGTGCGCACGACCGCCCGCGGCGTGATGCGCGGCGCGACGTGCGCCTCGAACATCGGCGTCATTTCGCGCGGCGGCCCGGGCATGCAGAAGACGTCCGCGCCGCCGGCGATCGCGCCGGCGAGCCCGGGGGCGGTGCCGTGCGGGTTCGGAAGGATGGACGCCCGCGACGGGCGCATCGCCTGCGTCCGGCTTCCTTCGCGGACGTCGCGGCCGCGCGCGGCGTACCACGCCTCGAGGTGCGCGAGGGCCATTGGGTCCACGACGAGGGTGTCGTTCATGGCCCGCGCCATCGCCTCGCGCGTGAGGTCGTCGCGCGTCGGGCCGAGCCCGCCCGTGGACACGATGAGGTCGACGCGCGGCGCGAGCCGCGTCAACGCCGCGGCGTGGGCGTCGAGGTCGTCGGGGACTGTGACGTGCTCGAGCGGCGTGACGCCCAGGTCAACGAGGCGCGCCGCGAGCCACCGGGCATTGGTGTCGAGGGATTGCCCGAGCGTGAGCTCATCGCCGACGGAGAGGATTGCGGCGCTCGCGTGCGTCGGCGGCATGCGCGATGGTACGAGCCGACGCCATCGCTTACTGCGCGGGCGGCGTGTCGCCGGGTGGGCCGTCGCGTCGGGGCGGGCGGTTGGGTCCATCGCGGCGGGGCGGACGGGGTCCATCGCGCCGCGGGCCGCGGAACATCGGATCGTCGCCGGCGAGGTCGCCGCCGAGGAGTTCGTCGATCTCGTCGCGCGGCGGGCGTTGCTGCGGCGGTTGCTGGCGGGGCGGCTGATCTGGGCCGCGCTGAGGGCCGCGCTGCTCGGGCTGGCGCGGCTTGAGCGGGCGGCCGGACCGGTCGCGGAGGGGCTGGACCTGCTGCGGCGGGCGCGGAGCCTGCGGCGGCTGGCCCACGGCGGGCGGCGGGGTCTGTGCGGCCTGCTGCGGCTGGGGCGTTGGGCGCTGCGCTGGCGGGCCCGGGCGACGCTCCATCGGACGCTGGCCGCGGGGCTCGGGAGGGTCCTGGCGGACGGGCGCCTGCGCGTTCGTGGGCGGCGTGAGGTTCTCGACGGGGATCGCGACTTGGCGCGCCTTGCCGTCTTCGCCGGGCTCGTCGAGGAGGACGAGCACGAGCTGCGTCAGGATCTGGGAGTCGATCACCGTGCCGTCGCCCTCGGGCGTGCCGACGCGCGACTTCTTGCGCGGCAGGCGCTTGGCGAGGTCGTCGTACGTCTGGTCCTCGTACCGCAGACAGCACATGAGGCGCCCGCAGCGGCCGCTGATCTTGAGGGGGTCGAGCGTGGCCTTCTGCACCTTGGCGCTCTTCATGCTCACCGGCTTGAGCACCTTGAGGAAGGCCTTGCAGCAGCAGTACTGGCCGCACTTCTCGTAGTCCGCGGTCAGTCGCGCCTCGTCGCGGGCGCCGACGTGGCGGAGCTCGGTCCGCGTGCGGAAGAAGTGGCCGAGCTCGCGGGCGAGGTCCCGCAGTTCGAGCCGCTCCTCGCTGCTGTAGAAGACCGTGACGGACTCGCCGCCCAGGACGGGCTCGACCTCGACGATCTTGAGGGGCAAGTTGAAGCGATCGGCGACGCGGCGCGCCTCGACCTTCAGCTCGTGTTTGCGCTGCTCGATCGCGGCCTGTGCGTCGACGTCCTCGGGCGTCGCGATGCGGACGACCCGCCCCTCGGTGTAGAAGGGATAGTCCTGCCCGCCGGAGTTCTCGATGTAGCCGAGCATCTCCTGGCGGGAGACGCTCTTGCTGCAGCCGCTGTTGGGGCAGGTGCTGGTGAGCATCTCGCCCAGTTCCGTCCCTCGGAAGGTGCGGACGACGAGCTTGCTGCCGCAGCCGGGCTTGGCCGCGCCTTTGTACTGGAACTCGCCGATCAGCTTCATCGAGCCGAACCGCACCACGACGGTGCTGGGCGGTCGCATGGCCTCGTAGGCCCTGCGGTCCTCTTCCGCCAGGTGCTCCTTGAGATCGGCCTCGAACTGTGGCAGCGGGTGGATCGGCATGTCGCGGTCACGGCGTGCCGGCCTGCAGAGCCCGGGCGTCCAGGAAGAGCTGCGGCAGGCTGTAGCGCTGCAGCAGGTTCATGCCGGAGCGCTGCTCGGTGCGGTAGATGAACAGCTCTTCGTTGCGCGAATCCAGGACGAGGAGCAGGTCTTCGCTGCTGCCGTTGTCCGTCGTGAGCACCACGAGCCCGCCGGTCTGCGCGACAAGGCCGCCGAACGCCGCCGGGACGTCGAGCGGCGCGTGCGCGGGCCGGCCGGAAAGCTCCCGCACGCCCACCAGCGCCGCGAGCACGAGGGCGCTCACGCTCAGGACCGTGATCGGGGGCGTGCGGCGGCGCATCAGCGTCCCCTCCCGCCGCGTGAGTCGTTAAGCAAACTGCGGTAGCCGATGCCCACCATCACCTGCTTGGACTGGTCCCACTTGAGCGCGATGACCTCCTGGTTGGCGGAGTCAACGACGTAGACGGCGCTCGGCCCGCCGGAGTTGGTCCTGCCGGAGACCATCGTGTAATCGCCTCGCGCACGGAGATCGCTGACGCGAGAGTTCTGCGCGCCCGCGGCGGAGGGCCAGAGGAGGGCGGCGCCGAGCGCGCCGTTGAGGGCGCAGAGCGCTCCGATCGTGATGACTCTGCGGCGGGTTCGCATCGGTCAGTCCTGGTGGCCGCGCTTGGACGGGATGAGGGCCGCGCCGAAGATCAGGCCCACCAGCACCACGGCCAGCAGGATCGACATGACGGTCGGAGGAGTGTCGGGGCGGCCGGGCGTCGGCGCCTTGATCGGTTCGGCGGGCGCGACGTGGCGGTTCTGCGCGTCCGCGGGCTGGGCGGAGGCGAGCAGGGCGCACAGGCAGGCGCCGAGGATCGTCCACGAACGGCGGTTGAGCATGCGGCAGTGTAGGGCTCGCGTGCGGATCGCTGCGACCGGCCGCGGCGCGGACGCCGCGCAGCGAACAGGGTGCACGCGATCGGGCGTTACGCGGCGCGGCGGCGAGAGTGAGGGGAGTGCGCGGCGTTCTGCGCGGCGCGCTCAGGCGCCGGCGGGCGGGATGGGCTTGGCGCGCCCGTAGATGCTGGCGGGGCGCGGGGGTTGGTGCGCCTGCTGGATGTGGATGGGCGAAGCGGCGCGCAGCGGAGCGGCCTGCTGCTGCTGGGGCGCCGGCGCGGGCATCGCCGGGCGGGTGCGGGTGGAGCGCAGCTGATCGATGTTGCGGTCCAGCTTCGAGATAATCGACTTGACCTGCTGGAACGACTTTTCAGTAGGCCCCATAACGCACCTCCATAGCTCTACGGGTGTGCATCGACCGGGGTTCCCTTCCACTTGGCGTGGCGTGCCGGAATACGCGCCGCGGCGGGCCGGAGGGTCGGGCTGTGCGGACTGCGCGGCGGCGTACCCGCGGGCGCTAGCCTCAACCGTGGCCCGAAAGCCGGTGAGCAAGAGGAAACCGCGTGTGGAACGCTCGCGGATCGCGCGGCGGGATGCGCCTTTGTCGCCGCCGCCCGCGCGCGTCCGCGCGTACCGCGAGGTCTTCTGGCAGAACGCCGTTCGCGAGATGCTGATGGCGTTGATCGTGCTCTCCGAACGCAAGGACAAGGACGCGGCGACGGACAAGCGGATGCTCGACGGCCGGCTGGCGGTCATCACGCGGCGCGGCCGGCGCATCCCCATCGCGGGCGTTGCGCCGGTGTTCGCGGTGACCATGGACGACTGCGACGAGGCGCGCGCTCTCTCCAACCTGCTCCAATGCACGATCTTCCAGGTGCGGACGCCGTCGGGCGAGGTGGTGACCCTGCCGCTGAGCGAGGTGCGCGAGGTGCACGCGATTTCGGACGAGCTCGTCAGGCAGCTCGAGGCGAACGCCGCGGCGGCCCAGGCGGCGGAGTCGAACCGGACGGTGCCCTTCGGTTTCGCGGCGTACACGTCGCTCGCGCGGGGCGCCTCCGGCAACCGTCGCGCCGCACGCAGGGGCGGCGGAAGCGCGGTGTGATTTCAGCGGCGCCTCACGGGGGACGGCATCAAACCGGACGAATGCGCACCTTGATCGCCATCCCCGTCTATAACGAGGCGCGGCACGTGCTGAAAGTGCTGAGCGCCGTGCTCGCGCACCACCGGAGCGTGCTCGTGGTCGACGACGGCTCGACGGACGCGACGCCGGATCTGCTCAACGGCCTTCCGGTCGATGTGATCCGCCACGCCCGCAACCGTGGCTACGGCAGGAGCCTCCGCGATGCGTTCGCGTACGCGTCGGACGAGGGGTATGACTGGATTATCACGATGGACTGCGACTTCCAGCACGAGCCGGGGGCGATCCCGGAGTTCCTGGCGGCGTCGGCCCGCGGCGACGCGGACATCGTGAGCGGCTCCCGGTACATCGGATCGCTCGACGGCGAGGGGGAAGCGCCCCGGGACCGCGTGGCGATCAACCGGCTGATCACGGACGAGATCAACGAGCGGCTGGCGACGTCCATCGGCGTGCGTCTCACGGACTCCTTCTGCGGCTTCAAGGCCTGCCGCGTGTCGGCGCTCGACCGCATGCGTCTGACCGAGGACGGCTACGCGTTCCCGATGCAATTCTGGGCGCAGGCCGCGGCGCTCAGGCTGCGGGTGCTCGAGCTGCCGGTGCGGCGGATCTACAACGACCCGAAGCGGGCGTTCGGGAACGGGCTCGACGACCCCGAGGTGCGTCTGTCGCACTACCGGGCCGTCCTTCACGCGGAGCTGCTCCGGGTGGCCGACAGGTTGCCCGGGCGTGCCGTCAAGCGCGTCGTCGCGCCGGACAGCGCGGCGCTCCGCGCGCCATCGCAGGATGTCTCGCATCTTCGGCGGGCCGGGTCGCGGACGTGGCAACCGCTCAAGTCTGGCGCGGGGGCGTTGCGTGAGTGCTGCGGTACGAGCCGATAGTCAAACCGCTGTCACGCTCAAGCCCCCGGCGGGCGGCTGGGCGGTGCGTCACACTCCGAGCGCGGAAGCGCGGAGCGCGCGGCGCGAGCTTGGATTGCCGGATGATGTGCCCATCGCGATGTCCGGCCATCAGGCGGGGTTCTGGCACGCGGGGATCGGCGCCAAGTGGATCGCGGCGCACGAGCTCGGGCGGCGTGCGCGGGGCGCGTGCGCGTGGCTGGTCGTGGACCAGGACGACAACAAGGGCGGGTCGCTGGCGTATCCGCGGGCGGACCTTTCCCGGGGCGTCGTTCGCTTCACCGAGCACGCGGACGGTGTGCCGACCGGCTGCTTGCCGGCCGCCGATACGTCGCGCGTCGCGGTTCCGGGGGACGCGCACGCGGTGGCCGAGCCGGGCGTTCGGCGCGCGATCGACCTGATGCGGACGCACGCGGGTGCTCCGTCGCTCGCGGCGCAGCTCGCCCGCGCGGCGGCGGCGGTCGTGGAGAAGGTCGCGCCCGGGATGATCATCGTGACGGCGAGCGACATCGCGCGGACGAGCGCGATGGAGCGGTTGGTGGCGATGATGGAGCGCGACCCGCTCGCGTGCGCCCGGGCGTACAACGCCGCGGCGGCGCAAGTGCCCGCGGCGCACGTGCAGGCGCTGGGCATTACGGCGAGCCGCGTGGAGCTGCCGCTGTGGCGCGTGCGCCCCGGCGCGGCGCGCGAGCGCGTCTTCGCGGCGGCGGGCGGCACGATCGACCGGGCCGGGCTCATGCCCCGCGCACTGCTGGTGACGGCGCTGGCGCGGCTCTTCGCCTGCGACCTCTTCATCCACGGCCTCGGTGGCGGCGTCTACGACGTCGTGACCGACGCGTGGCTGGCGGCGTGGCTCGGGCCGGAGGGGGTGCGCGGCGCGGCGCCGGCGGGCGTCGTGAGCGCGACGAGGTACCTCGAGTTCCCCGACGCGGCGCTGGTCTCACCCCGGCAGGCGGAGCGGGCGGCGTGGGTTGCGCACCGCGCGCGCCACGACCCGGCGCTGCTCGGCGACGAGAAGTCGGCGGCGCAGAAGCGGGACCTCGCGCACCGCATCGCGCGCGCCGGCGGGCGCGAGCGCGGAGCGCTCTTCCTGAAGATGCACGCACTGCTGAAGGACGTTCGCGAACGCAGCGCGGCGGAAATCGCGGCGCTGGACGACAAGGCGGAGCGGGTGAAGGCCGCGGCGGCGCTGTCGCGCGGCGCGTTCGACCGGACGTGGCCGCTCGTGCTCTTCGGGCGCGAGCAGCTCGCGGAACTCGATGCGTCGGTGCGCGGGGCGCTGTAAGACTCACACGCACGCCGCGTCGGCGAGCTTCGCGAGATCGGCGAGGCGGGCGCGGAAGTCGCCGTCGTCTTCGTCCGTGACGATCGTGGCGTGACCGACCTTCCGGCCGGGGCGGGGCGACTTGCCGTACAGGTGCAGCTTCGCGCCCAGCGCGAGGACGCGCGCGGGCTCGGGGCAGCCGCCGATGAAGTTGACCATCGCGCTCACGCCCCTGGCGTCGCACGACCCGAGCGGCAGCCCGGCGACGGCGCGCAGGTGGTTCTCGAACTGGCTCGTCGCCGCGCCGTCGATCGTCCAGTGCCCGCTGTTGTGGACGCGCGGGGCCATCTCGTTCGCGAGAAGCCGGCCGCCCGCGTCGAAAAACTCCACGGCGAGGACGCCCACGTAGCCCAGCGACTCCATCAGCGTCCGCACGTGCCCCACCGCTTCCTCGGCGAGGGGCCCGTCGAGATTCGACGCGGGCGCGATCGAGGTGCGGAGAATGCCGGCGCGGTGCGTGTTCTCCGTGAGCGGGTACGCGGCGAAGGAGCCGTCACGGCCGCGGACGCCGATGACGGAGAGCTCGCGCTCGAAGCGGACGAGCTGCTCGGCGAGGAGCGGCACGCCGCCCAGCTCGCGCCACGCGGGCTCGGCGTCCGTCGCGGCGCGGACCAGCAGCTGGCCCTTGCCGTCGTAGCCGCCGCGGCGGGTCTTGACGACGAGGGGCGCGCCGAGGGACTCGACGGCGCGGAGGAGGTCCCGCGGTACGTCGATCGGCGCAAAGGGGTGCACCGAGAGGCCCGACTTGGCGAAGAGCGTCTTCTCGTTGAGGCGGTCCTGGCCGGCCTCGAGCGCCGCGGGCGGCGGGTAGACGGGGGCCGCCACCATCGCCTCGCGCACGCACGCGAGGGGCACGTTCTCGAACTCGTAGGTGACGACATCGCAGCGCGACGCGAACGCGCGGACGGCGCGGGCGTCTTCCCACGGCGCGGTCGTGAGCGTGCCGACCGCGCCCGCGCAGGCGTCGGCGGCGGGGTCGAAGAACTCGAAGGAGAGGCCCAGCGGGTGGCCCGCCAAGGCGAGCATGCGCCCGAGCTGGCCCGCGCCCAGCACGCCGACGCGCATCAGGCCTTGCCCCCGCGCGGGTCGCGCTCGCCGAGCACTGCGGCGGTCTGCGCGTCGCGCAGGCCGGCGACGCGCTCCGCCAGCGCCGCGTCGCCGAGCGCGAGGATGCTCGCGGCGAGGATCCCGGCGTTGATGGCCCCCGCGCGGCCGATCGCGAGGGTGCCGACGGGCACGCCCGCGGGCATCTGCACGATGGAGAGGAGCGAGTCCATCCCCTTGAGCACCTGGCTCTCGACAGGCACGCCGAGGACCGGGAGGTTCGTCTTGCTCGCGCACATGCCGGGCAGGTGCGCCGCCCCGCCCGCGCCGGCGATGATCACGCGCAGGCCCCGCGCCTTCGCCGAGCCCGCGTACTCGAAGAGCCAATCGGGCGTGCGGTGGGCGGAAACGATCGCGACCTCGTGCGGCACGCCGAGGGACTCGAGCGTCTCGGAGGCGTGGCGCATCGTCTCCCAGTCGGACCTGGATCCCATGATGACGCCGATGAGCGGCGGCGCGGTGTCGCGCCGGCGCCCGCGGCCGCTGCGGCGCGTGGGCATGGCCGAGGGTACGCGTTACCGGTCCGACCACCTCGACAGCAGTTGGTTCGCCAGCCGGCCCGTGAGCCGAGCGGCGAGCGCATCGGTCGCGCCGTCGAGCGTCGCGCCGGTGCGGGTGTCGCGCGAGGCGGTGGCGCTCCCGAGCACCGTGCCGTCGGAGACCCGCACGGCGCGGAGCGTGACCTCGACGCGCTGCGGGGCGCCGCTCCGCGGGCGGTCCACGCGGGCGACGCCGGAGATCACGATGTCCGCCCCGGCGCGGCGGCCGAGCTCCTCGGCGAGAGAAGCGTCCGTCCACGCCCTGTCGAGCTCGCCGCCGTCGCGCAGCTCCTGCTGGGCGCGGGCGGCGTCGCGGAGCTCCAGCCCCAGAGCGCTGAAGCGCTCGATCAGCCGGTTCTCCAGGGCGCGGGTGTCGAACTCGCGGCGGGCGATCCGGTCCGCGCGTCGCTCCTCGATCTCCTCACGGATGATCTCGCCCTGGATGGGGTCGATCCAGCCGCCGGGGCCGACTCGCTCGCCGATGATGATGTTGGTGCCGTCGCCCTGCTGGACCGGGGCGGGGATCGCGCCGCGGTTGGCGTCGCCGCCCGCGAGCGCGGGCGCCGGCCCCGCCAGGTTGACCATCACGAGGACGCCGGGTGAGCCCGCGTCCGCGTACGCGCGGGCGAAGCGGTCGCGGAGGTCGCGGTTGCGGTCGGTCGTGCCCCCGAAGGCGAGAGCGCGCTCGTCCCGCGACAGGCCCAAGGGCATCAGCCGCAGCGTCATTTGCGAGCCGCGGGAAGACAGGAGCTCCGTGGACATCGCCAGCGACTCGGCGACGGCGCGGGAAATCGCGGAGCGTGTGCGGACCGCGTCGGCGCCGCTCAGGAACTCGACCGTCACGAGCTGGCCGCCGCCGGACTGCTCCAGATCGCGGAGAACGACGCTCCCCTCGCGCACGCCCGCGGCGTCCTCGAGCGCGTCGCGGAGGAACTCGAGGTCCTCGTCGTCGAACTCGCCGGTGAGGTTCACGGTGTAGCGGCGGAGCGAGCCGCCGCCGGGCCCGTCCGGGAATGCCTCCGCGAACTGCATCGCGATGCGGTCGCCGATCGCGCGGGCGTACTCGCTGACGCGGAAGTTGTCGAAGCCGCCGCCGTACGGGTCGGGGAGCATGTCCCACGCGTAGCTGCCGATCGTCGTGCCAGCGCGCATGTCCGTGACGACGTACGACCCGGTTATGGTCCGGCCGCGGCGGGCGATATCGACGGTGACGAGCACGTCCGCCTCGAGGTCGCGGGCGGCGAGGCGGGCCGAGGCGTCCTCGTCGTTGCGGGAGAGGGCGTTGCGCGCGTTCGACTGGCGGCGCATGTTCGCCGGCGGGTTGAGGATCGTGACCTCGGGGCTGCGGAAGAGGTCCTCGAGGCGCGCGGCGAGCGTGGAAGCGGTGTCGTCCGCGCCGTCGCTCGTCACCACGAAGAGCAGGCGGGGGGAGCCGGCCCGGGCGTACGCGTCGAGGAACTCGCCGAAGTACGGGAGCCGCTCCGTCCCGAACCGCTCCTGGACGGGCTGGGGAGGCAGCGGCTTGCGGTCCTGGGCGAGGGCGAGCCCGGCCAGCACCGGCAGGGCCGCCGCGAACATCACGGTGTACTTGCGCGTCGTCATCGTCAACCTCCCCGCGCTCGCGCGCGGCGACCAACTCCCTTCCTACGTGCTACCGGGCGATGCGGATCTCGCAGCGCCAATCGACGGCGTCGGCGTCGAGCGAGTTGCCGCTCAGGAAGCGCTGATCCTGGGGCGGCAGGTTCAGGAAGCGCCAGTTCATCTCGCCGCCCCGGGCGACCGCGCCGCTGGACGTGAAGAAGAGGAAGCGGTACTGGATGTTGCTCGGATTGCCGGGGTTGGAGAGGAGCCGCACGGGCACCGTCACCTTCAGCACGTCGGTCTTCTCGACCGTCGGCGTGTTGACGGCGATGAAGCGGGCGAGCGGCCCCTCCACCGTCACCTTAGGGTACGCGTTCTGCGGGATCGGGTCGCCGACGGGCGTGCCCGGGTAGCGGGCCGTCTGGCACGCGCCGAGCAGGGCGGCTGCGCCGATCGCGATGGCGGAAGCAAGCTTGGCGTTGTTCATGGGACTTCCTTTCTCTTGTTCGCTTACGGGCGGTCCGCGGCGCCGGCGAGGGCCCGCTCCTCCGCGATCGCCCGCCTGAGTTCATCGCTCCGCGGCTTGTACGGCGGGTGCTCGCCGCAGAAGAGACGCGAGTAGCCGGTCGTGCCCGCGAGGGGCGCGACGAGTGACGTGCCGCCATCGAGGACGTGGCGGGCGAACGCGCCGCGCTGGTCCTCGACCGTCAGCGTGATTCCTTCGGCCCGGTACAGGTTTTCGAGCTCGACGCCGGTGAGGTTCGTCAGCCGGCCCGCGTCGTGATAACGGCGCACCGTCTCCGCGTCCGGCAGGCGGACGCACCTGCCGCCGAAGATGTACGGCGTCTCGTCGCCGGGGACGCGCTCGTCGGTGCGCGGGTTCGCGTAGCGGAGCTCGCCGCTGCGCCAGGGCGCGCGGTCGGGCTGGGCCGGGATGCGCACGTACCGGAGCTGCATGGTGTCAGGGAAGGCGGGGCCGCGGAGCGATGCGAGCGTCACGCGGCTCTCGGAGCCTTCGACCTGGACCTCGATCTGATGCTCGTCCTCGGGTTCCAGCCAAAGCGGCACGACGTACGTGCGCTGCGGCAGAAGCTCGGCGTGGCGCGTGTCGGCGGTGCTGCCGGCCTTGAGGAGCGCGCCGAGGAGCGCCATGCCGGCGCCGACGGCCATCTGCGTGTCGCGGTTGTCGCCGCGGCTGTTCGCCGCGACGGCGACGCCGCCCACGAGCAGGAGGTCGCCGAGCGTGCTCTTGAGCGCTCGGACCTCCTCGAGGTTGCGCCAGCGGTGGCTGCGGGCCATCGAGTTCACGTCCTGCGCGACGGGCACGGTGCACGGCTCGGCGCCCTCGACGCGGACGGTGAGGCCCCGGTCGTCGCTGCGGGTGCGCGGGAGGAACTCCGCCACCGCGCCGTCGGGGCCGCTCGCGATCTTCGCCGGCCCACGCCCGTAATCGACGAAGAGCACGGTGTTGAAGGGCCGTTGCCGCATCTGCTCGACGAGCGGCTCCAGGCGGGGGTTCGCCCTCGCCGCGGCGGTGAGGTTGTCGCTCGCCTCGTCTTCGCGCCCGAGCGCCTTGCTCGCGATGGCCGTGAGGAGATAACCGAGCGCAAAGTCGGTCTGCTCAGCGACGTAGCCGTGGTCGAGGAGGCGGTCCCCCTCGCCGGCGTCTGCGCGATCGGCCTCGGCGGCGCGACGGGCGATGTCGAGCGTCGTCGGGTTCTGCTTGCCGGTGGCGCGGGAAAAGTCGCGCAGGAGGAAGAGCGAGCTCTGCGCCGCGGCGCGGGCGTTGTCCCACTCCCCCAGCATCGCCTTCTGCATGCCGATGTACGAGTACGCGAGCGCCTGCTCGAAGGGCTCGCCCTTCCAGATACGCACGCCCTCGTGGAACACGACGCTGCGCACGGTGCGGTCCGCGTTCAAGCCCTGGCGACGCAGGAGCGCGTAGACGTCGTTCGCCGTCTCTTCCGCCGCTTGCGGCTGCCCCTCGGCCAGCACCGCGAGCATGAGTTGCACGCGCGAGAGGAGGTACTCGCGATCGCCGGGGTTGTCGTGGAGAGATGCACCGAGCGCATCGCCCGCGACGCCGAACCGTCCCGCGTCCGCCGCGGCGGCGATCCGAGGGTCGATCCGTGGCGAGGCGCACGCGGGGAGCGTGCCGAGCGCGGCGCACGCGGCGAGCCGCACGATCACGGACCGAAGATGGTTCATCCGCGGGCGCATGGCGTCAGTCGAAGGAGAGTCCGTGGGCGGCGCGCTTGATGTCGAACGTCTGGGACCAGAGCAGCTCGCCGCTCCCGATCTCCGTCAGCCGGAACTCGCAGACGTAGACGTCCGCGCGGCTGGTGATCGCGGAGCGCGAGACGGAGAGGATCGTCGCGGCGAGCTCGTGCGTCGGGGCTCGGTCGGCGGCCGTGCCGGGCTCCAGCGAACCGCTCGCGAGCCCTTCGCGCAGACGCTCGGCGGGAATGATGAGGGCGAAGTTCTTCTCCCGCCCGAGGCGCACGAGGTCCGCGTGGTCGCGGACGCTCGTGACGAGCGCCCACTGCTCGCGGCTGGGGATCAGGTCGTTGGAGAGATTCTCCGCCTTGTTCATCGCGATCGTCCATCGCGGGGAGGCCGCGTCCCGTTCGCGGATCGCGGGGGCTTGATTCAACGCCGCGGCGACGTCGGCCGCGAGGAGCGTGAAGTCCTGCGTCGTCAGGCGAGAGCTGCGGGGCACGCTCGCGCAGGCGCAGAGCGCGACGCAGGGGAGGATGGCCGCGAAGTTCCGCACGGCTACCGCACGCCCTGTTTGATTTCGTACGGCGAGTTCGTCCAGACGATCTCGCCGTCGGACATGCGGACGAGGTTGCACGAGAGCATGTAGAGGTTGACGGCCGAGCCGCCACGCTCGACGCGGTACATCTCGCCGTTGAGGAAGTACGTGTGGTCCGGGTTCAGGTCGGCTCGCTCGGTGCGGCGGCCTTCCTGCAGCAGGTCCTGCGAGGAGGAGGACTCGCGGCGGATCAGTTGATCGACGCGGGCCTTGTTCTCGACGAAGCGCACGTTGCGGAGGACGTTCCGGCTTTGCATCAGGCTCTGCCGGGTGCGCTTGAGGAAGGCCTCGAAGTCGCTTGTCGGCACGATGCCGGTCTTGTTCGCGATGTCGCCGAAGACGACTGTCGCGCGGTATTCGCCGGAGAGCTCGGGGACGTCCTTCAGGTCCGCCGCGAGTTGCTGGGCGACCTGATCGCTGAACTCGAAGAGGGCGGTAGGAAGGACGCGCGGATCCCCCATTTCGGCCGGGGTCGTGCGGACGGGGTCGATACGGCCGCCGGTGTTGCCGCGGGGGGGCTGCTGGCAGCCCGCGAGAACCGCCACCAAGCCGATTCCGACCACCCCCGCCGCCGTCGTCTTGCTCAGCATTGTCGAGGCTTCCTTTCTGGTGCTCGTGTGTCGCTTTTCAAGCACTCCGCCGCGTGTTGTACGCGGACCGGGCACGGATGTTAGACGTTCCTAACCTAGCAGGGTTCCCGGTACCGGGCCCCTCTGGCGGGCAGGGTACGTTTCTGGGCCTATGGAAGCGGAATCGAGCATCAAGGTCGTCGAACGCTTCCGGAAGACCTATGGCCGCCGGTACGAGGCAGTTCTCGACGGAGGGCCGCCGTGGGACGACTGCTCGGACGCCGCGGCGTTGCTCGCTGCGTTCCAGCTCGAAGCGATGATCTTCAACGGTGGCTGGCCCGCTGTCTTCTACAACCGATTGTCTTGGGCCGTCCCGCTTTCGGTTCAGGGCTACAGGTTGCTCGGCATGATCGAGTGCGCGGAACGGTGCAATGCGGCGATGCGAGCAGTAACGCGAGCGGAAGCACAGGCGACAGGCGAGGACTTTGACAGCGACGCTTGGTTGTCCAACCGGCTCATGCAGCTCATTGGCGACGAGACCTGGGACGCACTCGATCGTGACTGGTATGAACTCACGAGTGAGACGTACGACCGCGCGGCCGCGTACATCACGCAGCGATGGCCGCCGCAAGACATCGCTGACGATCAGGCACGTGGGGTCGAGGGCTCAGCACCGCCGAGTCGTACGAGGCAGGACCTTGAGAAGCTGCTAAACGTCCTCGCCCCGATCGCCCAGAAGCTGCTCGATGCGCACGGCGAGTTTGTTCCGTTCGGTTCCACGATCACAACGGACGGCACGTTGACGACCGCGCCCGTCCACCCCGACATCCAGTCCTGTACCGACGTGGTCGAGTTCAACAAGAGCGTTTTCCGTGAGCACGCCGCCGCGGGGATCATCCGCGCGTGCGGCGTCTGCTACATGGGCTTCTTCACACAGGACGACAACGAGCGGACGGCGGCGCTGTTCGACCTTGAGATGCCGACGGAGAGCGCCCGCGTGGTGCTGCCGTACCGCTTCGAGCCGGCGTGCGGCCGCTTCTACGACAACATCCTGCGCGTTCCGTACGAGCCGACCGTCTTCCGGTCACGCGCCGGCCGGTCCTGAGTCCGCCCCGGAGGGGCGGACCACCGGACGTGAAACTCCCGTACGCTCTTCCGAAGAACGTGCGGGCGGGGGAGGGCGCGCTGCGCGCCGGCCGGCCCGGGGAGGACGCCATGGGTCTGTGGGACACCGTCAAGGGACGTCTGCGGCACGAGCTCATCGACATCGTCGAGTTCATCGACGACACGAACAACACGCTCGTCTACCGCTTCGAGCGCTTCAACAACGAGATCAAGAACAACGCCAAGCTCATCGTGCGCGAGGGGCAGGCGGCGGCCTTCGTCCGCGAGGGCGCGCTCGCCGACGTGCTGGGTCCGGGCACCTACACGCTCGACACCAAGAACCTCCCCATTCTTTCGACGCTCCTGGGCTGGAAGTACGGCTTCGAGAGCCCCTTCAAGGCCGAGGTCTACTTCGTCTCGACACGCGTCTTCACCGACCAGAAGTGGGGCACGATGAACCCGGTGATGGTGCGCGACCCGGAGTTCGGCCCGGTGCGACTGCGCGCCTTCGGCACGTACACGTTCCGCGTCAAGGACCCGGGGACGTTCATCAAGAACGTCGTCGGCACCGACGGACGCTTCACCACCGAGGAGATCGTCAACCAGCTCCGCAACGTGATCGTGAGCCAGATCGGCGACGCGCTGGGCGAATCGAAGATCCCGATGCTGGACATCTCGGGGCGCTACCTGGAGCTGTCGCGCTTCCTGCGCGAGCAGACGGCGCAGGAGTTCGAGAGGTTCGGGCTCGAGCTGCCCACCATCCTCATCGAGAATGTCAGCCTGCCGCCCGAGGTGGAGGCGGCGCTCGACAAGCGCAGCAGCATGGGCATCGTCGGCGACCTCAACGCCTACGCGAAGTACCAGACGGCCGAGGCGATCCGAGACGCGGCGAAGAACCCCGGCACGGCGGGCGCCGTCGTGGGCCTGGGCATGGGCAACGTCTTCGGCGGCATGATCGGGCAGAGCGCAACCGCGGCGGGGCCGGGCATGGCCGGGCCCGGCGCTCCCCCGCCGCTGGCGATGCAGGCTCCGTTCTTCGTCGCCGTCAACGGCCAGCAGCAGGGCCCGTTCGACCCCGCGCTCGTCGCGAGCAAGATCCGGTCGGGCGAGTTCGCCGCCGACACGCTCGTCTGGCAGCAGGGCATGACGAACTGGACGCGCGCGGGCGACGTCCCGTCGCTGAGCGGGTACTTCGGGAGTGCGCCGCCGCCCATTCCGAGATAGTGGTCAAGTGGCGAAGTAGCCGGGTGGCAACGTGCGCGGAAGTCCGATCCGCCCCCTTGCTCTGCGTCGGCCCACTTTGCCACTGCGACACTCGACCGCTTTGCCACTCGAACGACGGTGAGCACCAATACCCCAACAACACTCCGGTTCCCGTGCACACGCTGCGGCGCGCGCGTGGAGTTCGCGCCGGGGCAGGACGCGCTCGTGTGCCCGTTCTGCGGCGCGGAGAACCGCATCCACGCGGAGGGGACGGTCGAGGAGCAGGACCTGCTCGGCTACTTCGAGCGGCTGGAGGACGCCGCGCCGCACACGAACGTCACGTCGGTGACGTGCGGCGCGTGCGGAGCCACACCCACCGTGCCGCCCAACGCGACGAGCTTCTCGTGCCCGTTCTGCGGCTCGAATATCGTCGCCAAGGCCAACGAGTGCTCGGTCATCAAGCCGCACGCCGTGCTGCCCTTCAAAATGACGCGCGAGCAAGCGACGCAGGCGTTCCGGGCGTGGTTGAAGAAGCTCTGGTGGGCGCCGGGCAAGCTCAAGAAGCAAAGCCTCCTCGACGCGGCCCTCACCGGCATCTACCTCCCCCACTTCACCTACGACGCGGACGCGACGACGGATTACACGGGGGAGCGCGGCGAGGCGTACTACGAGACGCAGTGGGTGACGGTGAACGGCCGCCGGCAGGCCCGCCAAGTGCGGAAGGTCCGCTGGTACCCGGCCTCGGGCCGCGTCTTCAACCGCTTCGATGACATCCTCGTGCCGGCGACCACGTCGCTGGAGCCCGAGCGTGTCCGCGACCTCACGCCCTGGGACTTGGCCGAGTGCGTGCCGTACAGGGACGAGTACGTCGCGGGCTTCCGCGCGGAGCGCTACACCGTGGGCCTCAAGGAAGGCTTCGCCGAGGCGCAGCAGCGCATGGCGCCCGTGATCGACTCCACCATCCGGGCCGACATCGGCGGCGACGAGCAGCGCATCCACCGGCGGCACACGGTGTACGGCGCGCTGACCTTCAAGCACCTGCTACTGCCGATCTGGGTGAGCGCGTACCGGTACAACGGCAAGGTCTACAGCTTCCTCGTCAACGCCCGCACGGGCGAGGTGCAGGGCCACCGCCCGTACAGCGCGTGGAAAATCTCCCTCGCCGTCGTCGCAGCGATCGTGTTCATCCTGGTGCTCGCGTACACGTTTTCCCGTGCTTGACGAGGCGTCGGGTCAATCCGCCTGCACCGGGAAGAGGAAACGCAGGGCGTCGCCGAACCGCTTCGCCCACGCCTCTTCGTTGTGCACCGCGTCCGCCACTTCAACATACTTGAGGTGCCGTTCCTCGGCAACGCGGCGCCGCAGCGTCTGGACGACGCGGCGTACCTGTCCCAGGTACCGCTCACTGAGTTCGGTGTTGTCGAACCCCTCGCGACCGCCGATGGCGATGTATACGCGATGGTCGCCCACGCCGCCGGGCTGCTCGAAGAGGGCGCGCCAGTACGCCCCGTTCTGGAAGTGGAGCGCGGGGCTTTCCGCCAGCACCCTGCCGAACACGCCAGGCCGTGTCTGCGCAGCGTACAGCGCCATGAGCCCGCCCAGGCTCGACCCCCCGACGCCGACGCGCGAGGGCTCGGACGCGACGCGGAAGCTCGCCCGCACCCGCGGCATTACCTCCGCCTCGAGCCACTCCAGCGTCCGGTCCCCCTCGCCCTTCACGCCCGGGATCGGCTCGACGCCGGGCGCGGGCGGCAGGTACTCCGCCGTGCGCGTCGCGCCGCTGTGCGGGATTCCGACGATCACGAGCGGCTCGATGCGGCCGAACTCGACAAGGTTCTTCGCAGTTTCGTCCGCCTTCCACTCCGCCGGCACGTCGGGGTGCTTCTCGAAGAGATTCTGCCCGTCGAACATATACAGCACGGGGTAGACGCGCGTCGCGTTGGAGGGGTCGTCGTACCCGGGAGGGAGCCAGACGAGCAGGTCGCGCGTCGTGCCCGCCGCGTCGCCGACGCCCCCCTGCACCTGTAAGCGCTTCACCGTCCCCGCCGCCTTGATCGCGCGGTACGGATCGCGCGCCTCGAGGTCCGGGTTCCCCTTGCGCTCGTCGCCCCACCGCTCCACGACGAGCTCGATCTTGGGCGCTTCGCCGTGCTTGACGCTCGACGCCGGGATCGGGTCGATGAAACGGTTCGCGGGCACCGAGAGGTCCGCGCGCAGCTCCTCGAGCGCCCACGAACCACGGGTGAACTTGAACTCGAAGCCGCCCGACTGCTTGGGCACATGGATGCGCCACTGCATGTCCGACTGGGGCTCGAGCCTCCACTTGGGGTCACCAGGATTCCAGCCGTTGCACGTGCCCGCCAGGTAGATCGGCGACGACGGCGCGGCGCGCCCGGACTTGTCTCGCACGATCAGGAAAAAGCCCGTGTCGAGCTTGGTGGGATCGATCATCTCTTCCGCCACGGCCGGCTTCGACGCGTCCTGCGTGTGCCCGGCGACGGGCGTGGCGACCGGGACGCTCTCGCGCTTGTGCCTGATGAACTCGCCGATGCTGTTCGCTCCGCCGGTGTCGTTCGCGCCCGCTCCCAGCGCGGGCATCTTGTGGATCCTGGGGTCGGACAGCCCCGCGGCGATCCAGTACATCAGCAGCGTGAACACCAGCACGGGCGACACCAGGTAGACGCCCAGCGCGAAGCGAGTGACCTTCATGGAGGATTGTTGGGAGGGTCAGCGCGAGGGGCGGGATCGGGGAACGGGGATCAGGGAATGGTGGCGCTGAGCTTCTTCCATCAGGCCTGCACGATGGGAACGTTTTCGAGCCCCCATCACCGATCACTGATCTCCGGCGCGCAGGTGCCCGGCGCAACGCCTGGATCACACGAAGTCTCTAAACTCGCCCCATGCCCCCGCTCCCCTTCCGCATCGACGACAGCACACCCGGCAGGCCCGTCGGCATCCTCACCCTCGAGCAGCCCGGCAAGCCCGTGGTCGTGCTCGACGAGGACCTCATCCGCCGCCTCGGCGAGGCGTTGGACGGAATCCCCCAGAATCTCGCGGGGCTCGTGCTCGCTTCGGCGAGCGAGCGCGTCTTCGTCGCCGGCGCGGACCTCTCCGCGATCCAATCTCTCGACGACGCGTCGCTGCTCGCCTACCTCGCGCGGGCGAGCGGTGTCTTCATCAAACTCGCACAACTCCCCTTCCCCACCGCCGCGGCGATTCACGGCGCGGCGCTCGGCGGCGGCCTGGAACTCGCGATGCATTGCGACGGTCTCATCGGCGCGCCTGGCGCGAAGCCCTATCCCGTCGGGCTGCCGGAGGCCGGCCTTTCGATCTGCCCGGGTTGGGGCGGCACGTGCCTGCTGCCGGCGCGGATCCACCCGGCGGACGCGATCCGCCGCACCGCCGCGGGCAGGACGATGATGTTCGACGAGGCGGTCGGCGCCGGGTTGTTCAGCGCCGTCGCGCCGAGCGCGGGCGAGCTCACCGTTGCTGCCGTGCGCTGGGTGCTGGCGCAGCCGAAGCCGGCGCGCGACGGCACGCCGCGCCTGCACGCGGGGAGACCCGGCGTTGCGGGGAGGGTGCTTGAAGCGCTCGCGCGCGTGCGCGACGAAGTCGGCGCGACCGAGCCGGGCCGGGCCGTCGCCGCGGCGGTCGAAGCGGGCGCTTCGCGCGGCTGGCGGGCATGCCTCGACGTGGAGCAGCGCGAGCTGGTGCGTCTGCGCGGCACCCCCGCGGGCAGGGACGCGATCGCGGCGTTCTTCGCCAAGTCCAAGAAGTAACCCGACCCTGCGGGCCGGGAATCGAGCCCGAACATCGGTCCCGGCGTACGCTTGCGCACGGCTCGGGCCGCCGTCTTGCCCGCGCTTTGACGGCACTTCAACGCCGAATCCGGAGTGAGCCTCCATGGCCGACCTGAAGAACCTCAAGGGCATTTCCGCCGCGGACAAGAAGCTGATTGAGGAGGCCGAGGAGTGGCTCGGGGCGGAGCCCTCCAACATGGGCCCGGCCAAGAACCTCTTCTGGGGGCGCGTGAAGGAGAGCGTCTACTTCCCGTACCCCAAGCAGGACCCGGCGGAGCAGGCGGCGTGCGACCAGCTCATCGCTCGGCTCGATGAGTACCTGCGGTCGGAGCACCCGGCGACGCTGATCGACCAGACGCAGGAGATCCCGCGCTGGGTCGTGGACAAGCTCTTCGACCTCGGCGTGCTGGGGATGACGATCGGCAAGGAGTACGGCGGGCTGGGGATGGGGATCACCAGCTACAACCGCGTGCTCGAGCGGATCGGCGCCGCGTGCGGCTCGACGGCCGTGCTGGTCTCGGCGCACCAGTCGATCGGCTGCAAGGCCGTCATGCTCTTCGGCTCCGAGGAGCAGAAGCAGCGCTGGCTGCCCCGCCTCGCGAAGGACTGGCTGAGCGCGTTCTGCCTCTCCGAGCCCAACGTGGGCTGCGACGCGGGCGGCGCGGAGACGTACTTCGAGCGCGACGGCGACGACTACATCGTCTACGGCGAGAAGAAGTGGGCGACGAGCGGCGCGCTCTCGGGCCTCTTCACGGTCATGGCCCGCGAGAAGCGCCCGGACGGCAAGGGCAAGATCAGCGCGCTGGTGATGCACCCGGAAATGCCCGGCGTCGACATCTTCCAGAAGAACCGCAGCAAAATGTCGATCCGCGGCACGTGGCAGGCCCGCATCCGCTTCCACGGCGTGCGCGTGCCCAGGGCGCACCTGCTGGGGCAGGAGGGCCGCGGGCTGCAGATCGCCCTCTCGTGCCTCAACTACGGGCGCTGCACGCTGAGCGCCGGCATGCTCGGCGGCGCGCGCCGCGCGATGGACCAGTCGGTCAAGTGGTCGCAGACGCGCTTCCAGTTCGGCGCCCCGCTCTCCAAGCAGGAGCTCGTGCGCCGCGGCATCGCGCGCATGGCCGCGTACACGTACGCGATGGACGCGGTGCTCTACATGACCACCGGCATGCTCGACCGCAAGGACGACGACATCCAGGTCGAGACGGCGATCTGCAAGGTCATCAACTCCGAGTTCGGCTGGCGCGTCGTGAACGACGCGATGCAGATCATGGGCGGCGAGTCGAACATGACGGAGAACGAGATCGAGCGCATCTTCCGCGACTCGCGCATCAACATCATCGTCGAGGGCGCCAACGAGGTGATGCAGTCGTACGTCTTCGGCTACGGCGGCAAGCAGCTCGCCGAGCAGATGGTGGGGATCAAGAACGCCCTCATGAAGGACCCCGACGAGCCGCTGGGCGCGTTCCTCGCCAAGGCGATCAGGAACAGCCTGCGCCCCGCGATCATGAAGAAAGCGATCCCGCTGGGGATGGAGGTCTTCCTCGGCATCCGGGGCAAGCCCACCCGCATCGAGAACGTGAGCGACGAGCTGCGCCCGTTCGCGGACAGGATGACGGCCCTCGCCGCCGAACTCTCGTACCAGTTCAAGGTCACGAGCAAGCGCTTCGACGTCAAGCTGCTCGAGCGGCAGACGCTGCAGGCGCGCATCGCGGACGTCGCGATGCTGCTGCACGCCTGGGCGTGCACGCTCGCCAAGCTCGACAGCGACATCAAGGCGCACGGCGGCAACGGGGCCGGCGACCTCGAGTTCCAGCGGGACAAGGCCGCGGCCCTCCACTTCTTCGATCTCGCGGAGCTCGAGATCCATCAGAATTTCCGCGGGCTGTACGAGAACGCGGACGACACCATGCTCGCCGGCGCCGCGGCCGCGATGGCTTATTCCGACACGCAGCCGAACAGCGAGTTCGTCATCCCCGAGCGGAGCCCAGTCGCCAAGGGCACGGGCCGCACGCCCCGCCAGGACGGGATCAAGCAGTTCCCCGGCGAGCCGCGCCGCGAGGCGGCGTCGCGCTGACGCGGAGAGCACCCGCGGATGGCGTACGACCCGCACACGCTCCAGTGCTCCGAGGTGTGGGGCGGCAACGAGGAGGCCGAGCGCGCGATCGTCATGCGCGGGCTCGACGCGTGGGTCTTGAGCCGCCCGGCGAACGGCGACGCCGGCGGCGGCGACATCCATTATCTCTCCTCCTGCGCGACCGGGCGCATCACCCGCATCCTGCTCGCGGACGTGAGCGGCCACGGCGCGGAGGTCGCGGGGCTCGCCCTGCGCCTGCGCACGCTGATGCGCCGGTTCGTCAACTACGTCGATCAGCGCCGGCTCGTCGAGCACCTCAACGACGAGTTCGCCCTGGCGGTCAAGAACGGTCGCTTCGCGACGGCGATCATCGCGACGCTCTGGGGACCCACGGGCGTCATCGAGGTGACGAACGCCGGGCACCCCCCGCCGCTCGTCTACCGCGTCAGCGGCGGCGTGTGGCGCAGGCTCGAGACGGATGCCTCGCAGCGCGCGGACGACCTGCCGCTGGGCGTGCAGGACGGGACGACGTACGGCCGGGCGCGGGTGCTGCTGGAGCGGGGCGACATGCTCCTGCTCTACACGGATGCGCTCATCGAGGCGAGATTGCCCGACGGCTCGTACCTCGGCGAGGAGGGGCTGCTCCGCGTGCTGCAGGAAGTCGCCACGCCCGCGGGCGACGCGGCGGGCCTGACGAGCAGGATCGCGGCGCGCGTGTGCGAACTGGCGGCCTGCGACAAGCTCGACGACGACGCGACGCTGCTCCTCCTCAAACCCAACGACTTGCCGCCCCCTCGCGGGTCGCTGGCGCTCGGCCTTGCCACGGGGGCGCGGCTGGTGAAAGAACTTGTGCGCGCGATCCTTGGACGCGAGGCGTTCGCGAGGCCGGAGCTGAATAAGGAGAACTTCGTCGGCGTCTTCTACGACCCGGCGAACCGGCGGCGGGCCTGACTACGCCCGTTCGAATGCGGCGTCGAACGCGCCTCTCGCGGACGCGAAGTCGAGGCGCTTCACGAACGCGCACGCCTCGCGGGCGCCGTGCTCGCGGTCCATCGCGCTGTCCTCCCATTCCACGCTCAGCGGCCCGGCGTACCGCGCCTCGTTGAGGGCGCGGACGATCGCCTCGAAGTCCACCTGGCCTCGGCCGGGGCTGCGGAAGTCCCAGCCGCGGCGTGCGTCGCCGAAGGCGAGGTGCGAGCCGAGCACGGACGTGTCGCCGTCAAGGGTGCGGGCACAGTCCTTGACGTGGCAGTGGTAGATGCGGTCGGGGAAGGCGCGGACAAAGCGCACGGGGTCGATGAACTGCCAGTGCAAGTGGGAAGGATCGAAGTTGAAGCCGAAGCTCGCGTGCCCGCCGATTGCGTCGAGGGCGCGCCGGGCGGTCACGATGTCGTACGCGATCTCGGTCGGGTGCACTTCGAGCGCGAAACGCACCCCCTCGCGCTTGAAGGCGTCCAGGATCGGCCCCCACCGCTCCGCGAAGTCGTCGTACCCGCGCTCGATGCTCGCGTTCGGCATGGGCGGGAAGAAGTACAGGTCCGGCCAGATCAACGATCCGGTGAAGCCGTTCACGACCGTGACGCCGAGCCCCGCCGCGGCCTGCGCGGTTTTGATCATTTCCTCCGCCGCGCGGCGGCGGACGCCCTCCGGGTCGCCGTCGCCCCAGATGTGCGCCGGGACAATCGACCGGTGCCGATCGTCGATACGATCGCAGACGCACTGTCCGACCAAGTGGTTGCTGATCGCCCAGACCTTGAGGCCGTACCGGGCGAGCAATTCGTGCCTGCCGCGGCAGTAGGCCGGGTCGGCGAGCGCCTTTTCGACGTCGAAATGGTCGCCCCAGCAGGCGAGTTCAAGGCCGTCGTACCCCCAGGCCGCGGCCTTGTTCGCCAGCGTTTCGAAGGGAAGATCGGCCCATTGGCCGGTGAAGAGCGTCACGGGGCGGGGCATGAGGGGATGCTAGAGGGGCTTGCCGCACGCGAACCCAACGCCAATAATCCTGACCCCGCCCGGTGCAGGGCGATTGATGCGAGGTGACCGATGGGCTTCCAGTGCGACTTTACGGGCAAGAAGACCAGCCGCGGCATGCGCCGCGCGTGGCGCGGCCAGGCCGTGAGCAAGGGCGGCTTCGGCCTCAAGCCCACCGGCATCACGCGCCGCACGTTCAAGCCGAACGTGCAGGAAATCGTCGCGCTTGTTGACGGCCAGACCAAGCGCGTCCGCGCGAGCACCAAGGCCATCCGCACGGGGATGGTGACCAAGGCTCTCAAGCGTAAGTACGGCTACACCCGCCAGCAGAAGGCCGCGGCGCAGTAACGCGACGCATCCATGCCGAACGAGACACGGGGCCCCGCGGCCCCGTTGTTCATTTGCGATCGGTGCATGGTCGTCGCGTGCCCACAGGATCGCGCCGGCGCGATCGGGGCGTTCGAGCGCCGCCGCTCATCGGTCACCAATGACAGATCACGGTCTCTCCCGCGCTCACCAGTTCACCGCGCCCGTGGTCGAGATCTGCCACGCGGTGGTCGGGCGGGCGGGGTCGTAGAGGGGGTGGTTCGCCGAGAACCGCTCCGGCGTGCGATAGGCGAGGAACTTGAAGTCGGTGCCGTTCGAGCGGTAGAGATAGCCGCGGTCGGCGACGGGGTACGCCGGGTTCGGGTCGCGCGGCAGCTGCGCCATGTAGTCGGGCGCAAGATCCGGGATGTACCCGGTCGGCCCGGAGTACGGGCGGCCGCCGTACGACGGGCAATCGCCCCACCACGCGTTGCTCGTGCTGGGGTAGACGCCGTTGTCGTTGTTGTACATCTCGAGGGCCTTCTCGACCTCGCGCATCTGCGTCTCGCGGGCGCCCATGCGGGCGTCCGTGCGGCCGGAGGAGACGTTGGGCACGATGATCGCGGCGAGGATGCCGAGCACGATGACGACCACCAGAATTTCGACCAGCGTAAACCCGCGTGCGTTCCGCATATGCGCTCCTCCGTGAAGGACACAGGCGGTATCGACGGCGCGGCGGCCGCAATTCGGGAGTGAGCGGCAATTCACGCCGGACCGGCACAGACGGGCGACTGTTAGTCCGTTTGAACAGATTCTTCCGTCATGGTCCCGTAACTCCGCAGGCCGCCGGCGAGAAACTCGTCGAGCGCGGCGAGCACCTGGACGGGCGACTGTGCTGTCCGGACCGCCTCCTTGAAGGGCTTGACGGATTCGAGCCGCCCATCGGGCAGCGGTTTGGCCAGCGTCTTGGCGAACCAGCTGATGCGGCGCACGATCTGGAACATCGCGTAGCGATCGTCTCGCTGCTCACGCATCAGCCCGAAGTAGCGCTTGATCGTCGCGATCTTCTCTTCGGTCGTCGGTCCCGGCGGCGCGGCGCCCCGGCTGAGGTGGCCCCAAATCTCCCGAAAGAGCCACGGCGCCGCGAGCGCGCCGCGGCCGATCATGACCCCGTCGCATCCGGTCCCGGCCAGCATGCGCTCCGCGTCGAGGGCGCAGCGCACGTCGCCGTTGCCGATGACCGGGATGCGTCCGCCCACCGCCTCCACCACCCGCGCGATCCCCGCGAGGCGCACGGAGCCGGAGAACTTGTCCTCGGTCGTGCGGCCGTGCACGGTGACACCGACGACGCCGGCATCCGCGAGCGCGCTCGCCAGACGCGGCGAGCACGCCGCGCCCGCGTCGTAATCGGCCGTGTGCCAGCAGAGTCGCATCTTGCATGTCAGGGGGACAGGGGTCGACGGTCGCACGCTCGTCGCCGCCGGGCTCGTGGTTCGGGATCCGTGATTCGTGGCAGAACGCTCCGCCGCGGAGGATGAATCACGGGCGCCGAACGCCGGATCACGCGGACGTCCCAATCGCTTCGCCCACTCCGCGGCGTCGAGCGGGCACTTCTCCAACTCCTTCACCACCCGGTCCGCGATCGCGACCGCGCGCGAGAGGTCGGTCAGCAGTTTGCTGCCGCCGTCCTTCTTCGTGACCTTGTCGACCGGGCACCCCATGTTGATGTCGACGACGGTCGCGCCGTGTTCGACGGCCCAGCGCGCCCCCTGCGCCATGATCTCCGGGTCGGAGCCGTAGAGCTGCATACCGACCGGCTTGTCGAAGTCGTTGGTCTTGGCGAGGTCGAGACTCGTCGCGGTGCCGCGGAGGAGCCCCTGCGGGCTGAGCAGGTCCGTACACGCCAAGCCGACGCCCCCCCACTCCCGGCAGACCGTGCGGAACGCGAGGTCGCAGTAGCCGGCGATCGGCGCGAGGAGGAGGTTCGTCTCGAGGGGCACGGGCCCGAGCTGGAGCGGACGGGCGAGCACAAAGGATTGTTGGTAAGCGCGGCGGGTAAACGTCAGAGCCCCCAACCGGGCCGTGCCCGGCGTCCGCCGTTTCTGGGCCGCTTCTCAACCTTGAACAACGTCCGACCGCCCCTTTCCGGGCGGCCAGAACACCCCTCCGCGACCGGCGAAGAATCCCGGCCCCGGCGTTATCCGGGCCACGCACCCACGAGAGAACCGGAGTTTCGACCCATGGCACGCTCAACCACTCGTCTGCATCTGCCCCTCGCGCTCGCCGCGGCGATCGCCGCCGGCGCGTCAGCCCAGGAGTCCAAACCGGCGCCGGCGGACACGAAGGCGCCCGCCGTGAAGCCGCAGCCTGACGCGAAGACCCCGCCGATGGTCAAGCCCGCGCAGCCCGCCAAGGGCGCGTCCGCGGCCGGGTCGGGTCAGCAGGTCACGCCCGAGGGGATAAAGCAGCTCTCTCCCGAGGAAGTGAAGAAGATGATGGGCGGCCAGATGCCGACCGCCGCCGGCGGGAAGCCGATGACGCCCGCCTCGCCGGCGCGCACGGCGCACGACCCGGCCGTGCAAGGCCCGCAGCTCGTCTTCGAGAAGGGCACGCTCGACCTGGGCAAGATCACCGACGAGAAAGAGATCACCAGCGTCGTCAAGTTCCGGAACACCGGCACGTCGACGCTCACGATCAAGAACGCCGCGGGCAGCTGCGGCTGCACCGTGCCCAGCCTCTCGAAGCTCGTGTACGAGCCGAACGAAGAGGGGGAGCTGACGATCATCTACAACCCGCACAACCGCAAGGGCGACGTCTCGAGCACGATCACGGTGACGAGCGACGATCCGGCGCTCCCGAGCCAGCAGATCCCGCTCAAGGCCAACGTCACCCAGATGGTGACGATGGACCCGATGATGCTCCCGATCGGCCAGATCGACCGCGGCAGCGCCTCGGTCAAGTCGGTCACGGTCACCAGCCGCATCCCCGACCTGCAGATCACGCAGGCGACGCCCGCAAGCCCGCGCCTGGTGGCGACGATCGCCGGCGTGACGGACGCGGTCGTCGACGGCGCCAACATCAGGCAGACGAAGATCGACGTGGCGCTCGCGCCCGACGCGGCGTACGGCCCGTTCAACGAGATGGTGACCGTCCGCACCTCCGATCCGGCCCGCACGCTCAACTTCACGGTGAGCGGCGAGGTGATGGGCCCGATCGCGGCGTCCCCCGCCCGCCTCTCCTTCCCCGGCGTGCTCCCGAGCGGCGACCTCAACACGTCGCTCACGGTGCAGTCTCGCAAGGGCGAGCCCTTCACGATCACCGGCGTCCAAGAGGTCGCGCAGGGCTCGCACGCCCCGCTCTTCACGTTTAACCCGCAGCCCAACGGCGACAAAACATCGTGGACCGTGGGCATCACAGGCAAGGCGCCGGGGATGCAGACCGCCATCCGCGGCGAGCTGATCGTGAACACGGACTCGGCCGAGATGCCGCAGCTCCGCGTGGCGTACTTCGGCTTCGTCCGCCCCGCGGCGTCGGCGCCCCCGCCGAACCTGAACCAGAAGCAGCCCGCGCAGGACGACGCCTGGAAGAACAACCCGAGCAGCCTTTCACCCGGGAACTAAGGCCGCAAGAAGGAGGCCCCATGCTCCTGCATCGCGCGTGCGTCATCGCCCTGGCGGGAATCCTCGCCGGGGCTTTTCATTCCGCCGTCGGCCCGAAACTGGTCCTCCGTCCGGAGGACCAGTTCCCCGCGCCGCAGCCGCGCATGACCAACGGCGCGGCCGAGGCGTCGAGCGCGGCGGCCGCGCCCGCGACGCTCGGGCTGGACATCTCGCTCGCCGACGCCGCCGCGCTCTTCGAGCAGGGAGCGGCGTTCATCGATGCCCGGCGGCGCGAGGAGTACGAGGCCGGGCACGTCGAGAACGCCTTCTGGCTGCCGGCCGACCAGCTCACGGGCGGCAGGCCCGCGGCGCTCGACTACCTGGACGCCGAGGCGCCGCTGGTGATCTACTGCGGCGGCGGCGACTGCGACGCCTCGCACAACACCGCCGCGCTCCTGCAGCAGCTCGGGTACAAGCGCACGCACGTGATGAAGGACGGCTTCCCGGCGTGGCGCGACGCGGGCAAGCCCGTGGCGACCGGCGCGCCGGTCTATGAATCGGGCGGTCGGTAGAGGGGCGAGCAAAGGAGAAACTGCTTGGGACAGGGTGCGCTTTCGAACACGACGGCCCGCGGCGCGCTGTGCATGACCATGCGCTTCCTGCTCGGGGCCGCGTTCCTCGCCGCGGGGATTCTCAAGCTCTCCGACCCGCAGGGCTTCGCTTTCGCGGTGAAGGGCTTCCGGGTGCTGCCGGACCACCTCGTCATCCCCGCGACGTACGCGATCCCGTGGACGGAGGTCTTTGCGGGGGTGTTGCTCCTCCTCGGGCTCTGGAGCCGCGCGGCGGCGCTCGTGCTCTCGGCGATGCTCGCCGGGTTCATCGCCGGCCTCGCGAGCGTGATTCTCCGGAAGATGGACGTCTCCTGCGCGTGCTTCGGGGATCTGCAGTTCCCTTGCGGCCACAGCGTCGGCTGGTGCCAGATCATCCGCAACGTGGTGATGCTGGGGATGGCGGCCCCGGTGCTGCTGTGGGGCCCGGGGGCGATGGCGCTCGAAAGGCCGTGTCGGCGCGGGGCGTGCGGATGTGCCGGGTCCCCCGCGGGCGTTTCCGCGAGCGCCTAATATCCCCTCCCCGTCGCCCGGCGGGCCGGCGTGTGACCGGCCTCCTCCGGGCCGCAAGACCAAGGCGGAGATTCGATGAGCAAGTTCCAGCGTTTCGGCCCCGCGCCCAAGCCCCGCATCACCAACACGAACCACGAGGGGACGATCCTCGTCGACTACAAGGACGTCGAGACCCTGCGGAGGCTGATGAGCCCCAACGGCAAGATCCTCGGCCGCAAGCGTTTGTCAACGAGCGCCCGCGAGCAGCGGCTGCTGAGCCAGGCGATCAAGCGCGCCCGGTACATGGCCTTGCTGCCGTACACCAGCGCAACGGTGTAAGCCGATTCCGGGGCAACCGCCCGTGGCGAGCACGCTCGTTCCATTGATCGGCGACCGCCTGGAGCTGCACCCACTCACGAGAGAGCAGTTGGAGGCGGACCTCGCGTCGCGCGAGGCGTTCGCCCGTGCGCTCGCGCCGCGCGTCCGTGTCGCGGCAGACTGGCCCAACCGGGGCTGGGAGCCCCGCGCGGTGCGGCGGCTCATCGACAAGATGGACCGCTTCCCGGGGGAGCACTTTTGGCGGTCGTGGCTTGTCTGCGCGCGCGACGGCGACGGCCTGCTCGCCGCGGGCACGTGCGGCTTCAAGGGCCCGCCGGGCGAGGACGGGCTCGTGGAGTTCGGCTACGGCGTCGTGAACTCGCACTGGCGCCGCGGCCTCGCGACCGGGGCCGCGAGGCTGCTCGGCGATTGGGCGAGGCGTGACCCGCGTGTCCGAGGCCTGCTGGCGCACACGAAACCCGGCGACGCGGCGAGCGCGGGCGTGCTCCGCAAGAACGGTCTTGCGTTCGTCGGCCAGGTCATGGACCCGGAGGACGGCCTGATCGACCGCTACGAACTGCGGTTCGAGCACGGCGATGCGGCCGATACGCTCGCGCGGCGGGCGAAGGAACTCCTCGGCCCGGCGCGCAGCGTGCCCGACCGCATGCGCGCGTTCACGGGCGCCTACTGGGAGCGTTTCGGGGCGATGGACCCGGCGAGCGAGGCCGAGAAGCGGGCCGGGCGCTTCGTCTCCTGGTGCGGGTTCTACGAGATCGCTCCGGACGCGCAGTCCATGGTGCTTGTCTGCCGCGAGCCCAAGCCCGCGTGCAGCCCGATCGGTCTGCACGGGATGTGCGGGCGCGGTTGGAGAGAGCGGCGGGCGTTCGTCGTGCGCGATGTGCGCGTGCTCGGGGAGGATTACGTCGCGTGCGATCCGCGCGACGAGAGCGAGCTGGTGATCCCGGTGCACGACTCCGGGGCGTGCGTCGGCGTGTTTGACGCCGATAGCTACCACAGGGGCGCGTTCGACGCGGCGCACGCGATCGGTGTCGAGGCCGCGCTCGCCGCCGTCGGACTCGGGCCGAAGCAGCCGTCCGGCCGCTGCCTGCTCGTTCTGTGACGCTTACGCGGACGCCCGCCCGCACCACGCGCGCCACAACGCGCGCAAGGCGTCCTCGAAGCGCCGGGCGAACGCGGGGGCGTCGCAGAGCGGGCTCGTGCGCACCCGCTCGCGGAGTGACGCCCGCAGGCCCGCGAGGCGGGCTTTGTCCGCCGCCAGGGCCGACGCGATGCGCACGTATTCGTCCTCGCTCTGCGCGACGAGGTCGGGGAGCCCCACCGCGTTCAGCAGGCTGACCCCGACGCGCGACACGTGCCGGTCGCCCGCGAGCGTCACGACGGGCACCCCCATCCACATCGCTTCGCACGTTGTCGTCGTGCCGTGGTACGGGTAGGTGTCGAGAGCGACGTCGACGCGCCCGTACGTCTCCAGGTGCTCGCGAGAGGACATCTTCGCCTCCAACACCTCGACGCGGTCCATCGGGAGGCCCATGCCGGCGAGACGCGCTCGCGCCGCCTCGCGGAGGTCGGCCTCGACAAAGTTGCTCGCCTTGATGATCATCCGCGATCCGGGCGTCGCGTCGAGCGCGCGCCGCCACATACCCGCCGCGCGGGGCGTGATCTTGAGCGTCGCGTTGAAGCTGCCGAACGCGACCGGTCGCCCCCCCGCCCGCGGCGGAACGGGCGGCGCGTCCGTCGGCGGGCCGTAGCACACGAAGCACGGGTCGAGGCGGAGGAGCTTCTCTGTCGCCAAGGCTTCGCTCCCCGCCGGGTCCGTGCGTGAATCGACCAGGCGCGCGTCGATGCGGGGCAGACCGATCGTGTTCGGGTAGCCCAGGTACGTCGCCTGCACGGGCGCGGGCTTCGCCGCCATCACCGACACGCCGGCCGCGTTCGTGTAGCCGGCGAGATCGATCAGCACGTCGATGCGGTCGTCGAGGATGCGACGGACGCAATCCGCGGGGTACGCCCGCGGCATCTCGCGCCAACGACGGGCGACCGCCTTCAGCCGCGCCGTCGTCGCGTCCTCCACGCGGTTGGTGTGGTAGACCGTGACCGGGAAACGCTCCTGGTCGATCGCGCCGAGCAGAGGCTCGAAGAAGTACGCGACCGAGTGCGTCCGCATGTCCGACGAAAGCACGCCGACGTTGATCGTGCGGTCGGGCGACCGGTCACGGCCGTCGAACGCGCTCCGCATGTCCGGCGCGCCAACCTCCAGCAGCGCGCCCGCCCGCGTATGCACCCCGAACACTTCCGCCGCGGGCAGGTCGGCGTAGTTGCTCGCCATCGCGAGCGCGATCGCGAAGCCGGGGCTGCGCGGGTCGGCCGCCGCGATGCGCCGGGCCTCGGCGAGCGCACCCTCCGCATCGCCGGCCAGCATCAGGACCTGCACGCGCTGCGCCGCGAGCTCGGCGTCCATCGAGCCGGACGCATCGGCGCTCACCCTGAGCGCCTCGCTCAGCATCGATCGTTCGATCAGGAGCTGGACCAGGTCCGTCCGCGCCCGCGCGAACGCCGGCGCGCGCCCGACGGCTTCGCGCAGTTGTTGGAGGGCCCCGTCGCCGTCGCCGGCGGCGTGCTGCAGGCGCGCGAGGTTGACCCGGAGGGCCGCGTCGTCCGGCGCGGCGGCGACGCACGCCTTCAGAAAGAACAGCGCCTGCTCGCGCTCGCCGAGCGCGTAGTGTGCGCGGGCCAGAAGCCGTTGCGCGGCGAGATCCCCGGGACGCTGGCGGAGGAATCGCTGGGCGATGTCTTTCGCCTCGGCCGCGCGGCCCGAGCTCAGGAGCGCCTCGGCCCGGGCCATGGGCGGCGGGCCGGCGCTCACGGACGCCCCTCGATCGCGACGCCCCGGCGAGCGAGGTGCGCCCGGGCGGCGTCTCTGGCCGCGGCGTCTGCCTCGAGCACTCGCTCGAGCGTACCGGCGTCGCCGGGCCGAACCGCGTCGCAGACCGCATCGACGGCCCGCGCGATCTCGCCGAAGGGGATCGCGCCGGCCAGGAACGCCCGCACGGCCTCCTCGTTCGCGGCGTTCACGATCGCGCCGCTCGTGCCGCCCCGCTTCATCACGCGCCACGCGTGGGCCAGCATCGGGAAGCGGTCGACGTCGGGCGGCTCGAACTCGAGCGATCGGGGCGAGGCCCAGTCCATGCGGTTCGCGGGGCCGGGCACGAGCGACGGCCAGCAGAGCGCACGCTGGATCGGCAGTCGCATGTCCGGCGGCGCGAGCTGCGCGACGCTCGATCCGTCCTCGAACTCGGCGATCGCGTGCACCGTGCTCTGCGGGTGGATGAGGACGCCGAGCTTGGCGGCGGGGAGACCGAAGAGCCAGTGCGCCTCGATGAGCTCGAGCGCCTTGTTCATGAGCGATGCGCAGTCCACCGTCACCTTCTCGCCCATGCGCCACGTCGGGTGCCGCAGGGCGTCCTCGCGCGTCGCCCGCTCGATACGGTCCCTGGGCCACGAGCGGAACGGCCCGCCCGAGGCGGTGAGGAAAGCCCTTGCGAGGCCCGCCGTTTCCATGAACGGCGGAGCCGGCCCGAGGCCGTCGCGCTCCTTCCCGCTCGTCGCGAGGCATTGCCAGAGGGCAGCGTGCTCGCTGTCGACCGGCAGAATCCGCGACCCCGAGAGGCGCGCCCGCGCCGTCATCAGTTCTCCCGCCGCGACAAGCGTCTCCTTGTTCGCGAGGGCGATATCGATGTCCTCGTCAATCGCCCCGAGAACCGCCCGCAGGCCCGCGACGCCGACGATCGCACCCACCACAAGCTCGCAGCCCATCCCCATGGACGCGGGCACGAGCGCTTCGGCGCTCTCCGGGCCGCGGAGGACGCGGCACGCCGCGGGCAGGTCCGCCGCGCCGATATCGCCGCTCGCGCACGCGACCAAAGGAACGTTCAGCCGGCGCGCCTGCTCACAGAGCAGCCGTGTGTTCCCCCCCGCGCCAAGTCCGACCACCTTGAATCCGACCGGCGAGCGACCCTCGCTGTAGAGCGCGTTGACGTGCTCGATCACCTCGACCGTCTGCACGCCGATCGAACCGGTGGAGCCGAGGATGACGACACGGCGGATCATGCGGCGGCCGGCACCGTATCAGCCACGGGGTCACTCCGGCTTCGGGCGCTTGTTGAGTTCCGCGGGCGTCAGCTTGCGGCGGACGTTCGAGTAGAGCGAACGCGGCGGCGGCTTGAGCCCGGGCGCGGGCGGCAGCGCCGGACGCGGCTCGGGCGATCGCGCGGCCGGCTCGGCCCGCGCCGGTCGCGGCGGCTGCTCGGCGCGCGGCCGCGCGGGCTCGCGTGCGGGCTGCGGCGGTGCTTGCCCTTCCTGCGCCGGCGCTCCCTTGCCGCGGCCGCGCCGGCGGCGACGCCGACGGCGCTTGCCGCCCTCGCCGGCCTCGCCCGGCTCCGCGGGCGCACCGGCATCGGGCGCCGGCGCCGCGTCGTTCATGGGCTCGCCTCCGTCCCCCTCGTCGTCGGCGTCGTCCGGCTCCGGCGCACCGCCGTCGCCGGCCGCCGCCGTGGGCTGCGCACCCTGCGGCGCGCCGTCGACCGGGGGGCCGCCTGCGCCGCCGCGGCCGCGGCGTCGGCGCCGGCGCCGACGCCGTTTGCGGCCGCCTTCGTCGGGCCCTTGCTGGTCACCCTCCGCCGCCGGCGCAGCCTCGGCCGGCGCGGGGCGATCGTCATCGACCGCTTCCGGCTCGGGGCGGAGCACCCGCGGCTGGGCCGCGGGCGCGACCTCGTCGTCCGCGGGGACCTCGCGCGTGGGTGCTTCGCCCCACTCGTTGGTGTCGTCGCGGACGGGTCGCGGGCGCCCACCGTCGCGCCGATCGCCGCGGCGGTCGTCCCGCCGATCGCCGCGCGGACCCTGGCGGTCGTCGCGGCGCCGCTCCTCCCGGCGTTCCGGCTGCTGCTCGCGCGGGCCCTCCTGCGGTGCGCCCTCGGCGCGGCCGCGGCCGCGGCCGCGTCGGCGCCGGCGCTTGCGGCGGCCGCCTTCACCGTCCCGGTCGTCGCCCGTCTGCGGCGGCGCGCCGGCCGTCTCGGGCTCATCCACGTCGATCTCGATCGGGTGGACGCTCAGTTCCTGCGGCTCGTCGATCGGCTCGTCGTCGGCGGGCTTCTCTTCCGCCGCCGGGTCGAGTTCCACGTCCGAAGGCTCGGGCGCGAGGAGCGAGGTGTCGAAGACGGCCAGGTCCTTGGGCCGACGGGGCTGCGGGAGCGCCGCGACGTCGATGTCGCCCGCGTCGTCGTAGGCGTAGAACGTCACGCGGTCGACGGGCACGCTCTCCGACACGCGCACTTCCACGTGCTTGCCGTAGGTGCGTTCCGTGCGGGAGAGGAGCTGACGCTTGCTCGAGAGCAGGTCCCCCGCTATGCGCGGCGCCACCACCATCTCGACCCTGCGCACGCGATCGACGTCGAGGATCGCCGCGAGCTCGCGCAGCGCGTCGGCGGCGACGGAGTCGGGCTTCTGGATGAGCCCTCGCCCGCGGCAGACGGGGCAGTCCGTGAAGTGGACGCTCTCGTGGCTGGGCCGCATGCGCTGGCGCGTCATCTCGAGGATGCCGAACTCGGAGATCGGCAGCACCGTGGTCTTTGCGCGGTCCCGGCGCAGGCGTTCTTTGAAGCGGTTCTCGATGTCCTTGCGCCGGCTCGCGTGCCGCATGTCGATCAGGTCGCAGATGACGATACCGCCCATGTCGCGCAGGCGGAGCTGGCGGCAGATCTCGTCGACCGCCTCGACGTTGGTCTGGTAGGCGTTGTCCTCGCTGTTGCGAGACTCGCGGCTGCGGCCGCTGTTGACGTCGATGGCGACGAGGGCCTCGGTCTGGTCGATGACCAGCCGCCCGCCGCTGGGCAGGGGCACCTCCCGGGCGTGGATGAGCGAGATCTGTTTCTCGATGCCGAAGGCGTGGAAGACCGGGGCCTTGTGCGGGTACGCGAGCAGGCGCGTGTGCGAGCGCGGGGCGACGATCTTGAGGAAGCGGGCGGCGCGCTTGAGCGCCGCCTCGTTGTCGATGACGATCTCGCTCGTCTCGTTCGTGAGCAGGTCGCGCAGGGCGCGGACGAGCAGGTCGCTCTCGCTGTAGAGCAGGCGGGGCTTGCCGCCGGCGCGGAGGCGCTTGTCCATGTCCTTCCACAGCCGCTGGAGGTAGGCCAGGTCGCGCTTGAGCTCCGCCTTCGTGCGCGACATGCCGGCCGTGCGGAGGATGAAGCCGAAACCGTCGGGCAGCTCGAGCTGATCGAGGATCTCGCGCATCTTGCGGCGCTCCTCCTCGTCCTCCACCTTGCGGGAGACGCCGACCTTGTCCATGTGCGGCATCATCACCAGGAATCGCCCGGGGATGCTCAGGTAGCTCGTGAGCGTCGGCCCCTTGGTGCCGACGCCCTCCTTGAGCACCTGCACGATGATCTCGTCGCCCCGCCGCAGCGCGTGCTGGATCGGCGGCCGCTCGCGCCGGGGCGTCTTGAGCCCCACGCGCTCGGTCGCGTCGTCGTCCTGGCCCGGGAAGTAGCGCGGGTGCAGGTCCGTGACGTGCAGGAAGCCGTTCTCCCCGATGCCGAAGTCCACGAACGCCGCCTGGATCGCAGGCTCGACATTCATCACCTTGCCGACGTAGATGTTGCCGACGCGCGACGCGCTCGCGAAGCGCTCGACGTGCAGCTCCTCGAGCTTGCCGTCCTCCACGATCGCGACTCGGCACTCCTCGCCGGACACGTAGTTGATCAGCATCTGCGTGAACGGCGGCGCGCCCGCGGGCGCAGCCGGGCGGTCGTCGCCCACCCGGTCGCTCTTGCCGCGTCCGCGGCGGCTGCGCTCGCGGCGTCCCTTGCGCGCGGGCTTCTCGTCGATCGCGGCGTCGGCCTCCTGCTCGTCGTCGCGCGGGGCCGCGGCGGCCTGGACCGGCTCGACGCCCTCGACGCTCTGGTCCGCCCCTTCCGCCTCGGTCTCGGGCGCGTCCTCGTCGTGAGCCCGCGCGAACTCGTCCGCGCGCTCCTCGTCGGTCGCGTCCTCGCGCCGATGGCGAGGCTCCTCGCCGGCCCCGTCCTCGTACCGATGCTCGAATTGATCCTGCATAACGCTCCAAACGCCGGGTGTTCCCCGCCGCCGCGTCACGCACCAAGAAACCGGCCGAACACTCCCGGAGAGAGCGGGGCCGATCGGCGCCGCGCTCAACGCGTCCGGCGGCGCGCCGCGCACGAGCGCCGCACGCACGCCGTCTGCCCACGGGTCTGACACGGTGCGCCGGAGCGCGCCGCACGCCGCGGGAACGCCCGCGCCGCGCGCACGGCGCGAGGCGGGCGTTACGGGCCGCCCGCGCCGCCGGTGCGACTCGCGTCGCGCCCGGCGGGGGCGGCCAAGTTCGTCCGGTCGATGCGTGCCGCTCGGCAGGCCCGACCGCTCATCCATCCCCCGCGGCTATTCGACGGAACGACCGCTGAAAGCCTCGGGAACAACCTTTCGCGCCCGGTCGCGGATGTACGCCGTGACCTGGACGTCGGAATCAAGCGAGAAGACCTGCCGGGCAACGCGCTCGCACTGTTCTATCGTCACACTCCGGATGAACCTTTTCAACCGGGGCAGGGCCTGGGCGCTCACCGACAGCGTGCGCAACCCCATGCCGATCAACAACATAGCGTATTCAACATCCCCCGCGGCTTCGCCGCAACAAGAGACGGAAATTCTGTGCCTCCGCCCCGAACGGGCGGTGTCGCGCACCAACTTGAGCACCGCCGGGTGCGTCGGCTGGTACAAGTGCGCGACGCGCTCGTTGATACGGTCCACCGCGAGCGTGTACTGCGTGAGGTCGTTCGTCCCGATCGAGAAGAAGTCGCACTCGCGCGCGAACGCGTCGGCCTGCAGCGCGGCGCTGGGAACCTCCACCATCATGCCGACCGGGATCTTCGGGTCGAACGGGATGCCGTCCTCGAGACACTCTTCCATCACGTCGCGCAGGATGAACTTGGCCTGCCGCAGCTCCGCGACCGCGCTCACCAGCGGGAACATGATCTTGATCGGGCCCAGCGCGCTCGCGCGCAGGATCGCCCGGAGCTGGCGCTTGAACATCGGAACATTGCGCAAGCAATACCGGATGCTGCGGTTGCCGAGGAAGGGGTTGCGCTCCGGCGTCTCCTCGCGGCTCTGCGTGAGCTTGTCGGCGCCCAGGTCCACCGTGCGGATGTTCAGCTCGCGCCCCCTGCACAGCTCGACGCAGCGTTTGTACGCCGCGAAGTGGTCCTCCTCGGTCGGCTCGTGCGGGCGGGTCAGGTAGAGGTACTCGGTGCGGTAGAGGCCGATCCCCCCGCCCCCCATGCGGAAGACCTTCTCCGCCTCGTCGGGCAGCTCGATGTTGCCGAGCAGCGAAATCGCCACGCCGTCGTGCGTGACCGGCGGCAGGTCCGCCACCTCCGCCAGCGAGACGCGGAAGAGCCGGCGCTGCTCGATGGCGCGCTGGTAGTCGCCGATTGTCTCCGGCGTGGGGTTCACGACGACCCGCCCGGTGTCGCCGTCCACCACCACCATCTGCCCGTCGCGGACGCTCCGCAGCATCGTGCGCACGCCCACAACCGCGGGGATCTCGAGGGCCTTGGCGATGATCGCGGTGTGGCTCGTGAGGCCGCCCAGGTCGGTCACGAACGCGCGGATGCGCTCGCGGTCGAAGCCCGCCGTCTGGCTCGGCGTCAGGTCCCTCGCCACCACCACCGTGTCGGGCTCCGCCTGCGCGAGGCTCACGAACTGCTCGCCCTGCAGGTGCCGGTGCAGCCGGCGCAGGATGTCCTCGACGTCGTTCACCTTGGTCGAAAACGCCTCGTCGCGCATGGCGCGGAACTTCGCCGCCAGCTCCGACAGCACCGCGAAGACCGCGTAATCCGCCGTCACCAGGTCCCCCTCGATGCGCCTGACGACTTCCCGCGCGACGGAGTTGTCCTGCAGGATGGTGATGTGACTGCGGAAGATCCCCGCCGTCTCGTCGCCCATCTCCTTCCTCGCTCGTTCGTACACGGCCTGCAGTTCCTGCACCGCGCTCCCGACGGCCTTCCTAAAGCGCGTCGCTTCCTCGGCGGCCTCACCCGGCTTGATCGCCCGCCGCGGCACCTGCGGCTCGTCGCCCTCCACCACCCTCACCGTCCCGATGACGATACCGGGCGAGACCGGCAGGCCCTGGAAGACCTGCTCGACGGGGAGACCGGGGTCGGGAGCGGCGTGCACCGGGGCCGCGGGTGGCGTCGGGGGGGCTGGGTCGGGCTGGTTCGGACGCTTCGCCAACAGGTTCTCCGGGGCGCAGGAAAGGGGATTCTAACGTTTCCGCCACGCCATTCCCTTGTATGGCATCATGGATTTGGTACGATTGTGGCGTTCACGGCGGCGGCCGTGTCGACGGGCGCTTCCCGCCCGTTCACCGCCGCCCTTCTGGCTTTCGCGACCATATTCGCGACTTCGCCCCTCCGGGCTCATACGCCCGGCGCGGCCTGCTTGGAGACCGCATGCACGGCGGACAGGGTTCGCAAGGGGGGTTCCAGCGCCGCCGCCGGGGGCGCGGCGGACGCGGCGGTCAAAGCGCGGGCGGCCGTCCGTCAGGTCCGCCCCGACAGCCGCAGGCGGCGCCGCACGACCCGTCGCTGAACGGGCACGCGAGCGCGCCGCCCGCGCCCGGGCGGAAGCGCTTCGAAGAGCTGACCTCGATCGATCCGCAGCCGCGCCTGACACTCGAGTACCCCGGCTGCCCCGCGTCGTGCCGCCTCATCGATCTCTTCTGCCCGATCGGCCGCGGCCAGCGGGCGCTCATCGTCTCGCCGCCGAAAGCCGGCAAGACGACGCTCCTCAAGGACATCACCGGCGCGTTGCTCCGCAACCACCCCGACGTCGAAGTCGTGGTGCTGCTCGTGGACGAGCGCCCGGAGGAAGTCACCGACTTCCGGAGAACATTCGTGCAGCCCGCGAGCGACGCGATGGCGCGCGAGATGCTCTCGCGGGGCGAAACGGCGATGCGCGAGGCCGGCGCGCCGCAGACGGCGGGACCGTCGCCGGCCCGCGTGCCCTGCCGCGTGGTCGCGTCGAGCAACGACCACGGCGTGGAGAAGCACATCGAGGTCGCGGTGACCTCCATCGAGCGCTGCAAGCGCATGGTCGAGGAGGGGCGGCACGTCGTGGTGCTCCTCGACTCGCTCACGCGCCTCGGCCGCGCCTTCAACAACAGCCGCAGGCACGCCAATTCAGGCCGCACGCTCTCGGGCGGTCTGGACAGCCGCGCGCTCGAGGTGCCCCGCCAGCTGTTCGGCGCCGCCCGCAACACGGAGGAGGCCGGCAGCCTCACGATCATCGCGAGCTGCCTCGTGGACACCGGCAGCCAAGCGGACCAGGTGATCTTCGAGGAGTTCAAAGGCTCCGGGAACATGGAACTGATCCTGGACCGGAAGGTTTCCGAGCGGCGCCTTTTCCCCGCGATCAACCTGGCGGAGTCGGGCACGCGCAAAGAACACCTGCTGATGACCGAGCCGGAACTCAAGACCATGGCCGCCCTCCGGCGACGGCTCCTGTCGATGCCGCCCCACCAGCAGGTCGAGCAGTTGCTCGCGGCGCTCAAGCGCTTCCCCACCAACGCCGCACTCGTCGGCGGCGCCGGCTGAGTCGCCGCGCGGCCGCACGTTTTTTTCTTCCTCAAGATAAGGGACCCGCGTCAAAGTGGGTTGCGGATTGTCTATTGCCGTGCGGAGACATGGCCTGTCCGGGTGGATAGGATGCTCACCTACACAGGTGCGGCCAGGAAAGGGCTCACCTGCACTGCCGGGGGGCGGATGGGACGCGAACGCACGATACACCAGCAAGGGCACGACGAGCACGCGCCACCCCGAGGCGGAACGACCGTCGGGCAGAGCGACCGGGCCGGCGAGGAAGTTCTCTTCAACCTTCTCCGCACGAACGCGGTGATCACCAACCGGGTCGACCGCTTCCTCCGTGACTATGGGTTGTCGATGGCCACGTACAACGTGCTGCGCAGCCTCGCGAGCGCTGATACCGACGGCCGGGCGGTTTCCCGGATCGGGCTTGACCTCGTCGCCCGCGTGCCCGACGTGACGCGGCTCGTCGACCGGCTCGAGAAGCTGCACCTCGTGCAGCGCAAACGCGCCGACGGCGACCGGCGCGTCGTGCAGGTGACCATCACCGAGCGCGGGCGCGAGGTGATCCAGAAGATCGACGGGCCGCTGCTCCAGCTGCTGCGATCGCAGCTCGACCACATGACGCGGCAGGAGGTCGACCTCCTCAACGCGCTGCTCCACAAGGCGCGTTCGCTGGGCGCGTAGCGCTCACGGCACGAAGAGGCGGCCCTGCCACGCCGTGTCAGCGCCGGGCGCGCGGAACTTGTCGTGCGCGAGCTCCGCGAACGGCCCGTCGAGCCCGTAGCGGCGGGCGAAGACCTTGAACGTGCTCGCGATGTGCTCGGCGATGTTGCCCGTTCCGCGCTGCCGCTCGCGCCATTCCGCCCGGTACAGGGCGCCGCGCCGCGTGTCGCGGATCAGGCTCTCGATGTGCGCCGCCCGCGCCGGGAACTCGCGCGCGAGCCAATCGAAGAAGATCGCCTTGATCTGGTGCGGCAGCCGCAGGAGCACGTACGCCGCGTTCGTCGCCCCCGCGCGCGACGCCTCGCGCAGCAGCGGCGGGACCTCGTGGTCGTTCAGGCCCGGGATGAGCGGCGCGGTCATCACCATCGCCGGCACACCGGCGGCCGAGAGCCCGCTGATCGCGTCCAGCCGCGCCCGGGGTGAACTGGCCCGCGGTTCCATCTTCGCCGCCAGCGCCGGGTCGAGCGTGGTGAGGCTCACCGCGACCGCGACGAGGTTCTCTCGCGCCATGTCGCGCAGGATGTCGAGGTCGCGCAGCACGAGCTTGCTCTTCGTGACGATCGTCACCGGCTGGCCGCACTCCCGCATCACCTCGAGGCACGAGCGCGTGAGCCTCAGCTCGCGCTCCAGCGGCTGGTAGCAATCCGTCACGCCGGACAGGGAGATCGTTTCGCCCTTCCACGACGGGCGCGCGAGTTCCTTGCGCAGCAGCGAAGCGGCGTCGCGCTTCGCGAAGATACGCGTCTCGAAGTCCAGCCCGCTCGACAGGCCGAGGTACTCGTGCCCGGGACGGGCATAGCAGTAGACGCAGCCGTGCTCGCAGCCCCGGTAGGGGTTGAGCGTCCACCGCATGCCGAGGTCCGGCGAGTCGACCTCGTTGAGGATGCTGCGCGACGCGTCCTCGAGCACGTGCGTGCGCACCTGCGCTCCCGGCGCAACCTCCGGGTCGTTCAGGAGGGCGTCGAGGAACTCGCCGTCGATGACAACGCCCTTGTCCTCGAAGCGGTTCTGCGGGTTGATGGCGCTCCCCCGCCCGCGGAGGGCCCCCACCAACGCCGCGTCGGCGATGCCTCGAATCGCTGTTGGCGCAGCGTCCGTTGGTTGAAGGACAGGGAGGGAAAATTGTCCGCCTTGCGGCCTCATGCCAAACAAGTATCGAACAAATCCCCTGCTTGTCAAGGAAATGTTCGGCGGTTTTCGCTCATGAAGATGCCAGTGCCCACCCCGTCTCAACGTATTCAAATCCGATACGTCCGTCCGTAAAAACATCGATGAGGCCGTACCCCGGTTCGCAGCGGGGCGGCGCGATGTCATTGCCGGTGTTCGCCGGATCTGTGAGCCTGGCCTTGTGCGGGTCCTGACTCTTCCACCAGTTTCCACAGACCGCGCCGCTGTTGATGTACGCGACGCCCCGATAGTCGAGCCGCTCCACGACGTGGATATGCCCGCTGAGCGCCGCTTTGACGTGCGGGTGGCGGGCGAGGAGGTTGGTCACGCGCCGGCAATCCATGAACAGCTCGCCCGGTGCGACGTGCTTGCCGTCGGGCCGCGCGTCCGAGTCGCTGAGGATCAGGCTCGCGTGGAGGATCGGGATGTGCGAGACAACCACGACAGGCCCGCGCGCGCGCGCCAACTCGCCCGCGAGCCACTCGAACTGCGCGTCGTCGAGGCCGCCCCGGTACCCGTCGTCGCCGTGCGGCTGCACCGAGTCGAGCACGATGAAGACCACGCCGCGCTCGGCGAACGTGTAGTGCGCCCGCTGCAATCCCAGCTCATCGACGGCCCAGCGTTTGCCCCACTCCGCCTCGTCGCCGCGGCACCCCGCCTTCTTCTTGTCCCAGCCCCAGATGTCGTGGTTGCCGATCGTGTGGCGTACGGGGACCCGGCAGGACGCGAACACACGGTTGAAGAGGTCCCACTGCTCGCGCGTCCGCGCTCTCGTGGCGCCGAAGGAATCCATGATCAGGTCGCCGCCGGTGATGATGACGTCCGGCCGGTCGGCCTGGGCCAGCACGTGGGCGAGCGTCGCCTCGAGCCCCTCCGCCGCCTTACGCTCCGGCTGCACGTGCGTGTCCGTAAGGTGTGCGACGCGGATGAGACGATCAGCCTTTGGAGCGGTTTCCGACCCCCGCTGCGGCGTCGGAGCGCTCGCGTGCGCGGGGAGAACGGCGCCGGCCGCGGCGAGAATGCCCGCGGATTTCAACAGAGAACGGCGGTCGAGCGTGGCCGGCGGTTGCTGTTTCATCGATGCTCTCCAGTGCGGGGACCATGACAGAGCCCGACGGGTTTGTCAAGGTGTCGGTGCGCCGTCGCGCGGAGTTTCACGCGGCGCGAACGAGCTCGGCGAGTCCTGCCTCTCGCTCTCCCCGTTCGTCACGGCTGGTGCCGGCGTCGGGGTGTCCATTTCAAACTCACCCGTCCACCAGTTCGTCACCCGAATGCTCGGGAAAACGGCCGTGGGCTTTTCCGCGTGCGGTGCGCCGAAGTCGAGCGGCGCGGCGGTTGCCGCGGAGGCCAGGGGCCGCTCGCGTGTTGCAGAAAGCGCGGCGGACGCCGCGGCGGCGATCGGCGGGAGCAGCGCGGTGAGACTCGCCGCCGCACCGCCCTGGCTCGGGAGGTGGGCGGGGCGCACTGTGTCGATGGCGTCGGCGGCGAGGACTCGGTCGAGATCCGCGAGCATGTCGTCGGCGCTTTGGTAGCGCTGGCGGTAGTCGGCCATCGCGCGCCGGATGATCCAGCCGACCGAGGGCGGGCAGCGCTTGGTGGTCGGGCTCAGGACGCCCTGCGCCGGGAAGGAGTCTTCGATCATGGAATAGATGACGGCGCCCGCGCCGTAGATGTCGAAGAGGCGCCCGTCCACGTCGCCCACCTTGACGCCCTTGAGGGCCATGCGCACCATCTCGGGGTCGCGGTAATACTCGGTGCCGTGCGTGGTCAGCGTCATCGCGCTGCGGAGCGAGGAGACCAGGCCGATATCGACCAGCACGGCACGGGATCGACCGCCCGGCACGGGCTCGACGATCACGTTGTCCGGCTTCACGTCCTTGTGCCACAGCCCGACGGCGTGGTAGCTCGCGAGCGTCGCGACGAGGTCGCGCGCGTACCAGAGCGCCAAGCGCAGGTGGTTGTCGTCGAGGCCGCCCTCGCCGCAGGCGCGGTGCATGCGCTCGGTCTCCTCCCGGAGGTGAACGCCCGGCACGTACCGCATCACGTAAAAGAACCGCTCGGTCCCGAAGCCGTGGTCGTAGATGAGCCCCATGCGTTTGCCGGCGTCGAGAGCGCGGCTCTCGCGCACGATCTGCGGGAGCGAGGCGTCGGCCAGGGTTGAGAAGCTCTTGATGACGACGCGGTCGGCGGGCGGCAGCCCCTCCCTCGCGAACTCCCGGTTCTTCTTCTCCGTGGGTTTGGCGACGTAGAGCTTCGCGCCGCTCCCGCCCTGCGGCAGCGTTCCCTCGACCTCGTACCCGGCGAACATCGACGTGCGGGGCGTTACCGCGTCCGTCCACTCCGAGGGGAGCACGCCGCCGACGACGCCGGGCAGGCGCGTCTCGATCCCGTCGAGCGCTTCTTCAACGCCGAAGAGCTCGGCCGGGCGCCGCAGCAGGACGCGGTACACGGCGGAAACAAACCGCACGCCCTCGTCGCGGAGAGCGACGGTGAACCGCCTCGCCGCGTGCGGCTGGAACACGAGAAGCGACAGGAGCGCGAGGATCGCGAAGATCGGCGCGACGATGAGGCTCGCGATCGCGCGGGCGATGTCCTTGATCCAGCGGCCGAACGTGACGAAGACGTGCCGGATCGCGCGCCCCACGCCCACCCCCAGCGGCACGAAAACGGCGACGATGAGCGCGATGACGACGGCGAAGGCGAGCAGCCCGCCCAGCGCGATCAGCAGGACTTCTCCGGTGCTCATCCCGATGCACTCCGCCGCCCGTCACGACCCGGTGCGCCGCAGGTCGGCCTGGCGCTGCCAGATTTCCCCGACCGCCGCGTCGAAGGCCGCGTCCGCCGCCGGGCCCGTCTCCGCCACGAGTCCCCGCTTCCCCGGCTCGTCGTACTCCTCCTGCGTGAAGGAGTACGTCGCGACGACCTCGGCGAGGCGCGAGCGCACCAGGTCGCGCACTTTCGCCACGCGCCGGCTGACGGTGGGCTCGCTCATGCCGAGCTTCTCCGCGACCTCCTTGCCCTGCACGCCGTCGAGGACCCGCATGCGGAAGATCTCGAAGTCCTCGAAGGGACACTGGGTGCTCACCAGCCGCACCGCGGCCTCGACCTTCGCGCGGAAAACCGCCGCCTCATACTGCTCGTCCGGCCCGGCGTCTGGTGAGGCGCACATCCAGCCTTCTTCGAGCGCGGCCGGCTTCGCCGAGCCGCCCCGTTTGAGCGCCCCGCGCCGGTCCAGCTCATCGCCGAGAACATGCTTCGCGATCGCGAGGAGCCACGTGGAAAACCGCACACCCCGATCCGGGTTGAAACGGTCGATCGATTCCGATAACGCGGCGAGCGTCTCTTGGGACAGGTCTCGGACAGTCTCGTGCCCGATACGGCCCTTTCCCCACTTCGTGAGCTGGGCCTGAACAACCGGCCCGAAGGTTTCCCACAGGTCATACCACGCCGCTTGGTCGTTCGCCCGCAAGCGCGAGAGGAAGGTGGTGGTGATCGGGCTGAGCATCGCGGCGGGGAACAGTACCAGCGCCGGCGCGCTGCCCGGGCCGACCGCATTCGACAGGTTGTTCGCTACTTGCCGCCGACGCGATTCATGCCGCGAACGCACAGATTCTGCGCGTTTCTGGTCCATCGCGCCGTGAAACGCGGATAATCTGTTTGCTTGCAGGGCGGGAGGATCCCGCCTGAACGCGGAACGGGGCGGCTCGACCTCGTGACGCGTTGGGCGCATCGGAGGATGAGCGGCCCGGCCGCCGGGCAGCGAGAGGACAACGCCGTGCTCGACCGCTTGCGGGGACTTTTCAGCGTTGACATGGGGATCGACCTGGGCACGTGCAACACGCTGGTGGCGGTGCGCGGGCAGGGGATCGTGCTCAACGAGCCGTCGGTCGTCGCCGTGCGCAAGGGCACGAACCAGGTGCTCAACAACGGCGAGGCGGTGGGCTGGGTGGCCAAGGAGATGCTCGGCAAGACGCCCGGCAGCATCAGCGCCATCCGCCCGCTCAAGGACGGCGTCATCTCCGACTTCGAGATCACGGAGGCGATGCTCTCGTACTTCATCCGCAAGGTGAACGGGAAGAACCGCATCTTCGGGCCCCGGGTGGTCATCAGCGTGCCCAGCGGCATCACCGCCGTCGAGAAGCACGCCGTCTTCAACTCCGCGGCCCGGGCCGGCGCCCGAATGACGTACCTGATCGAGGAGCCGCTCGCCGCGGCGATCGGCGCCGGGCTGCCGTTCATGGAGCCGCAGGGCTCGATGATCGTGGACATCGGCGGCGGCACGACCGAGGTGGCGATCCTCTCGCTCGGCGACATCGCGACGTGCGAGAGCGTGCGCGTCGCCGGCGACGACATGGACGAGGCGATCATCAGCCACATGAAGCGCACGTACAACATGATGATCGGCGAGCAGATGGCGGAGCGCGTCAAGATCGAGATCGGCAGCGCCGGCCCGATGCCGCAGGAGAAGACGATGGAGGTGCGCGGGCGGGACATGATTTCCGGCCTGCCGCGCAAGACGGAGATCACGAGCGAGGAAGTGCGCCAGTCGCTGCAGGAGCCGGTGACGCAGATCGCCGAGACGGTGACGCGGACGCTGGAGCGCGCCGAGCCCGAGCTCGCGGCGGACCTCGTCGAGAACGGCATCGTGATGGCCGGCGGTGGCTCGCTGCTGCGCGGCCTCACGCAGGTGATCGAGAAGGCCACGGGCCTGCCCACCAAGCTCGCCGACGACCCGCTCACGTGCGTTGCGCGCGGCACGGCGATGTACCTCGAGAACTTCGAGCAGCTCAGGGCGTCGCTCGAGGGCGACATGGGCTGAGCAGCGCGCAGACGGGGGCCGTCCGCCATGCCTTCCAGAGGGTTCAGTCGCGCCGTCTGGCTCTTCCCCGCGTGCGTCGGCGCGTGCGCCGTGCTCGCGCTCGCGGTGCCGTCCCGGCGGCAAGCGTGGATGCGGGCGCCCGCCCAGCTCGTCGAACTGCTCGTTGCGCCCGTGAGCGGGCCCGTGTCGCGCCTGTGCGCGTGGGTCTCGCCCCGGCCGGCGCCCGCGGCGCCGGGGCGGCTGGGCGAGCTGGAGCAGGAGAACGCCGAGCTGCGGACGCAGCTGCTGGCGGCGAGCGCGGAGAACGAGCACCTGCGCGGGCTGCTCTCGCAGGCTCGCGTGCTGGCGGCGCAGGGCGCCGTCGGGGTCGACCAGCTCCCCGCGCCGGTGATCGGGGCGTCGGCGGACCTCGCGCGCCCGACGCTGACGCTGCGCGTCGGCACGCGCGACGGCGCCGAGCCCGGGACGGTCGCGACGGTGAGCTTCGTGCACCTGCTGGGGCGCGTGGCGGACGCGCGGCCCCGCTCGTGCACGGTGCTCCCGATCACGGCGCGGGCGTCGGGCGACCTGGACGCGGTGATCATGCGCTCCGGCGCGCCGCTGCGGACGCGGCTCTCGCCGGCGGGGGACGGGACGCTCGTCGGCGACGTGGAGGACAAGCGCGACGGCGCGGGGGAGCCCGTGCTGCCGGGCGTCGGCGACGAGGTGCGCCTGCGCGACAGCGTGCGCTGGCCCGCGAGCGCGCAGATGCTGCTGATCGGCAGGGTCGAGGCGGTGGAGCCGTCGCCGAAGCAGCCGCTGCGGAAGATCGTCCGCGTGCGGCCCGTCGTGGGCGACCTGCTGCGCGTCGGCGAGGTCGTGCTGCACCTGACACCGGCGGGGAGCCGGACGCGCACGGCGGGCGCGGAGGAGGGGCCATGAACGGGCTCGCGCTCACGCTCGTGGTCTGGGCGGCGCTCGGGCTCGAGCTTTCGCTCCGGCGTGTGCTCGCGCTCGGCGACGGCGGGATCGCGCCCAGCTTCGTCGCGTGCGTCGTCGCGTGGATGGCCGTGTTCCTGCCCGCCAAGCAGGCCCGCTGGTGGGCGCTGGGCGTCGGGCTGGTGCTCGATCTGCTCAGCCCGCTGCCGCTCTCGGGCGGCTTCGCCGGGCACGCCGCGGGGCCGTGGGCGCTGGGCCTGCTCGCGGCGAACGAGATCGTGCTGGCGCTGCGGCCGATGGTGATGCGGCGGAGCCCCGTCGCGTTCGGCTTCCTCGCCGCGGTGGTCGGGGCGAGCGCGGGGCTGGTGGTGGTCTTCGTCATGGTGCTGCGCGGCGCGCTCTTCGACGACCTCGCGTGGTCCCCGGCGCGCGAGGCGTGGGTGCGCATCGCCTCGTCGCTTTACACGGGCGTTGTTGGCCTGCTGCTCTCGTTCGGGTTGCTGCCCCTGGCCGACCTGATCGGTATCGCGCCGGCGTCGCCGCTCATTTCCGGGCGGGCGGCGAGGAATATGCAGTAGAGAAGGAAAGGTCGCGGGGCGCGAGAAGCGAGGAGGCGACGGGGCGGGCGGGGAGAGAGACACGGCGGCGAGAGCGTGCCCGGCCGCCGAGCCCCTTCACGTTGCGGCGAGAGTGAGCGGCGCCGGCTGCAATGTTGCGAGCCACTCTGCGACCGCGGCGATCGCGGCGCCGCGGAACGGCTCCTGCGACCAAAGCCCGTGATGGCCCGCGTCGGTGATGGTGACGAGTCGTGCGTTCGGGGCGCGACGGGCGATCTCACGCCCGTCCGCGACCGGGCAGATCCCGTCGCGCCCACCGTGGACGACGAGGAGCGGGACGCGCGCCCGCGCGGCGAGCGCCGCGCGGTCGAAGTTACGCCAGCCCCAGCCCGCGCCGACGCGGAGACCGACGAGGCCCAGCGCCAGCGGCAGGTTGACGCGCCGCGGCATGCCGAAGTGGGCCATCACCGCCGACGCGGGAGTGATGGGCAGGCGGTACGGCGCTTCGGCGATCACGCCGGCGACGCCGGGCGGCGGGTTGTCGGCAGCGGCGGCGATCGAAACACCGGCCCCGAGCGACCAGCCCATGAGGATCACCGGCGTTGTTCCGCCGATCCTCCCGGCGAGCTCGCGCAGCATCGCCGGCTCTCGCCACCCGAGCGTGCTCGACCCCGGGGCATCGCCGTGGCCGGGCATGTCCCACGCGACGACGCGGCAGACGTGCGGCAGGAGCGCATCGGCCCGCGTGAGCGCGCCGATGCGTGAATCGCCCCACCCGTGCGTGAGCACGAGCACAGGGCCCGCCACGTTGTTGCCGGGGAAGTCCCACACCGGCAGGCGGAGGCCCGCGGTTTCAAGCGTCCAGGTTGCGAACTCCCGGCGCGACCCGTCGCTGTGGAGCAGGTCCGCGGGCTCGCGCGGGCGGCCCGCGGCGACGGCGCTGCCGAACGTCCGGCGCGGCGGACGCGCGAGGCGGCTCGCCGTCCACGCGACGAGCGTCGCGAGGGCGATGAGCGCCCCGGCGGCGAGAAGGAGAGCAAGTCCCACCGGGGAGTGTTGGCGCGGGGCGGCGGACCGGCCGGGCGCGCACCCCTGTTCCGCCCCCAACGATGCTTCATGCTCGGTGGAGGCCGTCCATCTCGGTACGCGCGGCAGGCGGTCCTTCCCGGCATCGGTGAGGAGGGCCAGGCTCGGCTGGGGCGCGCGCACGCGGCCATCGTGGGCGTCGGGGCGCTGGGGTGCGTCGCCGCGGACATCCTCGCCCGAGCGGGTGTCGGGACGCTGACGTTGATCGACCGGGATGTTGTCGAGGAGAGCAACCTTCAACGGCAATCGCTCTTCACGGAGGCGGACGCCCGTGAGCAGCGGCCGAAGGCGGAGGCCGCGGCGGACCGGGTCGCCGCGATCAATTCCTCCGTGCGTGTGCGCGTGCACGCCGCGGATGCGCACGCGGAGAACGTCGAGCGGCTTCTTGGGCTCGCCGGGTCGGGAGCGCCGGCCGTTGTCATCGATGGAACGGACAACTTCCAGACGCGGTTCCTCGTGAACGACGTGTGCGTCAAGCACGGCCTTTCGTTCGCCTACGCGGGCGTGGTGGGCACGCGGGCGACGCAGGCGACGTTCCCGGCCGGCGGCGCATGCCTGCGCTGCGTGACGCCGGAGGCGCCGGCGCCGGGCGCGGTTGCCACGTGCGACACGGCCGGCGTCTTCGCGCCGGCGGCGTGGATCGCCGCGGCGGCGCAGGCGGCGGACGCGATCAAGATCCTGGCCGGGGCGGAGCGGACGCTCTCCCGGACGCTTCTCTCGTTTGATCTGTGGGGGAACGAGCGGCGCCGCGTGGCGCTCGCGGGAGCGAAGGACCCGGCGTGCCCGTGCTGCGGGCTGCGCCGGTTCGACTTCCTCGGCGCCCGCGACACGGAGCCGGCGCGTCTCTGCGGCCAGGACGCTGTGCAGGTCGCGGGGGCGGAAGGAGCCCGGCTCGATCTCGCGTCGCTCGCGGACCGCCTCGCGCCCCTCGGCGCGGCTTCGCGCACGAGGTTCATGCTGCGGTTTTCGCCGGCGGACGCGCCGGGTGTCCGGCTCTCGGTCTTCGAGGACGGGCGCGCGATCGTGCACGGCGTGGCGTCGCCGGAACGAGCCCGTTCGCTTTATGCCCGGTTTGTCGGCTGCTGATCGCGGGTCGCGCCCGGTTTCCACAGGACGTCGCGCGCGCCCCAGTCGTTCGCGACGCGGGCGAGCACAAAGAGCAGGTCGCTCAAGCGGTTGAGATACATCATCGCGTGCGGGCTCGTCTCGCCGGGCCGCTCGGCGAGCAGCGTCACGCACACGCGCTCGGCGCGCCGGGCCGACGCCCGGGCGGCGTGCAACGCCGCGGCGCCCGGCGAGCCGCCGGGGAGGACGAAGGTGTTCAGCGGCGCGAGTTTGTCATTGTGGGCGTCGATGATCGTCTCGAGGCGCTCGACCTGTCCGGGGGTGATGCGCAGGGCGCTGCCCGGAGCCTCGTGCGCCCTGATCGGGGTGGCGAGGTCCGCCCCCAAGTCGAACATGTCGTTCTGAAGCGAGCGGAGGATCGTGCCGAGCGACGCCTCGGCGACGCTCGCGGTCGGGCGCTCGCACGCGGCGATGGCGACCCCGATCGCCGTGCTGGCCTCGTCGACGCTCCCGTACGCCTCGACGCGGAGATCGTCCTTGCGCACGCGTGCGCCGCCCACGAGGCCGGTGGTCCCGTCGTCGCCGGTCTTCGTGTATATCTTCGTGAGTCGGACCATTCGTCGCCTCCCACGGCCGGAGCGTAGCGAGGGCGGCCTGTCCGGCGGGACCAGGGAGGGCGTGTGCGGGACACCACGGTTGCGCCGATCACGCGCGGGTTCTGCGCCCGCTGGACGCCGCGGCGCGAGGAGGCGGCGCCGGCCGAGTTCTCGGTGGTGGACCGGGTGCTCTGGGCGCGGCGCATCGTGCCGGGAACGCCCGAGGCGGCGTCGTTCCTCGAGCCGAGCCTCATGCACCTGCACGACCCGTCGCTCTTGCCGGGCCTGGAGGCGGCGGCGGCGAGGATCCTGCGCGCGGCGAGGTCCGGTGAGCGGATCGTGGTCTACGGCGACTACGACGTGGACGGCGTCTCGGCGTCGGCGGTTCTCTGGCACACGCTGCGGGCGCTGTCCCCGGGCGCGGACGTGGGCACCTACATCCCCCACCGTGTGGACGAGGGGTACGGCCTCAACCCGGGCGCGATCCGCGAGCTGTGCGCCGCGGGCGCCGCTGTGATCGTGAGCGTCGACTGCGGCGTGACCGCGGTCGAGAGCGCGTCGGCGGCTCGCGCGGCGGGTTGCGATCTGATCATCACCGACCATCACAACCTGCCGGAGGGGCCGCTGCCCGACGCGTTCGCGATCGTGCATCCGCGGCTGCCGGGGAGCGCGTACCCGTTCGGCGACCTGTGCGGCGCGGGCGTGGCCTTCAAGCTGGCGTGGCGGCTGATGACGATGGCGCACGGCTCGTCCCGGTTGTCGCCGGAGCTGCGCGACCTGCTGCTCGAGCTTCTCGGGCTCACATCGCTGGGCGTGATCGCGGACATCGTTCCCCTGCTGGGCGAGAACCGGACGATCGCGCGGTTCGGCCTGGCCCGCATCAAGCACTCCCGCGTCGAAGGCCTCCGCGCGCTGGTGCACGCCTCGGGTCTCGCCGGGGAAAAGGTCCGCGAGGAAGACGTGGGCTTCAGGCTCGGCCCGCGGCTCAACGCCTGCGGACGCATGGGTCACGCGCGCGAGGCGCTCGAACTGCTCACGACCGCGACGGGGGCGCGGGCGATCGAGCTCGCCGATCAGTTGTCGCGCCAGAACGACGAGCGACGCGCCGCCGAGCGGCGCATGGCGGATCAGGCGGCGGACATGGCGGAGGCCGAGGGGATGACGGGGCCGGCGCGGCGCGCGATCGTGCTCGCGCACGACGACTGGCACACCGGCGTCGTCGGGATCGTCTGCTCGCGTCTGGTCGAGCGCTTCCACAGGCCGGTGATTCTGATGCGCTGCGCGGGCGGCGAGTGCCACGGCTCCGGCAGATCGATCGAGGGCTTCAGCCTGCACGGTGCGCTCGCGCGGTGCTCGCACCTGCTGCTCGGGTTCGGCGGGCACGACGCCGCGGCGGGGCTCCGCCTCGAAACGACCCGGCTCGCCGAGTTCCGCGAGGCGTTCACGGCGGTCGCGAACGAATCGATCGGGCCGGAGGAATTGACGAAGCTGAACCGGTGGGACGCGGACGCGACGCTCGAGGACCTCACGGTCGAGGGCGTGCGCGGGCTCTCGATGCTGGCCCCCTTCGGGGCGGGGAATCCGTGCGTGGCGCTGCGCGTGCCCGGCGTGCGCCTGGCGGCGCGGCCGGAGCTCTTCGGCGCGAACGCGAACCACCTCGGGATGCACGTGCGCTCCCCGGGCGGACGCGTGATGCGCGTCGTCGCGTGGAACTGGGCGAACCGGCTTGAACGCGTCGCGCGGTCGGGCGCGCTCGATCTGTGGATCGAGCCGCAGCTGTCGACCTGGAACGGCTCGACGCGGGTGGAGCCGCGGCTGCTCGACGCGGCGGAGGTCGCTGGGTGAAGATCACCGCAGAGTCGCAGAGGAAGATGAGAAGAGGGCAGACTGATTTGGAGAGTGCGCACGAGCGCAGCTCTTCAATTCCGTCATTTCTGTTCTCAGCGTTCTCTGCGACTCTGCGGTGAATCTTCTCTTGATCACACGTTCTTCTCGATCGGCGCGCCGATGAGGTTGCCGTACTCGGTCCAGCTGCCGTCGTAGTTCTTGCAGTCCTTGACCCCCAGCAGGTACTTGAGCACGAACCACGTGTGGCTGCTGCGCTCGCCGATGCGGCAGTACGCGATGGATGGCTTGCCCTCGACCCAGCCTGCGCTGCGGTAGAGGGCGCGCAGCTCGTCGGGCCCCTTGAACGTGCCGTCCTGGTTCACGGTGAGGCTCCACGGCACGCTCCTGGCGCCCGGCACGTGGCCGGCGCGCTGCGCCGTCTCGTTCATGCCCGGCGGCGCGATCACCTTGCCGGTGTACTCGTCCGTTGAGCGGACATCGATGAGGTTCGCGGAGCCCTTGGACGAAGCCTCAAGCACTTCCATCACGCGGGCGCGGATTGACGTGTCCGGGTCCTTGGCCCGGTAGTTGGAGCGCGGGAACGATGGCTTCTCCCCCGTCAGCGGGCGGCCCTCCTCGGCGAGCCACTTCACGCGGCCGCCGTTCATGAGGCGGACGTCCCTGTGGCCGTAGAGCTTCATGAGCCAGAAGCCGTACGCGGCGAACCAGTTGTTGTGGTCCCCGTAGACCACGACGGTGTCGGTCTCGCGGATGCCGGCGTCGGACATCAGCTTCTCGAAGTCCTCCTTGCTCAGGATGTCGCGCCGCACCTGGTCCTGGAGCTGGGTCGTCCAGTTGAAGGTCACGGCGCCGGGGATGTGCCCGACGTCGTACTGCTTCGTGTCCACGTCGATCTCGACGAGGCGGATGTTGTCCTTCCCCAGGTTCTGGGCGACCCAGTCGGTCGAGACGAGTGCGTCGGCGTGCGCGTAGCTCATTTGTGCTCTCACTCCTGCGGCGCCAGGTCGGGCGCGTGCTTCACCATCGAACTGACGTACTTGAACACGTTGTCGCAGAACATCATCACGCCCACGCCGTCGGCGGGACGCTCGCGGGCAAGGTATGACCGGGCGCCGTCGAAGATGAGGCCCGAGGAGGGCCCGGCGAACAGCCCTTCGCGGCGGCAGAGCTCGAGGACGGCCGTGTAGGCCCGCTCGAAGGGCACCTCGATGATCTCGTCGATGAGCGAGGGGTCGAAGAGCTTGGTGACCCCCAGTTCCTCGCGGTTGCGGATGCCCGGCACGTCGTGCCCCGCGCTGGGCTGGAGCGCGATGACCTTGATCTTCGGGTTCTTCTGCTTCAGGAACGTCGCCGTGCCCGTCACCGTGCCGCAGGTGCCCAGGCTCGTGAAGAGGTGCGTGACGCGGCCCGACGTCTGGCGCCAGATCTCCGGGCCGGTCGTGCGGATGTGCGCCTTGAAGTTGGTCTGGTTTTCGTACTGGTTGAGCATCAGGTAGCGGTTCGGGTATGTCCTGCTGTAGGTCTTCGCCATCCCGATGCTCCCCTCGCCCATGCCGGGGCTGGGGCACATCGCGTCGGTCATGACGTCGAGCTCGGCGCCCGCGATGCGGAGCATGACCTTCTTCTCGAGCGGCACTTTCTCGGGCACGATCGCCCGCATCGAGTAGCCTCTGGCGCTCGCGATCGCGGCGAGGCTGATGCCGGTGTTGCCGCTCGTGGGCTCGACGATACCGCGGCCCTCGTCCCCGCCCGCGGCGCGGCGGAGCTCGCCCCGCTCCTCCGCCTCGCGGATCATCTCCCACGCGGCGCGGTCCTTGACGCTGCCGAAGGGGTTCATCCACTCGAGCTTCGCGAAGAGCTCGTAGCGGCTCCTGCCGGCGTCCACGTCCTCACGCAGCGGGTGGAGCGCGTTGATGCGCACCGCCGGGGAGGGGTTCTCCTCGGTGGGGAGCATCTCAAAGACGTTGTCGTAGACGCGTGCGGAATGGTCCACGCATGGCTCCTGACGCGGTTGGGATGCCGCGGGAGAACGAACGGTGCGGCCGCGGCGGCCAAGCGTACCTCCCGCGGGAGGCGGGCGAAGGATGGACACCGACCGCGTCCGCACGGGCAGAAGGCGTGGTTTCCGGCGGCGCGGCGCAGCCGATATGGCGGGGCGGACGGCGCGGTCCACCCGGTCCTACTCGGCCCGCTGCACGGCGTGCGCGGCGCCCGGGCCGGGCCCCACGTGCAGCCCGCCGGACTTGCGCCGCATGAAGAGGTTGAGCATCTCGACGCCGAGCGAGAAGGCCATGGCGAAGTAGATGTACCCCTTGGGGATGTGACGGCCGATGCCGTCGGCGACGAGCATCACGCCGATGAGCATCAGGAAGGAAAGCGCGAGCATCTTCACCGTCGGGTGGCGGTCCACGAACCCCGCGATCCTGCCGGAGACCAGGAGCATCACGCCGACGCTGATGACGACCGCGGTGACCATGACCCAGATGTTCTGCGCCATGCCCACGGCGGTGATGACGCTGTCGAGCGAGAAGACGAGGTCGATCAGGATGATCTGTCCGATCGTCGCCCCGAACGAGGCGTGCTTCGCCGCGCCATGCTGGTCGTGCTCCCCCTCCACCTTCGCGTGGATCTCCTTGGTCGCCTTGGCGATCAGGAAGAGCCCGCCCAGGATGAGAACCAGGTCCCGCCCGGTGACGCCGTGGTCTAGGACCGGGATCGTGAAGAGCTCGTACTTCGTCGCCCGCATGATGAGCGAGATCGTGAAGAGGAGCGCGATGCGCATGAACATCGCGAGCGCAAGGCCGATGAGCCGCGCCTTCTCGCGCTGCTCGGGGGGCAGGCGCCCGCAGAGGATCGCGATGAAGACGATGTTGTCGATGCCGAGGACGATCTCCATCCCCGTGAGCGTCACGAGCGCCACAGCGTTCTCGGCGCTCAGGAGCGGGGCCGCGGCGTCGGAAGAGGCCGTCGCGGCCTGGTCGGCCGCCAGAGTCAGGAAGCTCACGTCGGGCATTCGTACCTCCGGTGCGAGTTGGGGCAGAGGCTAGGGGCCGACGCGGGCGGGCAACAACCGCGCCGCCGCGGCATCGAAGACCCCATGATTACCGTTCGTCCGGCGTCCGAACGGGGCGTCACGAAGTTCGGCTGGCTCGACAGCAGGCACACCTTCTCGTTCGGGGATTACCGGGACCCGAAGCACGTGCACTTCCGCACGCTGCGCGTCATCAACGACGACGTCGTCGGCGCGGGGGGCGGATTCGATACCCACCCCCACCGCGACATGGAGATCATCACGGTGATGCTTGAGGGAGAGCTCGTGCACCGCGACAGCATGGGCCACCAGGAGTCGCTCAAGCCGGGCGAGGTGCAGGTGATGACGGCGGGGTCCGGGCTGCTGCACAGCGAGCACAACGGGTCCGCCTCCGAGCCGGCGCACCTGATCCAGACCTGGATCTTCCCCGAGGCCAAGGGCCTGACACCCTCGTACGCGCAGCGCGAGTTCCCGGTCGGGGCACGCCGCGACCGGCTGGTGCGCGTTGCGGGCAAGGGGAACGGGGACGGCGCGCTGCCGATCAACCAAGACGCGGCGCTGTACCTCTCCCGGCTCACGGCGGGCGGGACGGCGACGCACACGCTCGCACCCGGGCGGGGCGCGTGGGTGCACGTCGCGGCGGGCGAAGCGACCGTGAACGGAACGACGCTCAGGGCCGGCGACGGCGCCGCGATCGAGGACGAGGCGACGATCACGCTCAACGGCGTCGCGCCGGAGACGGACGTGCTGTTGTTCGACCTGGCCTGAAGACGGTCAGACGGTCAGCGTCGCGGCGAACTCCTTCGCCTGCGCGTGGATCTGCTGGCGCAGTTCCGCGATCTTCTCGGTGGAGAGCTTGAGGAAGTCCAGCACGTCGGGATCGATCTGGGTGTTCTGGATGTCGCCCCGGAAGCCGACGCCGCTGTCGGAGGCGAGGCGGTCGGCGACGTAGACGACGGCCGGGAGCGTGCGGTTGTCGCTGCTCACCTCGAGGGGCCGGTGGTGGAAGCCGGTGACGTGCGCGAAGCTCTTGGGGAACTTCCACTTCTCGCACAGCCCCGCGCCGAAGTCCTGGTGGCTCGCGCCGAGCACGCTCACCTCGACGGTGATCATGTCGCACGCGGGCACGCCTTTGGCGTCCTGGCCGATCTGGCGCAGGACTTCCTGCATCTTGGCGCGGTCGAACTGCATCTCGACCATCATGCCCACGTCGTGGATCAGTCCGCCCAGGAAGGCCTCGTCCTGCAGGCCCAGCTTGCACGCGCCGGCGATCATCTTCGCGCCCGCCGCGACGACGTTGCAGTGCGACCAGAGCTCGCGCCCCGAGAAGTGCTGCGAGAGCTCGCCGCCCCGGAAGAGCTTGGCCATGCTGGCGGCGATGGCGATGTTCTTGACGGCGTTGAGGCCGAGCATCACGATCGCGCGGTTGATCGAGCCGATCTGGCCCGGGAGCCCGTAGAAGGAGCTGTTCACGACCTTCAGGATGCGGCTGCAGAGCGCCGGGTCGGTGCTGATGACCTTGTGCAGGTCCTGCGCGGTGGACTTGGGGTTCTCGACCAGTTCGACGACCTTGACCGTCACTTCGGGCAGCGTCGCGATGTGGCTGATCTCGCGGATCGCGGCGTTCACGGCCTGTTCCCGGTCTTGCGTGATGACGCTCATCGACAGCTCCCTGCGCGACACCATGAACCGGGGCGCGCACGTGCGCAGCGCCCGGTGACGGTCCTTCTCGGTCATCGGACCGATCCGGGGGCGACTTGTGTGCAAGGTTCGCGCCCGCGCCGGATAACCGTGTCAGTACGCGTTGCGCTTGCGCAGGAGCGAGGCGGCCCGGAAGTCCGTCCTCGCCAGCACGGCCGCGATGCGCTCGCCGGCCCGGCCGTCCCCGTACGGGTGCTCGAGCCCGGCGAGGTCGAGCGCCCGGGCCGACGCGATCGCGCGGCGCAGCGCCCCGCCCCGGGGTGAATCAATATGAACGACGTTCGCGCAGCGCTCGCGCCCGGCTTGGCGGGGTCCGATATCGACCGCCCGGACGCCGACCGCGGCGGCCTCGATGAGGGCGGCGCTGCTGTTCCCGAGGAGGACGCCCTTCGAGACCGCGAGCCACCGGAGCAGGCCGACGAACTCCTCGCGCGGCAGGTGGTTCTCGGAGCGCACGCCCGCCTGCTTGATCGCGCGCGCGATCCCGGCGCGGCCCGCGTCGAGGTTCGGCATGAGCGCGAGCACGCGCTCACCCTCGAGTTCGTCGAGGATCGCGCTCGCGTTCGCCTCTTCCGTTTCGTCGTCTCCGCCGACCGGATGATGGAGCAGAACGCACGTTGGCGAACCCAGCGCCTCGTAGCGCTCGCCGGAGACGGGGCCGATCGACGCGATCGCGTCGATCGCCGGCGAGCCGACGCGGTGGACACGGAACTCATCCTCGCCCATCGCGATGATGCGCTTCACCGACGCCTCGGTCGCGGGGAAGTGGATGTGCGCGAGCTTCGTGATCGCGTGGCGCATGGCCTCGTCCGCGACGCCCTCGGCCCGGTCGCCGCCGTGGATGTGCGCGACGGCGTAGCCGCCGATGCTGGCCGCCGCGGCGGCCGCGAACGCCTCGACGCGGTCGCCGAGGACGACGACGCACGCGGGCTGGAGCCGGGTGAACTCCCGACCGAACCGGCCGACGCCGGAGCCGACGGCCTGGACGTCTGCGGCACGCCCGGTGCGGCCCGCCACCTGCATCGGGACGATGCCCGCCACCTTGAAGCGGGCCTTGACCTCGTGGAACGTCTGCGCGGGCAGGACGAGGTGCGACCCCGCTGCGATCACGAGCAGTTGGAGCGCGTTGTTCCTGGCGACGGCGTCCATCACCGGTGCGAGAAGGCCGAACTCCGCGCGCGTGCCGGTGATGATCGCGATGCGCGCCCGCGTCGGCTCGACGTCGGGCCCGGCGTCCGGGCGCATTGCGGGTTGGTCGTCCCATCCGTCGCCGATCATGGCGGTGATCGTTGGCCGCGTGCGGGCGACGGGCGGTCGCGTGCGTCACTACGCTCCGGCGTGACACGGACACCCGCCCGGATCCTGCTCGCCGCCCTGCTTTCCTGCGGTTTTTCATCCTTCGCCGCTCCCGCGTCGGCGTGGGACGGGTACGGCCACCGGCTGATTACCCGCCTCGCGGTGCAGAACCTGCGGGAGGACATCCCCGCGTGGGTGCGCGACGACGCCTCGGTTGTCGCGTGCTCCGACGGCGCGCAGACGCCCGACCGGTGGCGCGGCGTGCGGGTGGCGCAGCTCAAGCACCTGAACGACCCGGACCACTACATCGACGTCGAGGACCTGGAGCCGCTCGGCATGACGCTGCGCACGATGCCGCCGCTGCGGCACGAGTACGTGAAGCGCATCGCGCTCGCCCGGTCGTCGCCGGACTTTTCCGGCCCGCCGATCGACCCCCGGAAGGACCTGGCGAAGACGGACGAGTACCCGGGGTTCCTGCCGATCGCGGCGCTCGAGACGTACGGCAAAATCGTCAGCGCCTTCAAACTCGTGCGGATGCAGGAGGCGCTCGGGAAGCCCGGGTCGCAGATCGAGGCCGCCAAGTGGAACGCGCGGGTGCACATCGGCATCCTCGCGCACTACATCGGCGACGCCGCACAACCGCTGCACACCACCAAGCACCACCACGGCTGGGTCGGCGACAACCCGCACGGCTACACCACGGACCGCAAGATCCACGCGTACATCGACGGCGAGATCCTGAAGATCCACAGGATCGGCGACGATGACGTGCGCCCGTCGTGCGACTTCTCGCGTTCGCTCGACAGCTCCGATCTCTTCGGCGAGGTCCTCGCGCACGTGGAGCGGAGCTTCGCCCAGATGGAGCCCCTCTACAAGCTCAAGCTCACCGGCGACCTCGAGAAAGACGAGGGCAAACGGTTCATCGCCTCGCGGCTGGCGGACGGGGCCTCGATGCTCAACGCCATGATCGAGCAGGCATGGATCGACAGCGCGCCGTCGCCGCAGGAGACGCAGGACCTCATCAAGTTCGAGGGAGAAAAGGGCGCGGCGAGCGAAGTCGCGAAGTAGCGGTCACGGTGACGCGGGGGGTGCGGGGGGATGCCGGACAGCTACCAGCGCGAGGCCGCCGCGGCTCTCGCGGCCAGGGCCAAGTCGCGCGCGATCATCCGCGCCGCCTTCGTGATGGGCGGCACGATGATGATCTTGGTCTTCACGTGCGCCTTGGCGGGAGTCAACGATGGGATCGGCTGGTCTTGCATCCTCTTGCCGATCGCATCGATGCTCGCCGTCATTTTCATGAGCTCGTGGGCGAACTACGAGGCCAGCGTTTCCGTGACCGAGGCGCTCGCGGACGGCGTGTGCCCGCACTGCAGGTACCCGCTTCTCACGCAGGCTACGGAGGCGGCTCGCTGGTGCCCCGAGTGCGGCGCAGAGTGGGACGACAAGCCCGGGCCACCGCTCTCGGGCGAGCCGTGAAAGATCCGGATGTACAACCGCTTCTCGTGTTCCAGCGTGAGGCAACGCCCGAACACCTTCGCGCATTGCGCCGCGCGAGGCGGATCGCAAGGCTGAAGATGGCCGTGCTGCTCGTTCTCATCTGCGCGACGCCGGTGGTCGCGTGCTTCGTGGGGTCGATGGCGAACGTTGTTCTTGTTACGGTCGGCGCACTGGCACCGCTCGTGCTGGTCGCGCTCGCCTTTCGTAGCGCGTTCGGTGCGCCGGAGGTCGGTTCGCTGACGGAAGCGATTGCGCAGCGTCGGTGCCCGTTCTGCTGGTACGACTTGTCAGGGCTTGCCCAGCGCCTGCGATCATCCTCGTTGCCCGGGGTGCGGCAAGTCATGGCCTAGCCAGGGCCCGGAGCCTGAGCGGCTGGCATGAACGGTGGAGCTCCCTGAGGCAGAGTTCGACGACCACGAGCTCTTGCCCGTTCTCCGCTCTCCACGCTCCTTCTATCGATCAACCCATCCTTCTCTGCGCCTCTGCGGTGATCTTTCTCCTAGCCTTTCGCCGTGCGCTTCCACTTCCTCGGCACGGGCACGAGCGCAGGCATCCCGATGATCGGGTGCGGCTGCGCCGTCTGCACGAGCGAGGACCCGCGGGACAAGCGCCTGCGCACCGCAGCGGCGGTGACGTTCCGCGACGCCGCCGGCGCGGAGCGTGTCGTGCTGCTCGACGCCGGGCCGGACCTGCGCGTGCAGGCGCTGCGCGCGGGCCTCACGCGCTGCGACGCGATCTTCTTTACGCACAACCACGTCGATCACATCTTCGGGCTCGACGAGGTGCGGCGGTTCAACGCGGTGCAACGCGCGCCGATCGACGTCTGGGCGGACGCGCACACGATGGAGAGCCTGCGGCGCGTCTACAAGCACATCTTCGAGCGCGACCAGAACGTGAACGACAGCTTCGTCGCGACGCTGATCCCGCGGTTGGTCACCCCCTCGCACATCGAGCAGGGCACGGCGGTCGACGCGTGGGGCCTGTCGGTCACCCCGATCCCGCTGCTGCACGGGCGGCTGCCCGTGCTCGGGTACCGGCTCGAGAGCGCGTTGCCCGCCGCCGATGCGATCTTCCCGCTCGCGTACTGCACGGACGTCTCGGGGTTCCCGACCGAGTCGTGGCGGCGTTTCACGGGCCTCAAGACGCTCGTGCTCGATGCGTTGCGCCACCGCCACCACCCGACGCACCTGACGCTCGACCAGGCCGTCTCGATCGCGGACCGCGTCGGGGCGGAGCGCACGTACTTCGTCCACATGGCCCACGAGCTGCCGCACGGGGAGACGCAGGCGTCGCTGCCGGACCGGATGTTCCTGGCGTGGGACGGATTGGTGTTGGGGGCGGAGGGCGCGGCGCGCTAAACTCGCCCGTCGGTGCGTTGGCCGAGCGGTTGAAGGCGCTCGACTTGAAATCGAGTAGGCCCGCGAGGGTCTCGGGGGTTCGAATCCCTCACGCACCGCTTGAAGAGTGACCCCGGGGTCCGCGATCAGGGATTGGTGGCTGCGGGCTGCTCGGGTCGCGCGGACGCGATCGGAACGACCCGGGGCGACCACTCACCGATCACTGATCACCGGTCCCCGATCCTCTCCGGCGGGTCCGGCCGGTTGATGTCCGCCGTCGGCGCGGGCTCGAAGCTCACACGCGATGCGCCCAGCATGGTCCCGCTCGCGAAGGCCAGATCGATCTGGGAGATCTGGTAGTCCGCGAGCGCCCGCACCTCCGCCACCTGCGCGTCCGCGAGCAGGCTGCTCGCGTCGAGGACGTCGTTGCTCGTCGAGCGCCCGAGGTCGAACTGCCGCTGCTCGCTGGCCAGGGCCCTGCCCGCGGCGATCGTCGCCTGCCTCGCCGCGAGGATGCGCTGCCAGCCGGCGTGCAGCGAATCGGCGGCGTCGAGCACCTCGCGCCGGATCAGCTGCTCGCGCAGCTCCCGCGTCGCGGCCCGCTGCATGCGGGCGAGCAGGGCCTGGCGCAGCCGCGACCTCGCCTCCTCATTGTCGAGGGGCACCTCGGCGCTGACGCCGATCGTCCAGTCCGGGTACTGCCAGCGGAAGTTCTGCTCGACGGCGCTCGGGGGCGAGTCGGCCAGGCCGTTCAGGCGGTAGCGGTACGTGAGGTTGACGAGGGGCAGGAGGTCGTTGCGCGCAACGCCGATGTTCACCGCGTCCGCCGCGAGGCGCAGCTCGAGCTCCAGCAGCTCGGCGCGGTTCGCGACCGCGGCGCGCTGGAGTTCCCCGGTGTCGAAGACGTACTCGACCGGGTCGGGCGGCGTCGCGGGGAGGATCAGCACGGGCGTGTCGACCTCGAGCCCGGGCGCGTTGACGATCTGTTTCAGCTCGCGCTGGCGCAGCAGCACCAGGTTGTCGGCGATGACGATCGCCTCGAGGCGCTGCGCCGCGCCGGCCCGCGCGCGGTCGATCTCCACCTCGGGGGAGTTCCCTTCCCGCACGCGGCGCCCCGCGCGGTCGAGCTGCTCGCGGGCGATGTCGAACTGCTGCAGCCGCACGTCCAGCTCCTGCCGCGCCTGGTAGAGCCGCCAGTACGCCCGTTCGGCCTCGGTGAGCTGGCGCAGCACCTCCAGCTTCGTCCGCGCTTCGGCCGCCTGCTCCTCGTAGCCGGCGATCCGGACGGGCGCGGTCGTCACGCGGCGTCCGGCGCCGCGCAGCAGCGGGTGCGAGATCGAGATCTGCGCGTCGGACTCGTACGAGGGGTTGAGGAACGTGAAGCTGTTGCCCACGTCGTCCCGCGCGCCGACCACGTCGACCGTCACCGAGCCGCCGGTGCGGGTGGGAATGCGCACGCCGGCGCCGGCGTTGGTGCTCCGCTGCGTCGAGGAGGCGAGCGTCGAGCCGGTGGGAAACTCCGCGTCGGTGTGGTCCGCCCGGAGCGTGAAGACGGACGTGAAGCGAGCGTCCTCCTCGGTCACGCGCTCCGCGGCGATCGTCGGGTCGATCAGCGCCACGCGCAGGTCGAGATTGTTGGCCAGCGTGCTCGCCCGCACCTCCTCGATGGTGAGCGGCGCCGTCGCGAGCCCCTCGAACTTGGAACGCGACGCGAGCACGTCGGCGACCACCGCGTCGCCGTCGTCGATGTTCACGGGGTCGGGCCGCGCGTGCTGCTTGATCTCGAAGCCCGGCGCCTCGCGCAGACGCGAGAGGGCCACGCGACGCGCGTAGTCGTCCTCCGTAGAAGCGAACGGATTCGAGGAACAAGCCGCGAGCGCGAGCCCCGCCGCGGTGATGATGGGCCCCGCTGTGATTCGTGCTTTGTGATTCACCATGTCTTGTCCGCACGTACCCGCGCCGTATATGCGCGGCACAATGATCGCCCACTCCGTGCCTTCGTTGCCGCGTGCCACTGTGCCATCATCATTCGTGCCGCAACGCCTCGATCGGATCGAGCCTCGCGGCCTTGACCGCCGGGAACATGCCGAAGATCACGCCCGTCGCGGCGGAGAACCCGACGGAGAGGACGATCGCCCACGTGGGCACGCTCGCCTTCGTGACCGGCGAGTTCGGGATCGCCTGGAACCCGAAGACCATCGCGCCGCCGATGGCCAGGCCGACCGCGCAGCCGACGAGGCAGAGCGTCACGGCCTCGACCAGGAACTGGAGCAGGATGACGGAGGGCTGCGCCCCCACCGCCTTGCGAAGCCCGATCTCGCGGGTGCGCTCGCTCACGGAGACGAGCATGATGTTCATGATGCCGATGCCGCCGACGAGGAGGGAGAGCCCGACGATGCCGGCGAGGAAGACGGTGATGCCCGCCGCGACCTGGTTGAACTGGTCGATCACCTGGTCGATCGCTTCGACGCCGAAGGTGTTGGGCTCGTCCGGCCCCAGCTGCCGCATGCGGCGCATGTAGTAGCGCACCTCCTCCTTCATGTCCTCGGAGAGCTCGGGGCCCTTGGTCTGCCCGACGATGTACATGCGCGGCTCGGGGCGCATCATCTCGCCGGTGGAGAAGGGGACGAAGACCTCGGTCTGCGTGTCGTTCATGCCGCCGAACATGGGGCTGGGCTGGCGTGTCTCGACGACGCCGACGACGGTGAACCGGCGGCCCTCGATGAGGATGCGCGAGCCGGTCGGGTCGCTCCCCAGGCGCAGCTCCTCGACGCCCTTGTCGTTGACGAGGCAGACGTTCATCGCCTCGTCCTGGTCCACGCTGTTGAAGGGGCGGCCGATGGTGACGAAGCGCTGCTCGATCTCGTGCCACTCGGGCCACATGCCCTTGATGCTCACGAAGTCCCGCACCTGGTCGCCGGCCTGGACGCGGGCGTTCAGCTCCATGATCGGGCTGATGCGGCGCAGGCTCGGCACGTTGGCCAGCATCCCCTCGACCTCTTCCTTCCTGATGCGGATCTGCCGCCACGAGTAGCGCTCGCGCTGGGTGTCCGGCCGGTCGGGGAAGATCCACACCTTGTTCGCGCCGAAGGTCGCGAACTGGTCGAGCATGAACGTCTTGAACCCCTCGCCGACGGCGGTGACGGCGGTGATCGAGGCCACGGCGATGATGACGCCCAATGTCGTGAGCATCGCGCGGACCTTGTTCGCCCACACCTGCCCGAGGGCGAGCCCGACGGTCTGCATGAAGAGACGGACGATGGTCACGGGACGCCCTCCGGCACCCCGGCCGGCCTGCCGTCGCCCGCCGCGGCGCGCGCGGAGTCGAGCGCCCGCTTGAGATAGTCCTGGTGGATCGGGTCCTGCGACGTCGGGTGGTCGGACATGATCATGCCGTCGCGCAGGCGGATGATCCGGTCGGCGTAGCCGGCGATGTCCTCCTCGTGCGTCACGACGATGACGGTCTGGCCCTCCTTGTGGAGGTTCTTGAAGAGGGCCATGATGTCCTCGCTCGTCTTGCTGTCGAGCGCGCCGGTGGGCTCGTCGGCGAGGAGGAAGCTGGGGTGGTTCACCAGCGCCCGCGCGATCGCGACGCGCTGCTTCTGGCCGCCGGAGAGCTGGTTGGGGCGGTGCTCCATGCGCTCGCCCAGCCCCACGCGCGTCAGGGCCTCCTTGGCTTTCTTCTTGGCGCCGAGCCACCCCGTGGGGGAGTAGATCAGCGGGAGCATGACGTTCTTGATCGCCGTCGCGCGGTTGAGCAATTCGAACGACTGGAAGACGAAGCCGATCTGCTGGTTGCGGACGCGGGCGAGCGCGGTCGCGCTGAGCTTGTGCACGGGCTTGCCGTTGAGGTCGTACGCCCCGGCGGTCGGCTGGTCCAGGCACCCCAGGATGTTCATGAGCGTGCTCTTGCCCGAGCCGCTGGCGCCCATGATCGCGACGAACTCGTTGTCGCCGACGTCGAGAGAGACGCCGCGGAGGGCGTGCACGTGCTCGCTCCCCATGCGGTAGGTCTTGCGGAGATCGCGGATGCGGAGGGGCATGTCGTCGCGGTCGCCCTTCTTCAGGCCGGCTTGCGCTGCGCGCCGTCGGCGGCCACCGCGGTCGCGTCCTTGCCCTTCTCGCCGGGCTCCCTGGGCTTCTCTTCGGTGATCGTTTGCTCGTGCTCGAGCTTCGTGAGCACCTTGAAGGGCCCCGTGACGATCCTCGCGCCCGCGTCGACGCCGGACTTGATCACCGTGTGCGTCTGGTCGCTCGGGCCCACGAGCACGGGGACGGGCCACGCCTTGCCCGCCTTCTCCACGTACACGACGCGGACGAACTTCTTCCCCGGCTCGATGTTCGGGTTGTCGCGCGTGACCTCGGCGGGCAGCTCGTCGACGGCCCTGTCGAGGATCGCCTGCGTCGGCGCCTTGAGGACGCCGTTGAACATCTCGACGTCGATGTCCACGCTGGCCGTGAGGCCCGATCGCAGCAGCAGGTCCGCCGGCCGCTCGATCAGGATCTCCGTCTCGAAGTACCGGGCCCCGTTCTGGTCCTGCTCGCGCTTGAGGCCGATCGCGGTCACCTTCCCGGTGAGGCGCATGTCCGGGAAGGCGTTCACGAACACGGTCGCGTTCTGCCCGACCGCCACCTTCGCGATGTTCGCCTCGTCCACGCGCGCCTTGACGAGCATCACGTCGAGGTCGGCGACCTCGAGGATCACCGAGCCGGGGTTGTTCAGCGTCCCCACCACCACCGTCTCGCCGATCTCGGCGTTGAGCTTGGTGATGATCCCGTCGATCGGGCTGGCGATCGTCGTGTTCGAGAGGTCCTTCTCCGCCCGCCGGATGTTCGCGCGGGCGCTCACGATCGAGTGCTCCACCTGCCGCAGGGCGCTCGTCGCGCGGTCGTACGCGAGGCGGGCGGCGTCCAGCTCCGCCGCGGCGATGTCGCCGCCGGCCACGAGCTTCTGCCTGCGGTTCAGCTCGACCTCGGCGTTCACGACCTCGGCGCGGGCGCCCTCCAGCCGCGCTTCTTCCGACTCGAGCTGGGCGCGCGCGGCGTCGACGATCGCCTGCAGGTCGCGCGCGTCGAGGCGCAGGAGCACCTGCCCCTGCCGGACCCGGTCGTTCTCCTTGACGTTCAGCTCCACGATCCGCGCCGAGACCTCGGCCGAAATCTCGACCACGCGCACGGGCTCGAGCTCGCCCGGCGCGTTGATCGTGCGCACAACCTTGCCCGTCTCGACCGTCCCGAAGCGCACCTCCTTCGCGCGCATCTTCGGGTTCATCTGCTGCATGAACTTCTCACGCAGCCCGGACGATTCCGCGTACCACGCCGCGCCCCCCACCAGGAGCGTCAGCACGAGCACGATGCCGAATATCCACTTCCACACGCGGCGGTTCCTTGCGCTCTTTGCGGCTCTTGCTCCCCGGCCCGGGCCGCGAACGCCCGGGACCCGGATGTACGGATCGTTCCGACTTCCGTTACTGTTTCGCTCCGGTCACGCCGTCTTGTTCGGCTTCCCTCGGTTCTTCTTTCGCGGGGAGCCGGCCGACGACCCTGGCGACGGGGAAACGCCGCCTCGCGACGAGCCAATCGTCGAAGAAGTTCCACGTCGTGAGGCCGTCCTCGCAGGAGGGCTCCAAAAGGTAGATCGCGAGCGTGCCGAGGGGCTGGTCGGTCCGAACGAGCGTCGCGCCCGCGGGCACGATGACGCGGTCGCGAGCGCTCGAGACCTCGACGTCCATCAGCGCGTGACCCTGCCAGACGCGGGAGGCCTGCGAGACCTTCGAGACCGTGTAGACCTCGCATTCAAGTTCGTGCACCGACTCAAGCGTGTCGATGCGAAGGCCGTGCAGACTCAGGTTCTCGACGACGGCGGGGACTTCATCGAGAAAGACGTACGCGTTCGGCCGCGTCACGGCGAGGGCCGGGTCGTACCGGTTCATCACAGTGACCTCGTACTCCTTGTGCTCCTTCGTCGGCACGAGCTTGCCGTTGCGCTCCTCCTCGGCGTACCCCTTGACGATGCTCGTGCCGGGCGCGGGGGCGACCTTGGTGCGGATCACGACCTCGCCACCGCCTCGCGCACCGTGCTCGTCGGCCGCCTTGCAGAGCCCCCGCACCGTCTCCGCGTTCGCGGCGCAGTAGCGCAGAAGCTCGAGGCAGAACGCCCGCGTCCCCGCGATCCGGTCGCGGTACGCCGAGTACGAGTACGACTCGCTCAGCACCCCCAGCCGGCCGCGCAAGCCGAAGTAACCCGTCGAATACCGCGGCATCGGCGGGAACGTCTCCCACTTGGTGTGACCGCGGGGCGGCGAGCCGTGCTCCCCCTCGAAGTCGCCGTAGAAGAAGGTGTCGATGCCGTGGCGCTCGCTCATGGCGCGGTCGATCTCGGGCCACACCCGGTCCCGCACGTGCTCGATCAGGCCCGGGTCGCCCGCCGGGACCTTGGGGCCCGCGTACGTGATGAGATACCGGTGGTAGCTGCCGTTGGTCGTGTGCCCGTCGACGATCAGGTGCGGGCCCCACGCGTTGATGAACGACACGATCGCGCGGGCCTCGGGCGTCTCGAGCTTGCACCAGTCGCGGTTGAGGTCCAGGTCCATCGCGTTGTGGCGGATCCCCGCGCCCCGCGCGGGTCCGTCCTGGCCGGGCCTGTTCACGGTGATGTCGCCGATGCGGTCGTTGCCGTCGGCGTTGTAGATCGGGGCGATGCAGACGACGATCTTCTTCAGGAGCTCGTCGGCGTCGGCCGCTCGCTCCGGGTGCCCGGGGAGCGCCAGCTCACGCGCGAGCATCAGCAGCGCCTCTTTCGCGTCCACCTCGCCCGCGTGGATGTTCCCGAAGAGCAGCGCGACGAGCCGCCCCTCGCCCTCGGCCAGCGCCAGCGCCTCCTCCGGCGTCGAGACCGGCGGGTCGCTCAGCACGATCACGGGCATGTCGCGCCCCTCGACGGTCGTGCCCATCGAGACGCGCCGGGCGTGCGGCGACGCCGCGGCGACTTTGTCCATCAGGGCGACCACCTCGGCGTGCAGGCTCGTCGCCTCCCAGTTGCTCGCCTCCGCCACGGTCTCGAAGCCCGGCGCGGGCGGCGGCGGAGCGACGGGCGCGGTCGGTTGCGCGAGCGCCGCCGTGCTCAGGGACGCGAGCACCGCGAAAACGACGGAGGTCCGGCTGGTCATCGGGGCATTGTTCGCGGGAAGAGAAGATTCAGCGCAGAGGCACAGAGAAGATGAGATCGATGAGACGAGATGTGTTGGGTTGAAGAAGCGGAGGCTAATGGCGCCCGCACCCGCGTCTTCAACCCAGCATTCCTCTTCTCTTCCTGCTCATCTTCTCTGTGTCTCTGTGCTGAAATCGGACTCCCACCGCTCACTCCCCCGCCACGTACGTGATCTTCGTAAACCCCGCGTCGCGGGCGGCCTGGATCGCCGCCGCCGCCGCCTCCACCGGCACGCGTCCGTCGACCCTGATCGACACGCCCGGCTCCTTCGGCAGCGCGCTCAACAGGTTCAGGAGCGTCGCCCGCGAGCGCACATCCCGGTCGCCGAGCATGTAGCGGACGGCCCCGCCCTCGGCCGGCTCGACGCGCAGCACCTGCGGGTGCAGCGCCGACGCGCCCGCCGCCGCTTTCTGCACCTGCAGCGCGCTCGACAGTTCCGACTCCTCGTCCGCGAGGTTGCCCGCGATGATGAAGTAGAAGAGGAGAAACAGGACGACGTCGATGAGCGCGACGAGCGGCAGGCGCAGCTCGGCGATGTCCAGCCTCCGGCGTGTGCGGCGTGACATCCGCAATCAGCCCGCCCCGCCTTCCGGCGCGGTCCCGAGCTTCCAGCGCACGAACCCCGCGGCCCGCAGCGCCGCCGCCAGCTCGTTGAGCCTCGCCGCCGGGCACTTGCGGTGCGCACGCACGATCACGGTCACGGCGGAGGGGTCGTCGCCGAGCTTGCGCGTCGCGGCGAGGGCCCGGGCGTCGGTCGGCTCGCCCAGGATCGAGAGGGCGCCCGTCTCGTCCATGTCGATGAAGACCGCGGCCTCCGGCGGCTGCCGGCCGGGGTCGCCCTTCTCCGGCGGCAGGTCGAGGGGTTTCTGCTCGGTGCGGGAGAACTGCGACGTGAGCGTGAAGAAGACGATGAGGAGCATCACCACGTCGATCATCGGCGTGAGATCGAACGAGGCCTCCTCCGTGCGCCGCTTCGTGATGATCATCGGCCCACCGCCGCGGGGCGGGCCGCGGGCGGCGGGGCGCCGATCGCGCCCGCCGTCTTCATCGCGTTGCCCGCCTGCACGATGCCCGTGTAGCGCTCGAGCGTGACGCCGATGTTCGCGGCGAGCGCGTCGATCTTGCGGCGGAAGAGCGCGAAGGCGATGGTGCACGGGATCGCGACCACGAGGCCCTCGGCGGTGTTCACCAGCGCCATCGACATGAACGTCGCGAGCTGCGTGGAACGGGCCGAGCCCGTGAGCGTGCCGATAGTGCGGAACGCGCCGATCATGCCGATGACCGTGCCCAGCAGCCCGAGCATCGGGCCCACGGCCGCGATGATGCCGATGCCGTCGTTGCTCCGGTGCAGCCGGTCGACCTCGGCGATCGCGCCCTCCTCGATCCCCGTGCGGAACTCGAGCATGCCGAAGGGGGAGTTGGCGCACCGCGCCAGCGCCGACGCGACGACGCGCGTCAGGAAGCTGTCGTTGTCCGGGTGCGAGCAGACCTTCTCGACTTCCTTCAGGTTGTTCTCGCGCAGCAGCATCTCGACCCGCGCCGCCACCTCCGGCGGCGACTGCCGCCGTTCCCGCAGCATCAAGGCGTTGCGGACCATCAGGGCCACCGCGGTGACGGACAGCCCGATCATCACATAGGAGATCAGCCCGCCCTCGCGGATGTACCCCCAGAGCGACGTCGATTCTTCCGCCGCGTCGGGCGTCGGGGGCGTGGTCTGGGCGAGGATGCACAGCAGGTGGTCGAGGTTCATGCTCGGGTAGTTCTCGCGGCGTCAAACGCACGGCCCGTTTGTCGGGACGGCGGGTCGCGCGGCGCGGTGCTCGCACGCCCGGCACGACAGTCTAGACGGTTGTACGGGGACGCCGTTCCCCGGGTTGCTCCCGCATCGGCGGCCGGGACGTGATCTGGGATTGGGGATCGGGGAGTGGTGGCGGCGGGACGCCCTGATAACGCCGTGCGATCCGAGCGTCGCACGGCGACCATTCACCGATCACCGCTCCCGTCACCTGAAAGAACACCCCTTTCAACGCCGAATCTGAGGCCATCCCGCCTACGCTCGGTCCCTATGCCCAAGAAGACCATCGCCGGCGTCGAGACCCGCGGAAAACGCGTCCTGATCCGCGTCGACTTCAACGTCCCGATCGAGGATGGGCAAGTCACCGACGACCGCCGCATCCGCGAGGCCCTCCCCACCATCAAGAGCGTCATCGACCGGGGCGGGCGCGCCATCCTCCTGAGCCACCTGGGGCGCCCGGAGGGGAAGTTCGATCCGGGCTTGAGCCTCAGGATCGCCGCCGACCGCCTCTCGCAGCTCCTCGGCAAGCCCGTCGGCTTCCCGAGCAACGACTGCACGGACGAGAAGGCGGCCGCCGCCGTCGCCGCGATGAAGGACGGGGACGTGATCCTCCTCGAGAACGTCCGGTTCCACCCCGGCGAGAAGAAGGGCGAGCCAGCCTACTGCGCCCGGCTCGCGTCCTACGGCGACGTCTACGTCAACGACGCCTTCGGCACCAGCCACCGCGCCGAGGGGAGCATGGTGGGCGTCCCCATGTCCATGGCGGGCAAGCCCCGCGTGATGGGCTTCCTCGTCGAGAAGGAACTCAAGTACCTCGACGCCGCGATCGCCAAGCCCGCCAAGCCTTTCGCCGTCGTCCTCGGCGGGGCCAAAGTCTCGGACAAGATGGGGTGCATCGAGAACCTCTTCCCCAAGGCCGACATGATCCTCGTCGGCGGCGCGATGGCGTACACATTCCTCAGGGCCCTCGGCAAGAACGTCGGCGAGAGCAAGGTCGAGGGCGACCGCGTCGGCGACGCCAAGCGCATCATCGAGATGGCGGCCAAGAGCAAGTGCGAGCTGCTCCTGCCCGTCGATCACGTCTGCTCCACGCAGTTCAGCGAGGACTCGGGGGACATCGAGGTCTTCGACGAGCACGTCAAGGACGGCTTCATGGGCCTGGACATCGGCCCCAAGACGCAGACGCGCTTCGCCATGGCGCTGCGCAAGGCCAAGACGATCGTCTGGAACGGCCCGATGGGCGTCTTCGAGTTCCGCCCCTTCGCCACCGGCACGCAGCAGGTCGCCAAGGCGATCGCCGACGCGACCAAGGCCGGCGCGACGTCGATCGTCGGCGGCGGCGACTCCGCCGCGGCGGTCGAGAAGTTCAACCTGGCGTCGGCGATGAGCCACGTCTCGACCGGCGGCGGCGCGAGCCTCGAGATGCTCGAGGGGAAGAAGTTCCAGAGCGTGGAGCTGCTGGACAACGCGTAGACCCGCGGTCGCCCGCGCCGCCGGCCGCGGGCCATCCCCTGAATAAGACCCGCAGCGCCCCGCACGCACCGTTGCGGGCCTTAATCGGCGCGGGCCTTGATCGCGTTCGCGTATAGATGGATTTGAAATGGAAGGATCGTCGTCGGGCGACGCCGTCCTTGTTCTCGGCGCTCCGGCGAGCGCGGTTGCGCGCACGAAAGCGCTCTTCGCCCCGGAGGGGCGCAGGGTTGTAGCCACGGGTGGAGCGGTGCGCAGCACCGCGCAACCCGTGGAAAGCGTCGAGGAGAAACTCACCGCCCGGCAGGGGCGGAGGACGATGACCTCGTGCGAACGATTCCTCTGCCCCTCCGGGGCAGTGTTCATCTGCGCGCCTCTG
>Ga0196963_10000051_pt1 | contig 163993 bp, 137 predicted proteins | sample S1_5metaG_FD_148600 | JGI IMG/M metagenome (GOLD analysis project Ga0196963, IMG submission 148600) | Soil microbial communities from Anza Borrego desert, Southern California, United States - S1_5 | ecosystem: Environmental > Terrestrial > Soil > Desert | place: USA: California | collected... | reverse complement strand
CCAACCGCGCCATCATGGCCGACGTGAACCGCATGTTCATTTTCCTGGAAAAGCACAAGGACGGCGATTCGATACTGCGGGCATGCCAAACACTCATCCCCTGCCCCACCACCCTCCGCAAAGAGCTGGAGAAAATGATCAACCGTGAAATAAAGAACGCAAAGAACGGCGTGCAGGCCTGCATCATTCTTAAGATGAACTCACTCTCCGACGAGTTGCTTATTGCCAAGTTGCACGAGGCCGCCCGGTCAGGCGTAGAGCTGAAGCTCATCGTGCGTGGCATTTTCTGTATGTATTCCCAAAGTAAAAAATTCACGGCCCCTGTTAAAGCCATCAGTATCGTAGATGAATACCTTGAACACGCAAGGGTGTTCATATTCCACAACGGAGGTGAAGAGAAAGTTTATATATCTTCGGCGGACTGGATGGTGCGGAATTTAGATCATCGCGTGGAAGCAACCTGTCCTGTATTTGATGACAACATTAAAAAAGTGCTGAGAACGATACTGGAAATACAGCTCAGGGACAATGTAAAGGCGAGAATACTCGATAACGAGCTTAGCAATAAATATGTCGTAGACAATTCTCTCCAGAAAGTACGCTCACAGATAGATATCTACAATTACCTGTACCAAAAAACACTGAAAAAAGAAGAAGCGGCGCAGGCGCCTTCTACCGAACCGGTATCTGCCATCGCTTAAATTTTTCGGTTATAGGTCACGTTAGGTTACGGCGGAGTTTTCACAACACGTAGTTACCTTCGTACCGCTTAATTGTCCAAAGGAATCCTTTGGACATAACCAGTAATTTTTAACCGGTAAAAAATACGGTAATTGCAAAGATGCGTCTTGCGGCTATCGATATAGGAAGTAATGCGGCCAGGCTGTTGATCACGGAGGTTATCCAGAACAACGGGAAGCCGCAATTCAACAAGCTCAACCTGGTGCGCGTGCCGCTGCGCCTGGGCTTCGACGTATTCGAGCGCAATGAAATATCGCCTGAAAAGGAAGAGATGGTGGTAAAGACCATAAAGTCGTACAAATACCTGCTGGAAGTGTACGACGTGCACTACCTGAAAGCCTGCGCTACTTCGGCCATGCGCGATGCCACAAACTCCAACGCCATCATACAACGCGTAAAAGATGAAACAGGCATAGAAATAGAAGTGATCAGCGGCGACACCGAAGCAACCCTCATTTACGAAAACCATATTGCTGAAAACCTGGCCACCGATCATTCATACCTGTATATCGATGTGGGCGGCGGCAGCACCGAGCTTACTTTTTTTGCCGATGCAAAGCTGGTGTTCAAAGAGTCGTTCAACATCGGCACCATCAGATTGATAAAGGACCAGGTAACGGAACAGCAATGGGACGAAATGAAGGATTTTATCAAGGCCGGCCTTAAGGGACATGATAACGACGTAATCGCGATCGGTTCGGGCGGCAACATCAATAAAGTATTCTCCTTATCCAAACGAAAAGAAGGTAAGCCGCTCACGGTGGACCTACTGAAAGACTATTATAAAGAACTGAGCAGTTTTTCAGTGGAGGACCGCATCCGCATTTACAAGCTCCGCGAAGACCGCGCGGATGTGATAGTGCCTGCACTGCTGATATACATCAACGTTATGCGCTGGGCAAACGCACCGGAAATATATGTGCCCAAGATCGGTCTTGCAGACGGCCTCGTGCAGCATTTGTACGAAGAATTGCAGCGAAAAAACGCGGCGCATACAGGTCAGGAGAACTAACGCTATATTTACGCCTTAATTTCAACGGTTTTCATGTCGGTAAACAAAGAAATCAAACGCGTTACCACCAACACGCTGCAAAAAATGAAATCGAAGGGGGAAAAGATCTCCATGATCACCGCTTACGATTTTTCTTTTGCAAAAATATTCGACGCTGCCGGTGTGGACGTGATCCTGGTAGGCGATTCTGCTTCCAACGTTATGGCAGGGCACGAGACCACACTGCCCATTACACTTGACCAGATGATCTATCATGCATCGTCCGTCATACGCGGCGTACGCCGTTGTTTGGTAGTAGTTGACCTGCCCTTCGGTTCGTATCAATCCAATTCAAAAGAAGCGCTGGCTTCGGCCATCCGCATCATGAAGGAAACGGGCGCGCATGCCATCAAGCTCGAAGGTGGTGAAGAGGTGTTGGAAAGCATCAACCGTATTGTAGCGGCGGGCGTGCCGGTAATGGGCCACCTCGGGCTTACGCCGCAGTCTATTTATAAATTCGGAACGTACAATGTGCGCGCCAAGGAAGAAGCGGAAGCCGCCAAATTACGCCACGACGCCAAATTATTGCAGGACGCCGGATGCTTTGCCATGGTGCTGGAAAAAATTCCCGCCGCCCTGGCGAAAGAAGTTTCCGAAAGCCTGCACATTCCAACCATCGGCATAGGCGCAGGCAAACACTGCGATGGACAGGTGCTGGTAATGCACGACATGCTGGGCATCAATACAGAATTCAGGCCGCGTTTCCTGCGCCAATACCTCAACCTGCACGAACAGGTGACCGGTGCGGTGCAGCATTATATCAAGGATGTAAAATCAAAATCTTTCCCCAACGAGCAGGAGCAGTATTAGTCTGAAGATGCGCATCCGCTCTTCCATCGTATCTTTGCGGCCTGCCTGACGCCAGTCAGGCCTTACAATTTCAATATGAAGGATACGCTTTCAAAATTAAAGGTCAAGGATGTCAATCCCGGCATATCAACGGGCAGCCAGTGGTTTTCGGCAGGTGGGGAAATGATCGCATCGTTTTCTCCGGTCGATGGTCAAAAAATAGCCGAGGTCACGAGCGTTGACCGGGCCACCTATGATAAAGTGGTCAGCACGGCTCAGCAGGCCTATATGGAATGGAGAATGTGGCCTGCGCCCAAGCGCGGCGAAGTAGTGCGCCAAATGGGGGAAGCATTGCGCGCATATAAGGAACCGCTCGGGAGGCTGGTGTCGTACGAAATGGGCAAAAGCCTGCAGGAAGGATATGGCGAGGTGCAGGAAATGATAGACATCTGCGATTTTGCCGTTGGCCTTTCCCGCCAGTTGCACGGACTTACCATGCACAGCGAGCGTCCGGGACACCGCATGTATGAGCAGTGGCACCCGCTGGGCCCGGTGGGCATTATATCGGCATTTAATTTCCCCGTTGCCGTGTGGAGCTGGAACAGTATGCTGGCCTGGGTTTGCGGCGATGTTTGCATATGGAAGCCTTCTGAAAAAACGCCGCTTTGCGCAGTGGCATGCCAACATATTGCGCAGGAGGTATTTGCGGCCAACAATGTTCCCGAAGGTGTTAGCTGTTTGATAGTGGGTGGCAGGGAAGCCGGTGAATGGATGGCAGGCGATACACGCATACCGCTCGTTTCAGCAACCGGCTCTACCCGCATGGGCAAGGCCGTAGGGGCTGCGGTAGGCGCGCGGTTGGGAAGGTCGCTGCTGGAGCTTGGCGGCAACAATGCTATTATTATTTCGGAAAATGCGGACCTTACCATGGCCATCCGCGGCTCCGTATTCGGCGCGGTAGGCACTGCGGGTCAACGCTGTACCACAACCCGCCGCCTGATCATTCATGAAAATGTATACGATAAAGTAAAAGAGCAACTGGTGGCGGCTTACAGGCAATTGCGCATAGGCGACCCCCTGGACGAAAACAACCACGTGGGACCGCTCATTGATAAAGATGCCGTAAAAATGTACCAGGAGGCCATTGAAAAATGCAAGGCCGAGGGTGGCAAATTCGTGGTGGAAGGCGGCGTGCTGGACGGCACCGGGTTCGAAAGCGGCTGTTACGTAAAGCCCTGCATTGCAGAAGTAGAGCCCGGTTACCAGGTGGTGCAGCATGAGACCTTTGCTCCCATCCTGTACCTGATGAGGTATAAGACCTTCAGCGAAGCGATAGCCATACAGAACAATGTGCCACAGGGACTTTCATCGGCCGTGATGACCCTTAACCTGCGGGAGGCGGAACAATTCCTTTCCCAAACCGGGAGCGACTGCGGCATCGCCAACGTGAACATAGGCACGTCCGGGGCCGAGATCGGGGGTGCTTTTGGGGGAGAAAAAGAATCAGGCGGCGGCAGGGAAAGTGGTAGCGACGCCTGGAGGGTGTATATGCGGCGGCAAACCAATACAATTAACTATTCATCTCAACTTCCGTTGGCCCAAGGCATAAAATTTGACCTGTAGGCGCATTAACAACACCTTAAACACCGTTTATCAAACAAAACGCGTCTGTCACGGAGACTTATTTTATTTTTATCGGATTGCAACCGAGAACTTGCATTCATATTAAACCTAAAAATTACACATGATCATGTACAAAAAGGCTCTTGCAGGCATCCTGTTGGGCACTGCGCTGGTTATACTTACGGCCGGCCCCATTGCCGCCCAGGGTACCAGCCAGAAAACAGAAACTCCTAAGGGCTGGCATTTGCTCGACAAAAACAAGGATGGTTTTTACGGTATCAGCCTCCAGGGCGCTTACGACCTGGTAAAAGGTAAAAAAAGCACTACCGTAGTGGTGGCCGTTATCGACTCAGGCATCGACACGCTGCATGAAGACCTGACACCGGTCTTGTGGAAGAATCCTAAGGAAATACCCGGCAACAGCATCGACGACGACAAGAACGGGTACGTTGATGATATTTACGGATGGAACTTCATTGGCGGTAAAGACGGCCGCAACGTAAAAGAAGATTCCTACGAAGGCGCCCGCGTTTATCACAAGCTGAAAAAGAAATGGGCCGATAAGCAGGTAGACCCCGCTACACTTAGCGCCGAAGAAAAAGAAGAATACGAAGTTTGGCAGAAAGCCAAGAAAAAAATAGAAGGCCAGAGCATCGCCGGCGGGGTTGACCTGCTGCTGCTGAAAAATGCCTTCAAAGCTGCAAAAAGAAACGACAGCATATTAAGGGTTGCAATGGCGAAAGAAGTATTCACAGGCAAAGAGCTGGAGGAATACGTTCCGTCAGCTTCCGATGCAAAATCGGCACGTAACAGCCTGCTGTACCTTTTCAAGGCCAACGACATCATGGACCAGACCAATAAAGAGTTTATCGAAGGCTTTGGCGATTACCTGGCCGGCGAAGAACGCAAGGCCGAAGCAAAAGACAGGGAACCCCGCAACTTCCGCGGCGAAATAACTGGCGATAATGAAGAAGACATCAATGACCGTTACTACGGCAATCCCGACGTAATGGCGGGCACACCCTTTCACGGTACGCACGTAGCCGGCATCATTGGCGCGGCAAGAAGCAATGGCAAGGGCATGGACGGCATTGCAGACAACGTAAGAATTATGATGCTGCGCGCCGTTCCCGATGGCGACGAGCACGATAAAGATATTGCACTGGCCATCCGCTACGCTGTTGACAACGGGGCAAAGATCATCAACATGAGCTTTGGTAAAGACTTCTCTCCCCAGAAACATTGGGTAGACGATGCCGTAAAATATGCCGAAAGCAAGGGCGTGTTGCTGGTGCATGCCGCAGGCAACGATCACAAGAACCTCGATAGCACCGACAACTTCCCGAATGCAACATTGAAATCGCTCAAAAGCAGGGCTTCCAACTGGCTTACAGTAGGCGCCAGCAGCGATCCTACTGCCGAAGCTGGTTTCGAGAGCCTCACCGCTTCGTTCTCCAATTATGGAAAGCATGAAGTGGATGTGTTTGCACCCGGCACCAAAATCTACTCTACTATTCCCGGCAAAACCACTTATGGCAATGCGCAGGGAACCAGCATGGCCTCTCCCGTGGTAGCGGGTATTGCAGCGCTGATATTATCATACAATCCTCATCTTTCTCCTCAGCAGTTGAAGATGGTGATTGAAAAATCATCTACCCCTGTGTCAGAACTGGTAAAAAAACCAGGCAGCGATGATGAGGTGCCAATGTCGGAACTGTCACGTACTGCGGGCATTGTAAATGCCGAGGCAGCCATGAAAATGGCCCTGGAAATAAAGCCCTCTAAAAAAGACCTTCCCAAGTCAACTTTGAAGAATAAGAGGGGCTAATCACACATCATTTCATTACACGATAGTAAAACTTCCGGTCATGAACAACCGGAAGTTTTTTATTTTATAGCTTTGCCCACTAAACTTCACGTATGGCCACCAAACAAGACGCGCTCGCCACCGAATATTACCAGAATTACATAAAGCTCTCCCCCGACGACAACGTTGTAAAAGCGCTGGAGCGCAACACGAAAAACTTCAGGAGGCTGTTGAAGAAGATACCACGTAAAAAAGTAGACAAGGCGTATGCGGAAGGTAAATGGACCATCAAGGAGTTATTGCAGCACATCATAGACGCCGAGCGCGTATTTGCTTACCGCGCCATCACATTTGCAAGAAAGGACAGCGCCGCACTGCCCAGCTTCGATGAAAACGCCTGGGCAGCCAATTCGCTGGCGGTGCAAAGGGATTGGAAAGACATGATAGAAGAATTCAAATCGCTGCGCGCAGCCAGTGAAAAAATGTTCTCCTCTTTCGACGATAGCCAGCTACGCTCCATCGGCAATGCCAGCGGTAAAGATATAAACGTGCTTGCATTGGGATACATCATGTCAGGTCATGTGGAGCATCACATCAATATCATCAAGGAAAGATATCTTAGAAAAAACGGACAATAGGGTTGACCTGCGCGCTGATCTTTAGTTTACCGGATCGCCGACGCACGTGTAGGTAATAGTGCTGTAATTAAGTGGTAGCGAATGTAAGAACCGCTGAATAGGAACATTGGTGCTGAAAACAGTAGGCAAGCCTTGCTGATTGTAGCTCGCCGCCGTCAACGGATTATTCATGCTGTAATCCCGGTCGATAAACATCCACACATTGCTTGTACGGCGGAAGTGCACCTTATCATCATACACTACACCCGGGCGCATAAGATTACCGGCATCATCGTATTGATAAGTTTGGGTAACAGAAGGCAGTTCTCTTGTATAATAGCTAATAGTTTTATTGATCCTGCCAGCTTCATCGTAAAAAAAAATGGTCAATGATACCGGCGTACCGCCAACCGGATTGGTTCCATAAAGGCCATTCCTGTATTGAATGCCTGTAGCGATCCGGCCACTTGGGTCGTACCCGTAACGGGTCCATGCATCAAAAAAACCTTTGGACGATCCAAAAATGTGATCCGTTAACCTGTGCAACGAATCGTAGCGGAATTCATGCGATATCCTGTAGTCTGGCATAAACCTGGGAATGACGCGAACAGGATCTCCGGCTTCATTATAACCAAACTCGGCATAACCCGAACCGAAGAATGGAGCGTTCGTAGTATATCGCTCTATCTTGCAAAATGGGGACGCGGCTTCGGTGGCCGAAGCTGCAATTAAATCATTTGCAGGACTGACATCTTTTTTGCAGGACACCAATGTGAATGCATGCATTATGCATATAGCAGCAACTGCCGTTCTAAAGAACTTTTTCATAGTAAAAGTTTAAGAAGTTTAAGAATAAAGCGGAGAAGGAAAGATGATCTGGGGAGACACAAGGTAGACCAATAAACTCAATCGCTTTGAATTACTTCAAGGAGCAATCGATCTCATCAAAAAAATTGTCACTTGCACTCGTATTCAATTTCGCATTCGCCAAGTCCTAAAAAAACCAACATGCTTAGCCACGGTCCTTGCGAAGGGCTGCGTGCAAAACCGAGCGGCAGCCCGTAACTATTGTAAGACGTTCCGTGCAACACGTTGTTCTTGCTGTAGTTCCTGTTCAGGAACATCCATATGCGATTGGTGCTGTACACGTTCGTTTTATCATCGTAATTGGCGCCTGCGGTTACAAGATTACCAAACTCGTTATATGCGTATTTATAGTCGGCCATGAGCATGGCGGCAGCGCCATTTCTTATTTCTCTTTTAACCGTCCTGCTCACGCGTTCTTGCTGGTCGAATGTATAGGTGGTTGTATTCTGGTAAGGCTTATAGTACGTGGTTAGCTCGGCGCCATAAATGCCATAGAAGTAAGTAGTATCGTGGCTAACACGGCCGTCGCTGCCGAAATAATATTTTGTCCAGAATTCAAAAAACGGGTTTACGCCAGGCGAACCAGGGTAATATCCAATATAGTCGGTAAGCCGGCGGTCCTTATCGTACCGGAACTCGTACTTGACTGAGCCGGTGCTAAATCCTTCTGGTGTAAAGCCAATAGGATCACCTGAAGAATTATAGGTAAAAACGCCCGTGCGGTCTTGCACTCCCGGCATTTTCTGGATGATCTTTTTGATCCGGCAGGGGGAAACCTTGGATTCTTTCTTCATCACCTCACGCTTGCACGAAGTAAGTTGCATTACAGCCAAAATGCAGATAGCTGTACAGCACCAATGAAAGAACTTTTTCATGTCGGCGGGGGTTTAAAGGCAATGTTAATAAATAAAAGTAGCCCCTATTCCCGGAATAGAAAATACCACGTACAGGGATAACTAACGCGTAACAACAAATCGATAACCAATGGCCAACCAAATCTGGCAGAATAATTGTTAAGACAGGGCGCCAGGTACTATTGAAAAAAGTGATGATATGAAAAAAGTTCTACTGCTACCCTTGTTGCTATCGGCCGTATCCATGGCCTTTTCACAAATCAACTTCTCCGCCAATGACTTCGGTCGTGTCCCCGTTTATTCCGGTAACTTCCTGTATGGCACCAATATGGGCTATTATGGCAATACCTGGGACGACAAGACCCTTGCCGATATATCGGCCGGCAACCCCGCCAAAAACGTAAAGGGCGTTGGTTCCAAAACCTTTCACCTGCCCCTGCCCGAAGCCTTCCTTGAATACTGGGGGTATAATGTCCGGGTTGATATGTTCAACCACTACGCCAGCCTGGGCGCCAAAGACCATACTGTTTTTTTGGAAGAACCTTCAGCGGCCCACCGCGACAATACCAATTTTGGTTGCTCACAAAACTCAAGGTTGTTCAAGAACATGTATGAGCCCATTTGGGATGGCGGCGCCAACGGCACACCTGTGAACGACAACAACTATTTTGCGCTGTACGTGTATAGAACCGGTCAGCACCTATAAATCCTATGTAAAGTTCTGGGAGATCATCAATGAGCCCGACCTGGAATATGGCATCCTGGGCGACGGCGACCCCGGGCAACCTGGCAACTGGTGGGATAACAATCCCCCGCCCTGCGCCCTGCCCAACCTGTACGCTCCCATTTTCCAGTACATCCGCGCATTGCGCATCGGCTACGAAGTAATCAAGTATGTTGATCCAACAGCCTATGTATCGCCAGGCGGACTTGGTAAGCCAGCCTTCCTCGACGCCATTTTACGTAATACCGATAATCCTGCCGACGGATCGGTGAATGGATCCTATCCATTGAAAGGCGGCGCTTATTTCGACGCGCTGAGCTTTCACATGTATCCCATTTACCATTTGCACCAATGGGATAATTCTATCGGCGGGTTTGCTTTTTCGCGCCATTCAGATGCGGCGGTTTACCAATACATCCAGAACAAGAACAAATTCCAGAACGTACTGAATAACCGGGGATACAACGGCACTACCTATCCCGCCAAATACATTATTACCACAGAGAACAATATTCCGAACAAATCCATGCCCGGTCCTATCGGCGCTTGGATCGGTTCGCAGGATGCACAGAGGAACTACGTAATAAAGGCCACCGTGGAAAGCCAGAAGAACAACATCAGTCAATATTATGTTTTTGTATTGGGCGATGATAAGGATGCATGGGACCCCACGGCCAGCGAGCTGAACTTTCTGGGACTGTACAAAAACCTCGTAGGCAAGGGCCCGCTGCAGAATGGCGGCACCTATAACCAGCAATACAATGAGTCTGGCATTGCTTATAAAACCACATCGGACCTGTTGCTGAACAAACGCTACGATGCCACGCAGACCGCAGCGCTCAATTTACCGGCAAACGTGGGCGGTGGTGCATTTAAAGACAATGCAGGCGCATATACCTATGTATTGTGGGCAAAGACAGCTACCGATCTTTCCGAGAATGCATCGGCCACCTATAGTTTTCCCGCGGGATTGGTATCGGCCTCATTAAGTAAAAAAGAATGGAATTATTCAAGCACCAACACTGCTACCGCCATTGCCTCTACCAATATCTCATTAACCGGCGCTCCTGTTTTCCTCGATCCATCGGGCTCGCCGCCACCGCCTCCTCCCCCACCACCAGCAGGATGCAGTGCGGTATCCATTACTGCCGCAACCGACAGCATTAAGCTTACAGGTCTTGCCGCGCCCATCGTTACCGTACATGTATTTAACAGCAGTTGGGCAAGCGTGTTCAATCAAACTTATACCAACTCTCCTGGTAACGTAAACATTACTCCATTGCCTGCCGGAACGTACAATGTAAAAGTGAGCTTTTACAATGCATCCTGGGGCCTTATCTGCGACAAATCGCAGGCTGTGAATGTACAGAGCGGAACCCCGCCACCACCGGGAGGAGGTACGCCCAACTGTAATAATATTACCATCGTACCGGCCAGCGGCGCCATTAGTTTCACAGGGCTTACCGCGCCCATCGTTGCCGTACAGGTATTCAACAGCAACTGGGCAACGGTATACAATCAATCCTTTACCAACTCGCCGGGCAACCTTACGGTTCCATCGCTGGCTGCGGGAAGCTATCATGTAAAGGTTACCCTTTACACTGCATCGTGGAGCCCCATCTGCGATAAATCGCAGGACGTATCGGTTACCACTACCACTCCGCCACCCGGAGGTGGAACGCCTAACTGCAGCAATATCGTGATAACGCCTATGGCTGGGTCCATTAAGATAGACGGGCTTTCAGCACCGGTCATCAGCGTGCAGGTGTTCAACAGCAATTGGGCAACGGTATACAATCAATCTTTCAGCAATTCGCCGGGCAGCGTAACCATACCTTCAATGCCCGCCGGAACATACCGCGTTAAAGTGAACTTCCTGTCAGCATCATGGGCCGCCATCTGCGAGAAATTCCAGGATGGCGTTGTAGTGGCGCCGGGAACTACATCGACACAATCAAGAAATCCCAACGATGTAGCCGCGGTACCCACCGATAATATCAACGCAGGCAGGAGCATCAGTGTAACACCTAATCCATTTGTGAGCTCTATCAATGTGAATATCGGGTCAGATAAGAATGAACATGGCACCATCATTTTGCTCGATGTATCAGGACGTGAAGTGTTCAGGAAACCTGTTACGCTGCACAAGGGCAATAACAGGTTTATGCTCGATGGCAGCAGGTATAGACCAGGCAGCTATTACCTGAAGCTGGTAACCGGCAGCAGATCGGAAAGCGTGAAGCTGATCAGGCAATAAATAAAGATGAAAGCATTTGCTGCGTAAGCGCGGTGTTTGTACAACAGCCGTTCTTACGCAGCAATTTTATTTTATTCCTGGAGCGCATCACCCCGCGATTGAAGGTGATGGAGAAAACTAACGTACTTGGTTGCAGCGGTATTGGCTATTTCTTCAAACATTTCTTCGGTAATCGGCGTTCCCTTAGGGTATTTTGAAAGAACGCTGCGAACCGCCTTTTCAGCCAACTCCGAAACCGTTTTTTTCGCTTGTAATTGGTCGACTATTCTCATCAGCCGGCGCATTCTTTCCAGCACAACTTCCCTCATATTGTGGTCAGCAAGATTAGGCTCTCCCACGGACGGCACGTTCAAATCAGGCTGGATGTTCTTTTCGATCCTCCTTTGCTGAATGACATCGTAGCAATACGTAAGTTCGACATCAGCCCCATCATACACATCAGAAAGTTTAACAAGTACGCCATAGCAGCTAAACAGCATTATAAAGGCTTGCAATGTTCGGGTAGCTGGGCAACCTTTTATATAAATAGTATGGGAAACCTCATTTTCAGTATCCTCGGTAGACAATTCGGGATAGAACCAGCGGACAATTTGCTCCTGCTCCACTCCCAGCATATACCTTAAAGCCCCGATAATATGGCGTCTTTCACCGCCGAAATGCAGATAGGCATTAATTGCAATTTTGGTTGCCCCTCTGAAATAATCATCGCCGCCGATCGTCATTGGTATAGTCACCGGTTCCTGCATGTAATATTCCTGGGATTGGAATTTTTCCTCCGCATTTTCGATATCAAGCCCCGGATGTTTTTCTTTTAACCGTTTGAGAATATGGAGGAGCTCACGCTTATCCCGGGCGCTTACGTATACACTCTTGTCTTTTATCTCAATCGTTGGCTTTACCGGTACCGGCTTGCGTCCATCTTTCAAATGGTAAGCATCCCCGGTTTTACTTTTTACATTCTTGATGATATAATCCTTGTTACGCTCTCTTCTTAGGCTAAGCAGCGCGGTTAACGCGTCGAACTGCCGGACAAAGGCAGCATCAACAGCAATGCCCAGTTCGGGATTACATTTATTGCACAACAGCTCTCCCGACTTCACCCTGCCTCCGAGCGCATTTTGAATAATATGCTCTTCGGAACGATTATCATCAGTAAGCCCGGCTTCGCAGTTATAACAATACTGCATTGGTAATAAGCTTTAAAAGGTCGCAATTGAAAAAGGTTACCCAAATGGATAACCTTTTTTCATATTATAAAAATTTGCTTAGTTCTTCTTCACCAAATTTATCCTTGTGATCATATCTCCCATCACCTTCACTGCTTCATCCAGATAGATATCGCTCCTTAGGTTCTTGAGCCATTGCTTGTAACGCTCGGATTTACCGGGATCACCCTGGAATTTGTTTACGTCCTGCGAAGGAGTTTCAACCGCCAGTTCCTGGCCCTGTCCAAGCTTGTTCAGGCTGTCGATTTGTTTTACGGCATTCCTGATCTGCTTTTGCTCCAGCCTGTATTTTTCCAGTTGCAATGAATATACGCGGTCATTTTGTTTGGCTAGCCATTCAGCATTGTTCTTGATAAGATTGAAAGTGCTGTTGGCCTTAACCCTTTGCTCGCTCCTGCGCCTTGCCTCATCTACTTCACCATAATCTTTCCAGGGAATATAATCAGCTTTTTTGATCTCGTCCCAGGGCAATGCATCGGGATTGTCTTTCTCGCGGATCTTGGAGTATTCATAAATGTCGGGCACTACAATGTCGGAGCTTACGCCGCGCAATTGGGTAGAGCCCCCGTTGATGCGGTAGAACTTCTGCAAGGTCAGCTTAATGGTGCCCAGCTCGTTATTGCTTTCCAGCATGCCGAACATTTTATCGAGGCCGATGTTGCGCTGAACAGTGCCTTTACCATAAGTAGAGGTGCTGCCTATTACCACGCCGCGCTTATAATCCTGTATGGCTGCCGCAAAAATTTCTGATGCTGATGCGCTCAGTTCGTTCACCATAACAGCCAGCGGGCCATCGTATAAAACTGATTTATCCTTATCGCGAAGGATCTGTGGTTTGCCATCGCGGTCTTTTACCTGTACGATAGGCCCTTCCTCGATGAACAAGCCGGCCATTTGCACAACGTCGTACAGCGAGCCGCCGCCGTTGTTGCGCAGGTCGATGATGATGCCGTCAACTTTTTCTTCCTTCAGCTTCACCACTTCTTTTGCTACGTCGATATAGCTGCGGTTGCCTTTCGGGTTGTCGAAGTCGGCATAGAATTCAGGCAGGAAGATGTAACCGATCTTCGAATCGCCATTTTTTACGATAGCGCTTCTTGCAAAGGTTTCGTCCTGTACAATTTCATCGCGTATAAGTGAAACTACCTTAATGCTTCCGTCTGTTTTCTTCAGTGTCAGCTTTACTTCGGTGCCTTTCTTGCCGCGGATTATTTTAACGGCGTCTTCTACCAGGTAGCCGGTGAGGTCAACCGGTTCCTGATTGCCCTGTCCTACTTTCATGATCGCGTCGCCAACAGTTATTTCGCCTGATTTCCATGCGGGGCTGCCGGTGATGAGGGTAGCTATTTTGATCTGGCCGTCTTCATCGCGCAGCGAAGCGCCGATACCGTAGAACCTGCCGCTCATCTGCTCATCGAAATATCTTTTTTCAACGGGCGGAAAGAAGGTGGTGTGCGGGTCCATGGTTTCCGTAATAGTATTTACGAAAATATTGAAGCGGTCGTCATCGGTCATTTTCAACTTCATCCTGTCGAAGTAACGGTCCATCAGCTTGAGGGCCCTGTCTCTTGCTTCTTTTTCCAATTGCTCATTGGTCTTGGCCACGTAATTTTCTTTTCCTTTGCTCTTCTCCTGGCCATCGAGCAGGTCTGAATAGCGCTCGAGCACCATATACTTCAAACGCTTGCGCCAGTTTTCTTTACGCTCGGCCTCGGTTTTTGGAAAGTCGGCCTTGGAAAAGTCGAGGTTAGCGACTTCGTCCTTATTAAAATCGAATGGTTTTGCAAGGATCTCCTTGTAGATCGATTCGGCTTCTGCCAATCTCTTTTTATATACCTCCATCACGGCCGGGAAGAATTGGATAGGCGCGCCATTGATCTCATCGTCTATCTTGGTATCGTATTTCCTCAATGCTTCGATGTCGGACTGCAGGAAGAAACCTCTTTCACCGTCGATCTCGCCGAGATATTTTTTAAATATTTCTTTAGAGAATTTATCATCCACCTTTTTAGGGCTGTAATGAATTTCTCCGAGCATGATACCCACGTTACGGAGTATCTTTTCGTATTTCGTAGGGGTGGGCTCGCTTTTGAACCCAAGCGTACGGAATGCCAGGAATATGCCTGCTGCAAGTACCAGCAGGATAATGGGTAGATTGCGTTTATTCATCATATGTTTCCAGACTTTAGTCATTGCTACCAAAAATAACGATAAATCAAAAGTGTTGTTGCCACATCAATCCAATATTAACACCAGATTTAGCGTGTTTTATATGAACGGGAGGAGGTCCTCCCTGAAAAAGAAATCCCGAAACCATGCCAGTTTCGGGATTTAAGGCCCACCTTCGTTAAAACTTTGGCGGATGATGTGGGGTGACTGACCGGGTTCGAACCGGCGACCCTCAGAACCACAATCTGATGCTCTAACCAGCTGAGCTACAATCACCGTGCGGAAAGCGCAAAAATACAGCGAATTTCATTTTTGAGCAAAAAGATTCCCACTTGATATTGTGAAAACTGGCGCGGCTGTAATTGGCCGCGGACGGTTCGTCGATGGACACAGTTTGGCGCCCTCTCGAAACTATTCCGTTTATTTGCACCCCAAAAAAACTTTCATGACCTGGTGGTGGTATTTGTTCCCGCTTGCTGCAGCATGTATAGGTTGGGCGATAGCATCGTTCAGCTTGTGGCTGCTTTTCCATCCCGCATGCCCCATCAACATCATGGGTATACGAATTCAGGGAATAATTCCCGCACGCAAAAAAGTGTTCGACGGAAAGCTGAGCAGGATCATCGCGCAGGAATTTTTTTCCATCCAGGAAATGGAAGAAACATTCATCAATAAGGAAAGCTTTCAAAAAATACTTCCCTCCATCGAAGCTCACCTGGATAATTTCCTGCAAAACAAGCTGCACAAGGCCATTCCATTCCTCGGCATGTTCGTAGGCGATAAGATCATGGCGCAGCTCAAAGAGCTGTTTATGGAAGAGCTCTCTGAGCTGTTTCCGGTAGTGATGAAAAATTATATTGGCCGGATACAGCAGGAAATTGATCTGGAGAGCGTCTTATACCACAAATTGGCGGCAATTCCTTCAGAACGCCTTGAATCATTGGTTCATGAGCTGCTTGCACGAGAATGGCGATCGGTAAAAATAATGGGTGCCCTTGCAGGACTCATTATTGGCCTTCTACAGTTGGGATTGCTTTGGTTAACCAGTCATTAACCCTTGCCATTCATCACTTTAACACGAGGCAATGCGTTTAATGTTGCAACTTTGCAAAACTTTTCAAACAGGTAAAATGAGAAAACTCTTACTCTTCGCTATTTTTTCCATTACAGTCTTATCGATACAAGCCCAATTCCCCGGCGGCGGACGCCCGGGAGGAGGCAACGGCCAATCTATGAACATGGGCCGTGTGTATGGAAAGATAGTGGAAGCCAAGACCAATAAAGGATTGGAAGGCGTGTCCGTTCAATTCATACAAAACAAGTTCGACACGGTGACCCGCAAACGAAAAGACACCGTTCTCGCGGGGATGTTCACCCGGAATAATGGAGACTTCGCACTGGAAAGCCTGCCGATGTTCGGCAATTTCCGCCTGAAGATCTCTGCCATCGGCTTCAAACCCATCGAACAGAAAGTGGCTTTTGAAATGAAAGGTGGCGACATGAGCCAGGCGCTCTCCGCAATAGACAAAGACCTCGGCAATATTAAAATGGACGCCGACGCACAGGTGCTGGAGCAGGTAACGGTTTCCGGACAGAAATCGCTGGTGCAATTGGGCGTTGACCGCAAAGTTTTCAATGTAGAAAGAAACATGGGCTCTGTTGGAGGAACAGCGGTAGACGTAATGCGCAACGTTCCTTCAGTGTCCGTTGACATCGATGGCAATGTAACGCTGCGTAACAACAGCCCCCAGATATTTGTAGATGGCAGGCCCTCTACCCTTACGCTCGAGCAAATTCCCGCGGACGCCATCGCCAGCATCGAGATCATCACCAACCCTTCCGCGAAGTTCGACGCATCTGGCGGAACAGCAGGCATATTGAACATCGTATTGAAAAAGAACCGCAAGGCCGGTTATAATGGAAACCTGCGCGCCGGCATCGACTCCCGCTTAAGGGCAAACCTCGGCGGCGACATCAACGTTCGCCAGGGAAAAGTGAACGTGTTTGCCAATACCAATTTCAACCAGCGTAAATCCATCGCCAATGGAACCACCGACAGGCTCACGCTGAACACAACACCGAATTCGATCAGCCACCAGGTAGACAGGAACGAAAGCAGGGGCCAGTTTGCCTTTGCAAGGCTGGGAATGGATTATTTCATCGACAACCGCAATACCATTACTATATCGGGCATGCATGTACGCGGCAAATTTGAACCGTTTACACAAACCGATCTTTTCTATAACCGCGTGGGCAGCGGCAAGGCCGATACATTGGCCCAGCGCCTGGCCACAGTGGAAACCGGGTTCCGCAACGTAGGCGGCATGATGAGCTTCAAGCACAACTTCCCCAAGGCAGGTAAAGAGTGGACCGCCGACATCAATTTCAACAGGAGCAGGAACAACAACTTCAATACGCTGGTGTCTAATACTTATGCGTACCAGGGCGGACCGCTGCTGGGAACATACACGCAGCTGCAGGATGGCGGCGGCACCAATAAGTTCATCACTTTTCAAACAGACTTCACCAATCCCTTGGGCGATAAATCCAAATTTGAAACCGGTTTCAGGATGACACGCCGCAATGTGGACAGCAGGAACATCATCAGCGTACGCCTGCCCAATGCAACGGTCAAGGAAGTTGATTCGCTTTCATCGCACTATAAGAACAATGAGGAGATCTATGCTGCATACGGCACTTATTCAAACCAGCACAAGAACCTGGGTTATCAATTGGGATTGCGTGTAGAGAACTCTGAATACGAGGGCGACCTGATCAGGAAGTTCTCAGGCAAGGACTCCGTTACTTCGTTCAGCAATAATTTCCCTATCAGTCTTTTCCCAAGCGTGTTCCTTTCGCAGAAATTGAAGAACGACCAGGAACTGCAATTGAACTATACGCGCAGGATCAACAGGCCAAACTTCTTCCAGTTGTTCCCTTTCATCGATTTTTCAGATTCGCTGAACCTCAGCCAGGGCAATCCAAACCTAAGGCCGGAGTTCACCAACTCCATCGAGGCTTCTTATCAAAAATTGTTCAAAGGCAACAGCAGCATTTTGATCAGCGCATATTATAAAAATACCAACGACCTTATTACCCGCTATGCATACGATACGGTGTTGACCGGTCAAAAGCGCATCATCAACAGTTTTATCAATGCCAACTCCAGCAATGTGTTCGGATTGGAATTTACCATGAGGAACTCATTGGCCAAATGGTGGGAACTGAATACCAACCTGAACCTGTTCTCTTCCAAGATCAACACCGAAGATCCCGCGATTAACGAACAGGAAAGATTGTACAGCTTCTTCGGAAAGCTGAACAACAATTTCAGGCTGCCGCATAATATTACCATCCAGCTTACAGGTGATTATACTTCCAAGACCATTCTGCCTCCGGGTGGAAGCGGTGGCGGCCGTGGCGGCTTCGGTGGTGGTGGCGGTTTCTTTGGTCAATCGCAGTCTACTTCACAGGGATACATCAGGCCGAACTATGGTGTTGACATCGCGGTACGGTATGAGTTCCTGAAAGAGCGCCGCGCATCCATTTCACTGAGCATGAACGACGTGTTCAAGACAAGGCGCAGCAATATTCACTCTGAAGCCCCATCGTTTATACAGGATGCATTCCGCCGCAGGGATGCGCAGATACTGAGACTGAATTTCAGCTGGCGCTTCGGTAAGTTCGACGCTACTTTGTTCAAGCGTAAGAATTTGAGAGGAGAGCAGGAAGGAATGCAGGGTGGCATGCAGGGAGTGCAGCAGTAAGCTACAAACTTACCTGCCGGTGGGCAGGTTTTGCAAATGTGCAGATATGCGAATTGAGCAATAGCTTTAGCCGTTAGCATATACTCAATCTGCGTCTGCACATTTGCATTTTTATTTTCTGAGATATCTCAGCTCCAATAGATTTAATCCATTCGGTTCAAAGCCCGTTACGTTCGGTTGCACCAGCCTGATCACTTCATCGTACCACAGCGGAATTACGGGCGCATCTTTAATGATGATCTGGTCCATCTGACGGTAAAGCGATAATCTTTTCTGATAGTCTTCTTCGATCAATGATTGTTCATACAAAGCATCGAATTGCGGGTTGCGATAACGCGTATAATTAGGCGGCGCGGGATTCTTGGAGTAAAAACAACTGAGGTAATTTTCCGCATCGGGATAGTCGGCAATCCAGCTTCCACGGAAAAAAGATGCGGTGGATTTCGCAGTTTGCTCAAGCAAGAAACTCTTTTGAACGGCTTCTACCTGTACTTTCAATCCAACGTCTTCCAGTTCCTTTGCGATAAAGCTGGCGAGGTCGGCATAAATAGGAATGGTCAGCAACTTGATGGCAGGTAATCCTTTTCCCTCGGGATAGCCTGCTTCGCGCAGCAATTGCCTGGAAAGCTGGGGATTGAAATGATATCCCTTTACAATCGATGAATCGAATGAAGGAAGCCCTGCGGGAACAAAGCCACTTTCAGCTGGAATACCGATAGAATTGCGCAGGTACATCATCATCTTTCTTCTATCAAAACCATAGTTGATGGCGGCGCGGATCTTTTGCATGCGTAGGGGAGAATTTTTTACAAGCGCATTCTCCGGGTCTACTAATATGCCGAGGTATTCCGTATTAAGATATGGATGCTTGGATAGGCGGATCTTACCGTTCCAATCCTTCCGCAGTTCTCCGCTGCGCGTAAGCACCTCATCTTTGAAGGATGCATCGATATCGTTCACAAAATCGAGCTGCTGTTGCTGGAATAATAAAAATTCAGTGGCCTTGCTATCGTAAAAAGTTATTTTAATGGCATCGAGGTAAGGCAATTGCCGCCCATTGGAATCTTTTTCAAAATATTGTTCGTTTTTCAGCATTATCAATGCTTGTCCCTCTTCCCAGGACTTAAATTGAAAAGGGCCGGTGCCGCAGGGATGGCTCCTGAAATCCTTGCCATGTTTTTCCACTACTTCCTTAGGAACAATTGAACAGTACTGCATGCTCAGCAAGCCAAGTATGGGATTGAAAGGCCTTGCCAGTTTCAATTGAAAAGTGGAATCGTCTAATGCTTTAAAAGGCTGCACGGAATCAACGCGGTTGTTGAATATCCATGCGCCGCTGCTGGCGGTGGCGGGGTCGATAATGCGCCGGTAACTGTATTCTACATCGTACGCCGTCATCCTTCTCCCCTTTCCCTGGGGGAATGCGTCGTTGTCGTGGAAGAATACGCCGGGGCGTAAGTGGAAAATATACGTGAGGCGGTCTTCGCTTACATCCCATCGGTACGCCAGGGACGGAACAATGTTCAGCTTGTTGTCGGTTTCTACAAGCGTATTATACAATTGATGAACAGCCCAGATGATGGACTGGTTCTTCGCGAATGCGGGATCGAGTGTGGCGATGCCGGTGGCTTCGTTGTATCGGAAAACCTGTTTATCATGCGCTTTTTTCGAATAGCAGGATGACAACAATCCACCGAACAGCAAACAAAGCAACCAAATATTATATTTACAGGTCATGTTATCGGAATACACTTTAAATTTAATGCTTCAAAATACACCAACCGTGCGAAAAAAATTGTTTATGCACTCCTTAACGATCCTGCGCTCAGCGGTATGCCTTACGCTACTGGCCCTTTGCCTTCCCATTATATCCCGCGCACAACCATTGAGCCAGAAAAAACAATTTACCCGGCAGGACTCGCTAAGAGGCACCATCACGCCGGAACGCTCCTGGTGGGATGCCACGCAATACAACATCCAGGTTACGCCCAATTACGAGCAAAAGACCATCAAGGGTGTAAATGAAATCAGGTTCACGGTGCTCAGCAGCGGCAATAAAATGCAATTGGACCTGCAGCAACCGATGGAAATAAAATCCATTACCTGGAACAACAATACGCTTTCGTATACCCGCGATGGCAATGTGTATTATGTAAGCTTTCCTTCCATGCTGGCCAAAGGCAATAAAGAATCCATAACCGTAACGTTCGAAGGCAAGCCGCGTGAGGCGGTGCGGCCTCCCTGGGATGGCGGCTGGATCTGGAGAAAGGATGAAAAAGGCCGCCCCTGGATGAGCGTAGCCTGCCAGGGATTGGGCGCCAGCGTATGGTATCCCTGCAAAGACCACCAAAGCGATGAACCCGAAGGCGCTACCCTAACCATGACCGTTGCGGACACCCTGGTAGCGGTGGGCAATGGACGGTTGCAAAGCAAGAAAATGAATAATGACGGCACGGCCACTTATACCTGGGCCGTAACGAACCCCATCAATAACTATAATATCATTCCTTATATCGGCAAATATGTAACCTGGCACGAAGACTATGCGGGCGAAAAAGGAAAGCTGGATTGTGATTACTGGGTGCTCGATTACAATCTTGAGAAGGCTACCAAACAATTTACACAGACTCCAAAAATGCTGAAGTGCTTCGAGCGTTGGTTCGGGCCCTATCCCTTTTATGAAGATGGGTTCAAGCTGGTTGAATCGCCGCACCTCGGCATGGAACACCAAAGCGCCGTGGCTTATGGTAATAAATACCAGAATGGGTACTTGGGAAAAGACCTTTCCGCCAGTGGCTGGGGATTGAAGTGGGACTTCATCCTCATACACGAAAGCGGCCACGAATGGTTTGCCAACAACATCACCACCAAGGACATTGCCGATATGTGGGTGCACGAAGGCTTTACCAATTATTCAGAGACCATCTTCACCGAATGCGAATTCGGCAAGGAAGCCGGCATTGACTATGTGACCGGTACGCGCAGGCTGATAGAAAACGACATGCCCATCATTGGCCATTACGGCGTTAACCAGGAAGGCAGCGGCGATATGTATTACAAGGGCGGGAACATGCTGCACACCATCCGGCAGGTATTCAGCAGCGACGAGGCCTTCCGCCAGATGCTGCGCGGCATGAACAAGGATTTCTACCACAAGACAGTTACCAGCAAAGAAGTGGAAAATTACATCAGCAGCAAGGCAAAAACAGACCTTTCAAAAGTGTTCGACCAATATTTACGTACCACGCAGATACCTGCGCTGGAATATTATTTTATTGCCGATGAGAAAGACGCCACCAAAACGCGGCTGTATTTCCGCTGGATCGACTGTGTAAAGGGCTTTAACCTGCCCGTGCGGGTGCAGCTTGGCAAGGAGGGCCAGCAACTGATAAAGCCGGTAGATACGGAGTGGAAATACATTGTCATATCCTCCCAACCGGACCAACTACCGAACATCGTTAACCGGGAATATTATATAAGATGGGTTGAGAATCGTAAAATTGTTCCGCCTGGTAAATAGATCAGGGATTAATTTTACCGAATGAGCACCATCCGCAGGCAGAGCATTATTTCCACGCTGCTTATTTATACCGGCTTTGTTTTTGGCGCCATCAATACCTATTTATTCACCCAACATGAATTGTTCACCAATTCATTTACGCTGGAACAATATGGGCTCACGCGTGCATTTATCGTAACCGGGCATTTCCTGTACGGCTTCGCCAGCTTTGGACTGGCGCCGGTGATCTATAAATTCTTTCCTTATTACAGGGACAACCTGAAGGGCAAGGCCAATGACCTGTTAAGCATTGCACTGGTGCTGGCCCTTGTGGGATTTATCCTTACCACTATTGCCGGCGTCATTTTCGAGCCGTTGATCGTGCGCAAGTTCTCGGCAAAATCACCGCTGCTGGTGCAGTATTATTTATGGATATTTCCCTTCTTGTTCTTCTATTTGTTCTTTTCGATATTGGAAGCGTATGCGTGGAGCCTGAGAAAAACCATTTTGCCAAATTTTCTTAAGGAAGCAGGATTTCGCATTTCCACTACCCTGCTGATCATATTATTTCTTGCGGGCGGTATTTATTTTCCCTTGTTCATCAAGCTGTTCTCCTTCCTGTACGCGTTTAGCTTTTTTGTGCTGCTGATCTACCTGGTGCGCCTGAAGGAATTCAATTTCACGCTGAGTATCAGCAAGGTCACCAAAAAATTTTGGAGAAAGATGGGCACGTTGATGTTGTTCGTGTATGCGGGCATGATCATCAATGTAACGGCTTCCAGCATCGACAGCTTTACCATTGCGAGCTATGTGCCGGAAGCGCTCACCTATTTAGCAGTATATGATTTCAGTACGTATATCTGCAGCCTGGTGCAGGCGCCGCAGCGAAGTATTATTTCCATCAGCACGCCGGTGCTCTCGCAGGCGTGGAAGGACAAGGATTTCCGCACGTTGAGAAAAGTGTATAGCCGGTCGAGCATCAACCTGTTGATGGTGGCATTGTTCATTTTCCTGCTGATATGGCTGAATTACGATTATGCCATCGAAATTTTCGGATTGAACCCGACTTTGAAGGCGGGTAAGATGGTGGTGCTGTTATTAAGCCTGAAGTTCATTATCGACATGGGCACGGGTGTAAATGCGCAGATCATCGGCACTTCTACATTCTGGCGTTTTGAATTCATGTCGGGCGTCATCCTTCTTTTGCTGGCGATTCCGCTGAATATAATATTGGTAAAAAGATTTCATATAGAAGGCGCGGCCTGGTCGAGCCTAATAGCGTATACGGTATATAATATCGTACGATTATGGTTCCTGTGGTGGAAGTTTAAGATGCAGCCTTTTACGGTCAATACATTTTATGTAATTGTGCACGCGCTGGCATGCTATGCCATTTGCTACATTGCGTTCAGAAGCCTGAATGATTTTGGCGGAATGGTATTGAGAAGCGCCGTGTTTGTGGTGCTGTTTGCTGTAACTGCGTATTACTTTAAGTTATCGCCTGATATTGATCCTGTAATAAGGTCGGTGAGAAAAAAACTAAGAATTTAGAACCTTCCCGCTCCCGCGTACCGCTTTGTAAAATATTCTTCCGAGAGGTCGCTGATCATTACCCCGCTGGAAGTAGATGCGTGGATGAATTTATTATTGCACAGGTAAATGCCTACGTGTGAAATGCTTCTTCCCCTTGTTTTAAAGAACACGAGGTCGCCTTGCTGCAGCTGCGTTTTTCTAATACGCCTGGTATCGCTGTATTGTTCGCGGCATGTGCGTGAAATAACCAGTCCATACATGCTGTTGAAAAATGATTGCACAAAGGCCGAACAATCGATACCCGTTTTATCGCTCCCTCCGAGGCGGTAGCGCGTTCCATACCATTCTTCTAAAAAGTTTAAAAGGCGGTCGTCCAGTTCTTCCACCGGGGCATCGAGCAGGATGGCATATTTGAAGCGGAGCGTAGGGAAAACCTCAATGGCTTCCGCGGTATTGATGGTATGCGATGCTTTGTCGGAATTTATTTTCTCCACTTTGGCAGGAGGCGGGAGCGGATTATCCGTGCCAGGCCTGAACGAGATATGTTCTATGAATGCAGGGGAATTAGTAGAAGAAGTCATCCGCTTTTCCTGCCTGGGTTCTGCAGGAGCGGAGGCCTTTTTCACTGTACTGCAACTGGCCAATACGCCAGAGGCTATAATACTTGCTATGATTAGGACGAGCCTCAATGAGGTGTTTTTGATAGAAACATTGGTTCGCGGCTAAGATAGCAATTATTACGCCAAATAGCAAGTAATCAACCCACTGATTACTAAGGGTGACCCCATAATTTGCCATCGGCAATTACCATTAAAATAGTTACACACCACTGTGGAAAGTTTATGACGGGTTTCACTTCTCAATGTTGGAAATTGACGGAAATTTGCCGACTACCGTTATGAAATTCTCACATCTCCATTGCCATACCCAGTTCTCCCTGTTGGATGGAGCCGCCTCCATTCAAAGCATGTATAAAAAGGCGATCGCCGATAACATGCCCGCTATCGCTATTACCGATCATGGCAATATGTTCGGGGTGTTTGAATTTGTTTCCGAAGCTTACAAGCATAAAAACGAGGACGGCACCGTAAAAGTAAAACCCATAGTAGGCTGCGAGTTCTATGTAGTGCGCGACCGCCACCAGAAAGCATTTACCAAAGATCAAAAAGACGAACGCTATCACCAGGTATTGCTGGCCAAGAACAAGACCGGTTATCAAAACCTCATCAAGCTCACCTCCCTCGGATTTATCGAAGGATATTACAGCAAGTACCCGCGCATCGATAAAGAGCTCATCCTGCAATACCACGAAGGACTGATCGCTACTACCTGTTGCATCGGCGCCTACGTTCCGCAGTCCATTATACACGATGGAATAGAAAAAGCAGAACAGGAATTCAAATGGTGGCTCGACATATTCGGCGATGATTATTTCATCGAGCTGCAAAGGCATAACCTACCGGAACAACAAAAGGTCAACCAGGTATTGCTGGAGTTCTCCAAAAAATACAATGTGCCGGTAATCGCTACCAACGACAGTCATTATGTAGACCGCGACGATTACAACGCACACGACATCCTGCTATGCATCAATACAGGCGAAAAGAAAAGCACGCCGGGCTATGATGATTTTGTGAACGATGACGTGCACATAAAAGACAGGCGGTTCAAATTTCCCAATGACCAGTTCTATTTCAAGACCACTGAAGAAATGAAGAAGCTGTTCAGCGATGTTCCCGAAGCCATCGACAATACGGGAATGATCGTTGACAAAGTGGAACTGCTCAATCTTAAAAAAGATATTTTACTCCCGGCCTTCCCAATACCTGCTGAATTCCAGATTCACCAGGACAATAATCTCAATCAATGGGAATACCTAAGGCACCTGGCATACCAGGGTGCGCGTGACCGTTATGCCGAGATCACTGCTGAAATACAGGAACGGCTCGACTTTGAGCTGTTCACCATCAAAACGATGGGCTTTGCAGGTTACTTCCTGATCGTAAGTGATTTTATCCGCGTTGGCCGCGAGAAAGGCGTGTTCGTTGGACCGGGCCGTGGTTCGGCGGCGGGCAGCGTGGTGGCCTTCTGCATCGGCATTACCAATATCGATCCGCTTAAATACAATTTGCTGTTCGAAAGGTTCCTCAATCCAGACAGGAAATCGATGCCTGATATCGATACCGATTTCGATGATGAAGGAAGGCAAAAAGTAATTGACTACGTGGTGCAGAAATACGGCAGGAACCAGGTGGCACAAATTGTTACCTATGGCACCATGGCCGCTAAAATGAGCATCAAGGACGTTGCCAGAACACTTGACCTGCCACTTCCCGAGTCTAATGCACTCGCCAAGCTGGTGCCGGAAAGGCCGGGTATAGAATTAAGAAGAGTTTTGCACGCTCCCATCTCTTATAAAGATGGGGAAAAATCATTGTCTGAAGTGGAAGGCCTTGGCGCCGATGACCTCGAGAGTGTAAAAAGATTACGCGAGATATACAATCGTTCCGACCTGCAAAGCCAGGTGCTCCACGAAGCGGAGCGCCTTGAGGGATCGGTGCGCAATACAGGCATACACGCAGCCGGTATTATCATCGCTCCTACCGATCTTACTGAACTTATTCCGGTATGCACCGCCAAGGACTCGCCCTTGTGGGTAACACAAATAGAAGGAAGCATCATTGAAGATGCGGGCGTAATCAAAATGGATTTCCTCGGGTTGCGCACGCTCACCATCATTAAAACAGCGTTGGAGCTCATCAGGGGCAACCATGGTATCGAAATAGATATCGACGCCATCCCGCTCAACGATGCTAAAACATTCGCACTGTACCAACGCGCGGAAACCATCGGCACGTTCCAGTTCGAAAGCGCCGGCATGCAAAAATACCTGCGTGACCTGAAGCCCGATAAGTTCGATGACCTGATAGCGATGAATGCCCTGTACAGGCCGGGCCCCATGAGCTATATCCCCAACTATGTAGACCGCAAACATGGAAGGGAAGACATCGCGTACGACCTCCCCGAGATGCAAGAATTCCTGCAGGAAACGTATGGCATTACAGTGTACCAGGAACAGGTGATGCTGTTGGCGCAAAAGCTGGCGGGATTCAGCAAGGGTGATGCGGATGTGCTGCGCAAGGCGATGGGTAAAAAGCAGAAATCGGTGCTGGACAAAATGAAGGCGCAGTTCATTCAGGGAGCTACCAAGAACGGTCATCCTGCAGAAATCCTGGAAAAGATCTGGACCGACTGGGAATCATTTGCGCAGTATGCGTTCAATAAATCGCATTCTACCTGTTATGCGTATGTGGCGTACCAGACTGCCTATCTCAAGGCACATTACCCCGCCGAATACATGGCTGCGGTACTGAACCATTCGGGCAGCATCGACAAGATCACTTTCTTCATGGACGAGTGCAAGCGCATGGGATTGAAAGTGCTGGGCCCCGACATCAACGAATCGAAAAAAGGATTTGCGGTTAACCAACGGGGTGAGATCCGCTTCGGATTGGGCGGGCTCAAAGGCGTAGGTGAAGCAGCAGTGGAAAGCATCATACAGGAAAGAGAACGCAACGGCCAGTTCGTGAACGTGTTCGAGTTCATCAAACGCATCAACCAGCGCAGCGTAAACAAAAAAACACTGGAAAGTCTCGCCTATGCGGGCGCTTTCGATTGCTTCAGGGAAATGCACCGTGCGCAATACTTCCACGTCGCCGAAGGCGAAACCAGCAATGGGTTGGAGCGCATCATTCGCTTTGGCAACGTGTTTCAGGCGCAGACAGCCAATACCTCCAATACCTTGTTTGGCGATCTGCCCATGATGCTGGACATTCAACCGCCGAAAATTCCCAATTGCGAACCCTGGAACCTGACCGAATTACTGGACCATGAGAAAGAAGTAACGGGCATGTTCATCAGCGGCCACCCGCTGGACCATTTCAAGTTCGAGATAAAGCATTATGGGATCACTAAGCTTGCGGATTTCAACGAGATCAAGGAAGCGGTGACCTTACAGGCCAATCCCAATAAGGTGTACCGTCTTGCAGGATTGGTGACGGACGCTCAGCACCGCGTTTCCAAATTCGGGAAACAATTCGGGTCGTTCATCATAGAAGATTATACCGGTAAAAGCGAATTCCTGCTGTTCGGAGAAGACTATATGCGGTATACCAATTATCTCGAAAAAGGAAAGAACCTGTTTATCTGCGGAGCATTCAGGAAGCGTTTTAATAAAGAAGAATTCGAGTTCAAGGTAGACAAGGTCATGCTGCTGGAGACCATTAAACAGGTATTGACCAAGCAGGTAATCGTAGACGTGGAAGCCAGGTTCGTGAACAAGGAACTGATCAACTTCGTTGAAGAAAATGTTAAAAGGTTTCCGGGCCGGGCCGGCCTCAAGTTTTGCGTGGCCGAGCCTAAGAATCAATGGAAAATAGGCATGTACACCCTGGAAAGCGGGTTTGAAATGAATGACGAAATGGCTGCTTATTTACGTGATAAACCTGAGCTTGAAGTGCACGTAGTCACTAATTGACGTATATCGGTGTCACGACATCAGGTTATGCAGTTTGGGCTTAACTTTGCAGTTATTCTATTAACGATCACAACCAAGTAAAAAAATTCTACATATTCAAATTCACAATTATGGCACGAGAATTCACAGATTCGAATTTCCAGGCTGAAGTAATGGGATCAGATAAATTGACCGTCATAGATTTCTGGGCGGAATGGTGCGGCCCCTGCCGTGCAATCGGTCCCGTTATAGAAGAGCTGTCAAAGGAGTACGATGGAAAGGTAAATGTAGGCAAGGTGAATGTGGATCATAATCCCCAACTATCTATTACTTATGGCATCACTTCCATTCCCGCCATTCTGTTCATGAAGGGCGGCAAAGTGGTAGACAAGTTGGTTGGCGCGCAGCCCAAATCCAACTTCGTTAAAAAGATAGAACAGCACCTGTAAATAAATGATCTAACGTTATCGCCGGTATGCCAAGCATACCGGCTTTTTTTTGCTTTTACGATGATACCCAACCATGCGGCCCGTTTTCGAGTAAATAAGCCCGTTGTAAAACAGGCCATCATGAAACATCACCCCCTTTGCCGCTGGGCAACCCTTTTAGCTATTATCCTATTGGCAGGCAATTGCCGCAAGACGGAAATTTCGCTTGAATCTGAAGCCATCAGCTACATTATTTCGGGACGCGTATTGGACAAGGACAATACACCCGTAAGCCAGGCCGAAGTAAAGGCCGGCGCGGCTTCCACCACCACCGACGTGGATGGATACTTCAGGCTCAGCAATGTAAAATCGCCAAAAGACGCCGCTTATGTTACCGTATATAAGTCCGGCTATTTCCCCGGTTCGCGTACGTTCCTTGCCAATGCAGGCACAGTTAACTTTGTAAACATCCGCCTCATTCCCAAAGAGATTACGGGCAGTTTCACGGCTTCGGGCGGAGGAGTGATAAACCTTAGTCCGGGTGGCTCTATCAGCTTCCAGGCTAACAGTATTGTAGACGCTGTTACCAACGGCGCTTATTCGGGAACGGTTTCCGTATCCTCTTTCTTCATCGATCCTACCGCGGCGGGATTTAACTCGCTTATGCCTGGCGACCTCAGGGGTATTACCACCTCCAACCAGGAGCGTGGCCTGCAATCATTCGGCATGATGGCGGTTGAGCTTACCGGCCAGGGCGGCCAAAAGCTGCAATTGGCCAGTGGCAAAGGCGCTACTGTAAAATTTCCTATACCCGCGGGTCTCCTCTCAAAAGCTCCTGCTTCTATTCCCCTTTGGTATTTTGATGAAACCACGGGCATGTGGAAGGAAGAAGGCAAGGCAGACAAACAAGGCAACTTTTATGTTGGTATTGTCGGGCACTTCTCGTTCTGGAATTGTGATGCTCCATTTTCCGTCATACAGTTTGAGGCCGTTGTCAAAGATCAGCAAGGCAACCCGGTGCGGAATGCCTGGGTACGGATAATGCGGGTGAACGACGGAGGCGAAGGTTCGGGCTGCACCGATTCAACAGGGAGGGTGCGTGGATTGATACCCGCCAATGAACCTTTGGAAATGAAGATATACGATCGGTGCGGACAGGTGATCCATTCACAGAATATCGGTCCCTTCTCGTCGAACGTAAACCTGGGCACCATTACAGTCAACTATCAGCCACCGGGCAGTGTAACCATCGCCGGTACCGTGGTCAATTGCAGCAATGCCGCGGTTACCAATGGCTTTGTGAATGTGAACCTGGATGGAATGAACCATCGTACCAATATCAACAACGGCAATTTCAGCATTACGATGATGCGATGCAACGTTACGCCCACGCAGGCACAGGTGGTAGCGGTGGACGTTGCGGGCAACCAGCAGAGCGCATTAGTGCCTGTTACCGTAACCACGGGCAATGCAAATGCGGGACAGATCAGTGCTTGCGGCGTTGCAACTACGGAGTTTATCAATTACAGCATCGCCTCTAATAATTATTCCATTGTACCACCGGATTCATTACTCGCATTTCACCATAATACTTCCACTCCCGTTACAAACTATGTGATGGGAATGGAACTGGCTAACTACAATGAAGTTTCAATAGTGTTCGAGGGCGTCCCGGGCTTGGGCAACAGGCCACTGGTGCGCCTGGAGATACGGCATGGCAACACTAAATACCTGGCTGGTAGCGGGCTGAATGTTACCGTTACCGAATTCGGAGCGCCCGGGCAGTTCATGGCCGGCAATGTTGCCGGCACATTAAGCGACGGCACCGTTACACATCCATTTACGTGTAGCTTCAGGGTGCGGCGGGTGCAGTAATCAATAAGTCATTTGGTCATTGGGTCATTTGGTCATTAGCTAACAGGGATCAAATGACCCAATGACTTATTGCCTGGTGGCTGATGACTTATTGATTGAATGACTTATTGACTTATATTGCCCAATCTTTGCCTGAACATAACCAACTGCTATGAACGCAACATTGGAAAACGTTAGCCGGGGCGCGCTGGGCATGCTGTTCCTGATTTTCATTTGTTGGCTGCTGAGCAATAACCGCCGCGCCATTAACTGGAAACTTGTGCTGGCTGGCGTAGTGGCGCAGGTAATGTTTGCGTTGGGCGTCTTGAAAGTAAACGTCATCAAGATCGTGTTCGGATGGTTGTCTGAACAATTTGTTGCCATCATCAATATCGGCCATAAAGGCATTGAGTTCATCTTCGGAAAATTGGCCGATCCCACAGGTAACTGGGCATATATTTTCGCGGTGCAGGTGCTGCCCAACATCATTTTCTTTGCGGCGCTCTCGGCGATGTTGTACTATCTGGGTGTGCTGCAGTGGATCGTTTACCTGTTTGCGTGGATGCTGAAAAAGCTCGGCATATCAGGACCAGAAAGCGTGTCTACCGCTGCGAATATTTTCCTGGGACAAACGGAAGCTCCTTTAATGATACGTCCCTTCCTCGACAAAATGACAAGGTCTGAAATGTTGCTCATCATGGTGGGAGGCATGGCCAATACCGCGGGCAGCGTACTGGCGGCGTATGTCGGATTTTTAGGAGGCAATGACCCGGACCAGCAGAAATTTTTTGCGGTGCATATGTTAAGCCAGAGCATCATGAGTGCGCCGGCGGCCATTGTTGTTTCCAAGATATTGTTCCCGCAAACGCAACCTTTCATGACGCAATTGAAAGTGCCGCGCGAAAAGCTGGGCGATAATTTCCTGGACGCCATTTCGCTGGGAACAACCGATGGCCTTAAGCTGGCGGTGAATGTGGGCGCGATGCTGATCGTATTTACCGCGCTGATGTATTTGTGCAACTGGATACTCGGTTCCGTTGGGTATTGGTTCAACCTGAACGATGATGTGGCGCGGATAAGCGGGGGGCGGTACGATTCGCTTTCATTACAAATGATACTGGGATATATTTTCTCGCCGGTGGCGTGGATGATCGGAGTGTCATCCAATGAGATGGTGCAGGTGGGGCAGTTGTTGGGAGAGAAAACAATTTTGAATGAATTCGTCGCGTTTATTTCTTTTGGTGAGATGAAAAATTCCGGAGCAATTGCAGATAATAAATCTATATTGATAGCTACTTATTCGCTTTGCGGTTTTGCCAATTTTGCTTCGATAGGAATACAGATCGGCGGCATCAGCCAGCTTGCGCCGAACCAGCGAAAGAACCTCACGGAATTGGGTGTAAAAGCCCTGATAGGTGGAACAATTGCCTGTTTAATGTGTGGGTGTATTGCCGGAGCGCTGGGTTGATTTCACCATGAAATTTTTGTTTTAATACTTCGCTGCTAATAGAAAAATCACATGCCGCTTATTTGGCTTTGGGGACCCCGGGCGATTATCTTCACCCCTCACTGATCAATTCGCTGATCAAATAAACCTTATCTATGTTACCTCGTAAATGCCGGTACGGGCTGGTGCTTGCCTGTATATTATACTATTCTTCGTCACTGATTGCAAATGATATTGTGCAGGTGCGTTTCAGCAGCGATGCAGACTTGCCAGCCGTAACACATGTGGGCGCACAAAGGGTGAGCGTATTTTTTAAAGATGGAGAGCTGACGAGAATTTTCGCCGGCTATAATATTACAACCTGCCTGCCATCCTACCCGATGGTGCTTAGCATTCCTCACCCACTCTCTCCTGCGCTTAGCCGCGTATATGAATTTGTACTGGAATCCGGCGCGGATTCGTTGATGAAGCAATTGGATGCTTATACAGGTACTTCCGTTATTAATAAGTACCTGGTGAGGCCGCCAGAGGAATTGCTGATGCCCAATGATTATAACAGCGATCCAATACCGTGCGGCGCCGGCCTGCAAGCTTTGAAATACCTGGAACTGATCGGCGCACGTGAGGCCTGGAATATTACGACCGGTGATCCGAAAATAACCATTGCGGTACCTGACAATGGATTCAATAAAAATCACGAAGACCTTGCGGGAAAAATAGTCAATCCCGCTACTCCTACCGGTGTGGCTGCCGCGCATGGCACCGCGGTATTGGGGCTTGCGGCGGCGAACACAAATAATGGCGTCGGCATCAGTTCTGTCGGGTATCATTGCCGGCTATTGGCATACGAAACGGGCCTTAGGCATTTTCCGCAGGCAATATTGGCGGGTGCAAAGGTCATCAACTGCAGTTGGTACGCCTCCTGTTCTTTTAATCAAAACGATCAGCATATGATAAACATCGCGCATGATATGGGCGTGGTGGTAGTAGCGGCTGCCGGTAATGGCGGCACCTGCGGCGGTCCCGGCAACTATGTGTATCCTGCTTCGTATGATCATGTAATATCGGTTACGGGTGTAGGGCATTATTTTCCGCGTAACATTTCATCCTGCAATGGCAAGATCAATCATGAAGACGTGCACGTATACCGCGCAAACGGCAGCGCGCCTTATCAAACATTGCAGCACAATGACAAGGTTGATCTTGCTGCGCCGGCGTACGAGGTCAGGAGCCTTTCGCTTTCGGGTTATACCAGCGTTACCGGTTCGTCGTTTGCCTCACCCATCGTGGCGGGCGTTTGCGGGTTGCTGTTCTCGATCAACCATCGTTTTACGCCGGATGAAATAGAAGGCATATTGAAATGCACAGCGGTCGATCTCGATACCATACCTGAAAATGCGCCTTATGCGGGCTTACTGGGCGCGGGCCGGTTGAATGCGCACAAGGCGGCATTAAAAGCCAAAAGTATGATGGATAACAGCCCTGCGGGCATCATTTGGTATTACTACAACAAACGCGGCAATAAAATAATTTTCGATCCGGGCGAACTTTACCAGCACATCCATGCAGGCGCCATTGCCGGCAATACCATTTTTACAGAGGCGATCAGTAAAATACCAGGTATCGGTTTCAATTGGGAATTTATAAAAGGAGAATGCAGCATATATAAAACAGGTAATCCTGTTGCTTTCGATCTTACCAATGAATGCCCCGACTTTTGGTACACGCTGGTGGCGCAGGTCAGCAACCGCGTTGCAGGCATTTGTGATGAGAAGGCAAGTGTAGCTCATCGCGAGGCGGCATATTTGGATGAAAGTTCGGGATGCATGGAACCTAGGAAGGGAAATCTGGGGCATGAAAGTATGGAGTATGAGAGCCTGGGGTCTGAAAGCCTGGAGTACGATAGTCTGGAGTATGAGAATCCGAAATATGAGAATCTAAAGCATGAAAGTCAAAAATATGACAGCCCGAAGCATAAGAGCCTATGGCGCGAAAGCCTGGGGCACGAAGGCCCAGCACATTCGGGCCCCGGGTATAGGCTTTCGGATAAAAACAATAGCGGAAGTTTTACAATATCCAATGATCTGCCACCGCGCATCAGCATTTATCCGAATCCAGCAAGAAACCACATTATTCTTGATACGCCCGAAGAGCAAGGTTTGATGAAGGCTGTGCTGGTTTCTGCAGCAGGTCAATTGCTTAGGACAATTCAATTGCGGAAAAACCGGACGTATATAGATCTGTCAGGGTTGAAACCTGGCGTGTATTTCTTGCGATTGGACGGCAACGACAACCGCGTCATAAAGAAAGTGGTTATAGCCGACTAAAACCGTACACGGGTCACGGCCGGCTTTACTATCCCAGCCGTATCTTTGCAAGTCAATCAGCTTTGTGAAGGGATTATGACAAATACGCCGATCAATACGATTATTGCAAAACAAACCGATAAAGCGCTACAGCTAATAGGTGAAAAAATAGTTTCAGGCGAAAGGATTTCACCTGAAGACGGATTACTCCTATTCGAAAAGGGCAATCTTTCCTTTGTAGGAGCGCTTGCAAACTATAAACGGGAACAATTGCACGGCGACGTTACCTATTTCAATCGCAATTTTCATATAGAGCCCACCAACGTTTGCGTATTCGCTTGCAAGTTCTGCTCTTACTCGCGGCTCTATGCACACCGCGAAGAAGGTTGGGAACTAAGCGTCCAGCACATGTTGGACATCGTAAAAAGCTACGATGGCAAGCCCGTTACAGAAGTGCACATCGTGGGCGGCGTGCATCCGAAAATGAACCTGCATTTCTTTGCGGATTTGCTCAGGCAGATCAAAGCGCATAGACCTGGCTTGCACATCAAGGGATTTACAGCGGTGGAACTGGATTATATGTTCCGCAAAGCAAAGCTGAGCGTAGAAGAAGGATTGCGGTTATTGAAAGAAGCCGGGCTGGACTCATTGCCGGGCGGCGGCGCAGAGATCTTTCATCCCGAGATCAGGCAACAGATCTGCCACGATAAAGTAGACGCCGAAGGCTGGCTGCTGATCCACGAAACAGCACACCGGCTGGGCATGCAAAGCAATGCCACCATGCTGTATGGGCATATCGAGCAATACGATCACCGCATCGACCATATGGAGCGGCTTCGCCAATTGCAGGACAAAACCGGCGGGTTCAATACATTCATCCCGCTCAAGTTCCGTAACCGCGACAATGAAATGAGCCATGTAAGAGAATTACCCGTAGTGGAAGACATGCGCCTGTATGCCATTGCAAGGTTATACATGGACAATTTCCCGCACCTGAAAGCATATTGGCCGATGCTGGGCCGGCAGAACGCACAACTTACCTTATCATTCGGTGTAAACGATATCGACGGTACCATCGATGACTCCACGAAGATCTATTCCATGGCCGGTTCCGAAGAACAACACCCGGCCATGAGCACCGCGCAACTGGTTACGCTCATCAAACAGGTAAAAAGAAAACCGGTGGAGCGGGATACGCTGTACAAAGTGATCAGGGATTACACCGATGTGGATCTAAAAGAAGTGGAAGCAAATCCTTTATTGAATTGAATCTACTTGTAAGCATCTTATTGTCAATTTATGAATACCGAATGGGACATTACGGCTAACAGGTTTGTAGTATTCTTTGACATTCTGGGGTTTAAGGATTTGGTTTCCAGAAATACCCACAATGGGATACTGGAGAAATTGAAAATTATTAAAGAAGCTATAAAGGCTACTGAAGCTGTATGGCAGGATGAACAGCTAAAGCCCTATAACATATCTGCAGACCAAACAAGAACTATAACATTTTCCGACTCTATTATCCTTTTTTCAAAAGGAGATACTTTAGGTGACGCTGTTAAATTGGTAGTCGATACTTTTTTTATTTATAAACGGGCAATTGACACAGGCATACCAATTAAAGGAGCAATTTCCGCTGGATTGATTTCAGTTGACTTTAAAAATTCGCTCTTCTTCGGACAACCGATAATAGATGCGTACTTATTGCATGAAGAACTGCAAATGCTTACAGTTATTTCGGATCACAATTTTGAAACAAGGCTTCAGTCCTTAAATGATAAATTTTTATTGCAGTTATTTGAACTTTACAAAGCAAATTTGAGGTCAGGCAGAGTTATGCACAGAATTCTGAAACCTCAGTATCCGAAATATGTAGATGAACACGTCGAAAAAATTCGAGGCCATTATAAAACTGTTTCCGGAAGGCCGCGAATTTATATAGATAATACAATCGAGTTTTTAAATAGTTTGCCAAAAGACTGATGCGAATCAACATAAAATCCCCGATTTTATATGCCTCCAGCCAAACCCGCCAACATCGATGCATACATCGCCGGCTTTCCGGAACAAATGCAGGAGATATTGCAACAGGTACGTGAAACCATTCGCAAAGCCGCGCCCCGCGCCGAAGAAACGATTAAATACGGCATGCCCACTTTTATGCTCAACGGCAACCTGGTATACTTTGCAGCATGGAAAAACCATATCGGGTTTTATCCTGTTCCTACCGGCAACAAAGATTTTGAGCAAGACCTCGCGGGCTATAAAACAGGAAGAGGCTCCATCCAGTTCCCGCTCGATAAACCCATGCCGCTGAAGCTGATAACCAAAATCGTACGATATAGGGTACAGCAAAACGAGAAGAAGAACTTGAAGAAAACCAAATAAATGCTAGGTCAAGATTTCAATCAGGATAAGACCGTTACCAACCCTTAAAACGCCGCAAAACACCAGAAATCGTCGATACCCCCGGACTTCGCGGCAACGCACATGCATCACACAAACCGGTTAACATTGAATTAGTTAGCCCGCCTTATAATATTCGGGGTTTATAGATTATCTTCACGCGTTGTTGAACCCCTAAAAACTGATAATGAAAACTATATCCCTCATTTGCTGCCTGTTCATCCTGGCACAGGCAAGCGCACAGGAAGATTACACTATTTATATCGGCGACAGCGCATATAAAGTGAACCTCAATTCCAAGCGCGACGTAATGATCAATGGAAAGAAAGTATCGCTTTCCTTAAAACTGAACGATACGTTGACCTACAGCGACGATTACCTGAGCTTCAAGTACATGAAGGATTTCAGCATCTCCAAAACAAAGGTCGACGAAGGCATCGAGCAGATCATGATCATGACAGCCGATGGATCGGGCATACTGATCCAAAAATATTCCACCATCAATCCTAGCATGCTCCACGAGCTGATGCTAAGCGAGGTCACCAAGGAAAGCATCAACTATGGCTTCGTAATGACGCGTGAAGATTATAAGAAGACCATCAGGTCGGGGCATAACATCGACATAAAGAAAGCCGTGCTGAAATACAAGGACGACGTGAACATTTATGAGATCACATCAGTGGCAAAAAAAGACGAAGGCGTATTGCTGATGACAGTCAGAATGGACAATGAACCCAATAGCAATGGCGAGAAACTGATCAAGCTGATGTGGGAAACGTTGCGGTTTAAGCAATAACCATAGGGTCAGAACGGCCGAAAAGAGGTCTGTGCGAGCCTCGAACAATTGAGGCAGGACGCGTCAGCATTCCTTCAATCCTAACGGCACGTTCACTGCCAGCCCGCCTTCGGCGGTTTCCTTGTATTTAAAGTTCATGTCCTTGGCTGTATCCCACATGGTTTTTATCACGCCATCCAATGAAACTTTAGCGTAATCGGGCGCGCTTTGCAATGCGAGTTGCGAGGCTGTAATCGCTTTAATGGCGCCCATGGTATTGCGCTCGATACAGGGTATTTGCACCAGGCCCGCGATGGGATCGCAGGTCATGCCCAAATGATGTTCCATGGCTATTTCGGCAGCCATCAGCGCCTGGCGTTGCGTGCCGCCCAGCACTTCGGTGAGTCCCGCCGCTGCCATTGCCGAAGACACGCCGATCTCTGCCTGGCACCCGCCCATGGCCGCTGAAATGGTGGAGCCCTTCTTGAATATACTTCCAACTTCCGCGGCGGTCAGCATGAACTGCACGATCTTATCATCGCGGTTGCCTTCGCAGAACACCACGTAGTATTGCAATACCGCGGGAATTACACCGGCCGCTCCATTGGTGGGCGCGGTAACCACGCGGCCAAAAGACGCATTTTCTTCGTTCACTGCCAGTGCAAAGCAGCTCACCCAGTCGAGGATGTACTTAAAATCGTTCCCTCCTCCCCTGATGGCGTTGGCCCATTCGTCGTAATGCTCGTACACTTTATTTTTCAGGAGCTTTTTATTGAGATCGTAAGCCCGCCGTTTTACCTGCAATCCTCCCGGCAGAATACCGGTAGTATGTGCGCCACGGTACATGCATTCCTGCATCACATTCCATATGCGCAACATGCCTGCGCGGGTATCGGATTCAGGGCGCCAGGCATTTTCATTTTCCATCACCACTTCGTGAATGGCCATGCCGGTCTTCATGCACCAGTGCAGCAGGTCTTCGGAACGATCGATAGGGAACGGCAGTTGTTCCTCGTTGTTAGATTGATTGTCTTCTCCTTCTTTTATTACAAAACCGCCGCCCACTGAGTAATAGGTTTCCGCGATTTCATCACCGTTGCGTAGCGCGGCAAGGAAGGTGAGGGCATTGGGGTGAAGGGGAAGGCTTTCGGTAATAAGGAATTCGATATCTTCCGTAGGATTGAATTCCACCTCGTGCTTTTTGTGCAGCACGATCTTGTTCATGTCCTGTATGTCTTTGATGCGTGCGTCGATCAGGTGCACGTCGAATGTTACGGGATCTTCGCCACAGAGGCCCAGTTGCACGGCTATGTCGGTGCCATGGCCCTTGCCGGTTTTAGCGAGTGAGCCGTACAGCAGCACGCGCACTTCTACCACGTCCTGCAGGCGGCCGGAACTTTCCAGTGAATCCAGGAAGCGCAGCGCTGCACGCCAGGGACCCAGTGTATGCGAGCTGGATGGTCCAACCCCTATCTTGAAGATGTCGAATACAGAAATCGCTTCGTGTGGCAAGGCAAATGGTTTGTTCAAAATTAAATGAAAAAAGCCCTGAAGTATTGCATCACTCCAGGGCTCCGCATGAGCAGGTAGTCTTAGTTAACCTCAAACATCTCAACGTCAAAGATGAGAATTGAGTTCGCGGGAATAACCACATTGTTATTGCCATCTTTGACGTCTACAGAACCGTATCCCAATGCGGGCGGGATGTATAATTTTATTCTTCCGCCCTTTTGGATCAGGGGAAGGCCCTTCTTCCAGCCTTCTATCACCCTTCCAAGGTCGAAAGAGATGAGTTGTTGTTGATCAAACACGTTTCCATTGGTGAGCCTGCCGGTATATCCTACACTTACTACCGAGCACAGGTGAGGGGTAAGGCCAGAACCGGGCATTACCACCTGGTAATACAACCCGCTGCTGTGCTTGACGGCCGTTAACTGGTTTGCGGCCAGGTAGGCTTCTATCTGCTGCTGCTGGGTAACCGGAGCTACTATGTCAACGTTCCTGAAAGGACAGCCTTTGTCAGTCTTCAAACAGCCGGAAAATAATGCGCTCAGTATTACGAGGCACCAGGAAATCCACTTCATATTACCTGTTGATTTGGGGGTAAGCTGCAAATATAGACATTCAATCGTCGCGTTTCGCTGCCGGGGTTTCGGGGTTTTCTGGGTCTTTTTTTGCCTGCCCCGATTGCAGTTGGTCGCGCCTGGCGAGGAATTCGAGGTATTGTTGTTCCTTCCTGTCCCATTTGAGCCTGCGCGAAACGATGGCCACAAAGGCAGCGATGGCCATAACGGCTATGATGAGCACAACAGGGTTTACCTGTGGTGCAAACATGCCCGTACGCTTATGCCAGCCCGCAAAGAGGTTGAGCAATATCGGCGAAGCAAAGACAATTCCCAGGGGAAGGCCTATCAGCAACTGGTTCAGGGTCCGTTTTTCCTTCAGGCGCTGCTTTTCCCACCAGGCTATATATTGCTCCTCAGCTTCACTAAGGGTTTTTTCCATAATGTAAAATTACGCTGCGCACAATAAAGCGCCGCCCTATTCGTATAATTAGGCGCGCAGGGCCCTGTTTTTGTGCGTATTAAGCCCAAAATCCAATTCACGTGAAAGTACCGTTGCTTTTAACCCAATACCTGAGGGAGCACCAGTTGCTTCGCCTGCCCGGCATCGGCAGTTTCCATTCCACCAACGTCTCCGCTGCCACCGACCTGGAGTCGGTCCCCGTTTGCGAAATCCGCTTCGAATATTGCATGATAAAGGAACCGGATGCAAGCCTGATAGCATTCATCAGTCAAAAGACAGGCAAGATCAAGCCCCTGGCGGTAGCGGATCTGACCTCGTACATCGAGAGCGGGTTGCAGTTGTTGAACATCGGGAATCCATTTTACATTGAAGGCATCGGCACTATACAAAAGGCAAAAGACGGCAAATACGAGTTCGTGCAAAAAGAGCTGTTAGTAGCCAATTTTGATGAAGGCATAAAGGAAATGCCGGTATTGCCTAGTCTTGCAGCCCGGCAAACAGACAAAAAGCGTTCGGTTTTTGAAGATGAAAAATATCAGCCCGGCGTAAATCCCTGGCAAAAGCTGATTGTTGCAGCGCTGATCCTGGGCGGATTGGCCATTGTGGTGTTCGGAGGATACTACCTGTACAATCAAACCGGAGGATCATCCAATACAAAGCAACAAGTGCCCGCGACAGACAGCACCAACATAAAGACAGATTCAACATCGAACCAGGCAGACACCTTGCAATCAGTAACATCGTATGCGGCCATGCATTCGGGTACCTATAAGTTTGTATTAGAAACTACAAACAAGAAAAGAGCTATGCGCCGTTATGCGCAATTGAAATCGTACATGATGGATATTATGATGGATTCGATCAATGCTTCTTCCTATAAATTGTATTTCATTATTCCCGCTACTCCGGCCGATACTACACGCATTAAGGATTCTCTGAGCAGGTATTACCTGAACAAGGTGACTGTCGAGTAATCAACTACTTCGTTTGTTCCTTCATTTTCTGATTTTATCCGAAATCATCCGGAGTAATCGGAAGCATGCCGGTTATCACTTACCCGTATATCCCTTTATCTCCTATTCTCATATTCCCTTATTCTTCTTTTATCTCTGTTTATTGTCCCCTCTCACCGCATTTCCCCTTCTCCTCCTATAATAAAAATACACCGGCACTCCCGCGGCCGTCAGCAACAAACCTAGCAATGAATTGATCATTGGCGACTTACCCGAAGCGTAATTCTCCACATCATTATAAATCGTCAGCACAAAATACAAGGCGGCAAACGCAATGAAAATGATCGGCACCACGGGATAGCCCCAGGTCCTGTACGGCCGCTCGGCATCCGGCATCTTGCGGCGTAAAATAAAAATGCCGTACGCCGCAAACCCATAAAATATCCAGGTAATAAACACGAACAGGTCCGTAAGCATGTCGAAAGAGCCCGTCAATACAAACAGGCAGGCCCAACCGCACTGCAGCCACAGCGCATTGCCCGGCGTATGAAACCTCGGGTGCACCTTGCCTGTCCACGGAAAAAATCTCCGCTCCTCTCCCATTGCATACACAATTCTTGCGCAAGGAAGTATGTTGCCATTGGTTGCGCCGAGCGTAGATAACATTACCAGCAAGGCTATCAAGGCGCCACCCGCCACACCCATCGCGGCGCTCAGCGCATCGGCGGCCACCAGTGAGGAATTTCTCATGGTCTCCACCGGCATCACGTACACATAAGCCTGGTTAGTGAGCACATACATCAATATGCAAATGCCAATGCCGATGAACAAGCCTCGTGGAATATTCCGCTTCGGCTCCTTGATCTCACCCGCCACAAAGCCAAGATTGTTCCATCCATCATAAGCCGCCAGCGCGCCCGAAGTTGCTGCAACAAACCCCGCAATAATGCCCCATGTAGAAAAATCAGCACCTGGTGCAGGTGTAACAAAGTTTTGCATAGAACCCTCGCCGGAGAAAAAAATGGCGCCTACCAGCACCAACAGCGCAACCACTTTTATAACGGTGAAGAATAGCTGCACGCCAGCGCCCCATTTAAGGCTGCAATAATTAACAAATGTGATCAATACGATTATCAGTATGGCCAGTGCTTTTATACCGGCGAATTGCAGCGGGTATATCTTGCCTATGAACGGTATTGTCCATTGTGTTCCCTGCTCGATGTTTTCGGGGAATCGCGGCAGCGTAATAAAATATTCGGTGTATTGCGCAAATACAAAAGCGATGGCGGCAATCGCGGCGGTATTGATTACTATAAAACCGGCCCAGCCGTACAGGAAGGCAAAAAAATCTCCGTACATGTGGCGGAAGTAAACATACTGTCCTCCGGTTCTTGGTAACACACAACCGACTTCCGCATTGATCATTCCCCCGAACAACGAAATAATACCAGCCACTACCCACACGGCCAGGAGTATTACCGGCGAGCCCGTTTGAGCGGCCATGGTGGCAGGCTTCATGAAGATGCTGCTGCCGATGACGGCACCAGCAACAATGGACACGCATGCCCAGAGACCAAGTTTACGTTCGAGTTGCGCCATGTTTACATCAGGCCGTTGAGTCATTGGCCACCGGACATTTGACTATATCGGTTGAACATAATGGAACTTAATAGCCCAATGGTTTTCCGACTCAATGACTATTTCATAAACTCTGCTAACAATCTATGAAAATGATGCGTGCCCTGCTCCCGCGTAACAGAATACCTTCCGTGCCCATAAAACCTCGACCGGACGCCCTTCTGCACATTCTCTACGATCTCTTCGTCTTCCATTTCTACTTTATCCAGGCCAGCGCCCGCTCCGGTATTGCGCAGTTCCGGCTTCCACACGTATGACAGGAAACTCACCTTGGTTTGGGACGGAGAAACAGGCTTCACGAGATTAACAGACAATCCCCAGGGATAAAAATTGAACATCATGTTCGGGAATACCCAGAAATAATATGCAGCGACGCGCTTACCATGGTCGGGTGATTGCAGGGGAAGATCGAAGCATTCCTCCCCTTCTTTTGCAATGCCGAGCTGCAGGTTCGAATACGCATATAGCTCAGTGGTATAATTGCCATAATCTATCACTGTGTTAAGTCCCGCGTGCACGAACGGTATGTGAAACCCTTCCAGGTAATTCTCACAATACAATGCCCAGTTAGCCTGCACCAGGAAGGTTTTTGAAAGATTGGGCTCGAACACAAAATCATGCAAGGGCATCCATCCCACACGGTCCATCATAGGCTGCAGGAATTCAGTGGCCGGCAATTGCGACCCGAGCGAAGTGAACAGCCAGTTGCCCCATTGGAACAAAGGCAGCTTGTGCAGGTCGTCGGCCGGCGATGGAAAATTTTCCACCTCGCGAAACTCGGGCATTGAATGGAACCTGCCATCCAGCTTGAATAGCCTCCCATGATACCTGCACCTTAAATTGGTAACCTGGCAGGGAGTATTGATCAATATATTGCCCCGGTGCGTACATACGTTGGACAAGCAATAAACATGGTCATCCTTGTCGCGCGTAAGCAGCAATGGTTCGCTAATGTAATCTTCCAATAAAGTAAATGGATAACACTGGCCCGGCGTACTTATGACACCGTTATCGCCTATGAATTGCCAGGAGGGCGAAAATATTCTTTCCTTCGAGTGTTCGAAGCAGGCAGGATCGGTATAAAAATCGGTAGACAGGGTTTTTGCCCTGGCTATTTCAGGATCGACAAAAAATCGGGACATACAGCTCTTAGGGTTAATGAGCGAAGATAATCAGTTTAGTATTTGTGGGCGGAGCCGGGCTATTGTTATGTGGAATGATTTTTTTATGCTAACCCCGCAAAGGCTCGACAAATGAAACAATTTTGGAAGAATAATAGTCTCTCGCTGGTTTTTACTGTGCTGTTTTTGGTCACCCTCTGGGGTCAGGCCGTAACAGGCCATCACGAGCATAACCAGGAAATGCAGGAAGAGGGAGGCGAGCAGATCAGCTTCTCTCAATACCTTACATCAGGCCATTTCTTACAGGCAACATTCGAGAATTGGGAGAGTGAATTCCTACAAATGGCATTGTTCGTAGTGCTTACCATTTTCCTTTACCAAAAAGGCTCTGCTGAATCCAAGGACCCCGAGGGCGGGGAGCCTGTAGACAAAGAACCCAATCCCCGTAAGAAAGATGCTCCCTGGGCAGTACGGCAGGGCGGCCTGATATTGGCGGTATATAAACATTCCCTAAGCATTGTACTGTTTATTTTATTCATTCTTTCGTTTATTGTTCACTGGTATGGCAGCCTGAAAGATTATAATGAAGAAGAATTGCTAAAGGGGAAGCCGGCTGAAAGCGCCATGCAATACCTGGGCAATCCCCGTTTTTGGTTCGAGTCGTTCCAGAACTGGCAAAGCGAATTTTTATCGGTGCTGGCGATCGTTGTATTGACTGTTTTCCTGCGGCAAAAAGGATCCGCGCAATCCAAGCCGGTTGATGCAAAACACGACGAAACAGAATGAGCATTTCAATCCCGGTGGCTTTGCACATGATCAAGAATGATCCGGGGCATTTGGCTGGGCAATACTACGTAATCAACATTTCCGCTTTTGATAGCATGGGCAGGCATGGAAGCGTGTTCGCATGACTCGGGAAGCTGAGCTATTACCAGGCCTCCCGCATTTTTTACAAATTCCGCTCCCTTAACGCCATCGCTTCCCGCACCGGATAATATAACAGCAATGGAGCGGTCGCCGATATTCCATGCAACCGATTTCATGAAGGTGTCAATTGCGCGGTTAGGCCCTTCCTGCCGCTCGAGCAGGTGGAAAACACCTTGCTCCAACACCATGTATTTGTCGGATGGAGGAAGGTAAACCTTGTTATTCTCTAAGAGCATTCCATCTTCCACTTCTATGATCTCCAATCTCGAGTGCTTATCGAGAATTTTTTTCAACACGCTTTTATAAGTGGGAGAGAGATGACGCACGACCACATATGTTACCTGGTCATTAGGAGTATGATCGAAAAAAATTTTCAAGGGATCAAGGGCGCCCGCAGAACCTCCTATGGCGGTAATATATCGCTTCTTCAATGTATCCGCATTTTAAATAAAGATACAGCAGAGACTGATACGCAAGGATTGTGGATGGCAGTTTATTTGCAGGATGATCAATAATGGAATCTTACAATGAACCCCTGCAAGAACCGCGTTATATTATTGTTGTAGGGGCCTCCGCAGGCGGATTGAATGCACTGACCGAGCTGACCAGTCAGCTAAACCCGGACATTGACGCGGCCATATTCATCGTATTGCACCTCTCACGTACAGGCATAAGCGATTTTTTGGCACACCGCCTTCAGCAGTTTACATCTTTGCATTGCGTAATAGCGGCCGATGGCGGTTCAATCCATAAAGGCCATATTTATATCGCCCGTCCTAATTATCACCTGATAGTGAAGGATGGCAAAACAATTATCGGCCGCGGGCCCACAGAAAACCGCTGGCGCCCATCCATAGACGTATTGTTCAGGTCGGCAGCAGTACAATATGACGGCCGGGTGATCGGTATTATACTTACCGGCCTGATGGACGATGGAATGTCGGGCATGCAGGCCATACGGCGAAGCGGCGGAAAATGTATTGTGCAGGACCCAAACCAAGCGGAATATCCCGACATGCCGCTTGCCGTGCTCAACAGCATGGAGGTAGACCATTGTGCGCCGCTTCAAGAGATGGGCAAGCTCATCACAGATATAACGTCCAATAAAAATGTACAACAAACAGAGATTCCCCAGGACCTAAGGATCGAAGCGGAAATTTCACAGAGGGTTGCTATTGGCATCGACGTAGTATCCAACCTGGGCGAACAAAGCGTGTATACTTGCCCTGATTGCGGTGGAGGCTTGTGGAGGATCATGAACAACAGCACAGACCGGTACCGTTGCTATACGGGTCACTTGTTTTCCGAACGCGACCTGGTGATAAAACAGGCAGATCAGATAGAAGGCACGTTTTGGGTAGCGCTGCGCATGATGGAAGAGCGGCGGAACCTTTTGATAAAAATGGAAATGGATGCCCGTCAAAGAGGATTTAACCGTATTGCATTGGAGCACCATTCAAAACTGAAGGACTTGGAAGAGCACATCACCAAGCTAAAGGACCTGTTATTCGCAGTTCAGACCAATGAGGATATGTGAACGTTTTATGGTGCTGCTACGATTCGATGCAAACCCCGCTATATCCCGTTAATTCTTTTCCATTAAATATGGGTTTGCCCAAATGCTCCACCATCCGATATTCGCCATTATACCTTCTTAAGCGGTACCGTACCCTGAAGGGAGCTTTTGTACTAAAGCTGGTATCGTACACTTTTAGAAAGCTCTCAAGATCGTCTTTATGAATGCTTTCCGTCCAACCATATCCTTTTTCCTGTTCCAATCTCCTGCCGGTAAATTCCAGCCAGGCACTGTTTACGAAATTTACCAGCTTATCTTTTCCTGCCGCCCATATCAATACAGGCATATTGTCCGCAACCGAGTAAATCCAACTCTCGCGGTCGGGTATTTCGGCCTGGGCTTGCTTATATTCTGTTACGTCTTCAATAGTCAGCAACACTAATTGCTGGCGGTGGATTTTTTGCACGATCCTTCGTGCATTCAATACCATTATTTTCCTGCCGATGCTGGGAAATACATGGTCTACTTTAAATCCATGGAATTGTCCATTCGAAGGAATAACGTCCTCCAATAAAGAGCGCAATTGTGGTATATCCCACTGCCGGTTGCCCAGTTCATATACCAACGTTCCCTCCGTGTCTTCTTCCCTTACCTGGAAAATTTTATAAAAAGCCCTGTTGGCCGATCTCACGCGCAAACCGTGGTCAAGCACCAGCACGGCTTCACGGATGGTGGCAAATACAGCCTCTGCATATTCATACGCTTCTGCCAGTTGTTCGTTCCTTACCTGGAGCTCAGTGTTGATGGTCAGGAGCTCTTCATTGGTGGATTCCACTTCTTCCTTGGAGGTTTCCAGTTCTTCGTTGATGCTTTGGAGTTCCTCGTTGCTGGAAACAATTTCTTCATTGGCGGACTGTAGTTCTTCATTGCTGGCTTCCTGCTCTTCTATAATGGAGCGCATGTCGTCCTTTACTGCATTCAATTCATCCTGCAATTGCCTCACCAGTTTGTCCTTTGGAAAAGACCCCTTCAGGTCTGCGGCTGTAGTCTGAGCCACCTGCTGAAACACTACCAGGAACAATCGCTCTTCCAGATCTGACTTCAACGGCAGTACTTCAATGGACAAGTGCAGGGTGTCGCCGTTGTGTTTTATTTCGAGGCCGCTTTTTGTAACAGGTTCAGATGCCTTATTAGCCTTGTGAATCGCGTTCCTTAGCTCAAAGGCCAGTCCTGGCTTGGCCATTTTCAGCAGGCTAAGGCTTGCCTTGCCAGGCGAAGGTTCCATGTATAAGCCGGTAGAGCCGCGAAATTGCTGTATTTCCAGGTCCTGGTTTACCACTACGCAGGCTGGAACATATTTGGTAAGCAATATATTGTCCACCAATTTGTCAAGGTCGATCGCGTGAACAACGTCCTTCTGCGAAAATTTCCTCGGCGGCGTTTGTAAGTCAGCCCGCTCCGCTTCCGGCAAGCGATAGTTCATTTCGAACATGGCCTTGCCTGCGCCTTCTTTCTTGCGCGCATAGATCTTGTATTTTTTTTCGATCTGGGAAAACAATTGCGCGGACGCGCCGATGGTTTCGGATTTTCCCAGCATCAGGTATCCATCAGGATTAAGCGCGTAATGAAAGGTGGCCAGCACTTTTTTCTGCAGCATCGTATCGAGGTATATCATCAGGTTGCAGCAACTGATAAAATCCAGTCTTGAAAAAGGAGGGTCCTTAAAAATATTGTGCGGAGCAAACACGCAAAGGTCGCGTATGGTTTTTACGATGCGGTAGCCGCTGTCCACCTTGGTAAAAAAGCGTTGCAGGCGCCGGGGCGTTATGTCTCCCGTTTCACTGATGGCATATATTCCCAACCTTGCTTTTGCAATAGCCATCTCGCTCAGGTCTGTGGCAAATATTTGAATGGAAGTGTTGGCGGCGCGGTCGCCCAGCACTTCCATCAATATAATGGCAAGCGAATAGGCTTCTTCACCCGTTGAGCAGGCAGGTACCCATATTCGTATCGGGTCATTCTGCGCCGCATTTTTAACCATGCGCGGGAACAAAGTTTTTTTCAGGTATTCCATGGCATCGGGATCCCTGAAAAAACTGGTGACATTAATAAGCAGGTCCTGGTATAGCCCGGATATTTCGCTGGTGTGCTGGCGCAGGTATTGAACATAATCTTTCAACGTCTCGAGCTTATGCAGCAGCATTCTCCGGACGATGCGCCTTTTGATGGTGTTCATTTTGTAATGCATAAAATCAACACCAGTCGACTTCTTCAATAAATGTATGATGCTGAGGAGGTCTTCGTCCCTGTCTTCCGGCATGGCATCGGTATCATCCTTCATGGCCACCTGTATCACATCTACCCGTTTGCTAAGGCGTTCCAGTTCGGCGGCAATCTCCTGCGGGTTTAAAATCATATCCACTACGCCCTCTGCTATTGCGCTTTTGGGCATACCCTGGAACTTGGCTGATTCATCCTGAGCAAACGTGAGGCCGCCGGCATTTTTTATTGCCCGCAATCCGACTGTACCATCATTGGCCGAGCCTGATAAAATAATACCGATGGCGCCGTCTTTCTGCCGCTCCGCCAGGTCGGTAAAAAATTTATCAACGGGCTTATGCGGCGATGGCTTGTCCTTGCGTGGGTTGAGCGTAAGAACTCCGTCGATGAGGGAAATATCTTTATTGGGAGGAATAATGTACAGGTAATTGGGCTCTATCGGCGAGAGGTGTTTTGCTTCCTGCACCGTCATGGCAGTGCTTCTCGACAGGATGACGGACAGCATGCTTTTATGGCTTGGGTCAAGATGTTGTATGTATACATACGCCATCCCTGTGTCGGCGGGCAGGTGTTTCAGTAATTCTGTAATTGCTTCCAGGCCGCCCGCAGAAGCGCCTATGGCTACTATAGGAAAATGTTTTGTCTTAGGTTTTGCTTTGTTCTCGGTGCTTTTTTTATTCATACACGCGGCCAAAATAGGCTCAATAGGTTATGACGGTAAATGTAGTAAAATTACTATAACTCTAAAGTTTATCTTGGGGCAGGTAACAATCGAACACAGCTCCGTTATCTGGTTCTCCCCTTGCTGTGATGAATCCACCATGATGATCGACGATCTTTTTACAAATGGCAAGGCCCATGCCTGTACCCGGATAATCGTGCATGCCGTGGAGGCGCTGGAACATCTGGAATATTTTTTTTGAATATTGCTGGTCGAAACCTATTCCATTGTCGGTTACTGATATTTTTACATATTGTTTTGCAAGGTCGGCGAATGGGTGGTGCAACGTTTGTCCCGCGATCATTTCCGCGGTAATGCGGATCTGAGGCGCCACATCCTTACGGCGGTATTTTAATGCATTGCTTAGCAGGTTCTGGAACAATTGCAGCATGTGCGATTCATTGCCGGTGATCTCCGGCAGATTATCTGCTTCTATTATGGCATTGGTTTGCGCAATGGTTTCATGCAAATAAACCTTTACGTTTTCCAGCACCGCATTGAGGTGTACCGTCACAAATTTTTTTTCCGCCAGATTGATGTGCGAGAAATTGAGAATGTCATCTATCAGTACGTCCATGCGGCTTACGGCGGCTTGTATCCGTTTAAAACGGTCAATACCATCCGGCGAAAGGTTATCAGCTTCTTTCTGGCAAAGCCAGTCGCTGAATATCTGGATCTTTCGCAATGGCTCGCGCAGGTCGTGGCTGGCCACAAATGCAAACGAGCTCAGTTCCTCATTCACATCCGCCAATTGTTTATTCTTGTCGTGCAGCGCTTCGTTCAATTGCCTGAGCTCCTCTTCCGCCCGAACGTGTTCGGCTATTTTCTGCGAGAGTTGCTGGCGCAGCAGCTCGTCTTCCGTAATATCCATCATGGAGCCTATCAGGTGTTTGCTGTTCCTGGCCCTGGCAGCGCGTGTCGATGCACGAACATATCGCACCGACTGGTCAATCATTACACGGAATTCAAAATCCGGAAGTGCGCCGGCGGTTATTTCGTGCACGCGACCAATCTCATTTCTTACGCGGTCCCGGTCGTCCGGATGTATCAACCCAATAAAGTTGTCGATGGTGGGTTCGAACGAGCGCGGATCCACACCAAAAAGGCGGTACAGGTTTTCGCCCCATACAACTTTACCGGTACCAATATCCCATTGCCAGGCGCCGATGGTTTTGAATTTTTCTGCCTGCCTGTCCATTTGATATTGAAAGCGGATGGCTTCATCTTTTTTATGCAGTGCTTCTTCCAGCTGCTTTTGTTCGGTGATATCCTGCATGGTGCCGACTATGCGGGTTAATTTGCCGAATGCATCCCCTATTCCCCTGCCGCGTATCTGCAAGAATCGCAGGTCCCCATCCAGCGTAAATATTCTGCACTGCAGCGAGAACAGCCGCTGGTCTTTCTTTGCCTTTTGAATGGCCTGCTTCAACGTTAAGCGGTCATTCGGATGAATGGTCTTAAGGTAAAACTCCAGCGTAGGCTCAAACGCCTGCGGGCCATAACCATAAATCCTGAATACCTGGTCAGACCAGAACATGGCGTTGCTGTTATTGTTCAGTTCCCAACTGCCTACGTGTGCTATTGCTTCGGCCTGCTTCAATAGTTCCTGCTGCTTGAGGATTTCTTCCTGGGCAAGTTTCTTTTCTGTAATGTCATGCATGATGCCGATTACGGTCACGCGCCTGCCTTCGTCGTTAGTTACGACCTGGTTCCGGGAATGAATGTATCTACCCTGATTGTTGACTTGTATGCGGAAATCAACATCAAATATTTCGCCCGGGGTTTTTTGCTGGCTATTGAAGATCTCATAGAAAGCCGGCAGGTCTTCGTCGGGAACACGTGCTTCGGCTTTGGCAATATCCATGTCTTCACCCAATGGGTAACCGAAGATGTGATAAGTCTGGTCGGACCATTTCATCTTTCCTGTAAGCAAGTCGGCCTCAAAGCTGCCCATGAGCGCTATTTCCTGTGCGGTACGCAGGTGAGTTTCGCTGGTACGCAATCTATCCTCGGCAATGAACCTTTCGGTTAAATCGTGCATGACCCATAGCAGGCCTGTTATTTCCTTCAAGTCGTTTTTAAGCGGGATAAAATATGATTCCTGGTACCCTTCGAGCCCTGCCCTGTCGTTGGCGGGCACATGCACCGTTTCGCCTTCCAGCGCGCGCAGGCAGTATTGGTACAACGGATCCGTTTTGAAACGGGGAAATATTTCCAGGATATTCTTTCCTTCTACATTCTGCTTTGAAAGACCGTAATATTTTTCGCATTGCTTATTCCATAATTGAAAATGCAGGTCACTATCCAACACCATGATCCTGTCTACGCTCGATTCCAATAATTTTTCTATGAACTGCAACCGGGCGGAGAGCTGTTCCTGCAGTTGGTGCTGACTGGTGATGTCGTGCAGCACGTGCAATATGCCTGTTACTTCATTGTGCTCGTTACGGAGGGGTATCATGAACAGTTCCTGGTACCCTGGCGCTTCGGCGCCTGGCTGAGAAGGCACGTGTATGGTTTCACCTGCAAGGGCCCTCTTAAAGCGGTCCAGTACGGTAGGGGTTTTTATGCGCGGGAAAACGTCGAAGATATTTTCTCCAAGCACCCCTTCTTTAGATTTATTGTATATGCGCTCGCAGCTTTTGTTCCAGGCGATGATATTGTTGGCTGCATCCGTTACCACCACCCTGTCTACCATTGCATCGCTAAGCATTTCGGCATACCGGGCTTTTTCCTGCAGTTGCTGGCGCATTAATATTTCCTCGGTAATGTCCTGTGTAATACCGATAATAATTGTATGCCCTTCGGGCGAAGTTATGCGCTGGTTGCGCGAACGCAGGTAGCGCAGCTCTCCATCGGCGCGTGTAATCCTGTATTCCAGCGTCACCGGGTCCAGGTCCTTGCGGATCTTTTCCGGCATATTCTTCATCCACTTCCGGTCTTCCGGGTGTATGTATTTGCCGAAATTTTCAAACCCGGGCTTTACAGATTGCGGCTTCAAGCCGTAAATGACATAAACATTGTCTGAATAAAATTTTTCATCTGTATCCAGGTTCCAGGTCCAGGTACCTACGGAAGCGATCGATTCCGCGTACCGGAATGATTCGTTTTGCACCACCAGCTTTTCATTGGTCTCTTTCAGCTGGCGGTCTTTTTCCTTTTGCTCGGTAATATCCTGCACCACGCCAATCATCAGCGATTCGCCGGTGTTGTTCTTTACCAGCTTGCTCTTAATGCGCAACATCCTGGGTTTGCCATCGGCCCTGTTGATCCGGTATTCCATTTCAAATGGCTCCGGCGCATCGAATATCCTCCGGCTTAGGTCTGCAATCGTTGGTTGGTCATCAGGATCCACGAATTGTATAAAGTTGTCAGTCGTGGGAGGAACCGATTGCGGCTTCAGTCCATAAATACGGTAAATATTATCAGAGAAAATGCTTTTGCGCGTTTCGAGGTTTATTTGCCACGTACCCAATCTTCCTATTTGTTCCGCCTGTGCGAACAGTTCGTTGTAAAGGCCCAGCAGGTCATTGTTTTCCCTAAGTTGTATTTCCAGCAGTTTCTGGTCGGTGGTATCACGCGTGCTGCCCGACAAAACATGTTCCCCCTTTTCATTTTTTAAAAGATGGCTTACCTGGCTGATGTAGCGAACCTCGCCGTCTTCGCGGATGATGCGGTATTCCAGGTGCAGGGGAATCATTTCCACATAAGCCTTTTCCAGGGTCCTGAGCACAACCGGGCGGTCTTCAGGGTGGATAAAACGCCGGAACGTGTCTACATGCCGAGCTATGCTTTGCGGGGACACGCCATAAATGCGGTAAACATTGTCAGAGTAAATGGTTTCGAAGGTCTCCAGGTTTATCTGCCAGCTTCCCGCCTGGGCCACTTCCTCTGCGCGTTCAAATACTTTTAGCTGAACGGACTGTTTTTCATTTTGTTCCCGTAGGGATAGCTGAAGCTCTCTCTCCTGGCGTTCGTCCTGCCAGTGGCCACGAATAAGCAAGACCCCATCCTGATCTATTTTTTTTTCACGGGCATGAATGCGTTTGATATTGCCGTCGGATGTAACCAGGCGGAAGTAATAGTCAGCATACCCTGATTGGTCAAGATCCTGCCTTTTTTCGTGCACCAGGGCAATATCGTCTGTATGAATAAACCTGGATGCGTCTTCAGTAGAAACGAGGTTGTCGGGTGAGGGTCGCAACCCGTGAAGGAGGAACATGGAATCCGACCAGAAATAATAGGCAGTGCCCGGTTCAAATTCCCAGCTGCCTGCCAGGTTTTCCGCCTGCAAATCGTTCAACAAACGAAGTTGCCTGCTGATCCGTTCTACGTCAGTAAATTCCGTCAAAGAATTTAACTCCATCCCCCTTGAATTGTTTGACTAATCTACTTAAAATCCTTTGCCAACTCATCAAAAAAAAAAATTTAATTCCATGCTGCCTGAGGCTGGTAACTTGCAGCAAATATTCCAATATCTTTAAAAATGGAAACAATTGCAGAGGCCGTAACGGCTTGCATGGCGGTTCTTTCTAAATTGTTGTAATAATTAAGAGTCAGGCATTCGTATACCTGACTCTTAACGCAATGCCCGGAGAAAAGGTGTGAGTCCTTACATTGATAAATCAATGGTCTGCAGTACCGGGCATTTTACATTAATCCCTTAGTGTCCCTATTTTTGTTATTCACGAGGCGGCCGTCGGAAAACACACGTAATACCTTCCACTCTATTCTTTCCTTGCTGCCGATCCGTTCAAATGCCTTAATGCTCTTCATTTCATCATTATCAACCCTATATTCTACGGCAGCGTAAAACGTTCCGACGTAATACAGGAATGAGCGGTATTGTCCGTCTTTTCGTTCACTGATCACTCTTCCGGCAATCAGCAACGCTTTTAATTTTTCTTCCTCACTCAGTTGCTCAAACGCTCGTATGTTCATATGCGATTTCACTTAAAAAGATTAAGCAAAAACTTAGTTCAATTAATTTACAACTTAACTAATTTGGAAAATTCACGGGGGGAGGGGGCGGATTATTTGATGCGGTAACAGTACAAGATAAGCGTGAAATGTATCCGATAACTCAGTCAATTCTTCACAGCCTGTTTAACGCGGCCAAACAGCCGCTTGAAATCTCGATGTGAATAACTCAAATCGAAAACAATGCGTATTATACATTACTAAAGGGCCCCGCGTTTGCGGGGCCTTTAGTATGGTAAAATCGCCGATTAATAATCCATTCCGCCCATTCCGGGGCCGCCTGCACCGTGCATGTGCGGCTCTTCCTTCTTAGGCTTGTCCGCCACCACGCATTCGGTGGTCAGCAGCATGCCTGCGATGGATGCGGCGTGCTCGAGGGCAACTCTCGCTACCTTGGTGGGATCGATAATACCGGCAGACAGCAGGTTCTCATATTGTTCGGTACGCGCATTGAACCCGAAATCGGCCTGTCCTTCGCGGATCTTTTGCACCACGATAGAACCTTCGATACCGGCATTTTCCACTATCTGGCGAAGCGGCTCTTCCAAAGCCCTTCTTACGATAACGATACCGGTAGCCTCATCGTCATTATCGGTTGCTATATCGTGTAAGGCGGCAACCGCGCGGATGAAAGCTGTACCACCACCGGGTACGATACCTTCTTCAACAGCAGCCCTTGTAGCGTGCAATGCATCGTCTACACGGTCTTTCTTCTCTTTCATTTCCACTTCAGTAGCTGCGCCTACGTTCAACACTGCAACGCCACCGCTTAGTTTTGCCAGGCGCTCCTGCAGTTTTTCCTTGTCGTAGTCCGAGGTAGTGGTTTCTATCTGTGCTTTTATCTGGTTTACGCGGGCGGTGATATCGTTCTTTTCGCCGCGGCCACCTACGATAGTAGTGTTGTCTTTGTCGATCACAACCCTTTCAGCACGGCCGAGGTAATTCAGGTCGGCATTCTCCAGTTTATAACCCTGCTCTTCGCTGATAACAATGCCCTTGGTGAGGATGGCGATGTCCTGCAGCATTTCTTTCCTGCGGTCGCCGAAGCCGGGAGCCTTTACAGCAGCCACTTTCAGGGTTCCACGCAGTTTGTTTACCACCAGTGTGGCCAGTGCTTCACCTTCCAGGTCTTCTGCAATGATGAGCAAGGGAGCGCCCTGCTGTGCAATTTTTTCCAGGATGTGCAGGATATCTTTCATGGCGCTGACCTTTTTGTCGTAGATCAGGATGTAAGGCTTATCCATTTCGGCTTCCATCTTTTCGCTGTTGGTGACGAAGTACGGCGATATATAACCGCGGTCGAATTGCATACCCTCTACTACTTCTACGGTAGTTTCTGTACCACGGGCTTCTTCTACGGTGATCACGCCGTCTTTGCCAACCTTGGCAAATGCTTCGGCGATGAGCTTACCGATGGTTTCGTCGTTATTGGCGGAAATAGCAGCTACCTGTTGGATCTTGCTGCTGTCGGAACCAACGGTCTGGCTCTGGCTTTTCAGGTGTTCTACCACCCTTGCCACAGCCTTGTCGATACCGCGCTTCAGGTCCATGGGATTGGCGCCTGCCGCCACGTTTTTCAATCCTTCGCTGATGATGGACTGGGCCAGTACGGTTGCGGTGGTAGTACCATCGCCGGCGATATCGGCCGTTTTGCTGGCTACTTCTTTCACCATCTGGGCGCCCATATTTTCAATGGGGTCTTCCAGTTCTATTTCTTTAGCCACTGTTACGCCATCCTTTGTTACGGACGGAGCCCCGAATTTCTTTTCAATAACCACGTTGCGGCCTTTGGGACCGAGGGTTACTTTAACGGCGTTGGCGAGTGTATCAACGCCCTTCTTCATTTTATTACGGGCTTCGATATCAAAGAACAGTTGTTTTGCCATATAGATTTGATTTGAAGATTTTATTATTCAATTATACAATTGCTAAGATGTCACTTTCTCTCATGATCAGCAGGTCGTCGCCGTCAATTTGGATTTCCGTGCCTGCATATTTACCGTACAATACGGTGTCGCCGATCTTTACGGTTACGGGCTCGTCTTTTTTACCGGGACCGGCCGCAACCACGGTGCCGCGCTGGGGCTTTTCTTTAGCAGTGTCCGGGATGATGATGCCACCCGCGGTTTTCTCTTCAGCAGGGGCCGGTTTTACGATTACCCTGTCATGTAAGGGGGTAACATTTAAATTCTTAGCCATAGTTGTATCGATTTTTAGGTTTACACTTGTTGTTATCCTTGAACGTCCTTGGAGGAAAATTGGATGTTGGATGCCCAACCCTTTGAATATCCGGGCGGCAAAGGTATACGAATTTCATACCACCCGTTGCAAAAAAGCCAAAATTGCAGATTGTACTTTCGTGTTGACAGGTTTAAATGACAGGGATTCATGTATTTAAAAAATTGAATCGCCGATCTAACATTCAATCTGCCTATATTTGCCGGCTCAAAACAGTTCTTACCGATGATCAGCAGAAGAAATATCCGTGTTAAGGTAATGCAGACGCTGTACGTTTTGGATACCCAGGAAAATCAGCAGCCGGTCCAGGACTCTATAAAACTGCTTCAAAAACATTTCGACCTGTCTACCCAGCTTTTCGTGTACCTGGTGCACCTGCTTACAGAAGTTACCCGGTACGCCGAAACCGATGCCCGCAACCGCGCCTCCAAGCACCTTCCCTCCGCCGAAGACCTGAACGTAAATACCCGCATAGCGGGCAATGAGCTGTTATGGACCATTCTGGAACTGCCTTCGTACAAGACGGCGCTCGCTGCCTATAAACCGCATTTGCTTACGGACACTGAGCTGGTTAAGAAGTGGTACCAGGACCTGGTGGAAACCCCGGAATATAAGGAGTACGTGGCATCCGGCGCCCGTGACAAAAAATCAGAAAAAGAGATCCTGGAATTCATTTTCAATGCCGTGCTGTTGCCCAATGAGCTGTTCCAGGCGCACATAGAAGAAAATTTCACCAATTGGGACGACGACGTGGACATGGCGCTGCAACTGATGCAGAGCTTCCTGCAAAAGCCCCAGAGCTTTAATTTGCAGGACATGTTGGGCAAGGAAAAATGGGATTTTGCAAAGGGCCTGCTGCAAACCGTGATCGAGAAAAAAGAAGTGTCCCTCGACCTCATCAAGCCAAAGCTGAAGAATTGGGACCCCGACCGCATAGCCCTGCTGGACATGATCCTGATGCAAATGGGCGTTTGCGAGTTCCTGTACTTTGAGACCATCCCCCCTAAGGTGACCATTAATGAATATATCGACCTGGCCAAGGAGTACAGTACCCCCCAAAGCGGACAATTTGTCAATGGCATCCTCGACAATATTCACAAAGACCTTGTAAAAGAAAACCGCATGCATAAAGTGGCGTACAAACCATCTTAAAACCTTATTCTCTAAATTTGCAAAAAATTCCAATAATGAGATTCATTATGATATTGCTTTCAGCCCTTGTATTTCTGGCCGCCTGCCAGAACAATGCGCAGGAAAGAACAGCCGGAGCGGATGTAAACAGTGTGACCACCATTCAATGGCTGGATTCGGTAGTGGACAAGGGCACGATTGAAGAAGGGCAAAAAATTGAAATACCGTTCCGGTTTAAGAATACGGGCAACAAGCCATTGATCATTCAAAGCGTGCAGCCGGGCTGCGGATGTACAGTGGCCGATTATCCCAAACAGCCCATTGCGCCCGGCAAGCAAGGTGTGATCAAGGGTTTGTTCGACAGCAATGGCAGGTCCGGCATTAATAATAAATCCATGACGGTGCATGCCAATACAGAAGGCAGGCAGCAACACATCATCAGCTTTACAGTGAACGTGCAAAAGAAAGCTGGGTAAAAAAGGTTAACCCTTATCGCATACATTATATCCCCAATCAACAGATCAAAGTAAAAATTAAAACATGACAATGCTTTTTGTTCTATTGCAAAACAATACCCCCACCGGTGGCGGTGCCGGCACCTTTCAGTTGCTTTTATTAGGTGGCATGATCCTGGTTTTCTGGCTGTTCATGATCCGTCCGCAGGCCAAGAAAGCAAAAATGGCCAAGCAGTTCCAGCAAAGCATGCAGAAGGGCGATAAGATAGTTACCATTGCAGGCATACATGGAGTAGTGAATAAAATAAATGACGATGGAACGCTGACCGTTGAAACCAGTCCTGGCAGCTACCTGAAGATTGAAAAGACAGCGATAAGCATGGAATGGAGCCAGCAACTTAACAAAGGGACCGCAGCTGTTGCCGAGAAAAAATAAATCGGTTTGCGGAAAAATACGCGTAAAAAAAGTTTTGAACATCAACCCGGGCCTGCCCCGGGTTTGCTTTTAATTGTCGCTTCGGCCTCGTACCTTGCGGCACGTTCTTGTACTTTTGAAGATTATGCTACGTATAGGCCTCACAGGTGGAATCGGCTCCGGTAAAAGCACCGTCGCCCACGTATTCGAAGTGTTGGGCATTCCTGTGTATTACGCCGATATCGAGGCCAAACGCATGATGAACCAGGATGAGGAGCTGAAACAGCAGATCATAGAAGAATTCGGTACGGAGGCCTATGAAAACGGCGTTCTCAACCGCCGCCATCTTGCTACCATCGTTTTTGCGGACAAAGAAAAGCTTAAGGTGCTCAATGCGCTGGTGCATCCGGCCACCATCCGCCATGGACAGCAATGGATGCAACAACAGCGCACTCCCTATGCCATTAAAGAGGCCGCACTGATATTCGAAAGCGGCACGCACGAACACCTCGATTATGTAATCGGCGTTTGCGCTCCTTTAAGCCTGCGCATACAACGCGCCATGCAGCGCGACCATATTTCACGCGAAGAAGTATTGAGCCGCATGCAGAACCAGATCAACGACGAGATCAAAATGCGCTTATGCGACTTCGTTATAAAGAACGACGAGCAGGAGTTGGTGATCATGCAAGTGTTGTCGCTGGACAGGAAGCTGCGGGAGCTTTCCAGGCAAAAGGAATTTGCATCATTATAGCATTATGGATTTATAAGACTATTTTCTTCCAAACTTGCCTTACCGCAGCCTGGCAAGGCAATTAACCCCGATATTTATTTCATTATTGTTTTTAGCAGACCGGTATGCTTCGCAATCGATTGCGTAAATCTTCCCCACTCATTTTATCCGAAATTCCTCGTCAACGCTTAATTTGATAGCAAAATCTTCTATATGCATCGCCGAAACTTCCTGCAACAGTCCGGCAGCCTCCTGGCCGGCACGCTGGTAGCCGATTCATTGCTCGCAAAAACAGCAGAAGCCTTTCCGCCGCCTAAACGCATTGCAATGGTAGGCACGGGAGTCCGCGGAATCGGCATGTGGGGCAGGCCCGTGATCAAGGAATTCGGCGACAAGGTGCAGTTCGTGGGATTGTGCGATATCAATCCCGGCCGCGTTGCAACCGGCAAGTCGCAACTGGGTGTAGATTGCCCAACGTACACCGACTTCGATAAAATGATGCGGGAAACAAAACCAGACACGCTGCTGGTAATGTCGGTAGATGGCGTTCATCATGAACACATCATTAAAGGAATGCAATACGGCGCGGACATCGTTACAGAAAAACCGATGACCATCGATGAACAAAAATGCCAGGCCATCCTCGATGCGGAAAAAAAGACGGGTAAGAAAGTAAAGGTTACGTTCAACTACCGTTACTCGCCGCACCGGCAAAAAATATACGAGCTGTTGAACAACGATGCCATCGGCAAGCTGACATCCGTAGATTTTCACTGGTACCTAGATGTGTATCATGGAGCGGATTATTTCCGGCGCTGGCACCGGCTGCGCAAGCATGGCGGCTCGCTGCTAGTGCACAAGGCCACGCACCACTTCGACCTGCTGAACTGGTGGACCAATTCCGATCCCGAAGAAGTGTTCGCATACGGCGCATTGGAACATTATGGAAAGAACAATCCCTTCCGGCATACGCACTGCAGGCCATGCCCGCATAAAGACAAATGCAAATTTTATTATGATATCACAAAGAACGCGGGCCAAATGGCGTTGTACGTTGCCAATGAACAGTACGATGGTTACCACCGCGACGGCTGCGTATGGCGCGAAGACATCGACATATTCGATAAAATGGCGGTGCAGATAAAATATGCCAATAAAGTGCAGGTGAGCTATTCACTCACTACCTATTCCCCCTACGAAGGTTACCGCATTGCATTCAATGGAACCAAAGGAAGGCTCGAGGCCTGGATCAAGGAGCGTCAACCCTGGCAGGAAGAAGATTTCGATGAACTGCAACTGACCACCAATTTCGGCAAGCGCGAAATCATCCGTATTCCAAATAACGAAGAAGGTCATGGTGGCGGGGATGTGCGTTTGCGCAAGCAGGTGTTCGACCCGGATGGAAAAGATCCTTACCGCCAGGCAGCCGGCAGCCGCGATGGCGCCATGTCCATACTAACGGGCATCGCTGCACGAAATAGCATCGACACGGGCAAGCCGGTGAAAATTGCAAGCCTTACATCTTTAAAGCCCCAGGTTGAAAGGCCGGTATAGTCATTAGTCATTGAGTCATTAAGTCATTAACTGATCACTCAATGACTAATGACTTATTGACCTAATGACTTATCAAGCTGTTGCCTATTCAGCAACCCACTTAATGACCATTCCTGATTCTTCTTCCTTTGCTTCATCGCCCACAAGGTAAGCGCAACGGCTGCTGCTACTCCTGCTATGGTCAGCAATAACCTAACAGGTGCTACGGGTGGCGGCAGCGCTTCTACCCCATTCGCCGTTACATAAGCCGGATCGTCGATGTAGCGTCCTCGTGTTGGAACCGCTTGTTCCTCAAAATTATCTGCGAGATTGTGGAGCGCATTCCGCATTTCCTCGCCGCGCATGGGACACCCATGCCCAGTAGCCACTACCTCTGGATTAAGGCGGGCCAATCGTTTTACGGATTCTTCCGCGGATGTCCAGTTGTATGTAAAATATTTGGGCGGCCCACTCAGTATTTTAGATTGCGACATGACAGACAGCAGTGATTCCTGTTTGGTAGTAACAAAGGCATCGCCGGCTATGAGCACCCTGTCGCGCTCCCTGAAAAGACTGATGTGCCCGGGGGCATGGCCGGGTGTATGGATATATTTCCACTCGGGCAGGCAGGGAATGGTGCCGTCTTGCGGAAGGATGCTGAGGTGGCGGCCTATATTCACGGGTCCTTTTGGGTATAGCCAGGCCATGGAGGCCATCATTCCCCCTCCTACCGCCGGGTCGGGTGGTGGATAAGATGATTGCCCAGTGAGGTAGGGCTTTTCCATGAAATGTGCGTAAACGGGCACATCCCATTCTTCGGCCAGCTTTACCAGGGAGCCGACGTGGTCGAAATGCCCGTGGGTTAATACTATCCCGGCTGGCACCAGATCCGGCCAGAACAGGTGTTCGGCCATGCGTTTTATTTTAGGGGCTGAGGATTTCAGCCCTGTGTCCACCAATACCCAGGTATTGTCGTGTGGATTGTGGACCATGTAAATGTTCACGAAAATATCTTTCATGCGCCAGATGCCTGGGGCTACGGTATCCCAATTAGCATATCCGTTCTTTTTCCTGATTTTTTCCATAACCGACATTTAGGAGAAGGAGTCGCAAAATCATGCCAGTCGTAACAAAAGAGAAAAAGAAGAAAAGAGAATGTGGAGATGCATGTGGCGCGGCAGGCCGATCGGCTTGCATGGTTGTGTGCACAAACATTATCGGGATGCACACCGAGGCTGGAGAGGTGGGCGTGTAACGGGGAAGATGCCAATCAACAAGTGGATACAACAGTGGTGTTACTGCTTCGCGGAATTTTGTTCGATATAATTTTTGATGACGGTGTTCTCGCTTTCCTGTTTGAAGCGCTTTAACACACCTTCTTTGTGTGAGACGATGGTCTTGCCCGCGTCAAAAGGCATGCGTTCATACATTTTGCCACCGGGAAAATGACAGGGGGAACAATTCTTTTCCAATATCGGCTGAACCTGCTTCGTGAAACTCACGGAATCCACCACCGGGGCAGGCACTTGTCCAGTAGTGGCCCGCGAAGCATGGCGTGGAGACATCGTAGTGCAGGTGTTGGCATATAAGCCAAAACCCGTGAGCATGACCAATATCGTTTTCATACAAACGATTTTGCTCCCTTAAATTACGATGCAATTGTGCCTTTATCGATACCGTTCACGTAAAAAGCCGGCATTACGTTTTGCACTATATTAACAGATGCAGCTACACATTGGACCAATGCAACCTTCCAGCAACTTCAACATCACGGTTCACATTTGCAACATCTGCACATCCCTATACCAGCTTTCCCAGCGCCTGCTTAATCCGCTCCATCCCCTTTTCAATGTTCTGCATGTTATTGGCAAATGAAATGCGCACGCAGGCAGGATCACCGAAGGCCCGGCCGGTTACAACAGAAACGTGCGCGCAATTAAGGAGGTACATACAAAGGTCGTCGGCATCCTTAATCACTTCATCGCCGTTTTTGCGACCGAAGTACTGGCTAACGACAGGGAACACATAAAATGCTCCGTCCGGCACATCGCATTGCATGCCTGGAATTTCTTTCAGCAACTCCAGGATGCGGGCACGGCGGCGGGTGAATTCTTCGGTCATGGCATGCGTGGGACGCAGGTCGCCCGTAAGCGCCGCGATAGCGGCGCGTTGTGTTACAGCATTGGCGCCACTGGTAAATTGTCCCTGCAATTTCTCACAGGCCTTTGCCACATCGGCATGCGCTGCAATGTATCCCAGGCGGTAACCGGTCATTGCAAAACCCTTGCTCAATCCATTGATGATGATCACGCGGTCCCTCAATTCCAGGAACTGCGCAATGCTTTCATGCCCCTTGCCAAAATTGATGTACTCATATATCTCATCCGATATAATAAATACCTGAGGGTGCCTGATGAACACATCGGCCAGCGCGTGCAACTCATTCTTCGTATATACGGCGCCGCTAGGATTGCAGGGTGATGAAAAAATGAACAGTTTTGTTTTAGGCGTAATCGATTCTTCCAGTTGCCGGGGACTTATCTTGTACCGTTGTTCAACAGAGGTATGCACGAGCTTCACAGTGCCCTCTCCTAATTTTACGATCTCGGAATACGTTACCCAAAACGGGGTGGGTATCACTACTTCATCGCCCCTGTCTACTATGGCCAGCACGGCATTGGCAAGGCTTTGCTTGGCGCCGGTGGACACCACAATATTCTCGGCCTTATAATCAAGGTCATTATCTCTTTTAAATTTTTTGCAGATGGCTTCGCGCAGGTCGGGATATCCTGCTACGGGCGGGTAATGGCTCCAGTTGTCATCCACCGCTTTTTTTGCAGCTTCTTTAATATGTTCCGGCGTGTCAAAATCGGGCTCCCCCAGGCTTAGGTCAATTACATCACATCCTTTTGCGCGCAGCTCTCGGCCGAGCTTGGCCATTTTCAGTGTTTCGGGCTCATTAAAGCGGTCCAACCGGGAGGAAAGTTGCATGTTGATTCAGGTTAAATTTCCGCGCAAATGTAATGAGGATAAGTCAATAAGTCATTAGGTCATTAGGTCATTAGGTCATTAGGTCATTGAGTCATTAGGTCATTAGGTGATTGGGTCCTCGGATAATTGACTCACTATCTTACGGACTTAATGACTTATTGACTCAATGACCTAATGACTGTATACGACAAACTAAAACTTGAACCCCGTTAATTCCGGCTCCCGCTTTTTTGCTCTCTTCAATTCATGCTCATACAACACTCTCCCAAGGTGCTTTAAAAAGGGAAAGCCAACCGTTGCATAATCATAGTGGTCATCATTCAGGATCCCATCGCTGTTGCAGTAAATGGTAGCGCTTACCATGAACTCGATGTTCTTGTCGAAATCCACCACGTAAGCCACATCGGTCAAAAAACCATAAGCATCGCCCACCTTATTAAAAATGCGGAGGTTCTTCGGCAGGCTTCCTTTTTCAAAACCCCAGTACAAAAACTTGCAATAGGCGTCGTGGTATTCATCGGTTTTATACAATGGGAATTCCGACTCCCCGGGATACATCGACATATATTTCCAAACAAACCTAAGGTCTTCATCGCTCACATCGAAGCGTTGATGCTTCGGCATCGCGTCCGGGAACAATATGCCGCGCAGCATGAGGTGCAGCGAGGAAAGGGTAAGCTTGTTCTTTCTTGAAAAATCCATGGGCTGCATGATCAGGTTGCCCCTGCTATAATATCCCCGGCCTAGAAAATCCTTCCTGGCAGGATACGGCTTCACATTGTGCCGCATGGATTGTGTGTGCAACAACCTCGCCGTATCATCGTAAAACTTTATGGGGTTGGTATGCCTGTTTTCATCATCGCTTAGCGGAATCGACAACCGGTGCACAATGGCGGCATCATCGTAACCCATTTCCTGCAATCTCTTGTTGATCTGCTCCTGCCCTACAAATTCATACAAGCGGTTGAATGCATCGTTATCGCTTACCAGGAATATCTTTTTGATGTAATGCTCTACGGTGGGCCGACCATCAGGACTGGCGGGATCGTTGTATACAGGAGTTTGCCCGCTATACGCGGCCTCTGTTATCATGGAGCTGCCGCGCGTGACGCCGGATTGCCGCAGTTTGTTGATCTCTTCCAAGGCAAACAATGCAACCGGCATCTTGACCGTGGACGCAGGATAGAAATAATCGGCGTCGTTTACATTGAAGAAATGATCGGTGAAAACAGGTTTGTTGTTTGCCCTGCGGTCGATCTGTGTAAAAATTATCTGTACCTTATAACGTTCTTTATCGTTAATGTACGGTTCGAAATATGCGGGATGCTGCCGCAGCAATTGTGCAAGCAGGCCGCTGCTGTCTGCAGATGCGGATGCGGTGGGTTGCTTCAAGGTTCTGGTGGTTTTGCAGGAAAAAATTATAAGGGCCGATAAAAAGAAAAGTATAAGCCGTAGTTTCATATCCCAGCATTAGAAAACAAGATTACAATTTTTTTGATGAGCCATTTCGTGAAATCATTATTACTTGGCCTGGCCGTGGCTGCTATTATATTCGCGGGCCTGTACTGGTTTGGCAACCGCAAGGCCAGGGGCAAAACAGTATATGGTTATTCGATGGAATGCGCGTTCAGCATCCGCAAATCCCCTCCGGCATCTCCTTCGCCATCGTACGACCAATTGCAAATAATTCGGAAAAGGCTCGAAAGTGCCGGGTTGGAATACGATCTCGATCAAACGGACGAGCTGCACTACCATCTGAAGACTGAAGCCACAATGGATTCAGGGTATGTAGAAAAACTGCTTACCCAACATGGCCGGTTTTCAATCCATGAAATGTACACCCTGCTTGAATTAACGCCGCAAATTTTGTCGGCCGATAGCCTGCTGGCCTTACAATACCGGTGGAAGCTGCCGCCCAAACCAACAGACTCGGTCAACCTGCCGGTACCCACGATGGTGGATTCCATGGGATTTTATGAACGTCCCTTGATTTCCCTGGTGGCCTTCCCGGCCATGTCGGAGCATTATATGCCTTCTTTTATTGGCTGGGTGGTTAAGGCCGATACCGCCCGGCTCAATGAATTTTTGCAGCGCTCCAACATGTCAGGGCTGTTTCCCGAAGACCTGCTGTTTTGTTACGGGGCAGATGATGATTCGAACAAGGTATTGCTGTATGCCGCGAAAAAAAATGTCGCCGGCACCATGTCCATTACCGAAGCCAATATAACCGGCGCCGCCATGCACAATGTTACCGCAACCAAAACTTTGCAATTCTCCCTTTCGCTCGACAAGCGGGGAGCAAAGATTTTCGAGCGGCTGACGCGCAATAACCTTCATAAACCGCTGGGAGTGCTCATCGACAAAAAGGTAATCACGGCGCCCATTGTAAACGAGCCCATTTCCCAGGGGTCACTGGTCATTAACGGTCTCCCGATAGGCACCGGCCTATGGATGGAAGATGTGCTCAAGGGCGGACGGCTGTACGAACCCGCCACGATTATCAGCAAAAAGATCACCCGCGCGCCCCTTAAACACCAGCCCCCAGCCCGCAAACGACCGCTTGTCCTGTATGCCCTTGCCGCAGGCCTAAGTTTTATGCTTGTTTTTTCCGTTTATTTCATTTTTGCGCAGCCCAAAAAAAACAGTTAGTTAACAGGTATTCCCGGCCCTCCTATCCCCCTTTGATAGGCGGAAAACCCTATCTTTGCAAACTCTTGAAAAAAATACAAACTGATCCCAATGAGAGTATTGGTTAGCATCTTTGCTGTTTTGTTGATCCTGATTTCCCTCTACCAGCTTTCGTTTACCTGGTTCGTGAACAAGCACGAGGAAGCAATGCAAGAAAAAGCCATGCAGTGGCTGAACCGTAGTTACATGCCGGCCGAACGCAAATATCCCGGCAATAAAGAACTGCAGGCCTTGTACCAGGACAGCCTCAATCACTATTACAACGACAGGCTGCGCAAGCTGCTGGACAGCACCCGCGACACTAAAGTCACCTGGTGGGGACAAACCTACCAGAAGGCGAAAGAAAGCGAACTGCTGTTGGGCCTCGACCTGCAGGGCGGCATCAACGTTACGCTCGACATTGCGCTGGACGGGCTCATTAAAGGCCTTGCCAACAACCCCCGCGATCAGCAGTTGCTGAACGCCATTGAAGAAGCCAAGCGCCGCAAAGTGACCAGCGATGCCGATTTCATCACGCTGTTCGAACAATCTTTCAAATCGCAAAACCCCAATACGCCCCTGGCCCCGCTGTTTGCCAATACCACCCGCAACCAATTGAAAATGGATGCTTCCGACGGCCAGGTGATTAGCCATATCCGCGCACAGGCAGAAGCGGCCATGCAACAGACCTTCCAGGTACTTACCAAACGTATCGATAAGTTCGGCGTGGCCCAGCCTAACGTAAACCTGGACCGCACCAAGGGTATCATCAACGTTGAGCTCGCCGGCGCCAAAGACCCTGAAAGGGTAAGAAGGTACCTGCAATCAACCGCCAACCTGCAATTCTGGGAACTCTATGACCTGGGCGAAGTATATAATTCATTGGCCGCGGCCGATAAAGCCCTGGAAGATTATCTCAACACCGTTCAGGGAATAAAGCGGGACACGACCAGGCCCGCCGCTGCCAACATCTCTTCGGTAGACACTACCGGAAAACCGATTGCAGCATCGACCGATACATCGCGCGGCAACGATACTACTGGTACCGTAACAACAACACCAACGACCAATGCCCGACCCCTGTTCAACATTATTCAATTCATACAACCCCAGCAGGACGACCAGGGCAAACCGATCTATTCCCCCAACCTCGGCGTGGCGCTTATTAAGGACACCGCCACCATCAACAGCTACCTTAACAACCCGATCGTAAAAAATATCCTTCCCTCCAACCTTAAGTTCCTTTGGGGCAAGCAAGGCAGGGACGATGATGGCAGGCTGGTCAGTTACCTGCAGCTATACGCGGTTAAGACCGTTCCCGGCTCCGATAAGGCAAAATTGGAAGGCGAAGTAATTACCGATGCCCGCCAGGACTTTGAACAGTTGAGCAACAGGGTGGTGGTAAACATGACCATGAACAAGGAAGGCGAACGCACCTGGGCCAAGATGACTACGGAAGCTTTTAAGGCAGGCAGGAAGCCCATTGCCATTGTGCTTGATGATATCGTGTACTCAGCTCCTACGGTTGACGAGCCCATTACCGGCGGAAGCTCCCGCATTACCATGGGCGGAACAGCCACGGACGAGCTGGCGGTGCAGGAAGGCGTTGACCTTGCCAACATCCTCAAATCAGGTAAGCTGGAGGCCCCGGCTAAAATAGTACAGGAACAAGTGGTAGGCCCCACCCTTGGACAAGCTGCCGTAAGGGGCGGCGCGTTGGCCTTTGTCATTTCTTTCGCTGTCATCTTCATCCTGATGCTGATCTACTTCAACACTGCGGGATGGGTGGCCAACATCACGCTTATTCTCAACCTGCTGTTTACCGTGGGTGTATTGAGCATGTTCGGGTTTACCCTTACTGCTCCCGGTATCGCCGGCCTGGTACTTACCATCGGTATGGCGGTCGATACGAACGTGATCATTTTCGAGCGCATCAAGGAGGAGCTCACCAAGGGCAAGTCGTACGTGCTGGCCTTCCGCGAAGGCTACCGCCGCTCGCTGGCGCCCGTATTAGACGGCCACATCACTACCCTGCTCACCGCATGTATACTTGCCTATTTTGGACTAGGGCCCGTGCTTGGTTTTGCCACCACGCAAATCATCGGTATCCTGTTATCGCTGTTCTGCGGTATCGTAATAGCATGGCTTATCACAGACTGGTGGACAAAAAAGAACAGGCACTTTAAATACTTCACCAAACTTTCGCAGACCATTTACCGCAAAGCGAATTTCCGCTTTATCGAATACAGGAAGGTTGCTTATATTATATCCTTTGTAATACTGGCATTGGGTATCGGGGCCTTCATCAATGGTTTCAATCAGGGCGTGGAATTCAGCGGGGGCCGCAGTTACATAGTAAAGTTTCACAAACCCGTTGAAGCCGATGCCGTCCGCACTGCATTGGAAAAAGAATTCCAGGAGCAGCCCATCGTTAAAACGTACGGTGGCAACGATCAACTGGACATTACCACCGCTTATAAGATCGAAGAGGAAACGTTGCAGGGAGATTCCGCGGTATTGAACAAGCTGTACGCTGGACTGCAGCCATTGCTGCCCGCAGGCGTGACACAACAGGAATTTACGACCACGAATAAATACATACAAGGAACCAAGAAAGTGGTACCCACTATTTCGGACGACCTTAAGGCCGGCGCCAAGTGGGCTACCTTCTGGGGTTTGCTGATGGTTGCCTTGTACATATTCATCCGCTTCCGCGATTGGAGATTCTCCGTCGGTACCATCGTTGCTTTGTTGCACGACGTAACCGTAATGCTGATCATATTCTCTTTCCTCAAGGATGTTGTACCATTCCCCATGGAGATAGACCAGCACTTTATCGCGGCCATCCTGACGGTAATAGGTTTCTCCATGAACGATACCGTGGTGGTGTTCGACCGCGTGCGGGAGTATGCCCGTGAAATGAAGGGAGCAGATAAACGAACGATCATCAACCGCGCCATCAACGATACGCTTACGCGTACCATCATGACATCCGTGACCGTATTCCTTACGCTGCTTATCCTGTTCCTTGTAGGTGGAGAAGTAACGAGGGGGTTTGCGTTCGCGATGCTGATAGGCGTTGTTACAGGTGCGTATTCGACCATCTTTGTGGCGGCACCGATATTGGTTGACTTTGCAAAGAACAAACCACTCGGCGCTATGGATGCCGCTACTACGGCTTCGGAGGCCAAAACAGGCAGCAAGCCGGTGATGGCAAAAATTAAATGATGCAGTTGGTTTTATAATCACAACAACACATAAATAAACTCAAAAACCCGGGTGTATTCCGGGTTTTTGCATTAACCCTGCCTTAACCAGAATTATAGGTTCGGAAACGCAAGTGGACACAACTTTGCACTAACCCCTGTCAATGCTTATGCGCCCCGTAACCTTAAAAACCATCGTCCTCACTTCAGCTAGCATCATAGCCTTACTGATTGCAATGCAAATGGTATGGCTTAGCAGGATCTACCATAACTATGACCGTTATACCGAAGGAACTTTGCCAAGGCAGGAGCTCACGTTATGGCTGGCAGGCACCATTGTGCTTGTTCTTGTGTTGATTGGATTGGCTGTTGTATTGATATCCTTCTACCGCAAGCGTTACATCAGGGAGATTGAAAAAGATTTTCTCAACAATTTCATGCACGAGTTTAAAACGCCGCTGGCCGTAATGGGCATAGCCGGCAAGGTGCTGAGCAATCCCGGTATCGAGCGGCAGCCCGGCAGGTTGCAGAAGTATGCGGGAATTGTAAAAGAGCAATCGGAGCAGTTGGAACACAAAGTAAATCGTATATTAGAGGTAGCGCTTTCGGACCGCAAGCAAGTGGCATTGGCAAAAGAAGACATTGAAGTGAATACCATGGTCACGCGGACCATAGCCTTTCTTCAGCCATTGATAGATGAAAGGTCTGCCGCCATAGAGTTCACCGCCGGTCCCGAACCCCTACGTATATACGCAGATGCTATTTATTTCAACCAGGTTTTGATAAACCTGCTGGAAAATAGCCTGAAATTTGCCTCAAAACCCCATATAAAGATTGGAACCGCCCGTACCGAGAAAATGTGCATAATTTCGGTAAGAGACAATGGTATAGGTATTGAAAAGAAATACCATAAGGATATCTTCCGCAAGTTCTACCGTGTACCTACCGGAAATGTGCATAATGTGAAAGGCTTTGGAATAGGCTTGAATTTTGCAAAGAAGGTCGTAGATGCCCATCAGGGACGGATAGTCGTAGAAAGCATGCCAGGCATCGGCTCAGAATTCAGCATTCTTATGCCACTCATTTAAACAGTCTGTATGGAAAGTACTAAAGGGAAGGTTTTCCTGGCTGAAGACGACATGTCGTTAGGATTTGTAATTAAAGACAACCTCGAAGAAGAAGGTTTTGAAGTGGTGCACTGCACCGATGGACAAAGCGCGATTGACCGCTTCAGCAAAGATGAGTTTGATATCTGCCTGCTCGATGTAATGATGCCGAACAAAGATGGCTTTGCAGTAGCAAAAAAAATACGGCAGCAAAGCGATGTGATCCCCATTCTTTTCCTTACCGCCAAATCGTTGGAAGAAGACAAGGTTAAGGGCTTCATGACCGGCGCCGACGATTACATCACCAAGCCGTTCAGCATGCAGGAACTCGTAATGCGCATGAACGTTTTCCTGCGACGCACACGCAAGCTGCACTCTGAATCCAACGAGGAATATAAAATCGGGAAGCTGAAATTCTCCTTTACAGATCTTAAATTATTCACGCCGGAAGAAACCATTTCACTCACCCAACGCGAAGCAGACCTACTGCGTTTCCTGTGCAAGCACGCCAACAAAGTGCTCAAGCGCGAAGAGGTGCTCACCAGCGTTTGGGGCAAGGACGATTATTTTTTAGGAAGAAGCATGGACGTGTTCATGACCAAGCTGCGCAAGTATTTCAAAGCCGATCCGGATATTAATCTCGAGACCATTCATGGCATCGGTTTCCGCTTCAATGCGATTATACAATAATCGATATCCAACATAGAACTTTTCCGAAGAAGTCTCTCACCAACTTCTAACGTACAACGTTGGCCCACACCCCCTTAACCACAGCATAACACTTGTTAAGTGCATTTAACCATAAAAGGTGATTAATTTGTATAGACAAAACCGTTCACCTTAAAAAAGTTTTACAATGAATCTGATATCAACCTTAAAGAAAACTGTAACCAGTATCCAGGACATCCTGGATCCCCTAGGCATCAACCGCAATAAACCAAGGTTCTTATTTATCGAAGATAAGGGCGTTATGACCGATCCCGCGGGCAACCCCAGAACCAATGTTTATAAAAGAGAGATCAATCTCGGCAACGGTCCTGCCAACTAAGAAAACATGGCATAAACAGCCTCCGTTTTAAACCCAGACTTTACAAAAAAACAAATTGAAACCGAGCACATCCATTATCGTTAGAAAAAACGGTATCAGTCCATCAGCCTTCCGGTATCCCGTAAACAAGGCAAACCGCACCAGGGTAAATCTGTATTTTCTGCACAACGGAAAAACGAGCACTGGTAAATCGGTGACCAGTATACGCAGGGCCGCGTTTGAGATATCTGTTACCATTCCAAAGTTCAGTCCGCTCGCGGTAAACTATACCCGTCCGGGCAATTACTATTGAAAGCACCCAGGGATCACCCGCTGAAAACCGGTGGTCCCGAAAAAAAATTGGTCCTGTAAACCTTCGTGTCCTCTGCCTCCTGTAATGGGAGGCTTTTTTTACCGGTAATTTGAGACGGACTCAACCGGGTTCATCTGCTGATTGATCGGGAACCCGATGGTAAACTTCGTTCCTTTCTGCCACTCGCTTTCGCATCGGATATTACCGTTAAGCGTTTCAACATATCCTTTTACGATAGACAATCCAAGTCCTGTTGAGGATTCGCCGGCGGTAGGCCTGGTGCTTAGTTTCTGAAACCGCATGTACAGCTTGTCCATTTCTTCGGCCCTTATACCCTGTCCTTCGTCTTCTACCTCCAATTCCCATTCATTGCCGTAATAATTCAATCGAACGTAAATATTTTTATCCGCTGGTGAAAACTTAATGGCGTTCGAAATAAGATTTTCCAATATCTCCATCAATATATTCTTATCGGTAAGCACTTCTTTACCTTCGATGCCGCTTTTGAAAACGAGCGATAGGTTTTTTTGCCCGGCCAGTTCTTCGAACCGCGAGAGCGTGGAGTACACCATTTCGTCAGGCGTTTCCCATTCATAGTTCACTTCTATCCTTCCTTCTTCAATACGGCTTACATTGAGCAGGTTTTTCACCATGGATACAATGCGGTTGACGCTCTCCTGCAGCAGGGTAAGCTTTTCTTTTTGCGCGGGGGAAAGGTTTTCGGGTTTCCTGCGAAGCGATTCGGTGAGCAGGTATACAGTAGTGAGTGGATTGTTCAGGTCATGCGCGGCCATGCCGATGAAGCGGTTCTTTTCATCGTTCAGGAACTGCAGCGTTTCATTTTTTTCCGACAACAGCTTCCACGATTCCTCGAGGGCCTTGTGCGCCCGCCTTAGCTCATCTTCCAGCCGCTGGCGATGCCCGAGATCGGCTTTGTATGCCGCCTCCTTCTCCTGGCAAAAGCGCAGTAACTCTTCACGGGTATAATCTTCCAGTTTCTTCATTCACTGAAAGGAAAAAGTATTGTGGTATGCCTGCAAAAACTGCACCGGCTCCCACTGCCGCACCGGTCCACCTAGTTCTACAATAACCATGCGTTTCTCTTTCACAACCGCCGCACCGTCCTGCAAGCAAGGTGTGTTCGTCCCCTCTCCTCCTTTTCTCTTTTTTCCTCTTATCTTTCGTACGTGAAAACCATCATTATCGGATTCGGGATATTGATTGCCAGCTTATTGGTGCTCTTTCAACTGGCAAAATTCTCGTATTACGACCTGCGCACCGGTCCCGAGATCTGGATAGCAGTAATGAGCCTGGTATTCTTTGGCATCGGCATATTCATTTCCCGCAAATACTTGCCTAAGATCAAGAAAGAAACCATTTCAAAAGAAATTGACCTGAACAATGTAGGCAAGCTGGGATTGAGCAAACGCGAATACGAGATCCTGCAACTGATAAACGATGGCCTTTCCAACCAGCAGATAGCAGATAAACTGTTCGTGTCGGAAAACACTGTAAAAAAACACATCTCAAATTTATTCCTCAAGCTCGACGTGGAAAGACGCACAGAAGCCATTAAAAAAGCTAAAGAGCTGAACATCATAGCCTGATACATTTGTACCGGCGCTACTACTAAAGTAGTAATCTGTACTTCACGACAAAATTGGTACGAAAGAGTAATACAAACGGCCCTTTGAGGAGGATATATTGAGCCCTCAACAAAATTTATCAAACAACTAATTTTAAAGTATGAAAAAGACAGTTCTCCGTTACGGTTTGTTCTCTTGTATCGCGCTGGTAGTGATGTCAATTCTGGGCCTCGTAATTTTTGGCAACCCCGATACTCCTAATTACACGGCGCATGAAGTTTTTGGTTATACCACTATGATCTTATCGATGGTATTTGTATTCTTTGGCATCAAGCATTACCGCGACCAGGTGAATGGCGGCATGTTAAGCTTTGGCAAGGGAATGAAGGTGGGACTGCTGATAGTGCTGATACCTTCGGTTGCTTTCGGCTTGTTTAACCTGATATATACCGGCGCCATCGATCCGGAGTTTATGGACAAGTATTACCAGCACCAGCTTAGCCAGATGCAACAGCGCATGACACCGGGCGAATTCAACGCGGCACGCGCCACTATGGAGAAGCAAAAAGAGATGTTCAGCAACCCGGTATTGCAGTTTTTGGTAATGGGGCTTACGGTATTTGTGATCGGCGTTATTGCATCTGTTATCAGCAGTTTGGTATTGAAGCGGAGAGTGGGATAAGAGAGAAAGTGGTGGGTTGTAGAGTTAAGGAGGAGAAAGAGGTATTTGGGTCATAAGGTCATTAGGTCATGGAGTCATTTTGGGTCATTGGGTCATTAGGTCATTAGGGCAATGGATATAAAAGTTGAGTGATAATTTTGCTTATTCGCAAACGCATAAAATACATTACGATGGTATCCGTATACATAGCCATTAAAAACACCACCAATGATAGTCCCGATAACTTAATGACTTAATGACTTAATGACTTAATGACTTAATGACCTAATGACTTATCAGAGACCAGTTCCCTAAAAGATCACACTGAAAAAGATGTACCGCATCCGCAGGTTTTGGACGCGTTGGGATTGTTGAAGCTGAAGCCCCTTGCATTAAGCCCATCCTGCCAGTCGATTTCCATACCCGCCAGATAAATGCCATGCGCTTTATTCATGATAAGGGGAATGCCGTCATAATCGTAGTGCTCATCGCTTTCCTGCACGGCATCAAAGCCAAGCACATAGGTAAGGCCCGAACAACCACCACCCTTTACACCCACGCGCAGGTATTTATTGTTGGGATCGCTCTGCATCAGTCTTTTTATTTCCGCTATCGCCGAAGCCGTCAGCTGTACCGGCGCTGCTGTTGTTGTTTCCATGCTCATAGAATTAAGTACTGCAAAAATACAAACAACCGGGGGATTGTAAAGTTAAAGGATGGGCAAGAGTTTATCCGCTACTAGCATTCCAAATCCTTATTTTTGTTGCAGTTAACGATAAACTATGACAATTACCACCGAACAATTGATCTGGGCCCTGGCCATTGCAGTTGTATTGGGAGGCTCGCTGGCATACCTGTTTTGGAGGGAACGCCGAAGGGTCAAGGGAGCGCTGCAGCGCCGGCGACAGGCGGCCAATGGCGGAAACAGCGGCAGCGGCGGCGACGGCGGGGCATTCGTGCCGGTTCAATTGCAATTACAGGCCTATGAGCGACTTATTTTGTTTACAGAGCGCATTGCCCTGCCCAACCTCATTGGCAGGCTCAAGCGCGACGGTTTGAACGCCCGCGATATGCAGGGTATACTTACAGAAACCATCCGCCAGGAATTTGAGCACAACATTACCCAGCAGATTTATGTAACAACAGAAGCGTGGGACGCAGTGCGCAACCTGAAAGAACAAAACATTTTTATCGTTAACCAGGTATCGTCTTTCTTACCGCCGCAAGCCACCGCCCTGGACCTCAGCAAACACCTGCTGGAAATGATCGCGCAAAACCCCAAAGCTTCTTTGCACGGCGTGGTATCGGAAGTGCTGAGCTATGAGGCCAAGAAACTTATGAAATGAGTTCCAAAAAAGTGCATACCGATTCAGGAATAGAGATCCGCGAAGTATATACTTCGTGCAATGGACATGAGCCCACCGAACAACCGGGGGAATTTCCATTTACCCGCGGCGTGCAGCGGGATATGTACCGCGGCAGGTTGTGGACCATGCGGCAATACGCCGGCTTTAGCACGGCCGAAGAAAGCAACAAGCGCTACCATTATTTGTTGTCGCAGGGCGTAATGGGATTGAGCGTTGCCTTTGACCTTCCCACGCAAATAGGGTACGACAGTGACCACGACCTCGCCGAAGGCGAGGTCGGAAAAGTAGGCGTGGCCATCAATTCCATCATGGACATGGAAACCCTTTTTAAGGATATAAAGCTGCAGGACGTTTCCACTTCCATGACCATCAACGCCACTGCATTCATTTTACTATCGCTGTACGTGGCGCTCGCCAAAAAACAGGGCGCCGACCTCAGTAAGATATCAGGCACCGTACAAAATGATATATTGAAAGAGTATGCTGCGCGTGGCACCTATATCTATCCTCCCAAACCTTCCATGCGCATCATTACCGATATCTTCGAGTGGTGCAGCCACGAACTGCCGAAATGGAATACCATTTCCATTTCGGGTTACCATATCCGTGAGGCTGGCTCCACCGCGGTGCAGGAGATAGCATTTACATTGAGCAATGGCAAGGCATACGTGCAGGCAGCCCTGGAAAAAGGGCTCGACATTAACGTGTTCGGCAAGCGGCTTTCTTTCTTCTTCAATGCGCACAACAACCTCTTCGAGGAAGTAGCGAAGTTCCGGGCGGCGCGCAAGATGTGGGCCCGCATCATGAAAGACCTGGGCGCCACCGACCCCAAGGCCATGATGCTGCGCTTTCATACGCAAACCGGCGGCAGCACGCTCACGGCGCACCAGCCGCTCAACAATATTTCAAGGGTAACGGTGCAAACGCTGGCCGCCGTATTGGGCGGCACGCAATCACTGCATACTAACGGTTATGATGAAGCGCTAAGCTTGCCTACCGAAGAGGCTGCACGCATTGCACTGCGCACACAGCAGATAGTGGCCTATGAAAGCGGCGTGGCCGACACCGCCGATCCATTGGCGGGGAGTTATTTTATCGAATCACTGACCCACGAAGTGGAAACGGCCGCCTGGCAATTGATGGAGAAGATCGATGCGATGGGCGGCAGCGTAAGCGCCATTGAACAAGGCTTTATCCAGGAAGAGATCGCTCGCAGCGCTTATGAATACCAGCGCCAGGTAGAATCAGGGGAAAAGATCATCGTGGGCGTAAATAAATTCCAGGTGAAGGATGATGCGGCCGTCCCCATCTTTAAAGTAGATGACTCCATCCGCCACCTGCAAATCGCCAAGCTGGAACAACTGCGCAAACAACGCGACCCCGCCCGGTGTGATACCATCCTGCAAACACTCAACGATAAAGCTTCCAACAGCGAGAACATCATGCCTACGGTAATAGAAGCGGTGGAGAACTATTGCACCCTCGGTGAAATAGCAGATACACTACGTGAAGTGTACGGAGAATTTAAATAAAAAACATTAATTCAAAATGAAATCAATCGTGCCCAGGACCCTTATTGCAATTATTGCGATCAGCATCAGCGCTCTTGCAAAAGCACAGGACATTACCTTGCCTGAATTAATAAAGTTGCGCAGCCAATCCGTCGAAGAAATGAAAAAATTCGCGGAATCGAAAGGATATACGCAGGACGAAGACTCAACCAGGGATGGACAAAGACAGGTGATGTATTCTCACGTGAGCGGTCCCCGCATCAACGAAACGGCCAGGATTTTAATCTACAGGCAAAATCTTAAGTCGAAAGACTTTGAACTGGATTATAGCTCTACTGTTGACAGCGAAGCAGATTCTGCAAGGGCATGGTTAAAAAAGAATGGCTTCAGGCAAACGGGCAGGACAAAGCCCAGGGAGCAGAGTACCGAATATATTTTTTCAAAAGGGTCCAAATTGATCCGCTTCCAGGAAACGGAAATAACAACCGATGAAAGGTTATACTCTATCACCATTAAGAGTAAAGAATATGCGCAATGACGGTAACTACCACGAGGGAAGTAAAAGACCTTGAACAAATACTTTCGCTGCAACGCGCCAACCTGATAAAAGGACTGTCGACCGCCGAATGGCAGGACCAGGGTTTTGTTACCGTGGAACATACTTTGGACGTATTGCAAAGAATGCATGATACGGCGCCCAGCATCATTATCAAGGACAATGACCGGGTGATAGCCTACGCACTTGCCATGCCCCGTGAATGCGGCAGAATGGTGCCTGTGCTGGTACCCATGTTCGAAAATTTGGAAAAGCTATATTGGAAAGACAAGCCGCTGAACCAGCAACGGTTTTATGTAATGGGACAGATCTGCATCGACAAGGCTTACCGCGGCCGCGGGTTGTTTGATGCGCTCTATCAAAAACACAAAGAAGTGTACAGTGACCGTTTCGACCTGCTGGTAACGGAAATAGCTACCCGAAACACGCGTTCATTGCGTGCGCACGAACGGGTGGGTTTTAAAACAGTGAACATTTACCGCGATGAGACGGACGAATGGGCCGTAGTAATTTGGGACTGGGCTTAAGTTGCCAGGGTCATTGGAAACATAATTAATAATCAATAATTATTGATTATTGTATGTATGACTTAATGGTTATTTATACATTTCTTCGCGCATGTACTTCACCCGCTCATCTTCAAGGTATTCGTCAAACGTCATCAGCCTGTCGATAATGCCTTTAGGCGTGAGCTCTATCACCCGGTTGGCGACGGTTTGCATGAAGGTATGGTCGTGGCTGGTCAGCAGCACAATGCCCGGGAACATGTTACAGCCTTCGTTAAAGCTTTGAATGCTTTCCAGGTCGAGGTGGTTGGTGGGTTGGTCTAACACCACGCAATTGGGATTTTGCAGCATCATCCTGCTGATCATGCAGCGCACCTTTTCTCCCCCGCTCAGCACATTGGTCCTTTTCAGGATATCATCGCCGCTGAACAGCATTTTGCCGAGAAACCCGCGCAGGAAGGGCTCATCCGCATCGGTCACGTGCGGCGGAACGTATTGTCGCAGCCATTCCATCAGGGTCAGGCCGCCGGTGAAAAATTCGCTGTTCTCCAAAGGAAGGTAGGCTTTCGTAATGGTGGTCCCCCATTCGAACTTGCCGGTATCGGCGTTTTCATTGCCGTTGATGATCTCGAAGAAATTCGTGACCGCCAGCGGGTCGCGGCTGATGAATGCGATCTTTTCGCCCTTATTTACGCTGAACGAAACCTTGTCGAACAGCATACGGCCATCCACCGATTTGCTCAGGTTCTCCACGTTCAGTATCTGGTTGCCTACCTCGCGCAGCGGTTGAAAAATAATGCCGGGGTATTTCCTGTTAGAAGGTTCGATTTGCTCTATGGTCAGTTTTTCCAGTGCTTTCTTACGCGCGGTGGCCTGCCTCGATTTGGAAGCGTTGGCGCTGAAGCGCGCGATAAAGTCCAGCAAGGCCTGGCGTTTATCTTCTGTTTTCTTATTCTTGTCGCTTAGCTGGCGGGCCATCAATTGCGATGATTCGTACCAGAAAGTGTAGTTACCGGTAAATATTTTGATCTTCTGGCGGTCAACGTCTGCTACGTGGGTGCAAACCGCGTCCAGGAAGTGACGGTCGTGGCTTACTACGAGGACAATGTTCTCATAATCGGCCAAAAAGTTTTCAAGCCATCCGATGGTTTCTATGTCCAGGCCGTTGGTAGGCTCGTCAAGCAGCAGTATATCGGGATTGCCAAACAGCGCCTGGGCCAGCAGCACGCGCACTTTAAGGTTGGAAGGAATGTCCTTCAGTAGGCTCGTGTGAAATTCTTCGCCTACGCCCAGCGAGCCCAGCAGCGCGCCTGCGTCGCTTTCGGCGGTATAACCTCCCATTTCACCGAATTCGGCCTCGAGCTCTCCGGCGCGGATGCCGTCTTCCTCGGTAAAATCGGCCAGGGTATAAATACGGTCGCGCTCCTGCATTACCTCCCACATCCGCTTATGGCCCCTGAGCACGGTATTGAGGACGGTAGATTCGTCGAATTCGAAGTGGTTTTGCTTGAGTACGGCCATGCGCTCGCCAGGGGTGATCTCTACAGACCCTTTATTGGGCTCTATTTCACCGCTCAATATCTTAAGGAAGGTAGATTTACCGGCCCCGTTGGCGCCGATGACCCCATAACAGTTCCCACGGGTGAAATTGAGATTTACCTCGTCGAATAACACCCTTTTTCCATAGGCAAGGGTCACATTTTTTACACTGATCATGAATTGTCCTTTTGCGGGCGCAAAGGTAGCATTTTCTTCCGGATAAAAGGATAGGAGATAAGGACGAAAAGAGGAAAAAGAGGTAAGTGTGTTTGTTGAGATTGGCACCGGCGGTAGACTAAGCTGGTAATACGAGCACTGCTATCCTGGTGCCGGATACATAGCGTGGCTATGGAGTTGTAATAAACGTAAGATTAAGGTAAGATAAACGAAGGAAAGATACAGGTAATGGCGCTTAATAGGGCGCCTGGCGCAAGTATGCAGGGCGGAAAAGGTGTGCTGGCGTACTTGTGCCGGGAACCTTCAACAAAAATGAATTGGACAGATGAATGACTGGACTGGGGGCACAAGTACGCCGACGCGCGACACCAGGACGCATACTTGCGCCAGTTAGAAGCTATAACTGATAACTCTGGCAATAGAATCCCGGTTAATAATTATAGCTGGTCACACTCATAATGGAGTCACCTGAGCCTACGCCACGTGTCTGCCTTATTTCAGCGGTTTTGGTTGCAGGCAAGCCATTATGGAAAGTATAATTATAAGTGATGTGCCAGTCGTTTTGCTGCCCGACGATCTTTTCAGACAGCGGATTGTTCTTTTGCAACTGCACCTGCGGCAGGAACAGGAAATGCTCAAACACGTCCTTGACCAGGAAATTGGATTCCACATTCACCTTGTCATCGTACTGCTCAAAATAATGTGTTTTCAGTAACTCGAGCCCATTGCCCATGCTGCGGTAATCCTGGAATTGGGAGATATTCTGCTGATTGTATCGAAACACTAGCTTCCTTATTATTGAAGCGCTGTAATCGGCATTCATTTTCTTCCATACTATTTGATGCAAACGTTGCTGGTCATCGTAATGCAGTTCGGCCGTCTTTGTCCTCGTGCCATTGGCCTCGATGAGATCGATGCGCGACACGCGGTTATCGGCATAATAATACTGCAGCGTGTCTTTATTTGCCATCGTGTTGTTCACCATGCTCACAAGACGGCTGTTCTCATAATGCAAATCGTATTGCAGCAATCCCGAAGCGTGCTGCAGCTTTGTAATGAAGTTGTTGTTATCGTACGTAAAATGAAAGTAAGGAGAAGGCAATCCTTCAGATACCATTTCTTTCAACCTGATAGCCCTTGCATCGCTTACAGCGCTTTGAACGGGCCTTTCTTCCTTGTTGCAGGCGGTTGCTGCCAATACCAGCACCGCCAGGTAAAGAATTCGTTTCATAATACTGGGAAGACGCGCACAAGGAAATATTGTGACGGGAGCCAGGACCTATCTGAATTATCTTTTTCCCGGTCGGAGTTTATGACCCGCTGGCGGTTTTTGTTGACTGTCCATAATTAACAGGAATTACCCCTTCTTCTGTTCTTTGGCCCAGGTGTCCTTCAGGGTAACCGTGCGGTTGAACACGATGCGGCTGGCACTGGTATCCTTGTCGAGACAGAAATAACCCTTGCGAAGGAACTGGTAACGCTCATCGAACTTTGCATTTTTAAGCGAAGCCTCAGCATAACCTGTTTGAATTACCAATGAATCGGGATTGATATAATCCTTAAAATCGCCTTCTTCGCTCGATGGGTCTTCTACCTTGAACAAGCGATCGTACAGGCGCAATTCAACCGTCACCGCATCTGCAATGCTTACCCAATGCAGCGTGCCTTTTACATTGATCCCGGACGCGTCTGCGCCGCTCCTGCTTTCGGGCAGGTAAGTGCAGCGCAACTCGTGCACAATGCCGTTATCGTCCTTTATCACTTCATCGCAACGGATGATATAAGCCGACTTCAACCGCACCATCTGGCCTGGCGCCAGCCGGAAGAATTTTTTCGGAGGGTTTTCCATGAAGTCTTCGCGCTCTATGTACAGGTCGCGTGAAAAAGGAACTTCCCGCATGCCGCCCTTAGGATCTTCAGGATTGTTTTCGGTTTGTACCTTTTCTGTTTTGTCTTCAGGATAATTGGTCAGCACCAGTTTCAGGGGATCGAACACCACCATCCTGCGTTGCGCCACTTTGTTCAGGTGTTCGCGCACGCAAAACTCCAGCAGCGATATTTCTATCAGGTTCTCGCGGCGGGCCACGCCTACCCTGTCGCAAAAATCGCGCAGGCTTTCGGGTGTATAACCTTTGCGGCGCATACCGCTGATGGTGGGCATGCGCGGATCGTCCCAGCTTTCCACCATTTTTTCATTTACCAGCTGCAGTAATTTTCGCTTACTCATCACCGTATAGGTCAGGTTCAGCCTTGCCATTTCATACTGGCGCGAAGGAAAGATCTCCAATTGTTGTATGCACCAATCGTACAATTCGCGGTGCGGTACAAACTCCAGCGTGCAAATGGAATGCGTAATGCCTTCGATGCTGTCGCTCTGGCCGTGTGCAAAATCATACATGGGATAAATGCACCAATCATCGCCGGTGCGGTGATGGTGTGCGTGCTTGATGCGGTACAGCACGGGATCGCGCATGAGCATGTTGGGATGCTTCATGTCTATTTTGGCGCGCAGCGTGCGGCTGCCGTCAGGAAACTCGCCCTGCTTCATGCGCCGGAACAGGTCGAGGTTTTCTTCAATGCTGCGGTTGCGGTAAGGGCTGTCCTCTCCCGGTTGCGTGGGCGTGCCCTTCATGGTGGCTATTTCTTCAGACGTTGAATCGTCTACGTATGCCAGTCCCTTATTAATGAGCTTCTCGGCGTATTGATATAAAGTATCAAAGTAGTCAGAAGCGTACAGTTCGTTCTTCCATTTAAATCCCAGCCAGCGCACATCATCTTTTATACTGTCTACGTACTCTGTTTCTTCGGTTACGGGATTGGTATCGTCGAAGCGCAAGTTGGTATACCCCCCGTATTTCAGGGTAAGGCCAAAGTTCAGGCAAATGCTTTTGGCATGGCCTATATGCAGGTAGCCATTCGGCTCCGGTGGAAAACGGGTGATGATCTGTTTGTATTTGCCCTCCTTCAGGTCGTTTTCTATGATCTCTTCCAGGAAGTTGAGACTTCTTTCTTCGCTCATCTGCTGATTTTTATGAACCGCAAAGATAGTAGGTAGCGGCGTTTTGGGTTGCAAACAAAAAGCCGCGAGCATTCCGCGGCTTATGTTATAAAAGGCATAGGGGATAATCAATCACTTTCGGCCCGGGTGGATTTGGTAACAGTTACCTTGTCGGTGCGAGTGGCGCCGTCACCGCGCTTACCACCGCGAAGCAGGGCTACCAATAACAGGATAAATACGGCGGCGCCGGCTACCCATACCCAGGGCGATGTATACCATTCAGTACTGGTTGTTTTGCTGGTGGTGGTAGTGGTGGTGGTTTGACCGCCACCTGTATCCTGCGCCATAAGCAATACAGGAAGAACATTTACCATCAGCAATAACAAGAAGGTTTTGAAACCGAAGTTTCTGATGAATTGTTTCATATGAAGTTATTTACTGATGGGGACGTATAAAAAAACTGTACCAAGCCCTACAAGCCAGCGTTCCCCGATCAATCCGGTGCCATACACAGACCCCAACCGGAACCGGATACCGAAAAATTATCTCGGGAATATCCTCGCGAAAAACGCCTTCATATCATTCCACGATGCCGAATCCGCCGCCGCATTGTACGCAATCGGCAAATTATGCTTCTTGCCCACCTCGGTCGCATTCGGATTGGTAAAGGCATGGGTGGCGCTGTCGTACACTTTCAGCGTATAGTCGGCCCCCAGGGAGTCCATGCTCTTCTTAAACTGGTCAACCTGTTCCTGCGGCACAAAAGAATCGGCAGCGCCATGACAAACCAATATTTTGGCTTTCAGCAGGTCTTTGCTGGTGGCTGGTCCGCGCAGGTCGCCGTGAAAGCTCACCACGCCTTTGAAGTCCTCTCCCAGCCTTGCGGCATTCAGCACTACTGATCCGCCAAAGCAATATCCTATCGCCGCAATGTTGGTGGTATCAGCTTGTGGGTGCTGTTTTATTCTTGTAAGGGCCGCATCTATGCGTGCCTTTACCAATTGCGGGTTCGAATAGAACGGGGAAGCCAATGCCCCAGCCGCCGCGGGGTCGTCTCCGGTTTTTCCGTTGCCGTACATATCGACAGCCATTGCCAGGTAACCCATCTCGGCCAGCTGCTTAGCGCGGCCGCGTACGTAATCATTTAGTCCCCACCACTCGTGTACTACCAGTACTACTGGACGCTTTGCGTTGGAATTGGCGTCATAAGCAACAAAGCCGTTGAGCGTTACGCTATCTGTTTCGGAAGGATAGCTTACTGCGTCTTCACTGACCGAAGGCCCGGTGGCTTTTTTTGTGGTATCGGCTGTGGTGTCGCCACTGCCCGCATTGTTGCACGCTACCATACCTGCAAACGCAACCGCCATACAAGTGAACAGGAAAAATTTCGAAAGTCTCATATGTTATTTTTAAAATTTTAAGTGTTACAACGCCGACGCTAAACTACTGAGTTTTACAGTAACTTGTTGTATGAAAAAGATCTTGTTTCCAATCCTGCTCACGGGCATTGCGCTTGCAGGCTTTTTTATACAAACACATCGGCCCATGAAAAAGGCAGCGCTGAATCACATAGCCCTCTACGTTACCAGCCTCGGCAAAAGCACTGCGTTCTATAAAGATATCATCGGGCTGGATACCATTTCCGAACCGTTCCGTGATGGAAAGCATGCCTGGTTTTCGGTGGGAGATAACAGTCACCTGCACCTGATAGAAGGCGCTAAAGAGCAGGTAAAACATCCAAAGAATACCCATATATGCTTCAGCGTTCCCAACCTCGATGAATTCATTACCAGGCTGAACAAGGCGGGCATTGAATACTCCAACTGGCCCGGCACCAGTAAATCACCCACTGTACGCGCGGATGGCATAAAGCAGATCTACTTCCAGGACCCCGATGGTTATTGGCTGGAAATAAATGATGACCAATAGGGAATTTTTTTTCCCACTCCCGTTTTTTATTTTCTGACTGGTATGGCAGGATTTTTATGCTGAGGAAGTAGAACTGCCTGTTATCAACAACCCGCATGCATAACCGATGAGCACGTTTACCTAACTTAAATTGTTTGGGTATGCCAACAAAAGCTCCCGCAAAAAAAGCGAAAAAGAAAGAAGCCGAAAAAGATCTGTCGCGCACCTATAACGAGTTCAAAGAATTCGAAGGACAGCAATACACCGGCATGAAGGTGGGCCGCAGCCACAAATGGTATTATGACAAAGGCGTATGGAAAGAGACCAAGATAACGCCTGACCTTTGGGAAATAGCTTATGCCGTTACCAAACGGCGGGCGGGCAAGGCCCCGGAAGGATCCGGCGTACCGGTGGGCACTGAATATCATTGGTACATATTGGCGCACCAGAACGTGCGCAAGCTGGACGCCAACAGCTATACAACAACGCTGACGGGATTGAAGTATAAACTCGCACACAGAAGGGCTGACAAGGATAAGTGGAACGTAAGCGCCCGCGCACAACGGAAACGCCTGATCAAAGTAATGCAGGACCTGATTGCACAACTTGAAAAGGAACCTGAAGAATTGCCGGAAGAAAATACCGTTGATGCATCGCCAGAGAAACCGGTTGTGAAAAAAGCAGCTACTGCCAAAGCCGCTAGCCGCAGCAGTACCACCAGGCCGGGGACTGCGCGTTCCGGCGCCGCAAAATCCGGGATTGGCAAACCAGCAACCGCGGCCAAAAGCACACGCACATCAAAAACAGCCAGGAAAACCAGGAAATCAAAACAACCGGCCCTTGCGCTGGCATAAACTGAAAGAACATATGCAATTTCCAGCTGAATACACCACAAACCCGGTGCCCATAGAAGTAGAATATAACGGCAAGATATATACGGGCGAAGGCAAGCCCATAAGCCAAAGCTGTAAGGATGGTGTTTGTTTTGAGCTGGACATTACGCTTAATAACGAGCACCTGGGCATTATTCATTGCACCGATGATGGATGGAAGATGGACAAGGTGCAGGACCAGGGATTGGTAAACGCCATTGGAGAGGAGATTTTGTTATGGTATGAATAAGCATCAATGTCATTAAGTCAATAAGTCACAGAGTCAATGACCCAGTGACCTAATGACCAAATGACCAAATAACCACAACAACACTTTATACATATGCCCGAACTACCCGACCTGCAGGTATTCAGCCAAAACCTTCAAAAGAAGCTCGCCGGCAAAAAAGTAAAAAAGGTGGTGATTGGCAATGCCAAAAAGCTGAAGGCTTCCGCTAACATGCTGAAGAAAAGCCTGGAGAAACAAGTGGTTAAAAAAGTTTACCGCGAAGGAAAAGAGCTGCATTTCCAGTTCGGTAATGGCGATGTGTTGGGATTGCACCTGATGCTGAAAGGCAGGCTGTACCTGTTCGAAGGAAAGAATGAACAGAAATACACGATCATTGAACTGCAGTTCGATGACGGTACCGGCCTTGCGCTTACCGATTTCCAGGGACAGGCAACGCCCACGCTCAATCCTGAGGAGCGTGAAGCGCCGGACGCATTATCCACTGCTGTAAATTATAGTTTCCTGAAAAAAGCCTTGCAGACTAAAGCCACTATTAAAAACCTGTTGCTCGACCAGCACGTTATCCGCGGAATAGGCAATGCTTACGCCGATGAGATATTATGGAAGGCCGGCATCTCGCCTTTTTCCATCGCCAACAAAATTCCCGATAACAAGATCAAATCCCTGGCAAGCGCCATCAAGTCTGTTTTGAAGAATGCTGAAAAGCAAATCCGCAAATCCGACCCTGATATCATCAGTGGCGAGGTGCGCGATTTCCTCGACATCCACAATTCAAAAAAGAAAAGCAGTCCCACCGGCGCCACCATTGAACACGCCGTGGTAGGCTCCCGCAAAACATATTATACCAAAGAACAGGAGTTGTATAAATAATCATGTCGCTATACTTCCAGGTGAATTATTGGTCATTGGGTCATTAAGTCATTAGGTCATCGATCGATAGCTGATCAACCTCATTGTATCATTTTGACTTAATGACCTAATGACTTAATGACTTAATTTAGTCCCGCGTCTAAAACTTACGCTATGCCGAACAGGAGAACTTTCCTTAGAAATACTGGTCTTTCCGTATTGCCATTTGTTGCGCCGGTGATCCCCGCAATGGCCAGATCCAATAAGCTGCCCCTACCGCCCGAGCGTCCCGTTAGTTTTTTGGGCGATAGCATACTGTACGATCCCACGGCATACATCGCCAAATTGCAGGAGATCAACGCCACCCAGGCCATCAAGCAGGATTTTTATGGTGAAGGCGGAGCAATTGCCGCGCTGGAAAGAAAATTTATGGAGATCACCGGTAAGGAAAGGGCCATGTTCATGCCAACCGGCACCATGGCCAACCAATTCGCGATACTGGTGCTTAGCGGGGAGAATACAAAAGTATTCGTGCAGGAAACGAGCCACGTATTCCGCGATGAGGCGGACGCCGCACAGTCCGTACACAACAAGCGATTGATACCGCTTGCAAAGGGACAGGCCGGCTTTACGGCAGAAGAGCTGCAGCAGTCGGTAGAATATCACCTGAAAGAAGAAGTGTTTAAGAGCGGCATCGGCGCCGTGTCTATCGAAAACCCGGTACGAAGGGCTGATGGTAAATATATTCCTTTCGATGAATTGAAAAAGATATCGGCGTATTGCAAACAACAAGGATATAAGCTCCACCTCGATGGTGCCCGGTTGCACCTGGCCGCCGCATGGTCAGGCGTATCCATCGCGCAGTATGCAAGCCTGTTCGACACGGTATATATTTCATTGTATAAATATCTCGGCGCGTCAGCAGGCGCCATACTCTGTGGCGACAAAGCCGTAATGGATAAAATGACGCACCTGATGAAAATACACGGAGGCGCTATGTTCAGTAACTGGACCAATGCGGCCATGGCCCTGCATCACGTAGAAGGTATCGAAGGGCGATTGCAGCAGGCAAAAAAGAAAAGCGATGAATTGTTTGCAGCGCTTAACCAACTGCCGGAATTGAAGGTAGTGGTTACCCCATCGGGAACGAACATACATTTCCTGCAACCGAAAGGGATCGACGGAAATAAAATGGCGGCTACCCTTGCCCGTGAGCACAACATCAGGATCAGCAGGGTGAACGAGAGCGGGCTCATCAGGTTTACTATCAACGAAAGCATCCTGAACCAGGACTTGAATACCATTGTAAACGCATTCAGGTCGGCAATTAAATTGGCCTGATCATTTGGTCGATGGTTGGCGGCTGAACCATCGCAACCGGTAAGCGTTCATCGAGGCTTCGCCGAGTTGGTTCACCAGTTTATAGTTCACCACGAATCCTACCGCTGCGCCTATTACGGGGATCAGCTGTGCAAGCTTTGCAAGGTCGATGTAGTCGCGGTATTCCTGTTGAAATGTGCGCCAGTTGAAATCGTCGAAGTTCTTGGGCAAGTTATGGTATTGTGCCTGCCAGTCGGCGATCTGCGCATATATTTCCCTCCTATGCTGCTGGTTGGAGAACGCCAGTTGAAATATCTGCAGGATGTACAATCTTTCGCGCACATCGTTCACATCGTGCCCATACAGGGCGGCAATTTCGAACAGCATTTTCATTTTAAGCCCGAGTAACAAAGGGAAATCCGCGAGGCCCAGCAACAATCCGCCGGCGCCCGTTACGCCGCCCTCTACGGCTGCCGTCTTTTTATAAAACTGCACGCGTTCCAGCACCAGTTGTTCACGCTCCTTAAGGGAGCCATCCAAGAGCATCTTGCTGGTGGTAATGCCCGAGCCAAACAGCACAGCCCTTATCATTTGGCGGATAGCCGTGGTAATGGCCTGGTGCACTTTTTCGGGAATGGCCCTGTTAATGCGTTGCTGCAGCTTCCTGCTAAGCTTACTGGCTATGGAAGGCTTGCGGCTGACCTTATGCTGCCAACGCCTGAGCTCGTGCAGGGCATGATGTTCGTATGCGTCCATTACGGGTTTCCGGTTTGCGGTTTGCAGTTTATGGTTAACTTAACAGCAAACTACAAACCACAAACTACAAACTAAAACAGGTATGCCGGAATCAGAGATTATTTACAGACTGGTAATTGCATTTCTCATTGGAGGCGCTATTGGCTTTGAGCGCGAATACCTTAGCAAGGCTGCCGGTTTCCGCACGCTGATACTGATTAGCGTGGGCTCCTGCCTGTTCACGATATTTTCAATCCTGATCGCCCATCAAACACCCGACCGCATCGCCTCCAATATCGTTACCGGCATAGGCTTTTTAGGAGCCGGGGTGATTTTTAAGGAAGACAATCGTGTAAAAGGTTTGACCACGGCTGCTTCCATTTGGGTAACTGCCGCGCTGGGAATGGGTATCGGTGGTGGGTATTACGTTATTTGCGTAGCCGGCGCAGGCGTATCGCTTATTGCCCTGTTCTTATTGGTAAAGCTCGAAAACCTGATCGAAACAGTGAACCAAAGCCGCAATTACAAGATCGGGTGCGCCTACAAGCACGAAACCCTCGCCAAGTTCGAGGACATGTTCCGTGCACATCGCCTCAAATTCAAGAGGAACAAGCAAACGAAGAACGGCGAAAACATTACCGGCACCTGGATCGTGAACGGCTCGGAAAAAAACCACAATGCCTTCATCAAGGAAATACTCAATGATGATTCTGTAATTGAATTCGAATTCTAACCATTGAGCAATAATTATTAATTAATAATTATTAATTATTTACTAATGGTGTATGATTACATGGTAAAATTCTCCGCGGTTGGAAAACTTCCTCTTCGCATATCGGTTGCGCCATCCATGCTGTGCCCGAGGTCCAGCTCGCCTTGAGGTTGTTCGGCCACCTCACTTTCTACCTGTTTTCCTACCGGCCCCTTGGCGATGGTAATGCCACCGTCTACCGGGAACAATCCGCCCGTGATATAAGAGGCTTCGTCAGAAGCCAGGAAAAGATATACGTTGGCAACTTCTTCCGGCGTGCCCCTGCGGCCAAGCGGCGTAGCGCCTATCAGCAGTTTCTCATCCTTTTTTTGCATAGGTCCTGTTTCCTTGTGTGTCCATGCGGTATCTATCGGCCCGGGACATACGCAGTTGGCGCGCACGCCGTGTTTAGCCTGCTCCACCGCAATGCCCTTCATGAACGCATGAAGGAATCCTTTGGTGCCGCCATAGGGCGCATTCTTCATCAATCCTATTTCTCCTGATTCAGAACCTGCGAACACGATATTGCCCCGGGTCTTTTGCAGGTGCGGCAAGGCATACTTCGTCATCATGAAAGCAGAACGTACGTTGTTCTTCATGAGGTATTCAAATGCAGCCGTGGGGTAATTTTCCATTTCCTCCATTACAGGAAATACGCCCGCGTTATTGATAAGCACATCCAGTTTGCCATAGGTCCTAACGGTAAACTCCACGCACTCCATGGCGTTTTCCTCAACCGATATATCTGCAATGAACGGCATTGCCTGGCCGCCTGCATTTAGAATATCTGTCACCACGTCCTGCACGGGATCATCGGGAAAACCGTTCACCACCACTTTAGCACCTTCCTTTGCAAATTTTTTACTGATGGCCTCGCCTATACCCGTAGCGCCACCTGTTACTATCACAACTTTACCTGCAACTCGTTCCATAAAAAAAGTTTAATGCTTAATAAGTATAAAATCTGTGCCGGAGATGTACTATATCAACCCGATTCGCCTGGAATGTTCCAACGCCTCGGAACTATGCTCGAAAAAACAACATGGAACACCTGCCGCTTCGATAACGTCTAAGGTTTTGGCGGCTTTTTCCTTATTCTTCCTATAAACATCGCGGATGTACACTGCGTGCACCTGTTGGGGAAAATGCTTCACTACCGCCGCATAAATATCAGGGTCTTGCTGCGAACTGTCGCCCAGCAATACAAAACGTTGTTCAGGATAATGCTCCAATATGCGCACGATACGCATGAACTTGGTAGCATGTTTATTCTGTCCTGTTTTGAATATCTGCGAAAAACGCTTTAACTGGCTTAACAGGAAAACACCTTTCGGCAGACCATTGACCCTGGTAAATTCAAGAATGTAGTTGAAGAGGTTCCATTCGCTGCTGGATACATAAAAGAATGGATTGGGAGCGGCTTCGGTGGTACGCCCCAGGGTAAGCGCCTGGTAATGGCGCACCACGCCTTCAAAAGGTTTGCGGCTGCGTGCATTGCGGGTGAACAGCACATACAGCCGCTTGCGCAGGTTAGCGGAATGCGAAATAAGAAAAGTATCATCTATATCGGAGATAAATCCCAATTGCGTGGGATAAGGAATAAAAATATATCCCGTGCCCGTGGCAATTATCTCGCCCTGCCCACCGGTCATTTCTACCTGTATAGGGTGCCACCCCGGCGGTAAATGCCGGTTGGTCTTCCATTCTATTTTAAAAAAGCCATCGTCTTCGGTAACGGTTTTAAGTATCTCGCCTTCCCATCGCAATTGCACATGCGCACCGGCATATGGCCGTACGATGAACAGCCGCAGCAAGGCAACGGTGTTCTTCCAGAAATTGCCGGAGAAACGCGTGCGCTGCAGCGGTCCCAGGGTAAGCACATGACCATATACCACGTACCTGCCTGGCTGCCCATAACCGTGGTACACTTTTACTGTAATGTCGTTGGTGAGGCGTAACCACCTCAGAACGGCGCTCCAGGCGTTGTGCCACCAATTGCTCTGATTTTTGCGGGCAATTATTGTTTGAGTGGTTTGCATAAAGGACAGTGATATAACACAAGAAGCATGCAGAAAGATCAAACACTAAAATTACTATTTGTCGTCAACCCCGTTTCGGGCGGGCGTAGCAAAATAAATTGGGAGAACCGCATCCGTGAATTTTTCAAGCCGCTGCCGCATACCATCGAGTTTTTCATACTCAGCGGCACTTCGGACGGATCTTCCCTGCAACACCATATTTCCAGGTTCGGTCCCGACCGCGTGGTTGCCGTGGGCGGCGATGGCACCATCAAGGCGGTTGGCGAGCAATTGCTCGGCTCCAATACACCGTTGGGCATTATACCCGCCGGGTCCGCGAATGGTATGGCAAAGGAGCTGGAACTGCCGATAGACCTGGAAAAAAACCTGGACATTATACTGAATGGCGAGGTAAAACGCATAGACGTGATCCGCGTGAACGATAAAGAGATCAGCCTGCATTTAAGCGATCTGGGATTGAATGCCCTGCTGATCAAATATTATGAAAAAAACAAAGGCCGTGGAAAATGGGGATATTTTAAAGCAGTATTCCGCACGTTGTGGGAGAAGCAACTCATGGACGTGCGCATCATCGGGCATGGCATGAACCAACGCCGGAAGGCCTTCATGATCGTTCTGGCCAATGCCAGCAAATATGGAACGGGGGCACTGATCAATCCACAGGGCAGCCTGTACGACGGAGAGTTTGAGCTGATCATAGTACGCAGGCTGGCGCTGATGGAGTTGATAAAAATGCTGGTCCAGCACCGCGAGTTCAATCGCCATAAAATAGATATCATCAAGGTAAAAGAAGTAACGCTGATACCTTCCAAAAAATCTTACTTCCAGGTAGACGGTGAATACAGGGGTAAACTGAACAAGATACAGGCTGCTGTCATGCCGGCCGTACTGCCCATCATGCTGCCGCAAAAGCCAAAAAGTTGATAGTCATTAAGTCGATTGGTCATTGGCTCAATTGGTATCGATAACAAACTCAATGACTTAATGACCAATTGACTTAATGACCCCATTTGCTCGACTACCTGCGCTTTTGTGAATGTACATACAGCCGTGCCCGGCGGCACAATTTTGGTACATGCTACAGTATTAAAACTGTATGTTATGGACAAAATGGAAATCAAAGGTAAATGGAACCAATGGAAAGGGAGGATCAAACAGGAATACGGCAACGTAACCGATGATGATCTCCGTTATGAAGATGGCAAAGAAGATGAAATGTTCGGACGCCTGCAGGAAAAAACAGGCAAGGCGAAAGACGATCTGGTGAAGTGGCTTAGGTCACTGGGATAATAAAAAGTCATGGGTCATTGGGTCAATAGATCATTGGGTGAACATATATTCCCTGGTGACCTAATGACCTGATGACTTATTGACTAATTCATTTTAGCCCTGCATATCTCCGCGCATTTGCGGCAGGCTTCCGCACAATTCCTGCAATGCGCATGATAACCCGCGTGCTTCTCGCATTCATCCGCGCACGCGTCGCAGATGCTCGCGCACACGCCGCAAACTTCCTTAAGGAAAGCAGAATTATGCGCCTCCAGCCTGAAGGCGAGCATACACATATCGGCGCAATCCATGCAAAGCGGGCAGCAGCTCAGCGGCTTACCATCGTTGATACAAACCGACACGCAATTCTCGCAAGCCGCAGCGCATGCCATGAACACCTCCATGCTTTCTGTATACATTTTGCTCATACCGGATATTTGTCAATGCAATGCAATAACTATTCCAGCAACAATCTTTTTACCTTTACTGCATGCAACATATAACCGATATTCCCGGCCGCGAACTGATCCCTGGTTTTTACGGCCGTTTCATACACGGAGCGCAAAGCACACTCGCATTCTGGGAGATTAAAAAAGGATGTGTAATGCCGGAGCATCAGCATCCGCACGAACAAATTACGCATATTGTTTCCGGTGAATTGGAAATGGTAATTGGCGGAGAAAAAATCTTGTTTACCGCCGGCACCGTGCACGTCATTCCTCCCAATACGCCGCACGGCGCAGTAGCGCTAGCAGACTGTAAAGTAATTGACGCGTTCAGCCCCGCAAGGGATGATTACAGGTTTTGATTATTTATTATTGATTATTAATTATTAATTATTCACTATTAAAATTCGTTGGTTAGGTGTGCTATATAATTGAGCAACAAGGAATAATCAATAATAAATAATCAATAATAAATTTGGCATCGTTGTTGTTTAAGCTTAGGCGCAAAAAAACCACCTGCTATGACAACAAACTTGTTCAAGGCAGATGCCGCCATGCTGGAAGCAATGTTACAAAAGGAATCTGCGCTCTATTATGAAGCATTGAAAAAAGATCTTCCTTTTAAATTCATCAAGGCTATACGCCTTCGCATACGGTGCCTTAGTAATTTATTGCTGAACACCAAATGCGTTAAACAATCAGTGCGCTAATTCAAGCGGCACGCGCAAACATAATTTCTCCCATCTCATTTCGACTACGCATTTACGTTCGCCTGTCTGGTCAATGGTGTACATCAACCGTTCCTGGTGTTCGGCAGTTGCTGGCTTGATGGTCAACCGCACCAGGTCTGCAGACTGATCATATTCATCGGCCAGGTGTTGTTGCCAGTCTTTGTTGAGGATCACCGTCCATTCTTCTTTACCCGGAATGGTAAAGAAAGCATACTTGCCCGCCGGTATTTTTATTCCGCCCATCCTGAAACTCCTTTCACATTCGAATGCAGTAGCCATGTGCGCGCCTGTTACCCACACCTGGTCATATGGCACCAATCCACCCCAGATGATGCGCCCGCGGACAGCAGGTGAATGATATTGAACCGATAAACGAACGCCGTTCACATTCCCCCAGGCGATGGCAGGAAGGCTCTTCTTGACCGTATCGACATTATTTTTTTGGGTGGGCAGAATAATATGTGCCTTGTTACCGGTGTCCTTTGCAGCGCCATGCTGATTGTGCGAAGCGTGTTGTTCGCACCCGAGCAACAGAACAAAAAATAATACTATAATACAATTGCGGAGCATACCGCAAGATAAGCCATTAGTGGAATCACTTAAAAATGCTGGTGCCTGCGAGGCCTTAGCTGCAGGTATACCTGTGCTCCCACGGGCACCGAGCCATACACAGCTTTAAGCGCAGAAGGCGGAAAATTAAGCGTGGCCTGGACACCCAATAAAACATCCAGGGGCGCCGCGGGAGATATGTTGTGATTGTATCCCAGCGTAAACGCATTGATGGTATACAACTGCCCATCATGCGAGGAAGTGATCGCCAGGTCCTCCGCGGATTTTTTTATGAATTCGTAGCGGGCATACAGCGCCTGCCTCAGGAATTGCAGGTTGGTTTCGTACAATACAGAATTTTCATTGGCCTCGTGCAGGGTCTTGTCGTTCATGCCCCATACCAGGGTATGCGTCCAGTTCATGGTACGCATGGAGGCGGAATTCATAATAGAAACCGTTGTTCTTACCTGGTCTATGCCAGGCTCCAATCTCTCAGGCTCGTTGAGGAACCCCTGCGAAAATTGAAAAGCCCAGTGTGGCGTCGGGTTCAACAAAATACGGTAACTATAACTATCGAATGCGGCGCTCTCGAAATTATACCGGTTTTCGTCCGGCTCGCGGCCGCTGAACAAAGAACCTTCCAGCTTCAGCTTTTTATACCGGAACCCAAGCGTGCCTACACCGTAAGTAATATGCGTGGCGTCCTGCCAGTGATGGCCCAGTGGAGCGTTTGGATTATTGATCGATGATATGCGGTGCATGAAAGCTGCGGGGCCTAATGCGGGCTCGCCGGGATAACCTGCGTAGATGGTCACGTCAACGTCCTTGCTCAGCATGTGCGTATATGCTACGCTCAGGCCCGAGAACAGATCGTGGGGGTGCTGGCGGTCCACCAGCTTCTCTCCGTTATAAGTCTCACCGGATTGAAACAGTAATGGATAACCGCTTTGACGAACCGTGAGCGGGTCGAAGCTGATCATGGCGGTAGCGTTGAACAAGCCGGCGGAACCAATCCTCCTGTTGTACATGCCCATGAACCAATTGGGCGCGTCTACCTTGCTGGCTCCCCTGGAACCTTTGTTGAAAACGTCCTGGTTGTTGTATCGCAAAAAGACATTGCCGTGTATCATCCAGTTATGCCTTGCATTGCCGCGCATATACATGTACATGGGACTGATATCGGGCTGCCAGGCCGTGCCGGAACTGTTGCGGGACATGGGAAGGTTAAGACTGTATGCATGCGACATCAGCATGCCTTCGCCATCGGAAGGAGCGGATTGTTCCTTAAGGCGGCTGGTATCGGTATGCTGGTGGTGTTGCTGGGCAGAAACCTGCAATGCAATCAAACCTGCCAGGGCCAGCACCGATAATCTTTTCATAAACGCACGTTTACGAGTTCTAAAAGTAAAACCTGAAATAACTATGCCGATAATTGTTCTGGAAAGATAGCGAATACCTCAGTGAAGAAAGGGTGAAAATATACGATGGGGAAAACTCGAAAGGCAATTTTATCGCCTTTTTCTGAATGCGTTCAGGATGGTATGCTCGATGCTGAACTGGTAAGTTTGCTCTCCTACCCTTACCATATTGCCCGCCAGTTGAAAACGGGCGCCCAGGTTTAGCTTGGAGGTGCTATTGAATATAAGCTGCACCGCGGGCGCGATATCGATGAAATAATGCTCATGTCCCAACCCGTTAGATCCCAAAAACTCAAGGTATATGTTCAGGTTGGTTTGCTTATAATCGGTGTATTCTCTGGGAAATACCAGGTAGCCCGCCGACGCGCTGTACGTCAGCATCGACAGGTCTTTGTCGTGCACGCCGTGGTGCGATTCCATGCTGGTAAGCCCCTGCATAAATCCCGCTGTCCCTGACACTGCCAGCCTGTTTACCAACTGGGTGGCAATAAGGCCGAATTGCAGGCCGCTAAGATCGCCATCGAGCGTAAATTCTTCGTACAGGTAGTCGTTGCGCGAACGGGATGCTTCCACAAAAGCAGCCATGCGGAAATGGCGGTGTACCTCATCATTCGAAAGAAAGCGCCATTTAAGATATCCCCTGAACGATTCGGGCCTGACATTGTTGGAGTAATAATTAGAAATCCCAGCTGAAATGTGCAGCATCCAGTTTTTGCTTAACCCGAACATGACCTCGGGCACATAGCGCTGCTTAAAATAATCGTTGTGCTTGCTATTGGGGTAGCGGCCGGTAACCTTAAAGCTTATGGAGCGGGCCGGCATATTGGAGGCCGGCTCCGAAAACACATACAGCTCCTGCGCACCGGACAACAAAGGACAAACAAGGCATATCATACCAGGTACAAGGCAAAGGAGCATGAATCGACGATATTTTGCAAGCCCCGCCATATACGCTGAACGTCTGCCTGTCATCATGGTTTGGCGGTTAAGTTACGTTTCAGGAAGGATTCGATCTTTGATTTGGAAGGGTCAATGGCCACGATCTTGCCATCTTTATCCAGCAAATAGGAAGTTGGCAGATATTTCACCTGCCATTTTTCTGATACCTGGCCGTCCGTCTCTATTACCTGCAGCCAGCCGATATTGTCTTCGGCAATAGCGGCCTTCCAGTCGGCCTTGCTCATATCGAGGCTGATGGCGTAAATCTCAAAACCTTTTTCACGGTATTTATCATACAAGGCGGCGAGGTCTTTATTGGCACGGCGGCAGGGCCCGCACCAGCTTGCCCAGAAATCGATCAATACAATTTTCCCTTTCAGGTCTGAAAGCTTTTGCACTTTGCCCGCGGTATTGGGCAGGGCTATTTCGGTAACGATTTCTCCCACGGAGGGTTGGGCCAGGGCTGTAGCGCCAAACAGGAGCAACACGGCGAGCAGGCAGGTTCGGGACATGGATTTAATTTTAAATAATAACGTGATAAACGCGCGTATTGGCAGTTACATTATGTTTAGTGCAACAAGTTTCGGCTTTTCCCGTCTGCACGCAGGCCATGGTTGTAGCGGCTGCATATTTTTTAAAGTCTTTCGAAGGAACGAAGTATTTGTCTACCACGGTAATGGTCCGCTCGCCATGAAGGGTTTGCGACGATGCATTGATGAAATGAAAGGTTTTTCCATCGATGTTTACGTGGGCATCTTTTTCAAGCTTTACATTGTTGAAGTTGCCGGTAAGGCGCAATTTGGCCACGGAGAAGCCCGCGTCTTCAACGGCTTTTTTCAATACATCGGGGTCAACCGCGGCACCCTGTTTAAACTGTATGACGAACTGGGAATTTTTAATATCGGGACTGATGGACTGAACAAAAGCGAGCTGTTTCAGCTGATCGTGAATGGCCTTGGTACACATGGCGCAGGTAAGGCCAGCTGCCTGCAAGGTTGCCGTTTTAAACTGCGCCTGCGAAGCGACCGTCACCAATATAAAAGCAAGGAATAGTAAGCGTTTCATAATACCACAAAAGTAAAACATAATATGCAGACCTACAGGCACGTCCCCACGCCTATCCAGGAATTAAGAAACCCTTATCTTCTCCTTCCTTCTTTGTAATCAATTAACAAAACTCCAGAAGATCCCCACTCTTATCTGTAATCCCGGCATGGGATAATCGGGCGCCGCCAGGTTGTTATTGGTAAAACCTGTATTAGAGCCCGCAAAACGGTACGTATTCAGGTTTTCGGCGCGTACAAAGGCCATGAAGGTTTTTATCCTGAAATGCAAGTACAGGCCAATGTCAGGGGTATTATTGATGCGGGTGGTGTCCTGGAAATAGAACTGGCCCATAAAAGGCGAGTAAGCATCGGCCTTGTATGGCGTATGGTACCGCAGCTCCATACCAAAAGCGGTGCGCAGGTTCCTGAACCCAAGATTGCCCTCGTAACCGACCTGGTTTCGTGTAAAAATTAACGGCACATTCACAGGAGCAGGCCCTGCTGTTTGCTGCAATACCACCATGCTCCGCCATTGCCAGTTCTTATGAATCGTGAATTGTTTTTCCAGCGTCAATTGCAATAAATTAAATACACCAGATTCCTGCGCACGTTGATTAATGTTATTGAAATAAGCGTAATTGCTGATGAGGTAATAATTTCCGCTCAATCGCATGCGCAGCCGCGGTTGTTCCAGCGAGCCGAATATCATGCTGATGTTTTCCTTGTTGAACGATTGAGTGGCGCGTTCCTTCCAGAATCCGCTGTTTACATCGAATACGAATGAAGGCGTGCGGTTGATATTCCGGAAGCCCGCCTGCAAAAAACCGATCGTAGGACTGATGAGACGTTTGAGGCTGATATACGCATCATAATCTGCCGCATAATTTCCCGCAACATAAAAGTTTCCGAAGGCTTCGATTTCCCATTTTTTATTACGTGTCCTGTTGCGGTACTCGCCGTGCACGAGAAAATTATAGAGCGTCTTTGGCCGCGGGCCCGCGGATTTACTGGAATCGAAGGAGCCCGAAAGATTTTGCAACGCCGCGCCCAGCTTCAGGAATTGTTGTGGATTTTTCCTGTCGGGGAAAGTATAAATGGAAAAATCGTTCATGATCTCTTTCCATTTATCCTGCATGTAAAAGGGATGGGCCGTATCGATGCCATATAGCTGGTATAAAGGCAGCGACGAATCAGGATATGAATCCTCGAACCGGTAAGTTTGATTGCTCAGGCGGAATGTATGCTCAAAGCGAAGCCGGGGGTAAAACAGCGGTATCACCGTGGTATCGTTCACTATGATCGAATCTTTTTGCCCCAGGTCGTATTGCTGGCGCAGCACCAGGTAAAAATCTGAATACTTGTTACCGGTATGGATATTGTTCGAGAAGAAATCACGGAAATTGTTATTTCCCGGCCTGGTGCCAAGCTTCACCGGTATACCGCTGCGTTCCTGGAAACTGGAGCTGTCGAGATAAGGCAGGTCGGTACGGATGCCTCCGTTTTCCGATGCCGCCAGTTTATTAGCGACGATGATAAAGAAATTGCTGTACCGTTTATTGCGCGATTGATAATACGAATTGAAACGGTAGCTGTTGTGGTTGGTGTTTTGATTTTGAAAATACCCCGGTGAATTGATCAGCCGGTATTGCAAAGCGGCATTCCAGTTGGGCCTGATGTTTTGCGTGTGCAGCACGTGGATCATTTGCTCGGCCTTGCTGCCAAGCAGGTAGCCAAGTTCGGAGTAAGGCCGCGTGGTGTTGTAAAACCTGGTTTCGTTTAATGTAAACCGGTAGACGTCGAAGGCGTGGAAGCCGGCGTCCCATCCCGAACGCAGCAGTGGCGTGAAAATAATATTCCTCGCCGCGGCGCCCACATTGCCGAGATAAACGTAGTGAGCTGGCACCGGAAAGCGGCTGGTAAAATCATGCACCGATGAGTCGAAGCGTTGCAGCGCGCTGGAATCGAGGTAACGGAATGTGATGGTGATAGAGTCTTCGAGGCCGGTCCGGTGGCGGAGGCTGTCGGTACCCGTAGAGCGGGTATTTTTTACATTTCCCGTTTGTGCGCTACCGGTAGTATTCCTGCTTTGCGCGGGCACATCGTCGGGCCGGGGCCTGGGCCTGGTAGGGCGCACCTGCGCATGCGCAAGCTCTGTAACCGCAAAGCTGCCTGCAAGCATCAACATGAAAATTATGTTCCTGTTCAAGTGCAAAAACATTCGGCCAAATTAGGTGATTAGCTTGCGTTTACGATTTTCCTTTGCGTTAAATGAATTATAATGCCGCTACCAGTTCTTTAAATATCAGGGTAAGCTTAGGCTCTGCTTCATGCGCCGCCGCCAGTACGTCGTGATGCGTAATGGTGTTTTCTTCTTCCCGCACGCCAATGTCCGTTATCACGCTCATGGCAAAAACAGGTATCCCGGCATGGTTTGCCACTATCACTTCCTGTACTGTGCTCATGCCTACCGCATCACCGCCCAGCAGGCGGATCATTTTATATTCCGACCTGGTTTCAAAAGTCGGGCCGGTAACCCCGAAGTACACGCCTTCCTTTACTTCGATGCCGTGTTTTGCAGCGATGGCCTTTGCTTTTTGCACAAGGTCTTTTTTGTACGGTTCGCTCATATCGGGAAAGCGCGGTCCCAGCTCATCGATGTTAGGACCTACCAGCGGGTTGATGGTAGCAAAGCTGATGTGATCTGTGATGATCATGAGGTCGCCCACCTCGAAGTTTTTATTTACGCCGCCTGCCGCGTTGGAAATAAGCAGGGATTGTATGCCCAACGCTTTCATTACCCGGATGGGATAAGCCACGTCTGCCGCTGAATAGCCTTCGTAATAATGAAAGCGGCCTGCCATGGCCACGATGGTCTTTCCGCTAAGCCTGCCGAATATCAGCTTGCCGTGATGGCCTTCTACCGTAGAGACCGGGAAATGCGGGATGTCGTCGTATTCGATCTCGCGATCCACCGTTATTTCTTTCACGAGATTTCCCAGCCCACTGCCCAATACGATGCCTACTGCCGGGGTTGCACTGTACAACCCTTTTATATAGGCCGCCGACTCCCGGATCCTTTCCGTCAATTTGTTCATTTACAATTATTTTTTGCCCGTCTCCTTAAAATCGGCTGCAAATATAAGCAATGGCCGTAAGGCCAACCCAACTGCTGGGATTTACGAATAGATAAGCTTACATTTGAAGCCTGCCTGCCGTCAGGCAGGACTGCTTGCATGAAAGTCATTCTACTAAGTCTCTGAGTCATTAAGTCATTTGGTCTTTGGCGTTAAGCCACTAAACTCGATTACCTAATGACTTAATGACCTATTGACCAAATGACCGAGCGTAAATGAAACGACTTGTTGTATCACTAGTGTTATTGTGTTGTACGTTTTTATCACGCGGGCAGCTTTGTACAGGAAGCCTGGGCGATCCCGTCGTGCACATCACCTTCGGTTCAGGCAATAATCCCGGCACACCCCTGCAAGCCGCTACCACGAATTACACATTTGTTTCCGGCGACTGTCCCAACGACGGTTTTTATACCGTGCGCAACTCCACCAGCGGTTGCTTTGGCAGCAGTTGGTACAGTGTTGTGGAAGATCATACGGCCGGGGATGCCAACGGTTATTTCATGCTGGTGAATGCGTCGTTCAATCCCGGTGATTTTTATGTTGATACGGTGCGGGGGCTTTGCGCCAATACCACGTATGAATTTGCGGCCTGGATATTGAACGTATTGCGTCCAAGCGCTTGCGGCAGCAACGGCATCGATCCCAATCTTACTTTCAGGATAGAAACCACAACGGGCAGCGTGCTGGCCACGTATTCATCGGGCAATCTTACAGAAGATGCGCTGCCTACCTGGAAACAATACGGATTGTTTTTTACCATGCCTGCTTCCGCCACAAGCGTAGTGGTAAGAATTACCAACAATGCCCCGGGCGGGTGCGGCAACGATCTGGCTTTGGACGATATTACTTTCCGTCCCTGCGGCCCTTCTGTTGCTGCTACGCTTACCATTGGCGGAACAAACGCCAGCGTATGCGATGGCGATACTACTTCGTTCCTCATCACCGGCAATTATCCCGGCGGTTATGCCGATCCCGCGTTTCAATGGCAGGTAAGCGTAAACAATGCGGCCTTTACCGATATCGCGGGCGCCACCAGCAGTACGTACAGGAGAATGCCAACAGGCCCGGGCAAATACACTTATCGTTTAAGCATGGCCGAGAGCTTCAACATGGGCAGCGCCAATTGCAGGGTGGCCTCGAATATTATTACCATCGAAGTAAATCCTTTGCCTGTCATACAGGTGCCTGCGTCCATCGAAGGATGTTTTGGTACAGATGTGACATTGTCGGCCGCGGGCGGAGCTACGTATGAGTGGACAGGCCCCAATGGGTTCACTTCTTCACTGGCGCAACCGGTTTTGAATGATATCGATTTCAGCCATGCGGGACTATACAGCGTAAAAGTTATTTCCGATAAAGGTTGCAGTGTTTCGGGCAGTGGCAACCTGCGCGTGCATCCGCCGGTTGACGCACACGTTGCGGGCGACGATCATATCTGCGAAGGCAACAGCACCTTGCTGCAGGCATCGGGCGGCACCAATTACACATGGACGCCTGCTACCGGATTATCCTCGGCCAACATAGCCGATCCCATTGCAAGCCCCGGGGATACTACCCGTTATAAAGTAAAAGTGAGCAGCCAGTTCGGTTGTACGGATTCGGCGGAGATCGTGATCAATGTGTGGAAAAAACCAGTTGCAGCGGCAGGCCCTGACCTCGCTACCCGCGAAGGCGTGCCTGTGTTGATAGACGCAAAGGCCGCGGGCACGGATGTGTCCTGGTTCTGGTCGCCCTTTATTGGATTGAATGATCCCGACCTGTTGAAGCCCACCGCATTATTATCAGACGACATGAAGTATGCGCTGCACGTGGTTTCCAACAAAGGTTGCGGTATCAGCATCGACAGCGTGTTTGTAAAAGTGTATAAGAAAGTAGTAGTGCCGAATGCATTTTCGCCGAACAACGATGGCGTAAACGATCTATGGCTTATCCAGGCCTTGCAAACTTATCCCAATCCCGAAGTGACCGTGTTCAACCGCTACGGTCAGGCGGTGTTCCGCAGCAAGGGATACAGCAAGCCCTGGGATGGAACGTTCAAAGGAAAAAAATTGCCTACCGGCACGTACTATTATGTGATCGATCTGAAGATCGGCGAGCCGCCGATGAATGGATGGGTGATGATATTTAATTGATCATTGCGTTGGATAGCGCACAAAATCGCACCATTCTTCATTGCAGAGCAAACCCCGGTAGACAGGATGATTGAGCACTTCAGTATAATCCATCCAACGCTTGTTTACTTTTATTTTGCGGTACACCAGGCGGATGCCATGGCTATAGTCCACATACCAGTTCACATGGCCGGTATACAATGGTTGAATCGGCTTGCCATCGGGTTTATGCCAACCGTAAATAGCTACCCTGTTCGGCCTGGGATCACGGCTGACCCTGCCCGATATCACCACGTCTTTTTTAATGCCCGATATAAGCCCCTGCCTGTTCTTCCGCTGCCCTTCTATCATCAGGTGATGATGCCAGAAAATAATGGCGCTGTCTCGGTGCGCGTATAGGGGAACGGGGTCCAGCTTTACTGTCGATTGATCATAAATATCGTTCACCATTTTAGCGGTGGGCAAAAAGCATTGCAGGCTGTCTGCGATGCGTTGTGCTGCCATGGGTGTAAGCGGCACCCTGGCCCAATCGGCATTGCTGCCTACTGAAAGATAATCAGGCGAAACATAATAATCGGCGGTGATGATGATGCCCTTAGCAGAGTCTGTAATGCGGACAGAGATGCGTACAAATTTCCGGAGGAAGGAAGGTACATTGCCCGCCAGGATCTCTTTTTCCAGCAGTGGTTCACGCACATCCCATTTCATGGAGCCGGTTTGCTTGTATATCTCAGAACCGGTTGGAGCGGCTGCCGCACGTTCGGGCAGCCGGAGCCGCGGCCTGGGGGAGCAAGCAGCAAAAATGATGATTATAAAAAATAAGCGCATGTGTTCACATGAAATAGGTTGTAACGAGGGCCGTGATCGCGAATGTAAAGTATAAATTAATCCGGGTCAATCGACAACCGCGCCGCTACCGGTTTTAACCTGATACATTTGCCCATTCATCATTATCTTCGCGCAAATTTTACCTGCATGAACCTGCACGAATACCAGGCCAAGGAATTACTGAAGAAATACAATGTTCCCGTACAGGAAGGCATTCCCGTCGATACCCGTGAGAAAGCCGTTGAAGCGTACAAGCAACTGAAGGTACAGACCAATAACAGCTTCGCGGTAGTAAAGGCCCAGATCCATGCAGGCGGCCGCGGCAAGGGCAAGATCCGCGGTACCGAACAGCGTGGCGTTGCCGTTGCAAAAAGCGCGGAAGATGTAAATACCATTGCCGGCAATATCCTGGGCGGCACGCTCGTGACCCTCCAAACCGGCGAAGCAGGCAAGGTGGTGAACAAAATACTGATAGCGCAGGACGTTTATTACAGCGGCGCCAATCCCGTTAAAGAATTTTATCTCTCTATTTTGTTAGACCGTGGCAAGGGACAGAATGTGATCATGTACAGCACCGAGGGCGGCGTTAATATCGAAGACGTAGCGCACAACACGCCCGAAAAAATATTCAAGGAATGGGTGCATCCCGGCGGAGGGCTCCTTCCATTCCAAAGCCGCAAGATCGCGTTCAACCTGGGGTTGAAAGGCGAAGCCTTCAAGAACTGCGTGAAGTTCGTGACCAGCTTATACAGCGCCTATGTAGGCCTGGATTGCTCCATGCTGGAGATCAACCCGCTGTTCAAGACCAGCGACGACAAGATCATTGCAGTGGATTGTAAGATGAACCTGGACGACAATGCGCTCATGCGCCATCCCGACCTGGAGGCGCTGCGCGATATATCAGAAGAAGATCCTACCGAAGTGGAAGCGCATAAATACAATCTCAACTTCATCAAGCTCGATGGAAACGTAGGCTGCATGGTGAATGGCGCGGGCCTTGCCATGGCCACCATGGACATGATCAAGCTAAGCGGCGGCGAACCCGCCAACTTCCTCGACGTAGGCGGCACCGCCAATGCCACTACCGTAGAAGCCGGCTTCCGCATTATTCTCAAAGATCCCAAGGTAAAGGCCATCCTCATCAACATCTTCGGCGGCATCGTGCGTTGCGACCGCGTGGCACAAGGCGTTATCGATGCATATAATACTATCGGCGATGTGCCGGTGCCCATCATCGTTCGCCTGCAAGGCACCAATGCCGAAGAAGCGAAGAAGCTGATAGAGGAAAGCGGGTTGAAAGTGCAATCAGCTATTTTGCTGAGCGAGGCAGCGGCATTGGTGGCAAAGGCGGTAGGTAAAAATTGATTCCCTAATGCCACATGTCCAGGTATATTTTCCACTCGCCATTTACTCTCTTCCAAACGATCAGCATCTGGCCTTTGAATTCCTGCGCAGCAGCGGTATCGGACGACTTGTATTGCAATGAATAGTTTCCCACCTGCGTGGCATTGTTTTCATCGATCACATCAAAGCTGAGCGAATCTGTTGTAACGGCAACCGTTTTGCCCGGAGCCGCTATTCCTCTTTGATAATACGCTCTAATGCTATCGATGCCAATGAGCGGCGCCGCGCCGCCGGGCGGAAGCACAATGGCATCGTTCGTATACACCGCTGTTACCTTTTCGGGGTTTTCCTCGATATGGCCCTGGAGTGACTGGTCGTTGGCTGCTTTTGTAAGCCGGTAAATTTCAGACTTGTCTGGGGCTTGTTTGCGTTCAGAGCAAGCGGGCAGTAAGAACAACATCATCAATGCAACAAAGAAGTAATTCATGACTAATATTTTTTGTTGCCCAAAACTACAGGCCGCTGAAGTCGGGCAGTCAATAGTAACATTTTTGTAACCGGCGTACCGTTTTGTAACCATCGGTTTTGAGTTAATTTAGCAGCAAAGCGTTGAAATGAAAACCTATGATTATGATTGCCCCATCGAAGCTACATTAGGAGTTATCGGCGGCAAATGGAAGGCCATCATCATTTACTACCTGATGGAGAATGACCGGCGTTTTACCGACCTGGTGAGATTGTTGGAAACGGTTTCCGCAAGAATGCTTTCGAAGCAATTGCAGGAATTGGAGCGCGATGGCATCGTGAGCAGGAATGTGTTTGCGGAGGTGCCGCCGCGCGTAGAATACGCGCTTACTACATATGGGAAAACGTTGCTGCCGCTGATCAATGCAATTTGCGCCTGGGGCGAAGTACAATTGGAGCGCACCGGCAAAAAAGCGGTGTATAATTAATGCTGCAACACCTGCTCTATCCTTTGCAACTCGTCTGCAGTAAAATCAGTATTTTTTAAACATTGCAATGAATCTTCTATTTGCTCCGGCCTGCTGGCGCCGATCAATACCGAAGTGATGCGCTTGTCTTTCAGTATCCACGAAAGCGCAAACTGGGCGAGGGTTTGGCCACGCTCCTTTGCAAGCTCGTTCAGCTGCCGTATTTTCTTCAGCTTGTCTTCGGTCACTTCCTTTTCCTGCAAAAAGCCGTGCGATTTGGCGGCGCGTGAATCCTTCGGAATGCCATGCAGGTATTTATTGGTCAATAGCCCCTGCGCCAATGGTGAAAATGGAATGCAACCCACTCCTTCCCTTTCCAGCAGATCGAGCAATCCATTCTCCACCCATCTTTCAAACATGGAATATTTGGGTTGATGAATGAGGCAGGGCGTGCCGAGGCTGCGCAGCATGGCAATGGCCTTTGCAGCTTCTTCGGGATGGTAATTGGAAATGCCGGCATACAATGCCTTTCCCTGCCGCACGATCAGGTCGAGCGCGGACATCGTTTCCTCTAATGGAGTATCGGGGTCGGGACGGTGATGATAAAAGATATCGACGTAATCGATGTTCATTCTTTTCAGGCTTTGGTCAAGGCTCGACACCAGGTATTTCTTCGATCCCCAGTTGCCGTAAGGTCCATCCCACATTAAATAACCTGCCTTGCTGGAAATGATCAATTCATCGCGGTAGCCTTTAAAATCTTTCTTCAATATATAACCGAAATTTTCTTCGGCGGCACCGGGCGGCGGGCCATAGTTATTGGCGAGATCGAAATGCGTAATGCCGTTGTCGAATGAAAACCGCAGCATCCTGCGCATGTTCTTCATCTCGTCTACATGCCCGAAATTATGCCAGAGGCCCAGTGAAAGGGCGGGCAGCAAAACACCTGACCGGCCACAACGGCGGTAGGGCATGGACTGATAACGGTTGGCTTGGGGAGTGAACGACATGCGATGGAATTTAGTGGCTACAAATTGAACCTTGCAGGCATCGAATGTAAAAATAAAAAAGGAGACAACTTTCGCTGTCTCCTTTTATTATCAGTCAAGGGTTTTTAATGGTCGTCTTCGGGCCAGCCTGTTCTCCTGTAACCGGCGAACTGGTAAGTAGTTCCCGGGTCGTCGGAAAATTCGGCTTCGAAATAAATGCTGTCGGTCTTCGCCTTCGATGCAGGGCCCATGGTTACGCCGGTCAACAGCTTTCCGTTGGCAAGCTTCACCGTTATGTTGGAGTATTCACTCGCCGCATTGTTGGCGGAAAATGTCTGGCTGTTGAGGTCTACGTCTACCTTGAACTTGAACGGCCAGATATGGCCCTGGTCGTCGAGCCACATTTTGGTGGTGGAATTGTCCGAGGTATTGTAAGTAATGATCTTAAAATAATCAGGCACCAATGGTGTCCCCTGGTATTTTATCTGCACCCAGAATACACCAGCCATCTTTTCCATGGAAGTGCCACCGGCGTCGGCATCGTTCTCCTTCCGGCACGCAGACAACATTACTGCAAGCACCGCGATAACAAAACCGAATTTTAATACTTTATTCCGCATGATCAGTATTTTAATTTTTAATAAAATTTCTAACCTGTGTGCCATAGCCTCCGGCTGTAAGCGCATACTTTACAGTAACCGGTACGGCGGTAGCATTGTATTCTTCACTGTTTGAGCTAATGGTATTCAAGCCACCGATAGAAGGATCGAATGCCAGTTGCCGGGGGATGGAAATTTTGTTGGCATCGTAGTTTACCAGCGTTACTATAAATCCAACGCCTACCCCGGCCCCGCCAGGATTGTCAACCTGGTACACGCCCCTGGCTACCTTGGTCCAATATACATTCACGCCGTTATCACGGGTATAGGTGCCCGAAAAGTCATTGTTCGATACCTGCGCGCTGTTTGACATCACCACCACTGTCCTCCAGTCAGACGCCGCATATCCATCCGGCGAACTGGCAGAGTACGTAAGGTTGTACACGCCCGGCACGTTTGCATTTACGGTGCCCGATACTGTTGCCGGAACATCCGTTCCTTTCAACTTGGCCTCTACGCCCGGATCGTTAAAGGTGCCTCCCTGGTCGATGATGATCAGGCGGTTGCCCTTGATTTGCACAGAGGGGAAATACACCACCCTGGAGCTTCCTACATTCGTCTCGTTATCTGTAAACACCGGGTCCTTTGAACAGCTTGCAAGAATGATCAATGCAGGCAGCACGATTAATAATTTCAAATATGTTTTTCGCATAGTTTGCTGTTTAATAGTTTTTAAAGACCCCACCAGGTTTTAACCGTAATGGGCACCTCTGCAGGCGTATTGCTGTTCCTTGACCTTTCTATATCAGGAAACAGCAGGCGCTTGGGGAACAACCCGTTTGTAACGCCGTTTTTAGGATATACCAACTGTCCCGGAACATACGAGGCGCTGGTTGAGTACACGGGGCTTGTCCTGGGATAGCCGGTACGGTTCTTCTCGAACCATCCTTCCAGGTCGTGCGAACCGGGGAAAGAAGCCCATTTCTGAACGATGATGGCCTCGAGCTTTTGCTGGAACGTGCCTGCTACCGGGTATGCATAAGCGCCCGTGAGCAACGCGCCGGGCGCAAGCCCATGCTGCTCGAAGGCTGCGGTAACGCCCGCATCATACAAAGCCTTGGCGCCCGCGCCACCATAATAGCGCTCCCTGGCTTCTGCCTGCATGAAATAAGATTCAGCTTCAGAAATGAAATAAACAGGATCGGTTGCATGCTGAACAAACACCGCCGCCGCACCGTATGCGGGATTGGTGCTGGTAAAATCACCCTGGTGAATGGTGCCCGGGTTCGTGGAACCGAAGTAAGCCACTATCCTTGGGTCATTGTTCGCCCTAAGCCAGCTCACGAAAGTTTCACTGGCGCGAAGATTGGTGGTGGTATTCAGCTTGCGGATGTTCTGCTCAAAGAAAGGATTGCTGAAGTTAGGCTCGTCTTTAAAAATATCCACGCCCGCCGTGGTCTCCAGGAACTTTGCATTGGCAGTGTACAAGGCCTTTACGCCGGCTTCTGCCTCGGCGGGCTTTGCATTCACCATGCGCAGGTACATTTTCAATTTGAGCGTATTGGCAAACCTTTCCCAATTGTCCATGCTGCCATTGAAAACAACATCGGCCTTTGCATCGGCGCTGGACAGCGTGCCCGATTTGTAATCTTTGGCAAGCGCTGCATCGATCTCTGCCAGCAGTCCCTTATAAATGGAATAGCCATCGTCGAATTTTGGTTGCAGGTTGGCTTGTCCTTTGAAAGCTTCGCTGTAAGGCACCATGTCGTACAGGTCTGCAAGCACCTGCAGCGTATAGGCTTTCATTACGGTGGCCATCAGGTTGAACTTCCAGTTGCCTTCGGCAGTTGCAAGCTCCTGTGCCTTTACATAATCATTCAATGCGCCGATGTACGATTCGCGGTAAGCCAGGTTCATGTCCGTGGTGTTTACGTTGAATGCATCCAGCGTTCTGTATTGCGATGCCAGCGCACTCTGCGTATAGTATTGCGCCCACAATCCGCCTGTAATGGCGTACTCGCCGTGAATATGTCCCGCGGTCGACATCACCGCGGAGGGAAACAGCAGTTGCGGTGTTGCTTTGTCTACGGGCAATGTATTGGGATCGTTGTTGAAGTCCGTGATCTTCTTACATCCCGCCAGCAACAGCGCAATGCCGGAGAACAGATATAATATTCTGATACTTTTCATTGTTTTCATTTTTAGAATGATACTCTTACTGAAGCACCAAACGACCTTGGCATGGGTCCTACCCTGAACTCACCGAACTCGCTAAGGATATCACGTCCAAAGTTGGAAGACTCGGGATCTACGATCTGGTTGTCTTTGGGCAACCAGGTCCACAGGTTCCTGCCGATAAGCGTTACCACTATCCTTTCAGCCCTGATCTTGTTAGCAACAGAAGCCGGTAAAGTATAGCTCAGCGTTACATCTCTCAGCTTCAGGAAGGTTTTGTCCATGATCCTGTGCTGGTAGATCCATCCCCTGTTGGAGTTGGCGTACCACCAATCATCCTGGTGCTCTTCATCAATCGGGGTGGTATTTTCAACATAGGTAACCTTACCGTTTCCATCCACTACTTCATTCACTGAATTGGGGAGGATGAAAGGCTGCCTGTTGTTATAAGTAGTCTTGTAGTGATTGCCGGTAAACATCAGCAACTCGGATGTGCTGGAGTAGAATACACCGCCCTTCCTGTAATCGAAAGAAAAGCCGAGCCTGAAGTTTTTATAAGTAAATGTGTTCACAAGGCCCATAGTGTAGTCGCGCTGCGCGTCTCCATAAAATCCATCTTCCGCTGCGGCCACGGGGAAGCCTGTTGTGGCATCCACTACTATCCTGCCTGCAGAATCTGTTTTAGGTACGGGAGCGTAGAATACGCCAAGGGGTTGGTTCAACCTTGCTTCCAGCTTTGCATCGAATATGCCGGTAAGCTGGAATTTATTCAGGCCGCTGGGCAATTCTGTTACCAGGTTGCGGTTGCGGGTGAATGTATAGTTGATGTCCCATGTAATATCCCTTGTGCGCACGGGGGTGATCATGGCGCTCAGCTCGATGCCCCTGTTGCGGATCTTGCCGAAGTTGAGCGTAATGGTATTATAACCTGTGCTGGGCGCTATGAACGTTGGAATGATCTGTCCTTCGGACACCTTATGATAGTATGCGATGTCGAATCCAATCCGATCGTTCAGGAATTTGAATTCGCCGCCTATTTCTGCTTCTGTACTGATCTCGGGTTGCAGTTGCCTGTTGCCGAGCCTGTCGCGCAGGGTATATCCCGGCACGCCATTAAAGGGGAAGTTTATCGTTCCAAAAGGCAGCGGCACCTGCTGCGAGAGAATGGCATCCAATACCTGGTAAGGCGTTGCGTCTTTACCTGTACGACCGTAGCTGGCGCGGAGCTTGGCATAGCTCACCTTGCTCTTGTCCACACTCCACAGGTTGGTAAGCAGGAATGATACATTGGCGCTCGGATAGAAATAGCTGAAGCTTTCTTTCGGTAATGTGGAGCTCCAGTCGTTCCTGGCATTCAATGTCAGGTATAAATAATCATTGTAACCAATGGTTGCGGAACCATACAAGCCCATAATGGCCTGCTTGCTTTCGAAGTGTGTGCTCTGCGGCGGGTTTACGCCGTTGCTGATATCGAAAAACCCGGGAACCGCCAGGTCTTCTATATAACTGTAAAGTATATTCGAACCTCTTTCGTTGTAGGTAAGTCCTGCAAATCCGTCGAGGGTAAAGCGCTCATTCAACCTGTGCTTTACCAATGCGCTCACTTTACCATCATACTCATAAAACTTCTGAGAACCTTCCTGCACGTTACCCACGTTTGCCTGGCGTGCCGCGCCTTCGGGGTTGAAGCCTGCGTTCCAGCTTCCCTCCTTGGGCGCATTTTTATTTCTCCACAGCTTGGTGGTGCTGTTGGTAACATCTATACCCTGCTGCACCTGCAATGTCAGCCAGTTGAACAATTTGTACTGGAGGTTGATGTTTCCATAAAAACGGTCGCTCTTGGCGCGGCTGCCGTTTTCATACAAATTGTAATATGGGTTTTCAGCAAATGGAGTAAAGAAGTTATCGACGTTGAAGAACTTGTTCTTGTAATCGCGGAAATCCCTGATCGGTATATCCACCGGGAATTGCAGCACCTGCTCGTAGAACGATCCGCCTACGCCGGATGCTGACTGCCCGTTCTCAACAAAGCGCTGCGAGCGGTTCACGTAGTTGAATGAACCTTCCGCGGTAAATCCTTTGTAGCGGGTGGTTCCCCTGAGAGAAAATGTATTCCTGCGGTAAAAATCATTATCGGTTGGCAAAAATCCATCGTTCACTACGTTGCCGTAAGAGAACAGGAAGGTAGATGCCTCGTTGCCTCCGCTCAGTGTGAGGGTATTGTTGTACTCCCTGCCTGTTTCATACAGGTTTCTTACGTTGTCCTCAACAAAAGCAAAGGGTTTTATCAGTTGCGAATTGTCGACTGTTGCTCCCCATAAGCGGTCTACGCCATCCAGTTTGGGTCCCCAGCTTCCATTCTCTGAAGCCCAGAACCTTCCGTCCCAGCCTTGTCCGAACAGCTTTTGCAGCCTGGGCAAAATGCCGGGTTTTGAAAATACTGCAGATGAAGTAACATCAACCCGCAATTTGCCGCTGCGTCCTTTTCTAGTGGTGATGATGATTACGCCATTGGCGGCACGCGAGCCGTACAACGAAGTGGCGGCCGCGCCTTTTAATATCGAAATGGATTCGATGTCGTTCGGGTTGATGTCGTTGGCAGTGTTGCCAAAGTCGTAGCCCGGAGTGGCCGTGCCTTTATTGGCATTGGCATCGGGAGAATAAATGTCTGATCCCGGCCTTACGTCGCTCAACGGCACGCCGTCTACAACATACAAGGGTTGGTTGCCATTTACCAATGAGCTGTAACCTCTAAGGATCACTTTGGTCGATCCGCCGGGGCTGCCCGATACATTGGATATATCGGCGCCTGCGACCTTGCCCTGCAAGCCATCGAAAATGCTTACCGGGGCAACACGGTTAATTTCTTCGTTCTTAAATGTGGAGGTAGCATAGCCCAGCGTTCTTTTTTCGCGCGACACGCCTAATGCGGTCACCACTACTTCGCTAAGCTCTGCGTTGCGTTGTTGCAAGGAAACATTTACCTGGTCGCCCGCACCTACTGTTACTTCGTGTTCGGCATAGCCGACGTTGGAAATAACCAGCACGTTTCCCTGGGCTGCCTGAATAACAAAATTTCCCTGCGCATCGGTTTGCGTTGCAGCAGTTTGGCCTTTCACGGAAACGGTAGCACCGGTGATGGGTACGCCCTTAGCATCTGTCACCTTGCCTTTGATTGTTCGCTGCTGTGCCCAAATAACCGCGGTTATTAGCAAAGCCATGAACAATAGAATTGATTTTCTCATTTTCATGTTTTTAAGCTGAGTGATGGTTTCTGGTGAAACACAAGACAGATAAAATTGAAGAAGCGCTGACACCTTCAATGCGCTTTGTAACTGAAATGGCATTAATAACCACCCAACTTGCATTATGGGCAGCCGAATGTTGGCGAGAAAACCGAGAGAGTGTTTTTGATGAGTGCGGTAAGAGATGCCTGAAAACAAAATCCTCCCGAAGCGGGAGGACAATGATTTGGTACGTTTTCGTCAGGTACCAGGGGTTGTTTTCTAAAGGATACTTGGATTAATTTGGGTTCTTCAGGTCAGGGATCTTGGATTCGGTTTTTACTGGATACTTGGATTCGGATTTTCTTGGACTTGGATTTTGTTTGCTTGCTTGCTGATGTAAAGATGTAAAGAAGTGTGCGCTTTTTAAAGCTTTGAAAAGCATCATTTCTCCGAGTCATTGGTAAACTTATAAGCCTCTAAATGTAACCTCTTAGCCATCGTAAAGTTACTAAGGAAAAGTCCGTGGTAAACTGTTGGGATTCCACTACATATAGCTTACCTTTTCGTTATAAAAACAAACCCCCATGACCAACATCGAACAAAGAGTGGCTTCGCTGGAGAAGTCGCTGAGAATGTATCAATTCATTCTTTCAGGCGTGGTGCTTGTTGCGCTCGCCTTTGTGGTATCGTCTTTCAATAACAATGATCAGCAGCAGGTGTCCGAAAAATTGCGGGCAAAATCCTTTGAATTGGTAAGTGGAGATGGGAAAGTATTGGCGACCATCGCTCCTTTCAATGGCAACGGCGCGGTTACTACGTACGATAAACTGGGCAACCTACTGGTAGATATCAGGTCCAACGTTTCGGGCTTCGGCAATATTAATATCTACGACGGACGCGGAAACCCCACCCTTCAATTATATAATGTACAAGGCGGTGGCGGCGCACTCTCTATTAAGAACAGGGGCGGTCAAAATGCCGTTATGTTAAGCCTGATGACGACGGGAGCGGGACACCTTAGCCTGAACACTGCCACTGGCACTCCCATGATCTGGCTGGGTGAAACCATAGAAAGGAATGCAGACCTGAAATTATACAACAATGCAGGGCGCACGTCGCTGCGGTTTGCCGCCACTACTGCGGCCGATGGCAGCATAGAATGTTTCGATAGCCAGGGTAATCGCCGCGTGATGCTCACAACCGAAAGTGGCGGAGGCAGTGTTACCACTTTTAATAGCGGCGGCACCAGGAGTGGCCGGGTGCCCGCGCTATCTCCTCAATAACCGGTAATACAATAAAAAAATGTTTCGTTAATGCTTGCAACTCATCATTGCAAGCATTAACTTCATAGGGTAATCAATATCTGAAAAACAACCAATTTATTTCCATGCCCAAAGCAGATCGTATCTTCCTTATCTCTATTGTTATAGGTCTCGCCGCTATTTATTCTCTCTTCGCGATCATAAGTTAAAAGCAAAAGTTATTAGTCAAACCTGCTCTATTTTTGACTTTTCACTTTCACTTTTTACTTTCGCTGAATGAACGGAGTTCATATCCGCACGATAGTACCTTCGGACAATATTGCACTCGCGCACATCGTGCGCAATACACTCGCCGAGTTTGGATTGAACAAACCCGGAACGGTGTATTATGATGATACCACAGATCATTTATTTGAATTGTTTCAAACACCGCGCAGCATTTACTACGTTGCCGAACGAGACAACAAACTTCTCGGCGGCTCAGGCATCTTTCCTTCGAACGGACTGCCACCCGATGTATGCGAATTGGTAAAAATGTACCTGGTGCCCGAAGCAAGAGGATTAGGATTGGGCCAGGAACTGATTCGGCGCAGCATTGATTTTGCAAGATCGGCAGGCTATAAAAAGATCTATCTCGAAACGATGCCCGAATTGAAAAAAGCACTTAGCGTATATGAGAAGTTCGGGTTTGAATATTTAACTGGCCCCATGGGCGATACGGGTCATTATGGATGTGACAGATGGATGCTGCTTGATGTTACCCGGTCCGCTTTACCTCGTACACCGGACTAAACAAATACAGCTTCCTCGTTTTTACCTCCACGCATTGGTAACGTTTGCGCAATTTTTTTCCACGCCGGAATACGCGGCCATCATCCAGCGCAAATAAATTTCCTTCGGGTATTTGTTCCACCATTACTATATCGGGAGAAGCATTGTCATAACGCTTCAACACGCGCATGAGGTTATCGTCGGCACAGCTGGAAGCGGGCAGGTTATGCAGCGATTGCGCAAGCGCCACGCGGATGTCTTCAGGAAAAATATTGGCCGTAAGAAAATCTTTGAGCAAAAAAGCAAACAATTGCTTCCATTCTTTTCCATGGCTGGCCACGCGGTTGCCGTATTGCTGGAAAGTGACCAGGTGCGCCAGCTCGTGCACCAGAGTAATCAGAAAGGAGAATGTATTCAGGTTGCCGTTGACGCTGATGCGGTGGTTGCGGTCGTGCGTGGCGTGGCGGTAATCGCCGTACAGGCTTTTTCGTTCCCGGGTAATGGTCAGGTGTACCTTGTACTGGTGGAGGTATTGCATCACCAGCGGGACGGAATTAGCAGGGAGATAACGCTGCAGGTATTCAAGAGGGGCTTCCTGTTTGGACATTTTTCTGTTGCTTGCTCAGTCGTAACAATATACTTACCTCGATAAACGTGTACACGAAATACAGGAACATGCAGCCGAACAGGGCCGGCTTGTTCACGCCCTTGTCCGAAACGGCAATGTAAATGAATGCGGCCAGCAGGCACACGATCATCTTAAGGAACATGCCGCCATATATATACCTGAGAAAGGCGTGCGGTTGATTGCTGCTTAGGGACCGCTTGTACAGGAAAAAAGATACCAGGGTTGCTACCAGCAGCACCGTGTTGCCTATGATGAGAATGTCGGAATCCACATGATACGTGGCGCCCCATTTTTTGCCGGTGATGAAAACGGCGTTGCTTACAACATATACAACTATAATGGGCCACCAGGCTTTGCGCTGTCTATTTATCATGCTTGGGTTTGGAAGTATCCTTTATAACTTTTACGATCATTCCGATAATGACCAGCAAAGGTAATAACCAAACCAATACAGGAAAGGATGTGCCGATCCACGCGTCGAGCTTCAGGCCTATGAAAATTGCCAATCCCAGGGACACGAGGATCTGCATCCCCATTCCTGCATAACGTAAAAGTAACTTGTTGTTGCTTGGCTTATCTGGCGGCTGCCCTGGCATCGGAGTCCGTTGTTTCTTTCATGGCGATGACACTGCCGCTTCCGCCCACGCTTGCATGGCCATTGCCAGCTATCATATGGCATTGACCGTTGAACACCGCCGAGGGCTCAACCTGCAGCTTGGCAGAGCTGATATTGCCTTCTACCACGCTGCCGTTCTTCAGCTGCAGCAGGTCTTTAACCTTGATGGAGCCGGAAACTTTTCCCATAATGTCAGCCTGCTGGCCGGAAATGTCGCCTTCTACTACCCCATTGGAGCCGATGATCACCTTGGAAGAACCGATGATGTTGCCTTTCAGCGTGCCATCGATGCGGATGTCCCCATTACTGGTGATATCGCCTTTAAGGGTAGTGCCGGCGCCGATCATGCTCGCGCTGGCGGGCACATTGTCCTCGTGGCTCTCAGATTTGGATTTTGAATTGAACATAGTACTTGATTTTAATCGTTGATTTTTTCAGGATTCGGAATATTAAGACTTGTTGTATCCAGTTTGATGGTCACATTGCCCTGCAGCACGGTTTTCAGGTTTTCCATGTAACGGTCCTTTTGCCGCATGGTCTCCTCCAGCGAATCGGTCTTCATCTTCAGTTCCCTTAGCTCCTTGGTAGTATTAACATCCCCATAACCGGGAATATACATCCTAAGCGGGGTAAACACTATCAAAGCTACGGTAAGGCTGGTAAGCAATACAAAGATGGTACTTAGCAAAACATATACGCTTAGCCTTGATAATTTGAAAGTTACCACCTCTTCGTAACTATCGTCGTTCATCACCACCAGGCGGTAACGGTTGCGTAATCTCCTGAGGGTTGAATTGGCATCGAATTTGGCCATAAATCAGCTTTCCGGCTAAAGGTAGCAACAAAAGCACATCAGGCCCGAAAATTTAGTGCCAATAGCGCTTGTTTCCCTTTAACGAATTAAGCGAAAATTTAAGATGTATTTTTAAAATAAATTTCCTGAAATTCAGTTATAACCACTTAGTTTGCGGCCGCATGCACATCCCATTCTTACGAGTTGCCGGTTTGACCTTGCTGTCGATGCTTGTTGCATTGCAGGAACCCTTTGCCCAGGACGCCCTGCAGGTAGAACTGAAGAAGCCGGAAAAGTTCGAAAATAAGAAGCTGGGGTACGAGAAAACGGCAGAAAAAAAGTTCACGGTCCCCCGCCGGTTTATCCAAAATACCACCACCCATTACAATTATTATTTCAACGCCAACACCAAGCTGGAAGAAGTGTTGGCGCGGGTAAAATCCTCGCATAAAGACGATTACAGCGAGTTACTTCCATTTTACAATTATTCACTGGACAAAACCGCCGGCGAAAAACAGGAGCTGGACTCGGTGATCTATAAATCAACCGTGGCCATCCTCATCCACGATCTTAGGAGCAATTGGGTGGATAACATGTACATGCTCATGGGCAAGGCCTATTATTTCCGCAACCAGTTGGATTCGGCTTACCTTACTTTTCAATACATCAACTACGCTTTTTCGCCCAAGGAAAAAGACGGCTATGATAAGGTCATCGGCAGCAATGCCAACGAAGGGGGCAATGCATTTTCAATTGCAACCAAGGAAAATAATAACCTCGTTCACAAAGCGCTTACCCGCCCGCCCAGCCGCAACGAATCATTTCTCTGGCAGATCAGGACCTACCTGGCCGGCGATGAAATGCCCGAAGCTGCGGGCCTGATCGAAACATTGAAGAACGATCCCAACTTCCCCGCACGTCTCCGCCCCGAACTGGCAGAAGTACAGGCGCACTGGTTTTACAAACAAAACATGTACGACAGCGCGGCAGTATACCTGGAAAAAGCGCTGGACGCCGCGGCCAATAACCAGGAGCGCGCAAGATGGGAATACCTGATAGCACAGTTGTATGAGCGTTCCGGCAAACCTACACAGGCCGAAAAATTTTATGCACGCGCCATTAAGCACACTTACGACCCGGTGATGGAAGTATTTGCCAGGCTCAACTCCATCCGCCAGCAATCAGGTGAAAAGAACATACAGGCAAACATCAACGAGCTGTTGAAGATGGCGCGCAAAGAAAAATACCTCGCCTACCGCGACATCATTTACTACACCGCCGCGCAAATGGAACTGGAGCGCCAGAATGTGGCGGGCGCCAAAACATTGTTGCTACGGAGCACTCAGTACAGCCAGGAAAATCCGCTGCAACGTAACCGCTCCTTCCTGCAACTCGCCGATCTCTCCTATAAAGAGCGGGATTACACTTCGGCGAAAAGATATTATGACAGCGTAGACGCCACGTCCATTACAATGGACGCAACCGCATTTGAAAACAGGCGCGAATTATTGGGCGTATTGGCCGGCCCCACCGGTATCATTTACCGACAGGACAGCCTGCAACGCTTAGCCGGAATGCCGGATGCTGAAAGAGAAGCATACATCAGGAAACTGGTGCGCCAGTTGCGCAGGGCGCAGGGATTGAAGGAAGAAGAGCCCAGTGCTGCCTCACTCAATAACCCTTTGAACCAGCCCGCGCCCTCAGAACTGTTTACAAACGCGCCGCGCGGTGAATGGTACTTCGACAATGCCTCTCTGAAATCGAAAGGATTTACGGAGTTCCGTTCAAAATGGGGCAACCGCCCGAATGTAGACAACTGGAGAAGGCAGGCGGCCATCAATCAATTCGCACAAACAAAGACCGATAATAAAACAGGCACCAGCCCCACGCCAGCTTCGCAAAATAATCCCGGTGAAATTTCTTACGATGCATTGGCCAGCAATTTGCCCATAGGCGCAGAGAAGCTCAGGCTATCGAACGACAGCATCGAGAACGCAATGATGGAATTGGGAAGGGCGCACCTGGAAATGCTGGAAGATTACCCACTGGCCATAGAGACCTACGAAAAATTGTTGGGACGTTTTCCCAACACGCCGCATAAGCAGGAAGCCTTGTTCAACCTGTACTATGCTTATTACAAGTCGGGCGATGTTACCAAAGCGAATTATTACAAGATCCAATTACAGCAATTATATCCCGGCGGCAAATATTCAGCCGCGCTTGATCCCGCGGCCGCCGCGCAATCGCCGGACAGCATACTGAAAAGAAATGCCACCGCCAGCTACGAAAGAATTTACACCTCGTTCATAGAAGGAAACTTCGAGCAGGCCATTGCGGACAAAAGAATGGCGGACAGCCTGTATGGCGAACGCTATTGGACACCGCAACTGTTGTACATCGAAGCTATTTACCACATTAAGCAGCGCGCCGACAGCGTGGCCAAAGTAAGACTGGCACAATTGATCATGCGCTTTGGCGATTCGCCGCTGCGTGCAAAAGCAGAGAACCTGCAAAACGTGTTGGGCCGCCGCGCACAGATAGAGGCTTATCTTACGAACCTGCAGGTTACAAGGGCCGACGCCGATACCGCCACTACCGTTGTTATAACAGACAATAAACCGCCCGTTACCAACCCCGTAACTCCGCCTGTGGTGAAGCAGGACAACCAGCAACAACCCCCGGTGGTAAAGCAGCCCGTTGAGCAACCTAAGAAGGACAATAACCAGGCAGTTACACCGCCGCCCGTTGCAACATCTGCTTACACTTTCAAAGCCGATGAGCCGCAACTGGTAATGGTTGTGCTCGACAAGGTCGACCCGGTATATGTTACTGAAACGCGCAATGCATTTAACCGCTACAACCGCGAAAAATATTATAACAAACCGATAGAGATCACCAATGTGCCGCTGGACGACAACATCAAGCTGGTGGTGATAAATAATTTTGAAAATGCGAATGCGGCCATCGACTATGTTGAGAAAGCACGCAAGCTCGCCGGTTCCGAGATAGTTCCCTGGCTGCCCGCCGGCAAATACTCGTTTTACATTATCAGCCCGCAAAACCTGGAGGTGTTAAAGACAACAAAGGACATGAAGGCCTACAAAGAGGCCCTGGGAAATGCCTTCCCCGGCAAATTTTAAGAATTTAGCTAATTGCCTGTCTTGCAAGCAAGAGAAATGAGTACAATATTTGCATAACAGCTATAGAATACATTTCCACGAAAAATTGCCACTATGTCTAAACCAGTTCGAATCTTTTGGAGGGTATTCCTCATAGGTTTCGGGGCGTTCATATTACTGTTATTACTCATCAATTTCGGCTTGTTCGGCAAAATGCCTTCGCTTGCTGAATTGGAAAATCCAAGCATTACCCTAGCCTCCGAGGTGTATGCCGACGATGGCACGCTGATGGGCAAGTACTACCGTGAGCGGGGCAACCGCAGCAACGTGAAGTACAAAGACATTTCGATACACGCCATTAATGCGCTGGTGGCTACCGAGGATGAACGCTTTTACCGGCACTCCGGCATAGATGGCAAAAGCCTTGTGCGCGCCGTGATATTCCTCGGCAAGGAAGGCGGCGCCAGCACTATTACCCAGCAATTGGCCAAGAACATGCTCGAACAGGGTTCGAAGAACCTGGTGGCCCGCGGCATTGAAAAAATGAAGGAATGGATCATTGCCGTAAAGCTGGAGCGCAATTTTACCAAGGAAGAGATACTGGCGCTGTACCTGAACACAGTGCCCTTCGGCGATAATACTTACGGCATCCGCAACGCATCGCGTACCTTCTTTCAAAAAGAGCCGGACATGCTCACTGTTGATGAAGCCGCTGTGCTGATAGGCATGCTGAAAGGAACCTATTTGTATAACCCAAGAGTGAACGAAAGGGCCGCCTTCGACCGCCGCAACACCGTCATCAACCAGATGGTGAAAAACAATTATATCAGCAGTGCAGAAGCGGCAAAGATCAAGGCAAAACCAATCGACCTCACCAAATACAAAAAGCTCGACGAGAACAATGGACTGGCGCCTTACTTCCGCGATGTGCTGCGCGAAGACCTGAAAAAATGGTGCAAGGCTCATACCAAGCAAGATGGCAGCTCCTATGACTTGTACGCGGATGGATTGAAAATATATACCACCATCAACCCGCGCATGCAATTGTATGCGGAAGAAGCCATTGCCAAAAGCCTCCCCGTACTGCAAAAGGCATTGAACCAGCAAGGTAATATCAGGAAGAAAACTGTATGGAAAGGTCACGAGAACGTACTGGAATCGGCGATGAAAAATAGTGACCGCTGGCGTAACCTTAAAGAGGAAGGCCTGAGCGATGAAGACATCAGGAAATCGTTCAACCGTCCTGTAAAAATGAAAGTATTCGCCTGGAACGAGCGCAGGGAAAAAGATACCACCATGACGCCGATGGACAGCATTAAATACCACCGGCTGATGCTTCAAACCGCCTTTATGGCCATGGACCCGATATCAGGACATGTAAAGGCCTGGATCGGTGGAATAGATTTTAAGAACTATAAATACGACCACGCCAACATCAATACCAAACGCCAGGTAGGATCAGCCATCAAGCCTTTTTTGTATGCAGAGGCTGTGGAGGAGATCGGCTATACGCCCCAAACACCGGTAGAAAATGTGGCGCAGCACTTTCCCGGCTCCGGGCTGGTGCCTGCCAAGGGCATTTGTAAGGGTAATGGCGCCATGGTAAGCATGGCCAGCGCGCTCACCTATTCGCTGAACTGTGCGAGTGCATATATTATTAAGCAGGTGACGCCAGAACGCTTTGCGGGCTTCCTGAACCAGATCGGCATCCCTACCAAGGTACATCCTTACCCGTCCATTAGTCTAGGGTCCTGCGACCTTTCGCTGTATGAAATGATGTGGGGCTATACTATATTTCCCTCAGGTGGGTTTAGCACCAAGCCCATTTACATTACGCGTATAGAAGATAAAAATGGCAACGTACTGGAACGCTTCGACACAGAGCCTAAAGAAGTGATCAATGAAGTAACTGCCTACACCATGACCAAGATGCTGCAGGGGCCGGTTGATTTCGGAACGGCCAAAGGCCTGCGCGCCAGCCTGGGCGTGGCAGAAATGGGTGGCAAAACAGGCACTACCAACGATAACGCCGACGCCTGGTTCTTTGGATTTACACCGCAATTGCTCGCCGGCGTGTGGGTTGGTTGCGACGACCGGTTCATTCGATTGGAAAGCGCACTGGGTTACGGCGGTACCGCCGCACGTCCCATCTGGGAATATTTTTACAAGAAAGTATTGGCCGATAAAACGCTGGGCCTGGATAAGCAGGCCATGTTCGTGCAGCCAGAAAGCATGAAGAGCGATATGATGTACGATTACATGAACATCATAGACGCTACCGCACCTCCCGGAGCAGAAGGTGAGGACGTGGGCAATGGAGGCGCGGACCAGTATTTTATGCCGGACACCAATAACAAGGTTCCCGTTGAATCCAAGTTGGACCCCGAAGAGGAGAAAATAAAAAGGGAGGCTACCAATCCAAAAAATAGTAAAGAAAACCAACGCAAGGACACTACAAAAGCCGAAGACGATCCGCCTGAGAAAAAGAAAGGATTCTTCAAGCGGCTTTTTGGAAAAAAAGACAAGAAGAAAGATAATTAACTGCCCCCAAACGAACTAATGACCCAGTGACCTAATGACTTAGTGACTTCTCCAATACCTCGAACTCCAACGGCATCTTCGCCAACCCAAACCGTGCATCTTCTGTAATAAAAGGCTTACGCTCTCCTGTGCGCAGGTAGCCATGGCGTTCGTACCATGCGACCAACTCGGTGCGCACCGATATAACGGTCATGTATATTGTCTTGCATTGCAATTTTGCGGCTTCGTATTCTGAGGCTTTCAGTAATTCTTTTCCGATGCCCCTGCCCTGCAATTGTGGTGATACCGTTAGCATGCCCAGGTAAAGCTTGTCGCCGTGTTTGTCGAGGCGTACGCAGCCCAGTATCTTTTCGTTGTCAGTGTATTTCAGGAAAATGGTTTGCGGATCGAGGAGCGCTTCGGTCAGCAGGGCTTCGTCGCAGCGCATGCCGTCCAGCAGCTCGGCTTCGGTTGTCCATCCCTGTTTGGACGATTCTCCGCGGTAAGCCGAGTTGATAAGCGTATTCAGTTCGGGCACGTCTGAAAGGACGGCGCGGGTAATTGGCATAGCAATATATTGGGCTGCAAGGATACAAAAAAGGATTGGAGGAACAGCGCCGTGATTGGCCCGGTCCTCCATCCCTCGTTAATTCAAAACCTCAGCCTTAAAACTATTGCTTGCCTTGCCTGTTGAAGCGGACGCTATGACTTCCAGTATGTAGCGCTCGCTAAGCTGCAGCGGGTTGTACAGCGACAATTCCTGCTTCAGGCGCATTACGCTCTTTTTATATTCCTTATCCGCCAGCACTGTTTCCACGCCAGCTTTTATCTGGGCGGCGGTAGGCAGCTCAGTCTTCAGGTTAGCGCCGAGCTTAAAATAGCCGATCCTTGCATTAATCTCGTTCTTACCCTCATGCACACCCGCAACTACCATCGGTAGCCCGTGCGAAATGCCCAGCATTACGCCGCCATATCCTCCATTGGTGATGTACAGGCTGCAATAAGGCATTACATCGTTGAAAGGAATAAAATCTTCGATGATCAGGTTTTGGTGCGGGAACCTTTCTCTAAGCTCCGCGGTGCCGGAACCACCGGTAGTGGCAATTACCAGGTAATTGGAATCTTTGAACGCTTCCAGTGTCGGCGCCAATAATTTGTTCACGTCCTTCTCAACGGTGCCCTGCGTTACCAGCAGCACTTTCTTATATTGCTCCAGCCGCTTATCGAACCAAGGAGCTTGTTGCTTTGGTTTGCTGTAAGGAAGCAGCGGGCCCACAAAGCGAATGTTGCTGCCCAGGTCGGAACGTTTGTATTCAAAGCCGGGACTGCCGATCTGCAATACCAGGGTGGATTGTTTTATCAGCAAACTGAATACATTATCATTGGCGGCGATGCCGTACCGCGACAATACCTGACGCATTACTTTGTTTGCCTTCCTGAATAATACTTTATCTGCCATGAAGCGAAGGAAGTCCTGCTTGCGCCGTCCGAAGAACGAAGCCGCCGGCGTAAGGGCCAGTCCGTATGGCGCCAGGTCTTTCGAAACTTCCGGCAATGGAACAACGCCTACGGATATAACGGGTACATCCAGTTCTTTTTTTACCAGCGGAATTGCGCTGAACAATGAATCCGCGATCATTACATCGAAGGGAAAGCTTTTATGGATCTCTTTGATGTCTTCCAGGTATTCCGGCCCTCTCAGGATAAATACATTGATGATATCGAAATTAAGCTTGCCAATTACGCTTTTGATCTTGTCGCGCCCGGGAAAATCCTGTTCGAAGGTTTCAGGATTGATCTCTACTCCTTTTACAAAATTGTAGTACGGGATGTCCAGCGACCGCACTTTGTCGGCATACTGCTTACCGCCATACCATCTAACATCACAACCGATGTGCTTAAGGTGTACGGCCAGCCCGGTAAGGGGATTGAAATGCCCGTCGGCGGGTACATTGGCGAATAATATTTTCTGGCCTGGTTTGGCCTGTGCAATAATATCTTTTGAATTGAAGCGCTTAAACTGTTCCATAAAGGGTGTTTGATTGTAGACAATGAAGGAAAAAGATTGTGACAGGCAAAAATGCGGGAAAGGAGAAGTTTCAACTATTACCTAAACAGGTGACGGGGCTCACTCATTTAGTGTGGTGGGTTGAGGACGGGCAGCATTATTTGTTAAAATCGAACAGCGTAGCCGTAAAGATGCCACGTTCGCGCTTTTTGAAAACAACGTCCCAGTTGCCGTTGTAGCGAAGCACTTTGGGAACAAGGTATTCGCCGAAGCGGGTAAGCTCGGCTTCTATCTGCACATCGAAATCATATACGCCCGCGCGGTAGCTAAGGTCGTACTTGCGCAGTACAATGTCCATGGTTTGCTGGTTGAACCAGGTGGTCATGTTATTGATGACGATCTTGTCCTTATTGCCTGCCGAAAGCCCTTCGCGTGCTGTAACGCTGAACACATAGCACCATTCGCCATTCAACTGTTCCATATCGATCACATAATCGTAATAGCTGCTCATGTCGTCGTCGAACAGGGCCAGCTTGTTGCCGATGAAGGGAAGTCCCGGTATTTTTTTGCCGGGATTGAAGAAGAGCATTTTGAGTTGCTCGCGGTGTTTGGCCGAGCCGGATTTGTTTTTCAGGGAGAAGTTGGGATCGCCCACGATATTGTTTTCGCCGCAGATGGTATCCTTGGCCCAGAAAAGTCCGGCATACATTTCCATGGTGTAATAATTCCAGTTGCCGGATTTGTCCATCATGTCGCCCGATATCTGCTGCTGGTCTGTAATGGTATGCCGGCAGCCGTTGATCACCTGTTGGCGGGTGCGGCCGGTGAGGGTTGCGCGGGTAGTGCCTTTCTTGTCCAGCATGCGCACGTCGTTGAGCGAGGTATAGCCGAGTACTTTCAGGTTCTTGAACGCCTTGTAAAACGTGGTATCGTTCTTTACACGGTCGATAAAAGAAGGCACGTTGAGGTTGCTGCGCACCACCACTTCTTTTAATGTGACCGTTTTTTTGTTTACCGTTACCGATGAATCCTGCGCCTTAACCAGCAGCGGAAGCATGCAGCACGCTAACAGGAAATACCTCATTTTGAGAACGTCATTTTATAATCTACCTGCACTTTCCCTTTGGAAATATCATCCAGCTTGCCCTTGAGCAGTTTGCGTTTCAGGGGCTTCATGTAATCGATGAATAATTTCCCTTCGATGTGATCGTACTCATGTAAGATGATTCTGGCGGTGATGCCGTTGTATGTTTTGGTGTGCGGTTCAAAATTTTCATCCACGAACGAAAGGGTTACTTCTTCGTTGCGGTAAATGTCTTCGCGGATCTTGGGGATGCTTAAGCAGCCTTCGTTATAGACCCATTCCCTGCCGTTGAGCTTTTGTATATGGGCGTTGATGAACACCTGCCTTATGCCGGGGCCGTCGGGGTATTTGCCTTGTTCTTCCTCTTCCAGGTTGGAGAACACCTGCCGGCTGTCTACCACAAACAGCCTGATGTCCCGGTTTACCTGGGGCGCCGCGAGCCCTACCCCATTGCTGTATTCCATGGTTTCCCACATATCGGCAATGAGTTGCTGCAGGCCGGGATAGTCTTTATCGATATCCTTGCAAACAGTTCTTAAAACAGGGGCTCCGTAGGCTACGATGGGCAGAATCATGTCTGATAAATTAGGCGCGAATTTAAGCCAATTTTCGCTAAGAGAAGGTTATATAAGAGCGTGACAACGTGTCAAAAACCCACGGTTTAAGCAAAGCGAACGTGAAGTGAATCTAAGACGAATCTAAGACGAACGTACATTTTGGCAGTTTGGTTATATTGGAGGTAATCAGCTTGCCGGAATCAGCTCCGTGCCTGCAGGTATTCCTGGAGCATGATGGTAGCCGCTATTTCGTCTACCAGGGCCTTATTGCGGCGTTGCTTCTTTTTGAGGCCCATGTCCAGCATGCTTTGTTTGGCCAGCTTAGAGGTATACCGCTCATCGACGGTTTGAACTGGTATAGCGGGAAACTCTTTTTTCAACCGCTTGATGATAGCCTGTACCAGCGGCGTTGCGTGCGTATCGCTTTCATCCCAATTCTTTGGTTCCCCGATCAGTATCAGCTCTACCTGTTCTTTTAGGAAATAATCTTTTAAAAAATTGATCAACCGGGGGGAATCGATGGTGGTAAGGCCATTGGCGATGATCTGCAGTGGGTCGGTAACGGCCAGGCCAGTTCGTTTTAAACCATAATCGATAGCGAGGATGCGGGCCATTTTACGAAAGTATAAAAAAGTTAGTCCGTGATTAGGTCATTAGGTCAGTGGGTCAGTGGGTCATTAGGTCAATATCCGATTTCGTTCGATGACTTAATGGCCACTGACTTGTTAGAGCGGCCACCCTACCCCGCTCCTGTAACTAACACTTAGGTCCAGTATCACAAACACGGCGAACACTACGCTGGCAATGCCGTTTGCCGTCATAAAGGCCAGGTTAACGCGGCGAAGGTCATTAGGTTTTACAATGGAATGCTGGTAAACGAGCATGCCGACAAATACCGCCACGCCTATCCAATACCACAATGCAAAGCCTCCATACAATCCTGCCAGCACTACGAACAGTGAGGCCAGCAGATGCAACAATACCGATACGCGCAGCGCAGTGCGTTTGCCGAGCGCGGCAGGAATGGAATGCAGCTTGTTGCGCTTGTCAAACTCCTCGTCCTGCAAAGCATATATAATATCGAAGCCGCTGACCCAGCATAGCACCGTTAATGAAAACAAGATGGGCAATGGGTGAAAGTAGGGGATCACTGCAAGGTATGCGCCTATGGGAGCCAATGAAAGTCCCAGGCCTAATATCAAATGGCAAAGCGGTGTAAAGCGTTTGGTATAGCTATACCCAAGAATTACCAGCAAGGCCACCGGCGAAAGATAAAAGCAAAGCCTGTTGATGAAAAAAGCACAGGCCATGAACAGCAGACTGCAGGCGATCGTGAACAATAAAGCGCTATTTGCCGAAACCACGCCCGAAGGTATTTCGCGAATGGCGGTGCGTGGGTTGAGCGCGTCGAAATTTTTGTCGAGGTAGCGGTTGAATGCCATGGCCGCGGACCGTGCGAATACCATGCACAGGATCACCAGCAGCAATGTTAGCAGCACGGAACCATTACTGAACATCTCAAATTCCTGGGTTGGCCGCGTGCTATTATGCAAGCGCCACTGCCCGACCCCATATCTTGCAAACGGGATCACCGCAAGCGAGAACCCGATCAATGCAAAAGGCATTGCGAAAATGGTGTGCGAAAATTTTATGAGCGATAAATAGTTCCTGACTGTCTGCATGAACGGCAAAGATAGCGCCCGACAATCAATGCCAAATTATAGAGATGACCAATGACTTAATGACCTAATGACCTGATGACTACTGACCAATATTGCGCCGCACCATTTCCCACAACACGATGCCCGCCGCGGTAGCAATGTTCAATGAATGCTTCATGCCTAATTGCGGAATTTCGATGCTGCCATCGCAGAGCAAAATGGTGGACTGCTCCACTCCTGTTACTTCGTTGCCAAATACCACGGCGATCTTATCCCTCGGATCCCGCATAAATTGCTGCAAGGGAATGCTGCCTTCGGTTTGTTCTACCGCGTATATCTTATAGCCTTCGTTGCGCAGTTGGGCAATGGCTTCGGCGGCGGTGGCATAGCGCTCCCAGTGAACGGTTTCTTCCGAGCCGAGCGCGGTTTTTTTGATCTCCTTGTGCGGAGGATAGGCTGTGTACCCGCAAATGCAGATGCCCTGCAACAAAAACGCGTCGGCGGTACGGAATACGCTGCCCACGTTGTAAGCGCTACGGATGTTTTCCAGTATGGCCACGACCGGCATTTTTTCGGCCTCGCGGAAATCCTGAGGCGACTTACGGTTCAATTCATGCATGCTCAGCTTGCGCATGCTGTAAAGATATTGGTTAGTGACAAAAACCGTATAAATACGGGTAGAAGGCCATGAACACCCTTCGTATCTTAAGACCGATAAAGGCAACACATTATGCGTGAGCTGACCTCCCTGCATTTTGCAAAACATTTTAGAGACATCATGGAAAAAACCAGCGACGACCGGTTTTGCTTCGTGCTCGGTTCCGGTGCATCCGTGCAATCCGGCATACCCACTGGCGCAAAGCTGGCGGCAAAATGGCTTGGGGAACTGAAGGAGAACTTTTGGACAGACAAGCACGATGAATGGGTAAAAGAAAAAAATATCAGTACCGATAAACCTGGAGAACATTATTCAGAGATCTTCAAAAGACGATTCGAGATACACCCGCAGGAAGGCTATGATGAGTTGAACAGGCTGATGGAAAATGTTACGCCGAGCTTCGGCTACTCTGTTTTATCGCAATTGCTGGAAACTAAGAACAATGTGGTCATCACCACCAATTTCGATGCGCTGATAGAAGAAGCGCTGTACTCTTTTTCCATCAAACGGCCGTTGGTGTGCGGACATGAATACCTTGCGCCATTTGCCAAAATATCCAATAGCCGCCCGTTGATCGTGAAGATTCACCGCGACAGGCAATTGAACCCATTTAACAATCCGGGCGAGATAGAGCGGATCAAAGAAGAATGGGTTTCTGTGCTGAACACAATTTTTACCCAGTGCATCCCGGTGTTTATAGGATATGGGGGCAATGATGGAAGTTTGATGGGTTACCTCGAAAACATTCCGAAGTTCAGCAATTTATTTTGGTGTGATTTGAAGCTGGAAAACCTTAAACCGGAAGTATTGGAGTTGATTGAAAGGCATGAGGGAAAATTTGTAAAGATCGACGGCTTCGATGAGCTGATGTTCGATATATTTTCCGTGTTAAGCTATCCAACGCTGGACAGCAAGTTGGTAGAAACCGCGCACAAAAGAGCAACCGCGTATGCCAATACCATCAAAACCATCAGCGAGTCAAAATCCAAATCACTCATAAAAGAAGATAAAACGAATGCTGAAGAATTAGAGCGGAAGATCAAGGACACCGACTCGTGGCTATCCTATTATTTTAAAGCGGCAGCAGAGAAGGACATCAACCAGAAACAAAAAATCCTCGAAGATGGCCTTGCAAAGTTTCCCGAGGACTGTGGCATGAACGAATGCTATGCAATGTTCCTGTATGAGGACAGATATGATTATAAAGGCGCGGAAAAATATCTTAAAAAGGCCCTCCACATCAATCCCGAAGACGACCGTGCGATTGCCAGTTATGCAAGGTTCCTGCATTTTATCAAAAAGGACTATTCCAATGCCGAAACATATTATAAGAAACTTATCGGCAAGCCTATCACTTTCGCTGGCGTACACGCCAATTATGGAACTTTCCTGGTAGATGTGAAGCGGGATTATCAGAACGCAGAGAAGCATTTTGAAATCGCAGTAAGCGCCGAGCTCGAGAACGGCGAGATCTACGGTACCTATGCTGATTTTTTGTACAAAACCAAATCAGACTATTCCCGGGCCGCCGAGTTTTACGAGAAAGCTGTAACCCGAAGCCCGGATGCCATCAGTTGCAACCTCAATTATGCAGGATTGCTGCTTGCAACTAATAAAAAGGACCAGGCCGTCAAATATCTCAAGCGGATACGTGACATCTGCTTCGCCAATGGAGAGGCAATCAAGCTGGAAAAAGAACGCGGGATGCAATGGAAAAACGAAATGGCGGTCGAATTGGCTTTTTACGAATACGCCCATTACCCCGGGTTGTTTATCGACGCCAAAGCCAGGATCAGGGATTTAATTGTAAGAGGATTTCGTTCATTGACCTGGAATTTGCAGCCAAACATCGAACAAGCCAAAAAAGACAACCATCCGGAACCGGAAAGCCTGCAACTGTATGCCGACATCATTACCAAGGACATCCCCATTCCGCCCGATTTCTAACCAATATATTTAGATATTCACATTTACGGATTCAGCCTCCCCGGCAAGGACAAAGTATTTATTTTCGCCGCATTGTGAAGACAGCTACCGCAGATACACCCCTGATGCAACAACACCGGGCCATTAAACAAAAATACCCGGATGCCATATTGCTGTTCAGGGTGGGTGATTTTTATGAAACCTTCGGCGAAGACGCCGTCATCGCCTCCCGGGTACTGGGCATCACCCTTACCAAACGCAATAACGGCGCGGCATCCTCCTCGGAACTGGCGGGCTTCCCCCACCACGCATTGGATACCTACCTGCACAAGCTGGTAAAAGCCGGCTACCGCGTAGCCATTTGCGACCAGCTCGAAGACCCCAAAACGGTCAAAGGCATTGTAAAACGCGGCGTTACGGACATGGTAACGCCAGGCGTTGCCGTAAACGATAAGCTGCTGGAGCATAACAGCAACAATTTCCTGGCCGGCATTCATTTCACTGAAACTTCGCTCGGCATAGCCTTCCTCGACATATCCACCGGCGAGTTCTTTGTGGCAGAAGGCAATACGGAATACCTTGACAAGTTGCTGCAAACCCTTAAACCGGCCGAAGTAGTATTTCAACGGCAGTTCCAGAAACAATTCAAGGAAACCTTCGGGCACAAGTTCTATACCTATACTTTGGAGAGCTGGATATTCGACGAGGCCTATACCACCGAATGCCTGCTCAAACATTTTCAAACCCAATCGCTCAAGGGCTTCGGAATAGAAGACCTAAGGACGGGCATTGTTGCGGCGGGGGCCGTACTGCAATACCTGAAAGATACCGAGCATCCCAACCTGCAACACGTTACTTCCATCCAGCGCATCGACCGGCACGACCATTTGTGGATGGACCGTTTTACCATTCGCAACCTGGAGCTGCTGGCCAGCCCCACGGATAGCGGGCTTACGCTGCTGGGCACGCTGGACAATACCGTTTCACCCATGGGTGCCCGCATGCTGAAACGCTGGCTGGTAATGCCCTTGCAGGACATCGCCCGCATTAATGAAAGACTGGACATGGTTGAGTTCTTTGTCAAGGATGCGGAGCTGCGCGTGGGCCTTTCGCAACGCATCAAGGCCTGCGGCGATGTGGAACGCCTGGTAAGCAAGATCCCGATGAAAAAGATCAATCCCCGGGAACTGGTGCAGGTGGCAAAGGGATTGCAACAAATAGATCACATCAAGGAAACCTGCCTGACTACCGGTCATGCATACCTGCAAAAGCTCGGCGCAATGCTGGACCCCTGTTCTTTTATCGCCGCTAAAATATTCAGGCAGGTAGTGGAAAGTCCGCCGGTGCTGGCAGCAAAGGGCGGGCTCATTTGCGACGGAATTCACGAAGAGCTGGACAAGCTGCGCAGGATTGCATCCGGCGGAAAAGAATATTTGCTGGAGCTGCAACAGCAGGAAGCAAATTCCACCGGCGTATCCTCGCTCAAGATCGGCTTCAACAATGTGTTCGGGTACTACCTGGAAGTAACCAATGCGCACAAGAACAAAGTGCCGGCAACCTGGATACGCAAGCAAACTCTGGCCAATGCAGAACGCTACATTACGCCCGAGCTAAAAGAATACGAAGAAAAAATAACCGGCGCCGAAGAAAAGATATTGCAGATAGAGCTGGAGCTGTATGAAAAATTGCTGCAGGAACTGGAGGCATACATTCATCCCATGCGGCAAAACGCACAGGTGTTGGCCATACTCGACTGCCTGGTATGTTTTGCGAACAATGCATTGCAATACAACTACCGCAAACCGCAACTGCACGAAGGATTGGAACTGCAATTGCTGCAAAGCCGCCATCCTGTTATCGAGCGCAACCTTCCGCCTGGCGAATCTTATATCGCCAACGATATCTTACTGGACCCCGGCAGCCAGCAGATCATCATCCTCACCGGCCCTAATATGAGCGGTAAAAGCGCGCTGCTAAGGCAAACCGCGTTGTTGACATTAATGGCGCACATCGGCAGCTTTGTACCCGCGGAAGAAGCAAGGATCCCATTGACGGATAAGATATTCACCCGCGTGGGCGCATCGGATAATTTAAGCGGGGGCGAATCCACTTTTATGGTGGAAATGAATGAAACCGCCAGCATCATCAACAATATATCCGTGCGCAGCCTTATCCTGCTCGACGAAATCGGGCGGGGCACTTCTACCTACGATGGTATTTCCATTGCCTGGAGCATTGCCGAATACCTGCACCAATCGAACTTCAGGCCCAAGACGCTTTTTGCCACGCATTACCACGAATTGAACGAGCTGGAAAATAAATTCCCGCGCATCCGCAATTACCACATCAGCAATAAAGAGATCGGCAACAAGATCATATTCCTGCGCAAGCTGGAGCCTGGCGGCAGCACGCACAGCTTCGGCATTCACGTGGCGCGCATGGCGGGCATGCCACAATCGCTCATTCAACGCGCCAATGAGATCCTGAAGCAATTAGAGGAAAAACACGTGGACGAGCAAGCCGGCGAAAAGATCAAAAAAGTAAGCGCACCTAAATTACAGCTCTCCATTTTCGACGCGCACAGTCAAACCTTCAACGAGATCAGGGAACTGCTGGAGGGATTGGACATCAACCGCCTCACACCCGTGGAGGCGCTGTTGAAGTTGCAGGAGATCAAGGATAAGATCAGGTAAGAGATGGTGGTTGGTGAGTGGTGAGTTGACTGTTAGCCGCATCGTTCACGAAAAAAGAAAATACTGTTGTGCCGTAGTTACGCTCCGATCTGAACAGGGGGAAGCTTTTATAATCGTTACGCGGCGTATGCTCCAGCACAAACCATCCTCCCGGCTTCAATAATTTTTTCTGAACGATGATCTTAGGAAGGTCATCGATATTGGTGAGCGCATACGGAGGACCGGCAAAAATAAAATCGAATTGCTGGTTGCATTGCACGAGATAACGGAACACGTCGAGGCGCAGCACATTGAAATTGGTAAACTTCAACTCTTCCGCGGTTTTTTTAATGAAGGCGTGCATGGCAGGATCTTTCTCAACAACAGTAATATCCGCAGCCCCCCGCGAGGCCAGCTCGTAACTGATACTGCCCGTTCCGCCGAAAAGATCGAGCGTTTTGATGCCTTCAAAACCCAATTGGTTCTGCAGGATGTTGAATAATCCTTCCTTGGCAATGTCCGTGGTTGGCCTGGTATGCGGCATCTTGTTCGGTGGGTTGATGCGCCTTCCTCCCGCTGATCCGCTGATTATACGCATAAAGCCATCTTCAGGAGTGGTGAAAAGAAATGGGCGGGCAAGGGATTGAAATTAGCGGAAACATTATCCGGCATTGCGTCCATGCTGCAATGCAAAAAATATTTTTTGATCTCGGTCAGCAATACGGAATCTTCCTGCACATACCCACTCAGCACCAGCAAGGCTTCTTCGGGTGATAGTTCCAGTTGCCTGCAAATGTTCAGCAGGTAATACACAGCGTCTTCCGCCACCTGGTAGCTAAAGCTTTGCACCAGTTGCAACTTTGTTTTCCTGTACACCGACACCAGCATGGTATCGGGATAAAACAATACGAACACCAGCGGCTGGTGGTCGTCGGTTTCCGGCGGATAATTTTTCAGCGCGCAAAGCCAGAGCGTGTAAATATGCCAGTATCTGCCTGCGGTAAATTTTTGCTGGAACAGGCTGTGCACGTCGGCCGCCACCCTGTAAATATTGTGCGCGGGATGCCGCGGAATTTTTTCGCTTAAGATGAGGCCCTTTGCAACGGTGCCGTGCGCCAATTCTATCAGGTCGCGGTTAATTTCAAGATCGAAGGATTGATCGGGGACCAGCTGGCTTTCGGGAAAATTATACAGCACCGCCGCTTCTTTGAACTGGCTTTGCAGCAAGGGATCCGCATCGATGATGATCCGAAGTTTTTCAGAAAGGCTTTTACTGTCGGGGCCGGGCAACACATAGTATTTAGCGTCCAGCACCTCACGGCCTTGCTGGTTCAGCACCAGGTAGCTCATGCCGTGCGGGCTCACTTCCATCAGCAAAAGGCTTTGCAGCAGGCGGTCCTGCGGTACTTCCTCATGCTCAATATAAAATGCAGGCCTTATCATTATGAGGCGCAATAATACTATAATTTGTCCAAAGCGTTTTGCCGGCCCGCCGTTTGGGAAAAACCACCGATTACGAACCGAAACTTGTTTTAGCTTCGCAGTTTTTTCACCTAATGGCAACAGTTAGCACACCAGCCAGTTTGCAGGTAAACATCAGCAACCGCCAGATACTCAAGCTGGCCATGCCGATCAGCTTTGCACTGCTGGTGCCGCAGATCAATTTCATCACCAATAATATCTTTCTCGGAAGATTGGGGGTTGAAGAACTGGCCGCGGCAGGCATTACCGGCGTGTACTATCTCATTTTCGCGGCCATTGGCTTTGGGCTCAACAATGGATTGCAGGCGTTGATCGCGCGCCGCGCCGGTGAGAACAGGCCCTCGGACATCGGCAAATTGTTTTCGCAGGGCGTGCGCATCGCATTGCTCATCGCGGCTCTTGGCATAGTGCTCACCTACACCGTTGCGCCGCTGATATACCGCGAGGTGCTGGCAGAAAGCTCGCGGGAACAAATGGTGATCGACTTCCTGAAGATCCGCATATGGGGACTGCCCTTCCTATTCATTTACCAGATGCGCAATGCCTTGCTGGTAGGCACCAACCAAAGCAAATACCTGCTGGCCGGCACCATTGCGGAAACAGTGGCCAATATCTTCTTCGATTACGGACTGATATATGGAAAGCTTGGCATGCCCGAACTGGGTTTTAACGGAGCGGCCTATGCTTCCATCATTGCCGAGTTTACGGGCATGATGGTGGTGTACCTGGTGATATACGCCAAAGGCATCAGCAAAAGATTTTCATTGTATTCCGGCATGAAGTACGATAAGGCCAATACCCGGCTGATACTCGTGCAATCGTCGCCATTGATACTGCAACATGCCATCAGCGTAATAAGCTGGGAATTCTTTTACATACTCATCGAGCACCATGGAACGAGGGACCTGGCCATATCCAACACCATGCGCAACATATTTGGCTTCTTCGGCGTGTTTACCTGGGCCTTTGCGGCCACCGCCAATACCATGGTGAGCAATATCATCGGGCAGGGCATGCAGGAACGGGTGATAGAGCTGATCAAAAAAATTGCATGGATAAGCTTTAGCTTCATCCTGGTGGTGTTCCTGCTATTGAATGTTGTTCCTTCCTTGTTCTTATCGATATATGGGCAGGACAGGGAGTTCATTACAGCGGCCATTCCTGTTATGCGCGTGGTATCGTCTGCGCTGGTGTTGATGTCCTTCTCAACGGTATGGCTAAATGCCGTGGTTGGCACCGGTAATTCAAGGGCAAACCTCATTATTGAACTGATAACGCTGGTAATGTATGGCTCCTACATTTACCTTACACTGGAAGTGTTCAGGCTGTCTATCGTAATAGGCTGGATGTCGGAATGGGTGTACTGGGGTTGCTTGTTCGGGATGTCGTATTGGTATATCAAAAGCGGCAGGTGGAAAAATAAAAAGATATAATTACCTGATCTCGTTTAGCAACTGCTGGCCTTCTCTTTTTATTCTTGCATCGTCCTCGATCTTATTGGGAATGTTTTGCAACCGCGTGAGCATGTCGATGGCCTTGTTCTTTTCATGATTGCGGCGATAGGCTTTCGCCAATTCCAGGTAATTGATGGAAAAGCCGGGTTGCAGCGACAGGCTTTTTTCATAATACTTAATGGCATCCTGCAGCGATGCTTTCGGCAGGCCCCCGAACATAATGCGCGCCATCGTGCGTTCCAGGCTATTGAGGTTGCTTACTTCGTAATGCCATTTGCCCAATATATGATAGGCCTTGAAGCTATTGGGATCGTACTTGAGCGTATTTTCTGCGTACAGCTTGATATCGTTTACATACTGGATCTTTTCCTTGCCGCCGGTAAGCATGGCCATACGGCCCATGGCCACGGCCATTACAAAATTGGCTTCGGGTGAATAGGGATTTATTTTAATCGCCGATTCGGCGTAGGCCTTGGCCTGGCGAAAGTAATCGGACTTAATGCTTTTGTCGGTCTGCCGGTGCCCGATGCGGCTGCAAAGGTCGCTTGCCTTGCAAAGGGCCGCGAGGTGAGTGGGTTGTATTCGCAGTACCTCTTTGTATTTGAGCAGGGCATCGGCTTCGCGAAAAGCATATTCCAACCGCTCCGCTTCCCGTATCAATGTTGCAACATCCTGCGTAACAGCTTTAATAGGGAGAACCAGTAACAAGCAGATCCAGAGGTATTGTGTAGCCGCTTTATTCATCAAAAATCTTTCTCATGCTTACGCCCACCTTTCCTTGCAAATTTTCAATGGGCGGTTGCAATTTATATATCGAAATGTGCACTTCGCGCACCTGCGGATATTCGTGCTTTATCTTGCGTATGATACCCTCGCATACTTTTTCCAGCAATTCGGCAGGCGCCTGCATACGCTTCCTGACAATCGAAAACAGGTCTTCGTAGCTTACTGTATCGTGAATATTCTCAAATTTATGGTCTTTCTCTTCGTATTTAACGTCCAGATTCACCTCATAATTGTTGCCGGTTTTGTGCTCTTCCTGGTACAAGCCATGGTAGGCATGCATAACAAGCTGATGCAGGTGAACAGTAACCATAGTTAATGCCTTCAGGGCAAAGACAATATATAAATTAATCCCTAAAAGGTATATTAATTATTTCAGCGGGGAGCACCGGCCGTTACCGGGCGCAAGGGTATGGCTGGAGTTCAAAACTAATTTACATGGTGTTGGTTCACCTGCACCAGCATCCGGTCCTGCGGGTTTAAATGAGAAACCCATTCGGCCACGCAGTTGGCGTTACGTTGATTTCTTTTGACGCAGCCCTTTAAATATTCTTTCAGTTGTATGGCCAGGAATAGCGGCATCGCATACCGGGTAGAGGCTTCTACTATGTAGTGCATCGAGGATTGCGCGCACCAGACGATCTGTGGGGTTGGCATCTGATAGGATTTTAGGTTTAAGGTTTATACTTACAGTAAGTTCCGACGTATTAAAATTATTTCATAAGTAAACCGCGTAACCGGTGTAAATAAACGTAATAAACAATTACAACTGATTAATCGGAAAACTCAATAACATATTGTTGACGAAAACTAAAAATGTTTTCGAAAGGCTTTCCCATACCTTTTACAACTGCCAATCAACTTAATAACAGGAACAGCGCATTTACACGCTCACGGGTTTCATGCGCGGCACCAGGAAGTGCATTACCACCCAGGCGATGAGGTAGGCGCCGCCGCAAATGATGAACATGACCTGGTACCCGGTTTGAATGGTTCCAAGCGCTTTATAATGATCGAATAAAAGACCTGCCGCCCGGGCGATCAGTATCCCGCCCAATCCGCCGGCCATGCCCCCGATGCCCGTTACAGAACCCACCGCAGCCTTGGGAAACATATCGGAAACTGTAGTAAAAATGTTGGCGCTCCATGCCTGGTGGGCAGCGGCCGCAAAGCCGATAATGAGAACGGCAAACCACATGCTGGAGTCGCCGGCCAATTGCGCGAAAACAACAGGCAATACGCAAAACGCATAGATCAGCATAGAGGTTTTACGGGCCCTGAATACAGGCCATTCATTTTTTATCAGCCGCATGGGAAGCCAGCCTCCAAAAACGCTGCCTATGGATGCAATGATGTACACAAGTGCTACCGGCACGGCCAGGTCGTCTTTCGTAAGGCCATATTCGGCATTCAGGAACTTCGGCAGCCAAAATAGATAAAACCACCATATCCCATCCGTAAGGAACTTGCCAACGGCAAAAGCCCAGGTTTGCTTGTAACCAAAAAGCCTTCCCCACGAAATCTTACGCGTGGGTTCACCCTGTGCTCCCGCAACCGCTACCGCCTCGTCGGTATCGCTGTGTATATAGTCGAATTCCGCTTTGCTTAGCCTTTTCTGTTTCCTGGGTACTTCATACAGCCAGAACCAAAAGATCAACCAGATCAGCCCAACGGCGCCCGTAATAAAAAATGCACTGCGCCAGCCCCATTCCTGGGCAATGAACGGTACGGTAAGCGGGGCAATGATGGCGCCGATGTTGGAACCTGAATTGAAAATGCCGGTAGCCAATGCCCGCTCCTTCTTCGGAAACCACTCCGCGGTAGCCTTGATGGCTGCGGGAAAGTTGCCGGCCTCCGTAACGCCCAATGCGGCACGCGCTACAAAAAAGCCTGTGGTGGTCCTTATCAGGGCATGGCCCATTGCCGCAATGCACCAGAGCAACAACGACAAGGCATACCCGATCTTGGTACCCGTTTTATCAATCAGCCGGCCCACGCCAAACATCGCTATGGCATAAGACAATTGGAAGGCGATGGTTAAATTGGAATAATCCGTCTCGGTCCATTTGAACTCCGGGACAAGATAATCTGTCACTACCAGCGAGATCACCTGCCTGTCGAGGTAATTGATGGTCGTTGCAAAAAATATAAGCGTGCAGATGGTCCACCTGTATTTTCCTATGGCTTGTGACATGGTGAAGTTTGATTTATTGGAAGCAGCTTTTACCAATTAAAGTATCGCTTCGCATTATGATAGCAGATATCCTGTATGATTTTTCCGTTCCATTCCATATCGTCCGGCAGCTCGCCATTTTCTATTTCCTCTCCGAAAAGATTGCACAACAACCTGCGGAAATACTCATGTCGCGGATAAGATAAAAAGCTCCTCGAATCGGTGAGCATGCCTACGAACCTGCTCAGCAATCCCATGTTCGACAGGGCATTGATCTGTTTGATCATGCCATCCTTCTGGTCGAGGAACCACCACGCAGACCCAAACTGCACCTTGCCTGCAACCGAACCGTCGTTGAAATTACCGATCATGGTTGCCATCAGCTCATTGTCTGCGGGATTGAGATTGTAAATGATGGTTTTTGCGAGGCGGTCGTTCGCATCCAGCCGGTCGAGGAATTTTGCAAGGGATGCACCCTGGCTGAAGTCGCCGATGGAGTCCCAACCAGTGTCAGCGCCGAGGCGGCGCATCATGCGCGAATTGTTGTTGCGCAATGCGCCCAGGTGAAATTGCTGCACCCATCCTTTCTCGTGGTCCCATAATGCAAACTGGTACAACATGGCCGATTTGAATTGCAGCCTTTCTTTCTCCGTGAGTTGACTGCCGCCGCGCGCCTTGTTGAATATGTTTTTTATTTCCTGGTCGGTATAATCTGCTGCATATACTTGTTCCAATCCGTGATCGGAAACGGAGCAGCCCATCTCAGCAAAAAAATCATGTCGATTTTTCAATGCGTCGAGGTATGCGCCATACGAGCCGATAGCTATGCCCGATACGGCTTCCAGTTTGCTGACATACGCATTGAATGCGGCGGGATCATCTGCATTCATGGCCTTATCGGGACGATAAGCGGGCAATATCTTTATTTCGAACCCATCATCTTTTATTTTTTTATGATGGTCCAGCGGGTCGATGGGGTCATCGGTAGTGCACACCACTTTTACCTTCATGCGGCGCAGCAATCCGCGCACGGAATATTCGGGCGTTTGTAATTTCGCCGTGCAGCAGTCGTAAATTTTTTTTGCGCTGTTGGCGTTCAACAGCTCGTGTATATTGAAATACCGCTGCAGTTCCAGGTGCGTCCAATGGTACAATGGGTTGCGAAGCGTATAAGGAACGGTCTCTGCCCATTTTTCAAATTTTTCATAATCGCTCTTATCACCGGTGCAATAGCTTTCGTCTACGCCATTGGTGCGCATGGCCCTCCATTTGTAGTGGTCGCCGTACAACCACACCTGGGTAAGATTTCTAAAATTGATGTCGTTTGCAATCTGGTCGGGCGGAAGGTGGCAATGATAATCTATGATGGGCATTTGCGCCGCATACTCATGGTAGAGCCGTTGTGCTGTTTTCGTGCTGAGCAAAAAATCCTGGTCGGCAAATTTTTTCATCTGGGCAGTAGGTCGTTTAATATTGCTTTTGGCTTTTCAAAATACAGAATTCTATTATTCACTTGTGAGCATTCTTCGCAATTCATTATTCTATTTTATCTACAGCGATATGCCGCGCTTCCAGGGAATAAAATCTTCCTGCCCATTGCGCACGGCACTTACTATTTCTTCGCCGCTGGCCACGCGTATTACGTAGTCCAGTATGCGTGCTCCCGCTTCCTCGATGGTCTCCACACCCTCTATAACGGGGCCGGTATCCACATCGATAATATCGCGCATCCGTTTGTACAATGCGGTGTTGCTCGAAATTTTCACAACCGGCGTTATGGGATTGCCCGTGGGCGTTCCGAGGCCGGTGGTAAACAGCACTATGTTGGCCCAGGAACCTACTTCGGCGGTGGTGGATTCTACATCGTTGCCGGGCGTGCACAACAGGTTGAGCCCAGGCTTTGTTACAGGCTCGGGATAATCCAGCACGGCCACTACGGGCGAAGTGCCACCTTTTTTTGCAGCGCCGGCTGATTTAATAGCGTCCGTTATCAATCCATCCTTGATATTTCCGGGCGATGGGTTCATATCGAACCCGGAGCCTGACGCAATTGCGCGTTGGTTGTACACCTTCATCAGGTTACCGAAGCGCTGCGCGGTTTCTGTATCGATGCAGCGGTCGCTTAGTTCCTGCTCTACGCCGCAGAGCTCGGGAAATTCAGAAAGCACCACAGAACCGCCCAATGCCACCAAAAGGTCCGAAGTATAGCCGATAGCAGGATTGGCGGAGATACCCGAAAACCCGTCGGAGCCGCCGCATTCAAGGCCAATGCATATTTTGCTGAGGGGCGCAGGCTCTCTTTTACATCGATTGGCCTGCACGAGTCCAGCAAATGTTTGTCGAATGGCCTGCGACAGCAGGTCGGACTCCATTCCTATTTTCTGCTGCTCGAGTATGTAGAGCGGTTTATTGAAATTGGGATCGCGTTTCTGAATTTGTTCCTGCAGTATCGTCACCTGTGCATTCTGGCATCCCAGGCTTAGCACGGTGGCGCCTGCCACGTTGGGATGTGTGATGTAACCCGCCAGCAAACCGCACAATGCCTCTGCATCCTGTCGCGTGCCGCCGCAACCGCCGGTGTGCGAAAGAAACTTAATGCCGTCAACGTTGGGGAATATACGCTGTTCGCGGACAGTGTGCGCTTCTGTTGCAACAGGGGCGCGCAGCAATTCATCTACACTGCTGCCCGATTTGTACATTTCTATAAGCTGGCTGGCTTGCATGCGATAGGAATGATGCCTGCCATAACCCAGACCATCTACCAGCGCTTCCTTCAATACTTCCAGGTTCCTGTTCTCGCAAAACACCAGGGGTATTACCAGCCAGTAGTTGGCTGTGCCCACCTTGCCATCCGCACGGTGATAGCCCATGAAAGTTTTGTTTTTCCATTTGGATACATCGGGAATGTTCCATCCTGTTTTGCGGTCTGCGATATGAAAATCGCTCGAGGCATGCTTTACATTGGAAGTAGTGATAAGCCCTCCGCTGTGTATGTTTTCCTGGGCCTTGCCTACCAGCACGCCGTACATAATGATGGGATCGCCTTTTTGCAATTCCCTTGTAACAAATTTGTGCTTGGCGGGAATATTATCGTGCAGCATTATTTCGGTACCATTGTAGGCAATGCGCTCGCCCCTGTTAAGGTTTGACAGGGCCACCAGTACATTATCGTCCGGATGAACTTTTACAATGTTCCTTTTCATATTTGCACCAATACTCTTTGTACCTGCGCATTTTCAAGAACAGTGCGGGCGCCCTTGTTCATCAATGCGTGCAGCTTGTCGGTTACCGCCCCTGCAAAACCCGGAAGCGCATTCAGGTCTGTTCCCCAAAAACCGGTATCGCCCAGCACCTCTTCCACCAGTTGCGGAACATTGAAATTATTCCATTTATGGTAAAAATCCGCGGCCTTATCATCCTCTATGGGGTAATACGCGCCATTGAGTTGTCCAAAGTATTTATTGCCTTCCTGCTTCACCCCTTTCATAAACAATAGCCAGGCGGCAAATCCTATACAGAAAAGCTCCGGCGGGTTAACGGCGGTGCGGTAATGCTGTAATAGCATGGGAAGGTTGCGCATCCTCATTTTAGAGCTGTACTGAACGGTTATGTTGATCCATTGGTGGCGGATGTGCGGGTTGCGAAAACGGTCCAGCACGCTGGCCCCGAACGCACGCGCTACGGACGGCTCAATGGCATAAGGAATGACAGGCGCGAGCTCGTGCAGCATCAGGCTTTGAACGAAGGATGATAATTGTTTATCGTCCATGGCCTGCTTTACCGTATCGAAGCCTGCGACGAATGCGAGCCCGCAGCTTAGCGTGTGCGTGCCGTTGAGCAGGCGAAGCTTCAATTCCCTGTAAATATCGATGTCGGGCTCTATGATCACGCCTTCATCTGCCTGGCAAAAAGAAAGCACCTGTTTAACATATTCATCTCCTTCGATTGCCCATAACCGGTATACCTCTGCCGTGGTCAGCAATTGATCGTGGTAACCCAGTTCGCGCTCCAGCATTTCACGGTCCTGCTGCGAAGGTTTGCCGGGCACGATCCTGTCGACTAAAGAACTGCAGAAATGATTAGCTTCTTCCAGCCACTCTATAAATGCATCGGGCAATCCATTGAGGTGTGCGAGCTCCAGCACGATGGATTCGAGCTTTCTTCCATTGTCCGGTATCAGTTCTGTGGGAATGATGACCATGCCGCTTTGCGGGCTGCCGTTAAATGCCTGGTAACGTTCGTACAGGAAGGAAAGCAATTTACCTGGGAACGAAACCGGCGGATGACGCCGCACGTCATCGTTCACCAATTGTATGCCTACTTCGGTAGTATTGGAAATGATCACCTGCATATTCGGATCGTGCGCGCATTCCAGTATTTGGTCCCATTCATCTTTTGCGCTCAATACCCGGCTAATGGATGAGTTGATAATGTTCTCTTCGGCTTTTGTTCCATTTTGCAGCCCGCGGACGCAGAGCGTGTACAATCCATCCTGCTTATCGAATGCAGTAGTGTCTCCATGGTCGGTAGATTTTACCACGACTATCCTTCCATTGAAAATGCCGAGGCGGTTGGCCTTGTCGATGAAATAATCGGGCAGCCCGCGCAACAGCACACCCGTTCCGAACTGCAGCACCTTCTCGGGCAGTTCGAACAGCTCATCGGGTGGTATCACCACGACCGCTGATTGGATGTTCTTTAAAGTATAACGTGATAAAAACATAACCTACGATTGAATTACTTAATAACGGCCCGCTCAGGATACCAGCGACCTTTGAATACCCACTGCGCATCGATATTGCCAGCATCGGGCGAGCCGGGCGCCGATGCAAGATTGTTCGCATGCCATGGATAATCGCCGCCCTGCCGGTGGCAGTTATAATAATACACGCGGTTGCCCCACAAAATGGTGTTATTGGTGGGCACGCGGTAAATATCCTGGTTGGCCATATTAGCCGCAAATGTGCAATTGACCAGATAAAACTGTGCATCGCGGTGATAGCGGCCTAATCTAAAACCATCATATCCCTTGAAGCTGCAGTTTTTCAAAACCGTCTTTGAATCTTCGTGCTTCGATCCATCGTGCCAGATGGCGGCGCTGCCGGTATGCGCAATGAATTCGCAGTTCTCGGCGTAGGCCCATCCGCGAGGGCAGTAAAAATCAACGCCGCCCTCCATGATGCAATCCTTGAAATAGAACATGCCGTTGTCAACATTCCATGGACTTACCGTATCGCCACCGTAAGCTTTGAAATGGCAATTGATGGCCTTAAGCCTCGTTGCATTCATGGTGCGCAATGCCATCTGGTGGCTCGACATGCCGATCTTCTTTTGTCGGTTAATGGTGTCCGTTACACAGGGTATGGTAAAGTCCTGTTTCCAATCAAAGCCGAAATTGTTCGTAACGGTCAGGTTTTGCAGGGTAATGTCATTGCCGTCCACGTTCATGGTGGCCACGCCCCAGTCGTCGTTGTGCAGGCACCGCCATTGGTCCCTGGCGATGGATTGTGCAATGATGGTATGGTCCCTGTCTTCGCCCAAGAAAATGATATTGTGTTTTTCGATGTATAGCTTCTCGTTATAAACGCCTTTTTTTATGAAGATCACCCTTGGTCCGGCAGCTGAATCCGGCAAGCTGTTGATGGCAGCCTGGATCGATCTGTAATCGCCCTTACCATCCGCCGAAACAGTGATCCGCTTTTGCGCGTGCATATCTTGCCGGCAAATGAACAATCCCAACAGCACACTGGCCCATATCGTAACCGTCCTGCTCATTATTTTTTGCGGCTCATTGCCAGCAGCCACTTCACCAGCCCCTCGCCTGCCTTGTAATTGTCGTAATCGGCGGGCAGCCTTCTTCCATCCACGTATTCATTGTACAGCCAGGGATCGCCGATGGCGAACACCAGGCCCTTGCCATATTTGGCCGCGGCCATTATCACGTGGCCGTTATCTGTAAGAATCGGCTCCGCCGGCTTATTGATCCTAAGCGTGGCCAGTTCCTTTATGAAAATCTTTTTGGTGTTTTTGAAGACCGCATTGTTGCTGATGTCGAATGCGCCCTGTTCGTATTGGTTATTGATGACCTGGTGAAAATTATCTGTATTGAATTGAATGCCGAACCGCGCAGCCAGTTGATTAAAATGTTCGAACTCGGCATTGTTCATGTCATTGCCCATTAATACCAATACACCGCCGGCCTTTACCCAATCCGCGATGGCGCTGGTATGCTGCGGTTGGATGAAGTGCGGGTCCGCTGTTTCTTTTTTCGTATCGGGGTCAACAATGATGTACACATCGGCCTTGCGAAGGTTCTCCGCATCAGGCGCTGTTTCCAACGAAGTAGTGTTTGCGCCGTGTATGCGGAATATATCGCCCAGCATGGCGAAGCCGCTATTGGTTTTATCGTCCCATGTATAATGGTAGCGCACATTGGCGCCGGTAGCGTCTTTCTTCCATTCGTTGTTGAAATAAGTGTCCAGCACAATGTTTTTACCCTTGCCGATGGATTGTTTTGGCAGCATTTCCATTTCCACCGCGCATTTGATGAAGGCGCCCATGCCCTTGGGATCGTTTACGATCACCGGTTCGCTCATGTAATATTCAAAGCTGCCATCGCGGTAGGGATTGCCGCCCAGGCCTGATACAGCTACCGTTCCTTTCAGGTTGGTGCGACCTTCGGAATCTGTTTCGATAAATTCTTTTACAATGCCTCCATAAGCCTTGTTAGCGGTTTGCAGGTACGATGCCGGCAGATAGCCTTTGCGCACGCCTTTCGCCAACGTATAAGTGATCATGCAGGAGGCCGAGGCTTCGCGGTAATTTTTGGGTGTCTTTTGTTTGTCTACCACATCGTACCACAAACCTGTTTTGGGGTCCTGGTACGCAGCAATGCCTTTTGCATAGCGGTTCAGTATGCCGATGATGGAATCTCTTCCCGGATGATTTGCCGGAAAGTAATCGAGCACGTCTACCATTGCCATTCCAAACCAGCCCATGGCCCTGCCCCATACATTGGGCGAAAGCCCGGTGGTTTTATCGGCCCAGCGTTGCTGCCTGCTCTCGTCCCAACCGTGGTACAACAGTCCTGTTTTTGCGTCTCTTGCATGGCGCTCCATCAATACAAACTGGCGGGTAATGTCGTTGAACGCGGTGTCCTCGTGGAACAGCATTGCATACTCCGCATAAAATGGCTGGCCCATGTACAACCCGTCGAGCCACATCTGGTAAGGATAGATCTTCTTATGCCAAAAGCCGCCTTCGGATGTGCGTGGGTGTGAGCGGAGTTGCCCGCGCAAAAGGTCTGTAGCTTTCTTATATTTTTCTTTTCCTGTTACACGATACAGGAGTAATAACAACTTGCCGTTGTTGATGTGATCGATATTGTATTCATCGGGCCTATAGCCTTTGATGCTGCCGTCTTCCTGCACGTAAAAGTCCATGCATTTTTGGATGTAGCGGAAGTATTCGCCGTTGCCGGTGGCATTCCAGATGCCTTCGATGCCTTTAAGTATAACACCCTGGTCGTAGCTCCACTTGGCTGGCTGGCCAGGCCTGAGCGCAAAAGAATCTTTCCAGATGTACATGGCGGTAGCTGCCAGCTCCTGCGACCAGTTGCGGCTTGCTTTGCCGGAAGGCAGGGCCTTTACCGAAGGTTTAACCCGGGTTTGCGCGTACGCGAAAGTGGCGATGATCAAGCAGGCTATGGTGACGATCAGTTTCATATACATTTTCATATTCAACTAGTGGCCGGCCAGTGCTTTTTCTGTTGCGCCGAATTCAAAACGTATCTTCTCTTTGGCTTTCGAAGCGTCGGTATCTTTTAATTGGATATTGCTGCTTTTTTCGCCGCTGATGTTCAGCAACAGTTCGGCCTGGTTGTATTGAATGCCATTGAGCACGATGTTCTTGCTGTTATGCACATTCAGTACCGGTTCAGTGTTTTTTGTAACGAGTTTCACATTTAAGAAGCTGATGTCCGTGCCCTCAGTCATGTCCAGCCCGTGCTTTGCCTGTATCACCATATTCTTCATGGAAATGCGCTGCACGTTCATTTCGGGAAGGCCCCGGATGAAGATAGCTTTTTCGGCGCCATTTGCCACTACATTGCTGATCTGGAAATTCCTGAATTGCGGAGTGGCTTCGGTTATGGGTTGCGATTCTACTTTGGGAGGCTCTCTTTTTTCGCCGGTGAGTGCAATGGGGTCTTGTGCCGCATAGTACATATCGAAGAGAATGGCTTCGCCCACGATGTCGCGCATAGTGATATTGTTGATATAGATATTTTCAACAATGCCTCCCCTGCCGCGGGTGGTTTTAAAACGCAGGCCTATGTCGGTGCCGATGAAGGTGCAATCGTTCACATAAATATTCTTTGCGCCGCCGCTCATTTCCGAACCGATCACAAAACCACCGTGCGCATGGTATACGATGCAATTTTTTATCACTACATCCTGCGTGGGCATTGCGCGTTTCCTGCCTTCGGCGTCACGGCCTGATTTAATGCAGATGCCGTCGTCGCCCACATCGAAGGTGCTGTTCTCTATCAGCACATAACGGCAGCTTTCCAAATCGATGCCATCGCCGTTTTGCGCATACCATGGATTTTTTACCTGCAGGTTTCTTACGGTAATGTGCTCGCTCATCAATGGATGCAGGCACCAGGCCGGGGAATTTTGAAATGTTACGCCCTCAAGCAGTATCCTGCTGCATTTGGTGAGCACCAATAAATTCGGGCGGAGAAAGTCTTTTACCTCCTTGTAAAACTCAGCGGTTTTGTCAGGTGCGATCACGCCGGGATTTTTCAGCTTCGATCCTTTGAGTGAGCTTTCAGTGGGATACCATATCTTTTTATCATCGCTTAAAAAGCCGCCTGACGCCAATAATTTTTTCCAGTCGGATTCCGTGAGCTTGTCTTTTTTCACCATGCGCCATGCATCGCCTGCCCCATCGATGATGCCGTACCCTGTAATGCCGATATTGGTGGCATTAGTAGCTGATACAGGTGATTGATTGCGCATTTGCGGAAGTCCTTCCCAATTGCCTTCCACCAAAGAATATTGCGTGAGATCTTCCGTGAATTGCAGTATGGCGTTGCGTTGCAGGTGCAGGTTTACATTGCTCTTTAATACAAGCGGGCCCGTAAGCCACATGCCCGCGGGCACCAGCACTACTCCGCCGCCTTTTTTGTTACACGCATCGATGGCCTGGTTGATGCTATTGGTGTTGAGCGTAATGCCATCTGCCTTTGCGCCGTATTTGACGATACTGAAAGTATCCTTCTTAAACACCGGCAATATTGCCCTGGGTAATTGTTGCTGTGCATGAGCGGCAAGGCTGTAAAATGCCAGCACAGTCAGGCAGGTTTTGATGGCATGCGTACGTTTCATGATAGACTACCTCTTTTTTACGCTGAAAATCAAAACAATTCTACTTACTAATCTGCAAAGCCAGCACTGCTTCCCGGGCTTTTTCTACGCAATCGTTACCGGTAACGATGTCAGTTTAATATCCCGGGTTTTGCGTAAACTCTGTCTTATTAGTAACGGCGTCCATCTGTATCTGGGGAATGGGGCGAAGTACGTGAAAGTCCTTGATATTGGCCCCTGCCTGCGGATTAAAGGCTTTGATCCTTTCCACCAGCTTGCCTGTTCTTTTAAGGTCGAACCAGCGCCATTGCTCTCCAGCCAGTTCCCTGGCGCGTTCATCTAGGATGAAGTCGATGGTTACATCGGCGGCGGTTATGTCCAGCGAATTTGCCGGTTGTCCGGTTATAACAGCCCTGCGGCGGACCAGGTTAATAAGGTTGGCAGCGGTGGCGTTATCGCCCGCCTTGTGTTTTGCTTCAGCGGCCGTGAGGATAATGTCTGCCAGCCTGAAAATATACGCATCGCGGGAGCTTTGCTGCTCCGCAATGGAAGGGCGGGTGGGGTCGAGGAATTTCTTCAATGAAACGAAGTTCGAAGTATTGCGCGGGGTGCCATTGGCATTGTACACGTTGGTGCGGTCGAATATCTCGTACTTACGGCTATCGCGGAATGCGTTTGTTATGGTTTGTTTTGTGATCCAGTGCGCGGTATCGCCGGGATTGAGGGTGAAGCTGGCTTGTCCGCCGGTTGTAAGGTTGCGCTGGTAGGTAGTGGGCGTTGCCCTGTTGCTGAACCATACTTCCTGGAAGCTGCCATCGTACCGCGCATCCCTGGTGTTATCGTACAGGTCTAATAAAAAACGGGTAGGCATCCAGCGGCTGAAGGGACGGCCATAAGCAATGCTCCGCTCCATTCCGGGCCGCACGTCGTATTTCTGCAGGAACATCAGGTGCCCGTTGTTGGCGCCGCGGGGGTGACCACCGGGATAAATAATGGCGCCCGCGGGGCCCGTAAAATCGTTCAGGGTTAAATTGGTTGTATAGTTTACCGCCCAGATCACTTCCTTATTCACGTTACTCGTCATCGACCACAGGTCGGAATACCTTGCCTGCAATTGCAAGCCGTACGAGGTCATTACTTTATTAGCGTAAAAATAGCTGCTGTCATAATTACGTGTTATGAGGAATATTTTAGCTAGAAATGCTTCTGCCGCCGGCTTGGTGACGCGGCCATTATCCGTGGTGGTATTGGGAAGGTTAGGCGCTGCCAGCCGCAGGTCTGCAAGTATCTGGTTGTAAAAACTGTCCACGTGTTTCCTGTTGGCAGTGGTAACGATGCCCTGGGTCTCATCGAGCGTGAAGTGTACGCCGCCCCAGGTTTCTACGATGGTGTAATAATACCATGCGCGCAGCATGCGCAGCTCTGCTTCCCGGATCCTTTGCGTGTTCGCCGGCAATCCTGAATTGCCCACCCGTTTAATGAGCGCATTGCAAAGATTGATGGCAGAATAAAATCGTGGCCATAATGCCCCGATGATGGGATTGGCGGGATTGAGCCCCGTGGTAAATTGCGTGAGCTCGGTATTGGGATCGTCCACTCCGCTCATCCACAGGTCGCTGCTGGCTTCGAACAAATGATAGCCTGCTTCTTTGCCCCAGATCCAACGGTTATAGGTATACGCTGCGTTTACTCCGCTCTCGTATCCTGCGGGCGTATTGAACACGTTGTCAGCTGTTGCGCCACCGGGATTATATTCTGTGAGTTTTTTCTTGCACGATAAAATGCTGAACAGCGCGCAGATCATACAAGCGCCGGCCAGGTATCGGGAAGTCTTTTTCATGTTTTAAATTTTGAATGCTTTAAAAATTCACGTTGACCCCTCCTACTACCAATTCTGTCAAAGGATTGATCAGGCTGCCGCCTCGTTCCGGGTCGTAGTCGCTGACCTTTGCAAACGTGAACAGGTTTTTGCCGGTCACATACATTCTTATGCCTCCAATGCCAAAGCGCGATGTAAATGATGAAGGAACATTGTATCCCAGTGTAATGCTGCGTATTTTCCAAAACGATCCATCGGCATAAGTAAGCGTTGATGAATAGGGCAAGGCCGCAAAGGAGCTGGTGGTGCGGGGCCGGGGAAAATCATTGCTCGGGTTTTCGGTTGTCCAATAGTTCATCACTGCTCCATTTTCACGGCCTGGCAGGTGATAGCGGGTGTAATAAGAATACTCCATGGTTTGTCCCATTCTTGCAAAAATGAACACGTTCAGGTCAAAGGCTTTGTAGCGAAAATCGAGGTTCAGGCTTGCATTCCATTTGGGAACTAGCTGGCCGATCACCTGGCGGTCGGCGGGTGTTATCTTTTTATCACCATTGATGTCGGCCACGCGGATATCGCCGGGGCGCTGTCCATATGTAAGCGCTTCTGTTGAATCGGCGAGTTGCCATATTCCTATTTTGCGGTAGTCGTATGATACCGTCACGGGATAACCGATGAACCATTTATTGGCAACATCGTCTACGCCATTGGCCATGGCTGTTATCTTTTCTTTGTTGGTATAAAAAGTAACGCCGGCATTCAATCCTACATCTTTTTTATCGATGATGGCTGCGTTGAGGCCGATGTCGAGACCGGTATTGCTGGTTTCGCCAACGTTGTCGTACACGTATGATACGCCCGATGTTGGCGGCAATTGTTTAATGGTGAGCAGGTCCGAGGTGCGGGTCTTGTAAAAATCGATGGTACCGGTAATGCGGTTGTTGAGCAAGCCGATATCCAGACCGATGTTGAATGCCCTGGTCTTTTCCCATTTCAGGTTCGGATTGCCCACGGTGTCGCTGAAGGTAAGTCCCAGTGCGGGGTGCTCGCCAAATGCATTGGGGATGCGCGTCAGCGCGGATTGCGTGCGGTACGGGGCGATGGCATCGTTGCCTGTAACGCCGTAGCTGGCTCTCAGTTTCAGGTCGCTGATAGTGGAAGCAGTAGCCATGAACGCTTCATCGCTGATGCGCCATCCTACTGCCACTGCCGGAAATACATCCCATTTATTGCCTTCGCCCAATTTGGAGGAACCATCTGTCCGTACCGTTACCGAAGCCAGGTATTTCCCTTTGAAAGAATAATTGAGGCGTCCGCTGAAAGAAATTAAATTCTCCTTTTGATAACTGCTGCGTACGGTAATGCCTTCGGTTGCGTTTTGCAGGGCATAGAACAATTGCGAGGGAAGGATGAGCCTGTTGCCCTGCGCGCTCACATCTTCAAGTTTATTTTGCAGGTACGAGGTTACGCCGGTCAATGTAAAATTATGATCGTTGATCTCCTTGTTATATGTGAGGATGTTTTCCCAAGTGGTATTGATGCCCGTGGTAGTTGTATAGTTGCCCAGTGAATTGGTGCCGCGCTGCAACAAGGAATTCACGTCGAAGAAAGCGCCCTGCCTGCTGCTGGTGAACAGCAATCCCAGGTTGGAGCGCAATGAAAAGCCAGTGAAGGGCGTAAGTTCTACGTAGGCTACGCCGAATGTGCGGGAAAGATTGGTATTGTTGGTGGCGATGCCCGGTTGTTCATCTATCAACGGATTCCATCGGGCCGCGTCGTTGTTGGGGCTTTTATTCACATTGCCGAGGCTGTCGTAGGGAAGCGAGAAGGGCGCTATTTTACTGGCTTCGTCAACGGGGCTGGTGCGCAGGCTGATGTCGTAGTAAGTAAACTGGAACTGCATGCCGGCCTTTGCAAGCCTTCCCATGTTCTGGTCAACGTTCAGCCTTGCCGAATAACGTTTCATTTCGTCCAGCTTAAAAATGCCTTTCTCACCGTAATAGCTAAGTGAAAAATATACTTTGGTTTTGTCGCTTCCGGCCGCCACGCCTACCTGGTGCTCATGCTGGTTGCCCTGGCGTACGAGCAGGTCTGTGTAATCGGTATTGACGCCATTGTTGATATTGGTAAGTTCCAGCGGGTTGAACAGCAGGTTATCGTTGGCGGGGCTGTTCCAGTTACCGCCCGGGTTGATGCCCGCCAATGTGATCCTCCTGTTTGCCTCTCGTCTTACCGCCACGTACTCGGCGGTGTTCATGTAGCGCGGGTAAAGGTCCAGGTTAGACACGCCGTAATAAGAATTGAGGTTGATCTTGGGTCTTCCAGCGGTGCCCTTGCGCGTGGTGATGATAATGACACCGTTGGCGCCGCGGGATCCATAGATGGCCGTGGACGAGGCGTCCTTCAGCACTTCCAGCGACTGGATATCGTTGGGATTGATGTCCTGGATATTGTTGTATTGAATTCCATCTACGATAATGAGCGGGCCGTTACTGGCCTTCAAGGAGCGGTTACCCCTGATAGTTATATTGATGCCGGAAGAGGCGGAGCCGCTTACGCGGGTAATGTCTGCTCCGGGCAGCTTGCCCTGCAGGCTTTCCATTACGTTGGCCGCCGGCACCTTCCTGATCTCATCCCCTTTTACCGAAAGCACCGAACCGGTAAGGTCGCGTTTCCTTACCAATCCATAGCCTATTATCACTACGTCTTCCAGTGATTTGCCGGACGATACCAATGCAAGGTTGATATCGCCGCTGGCGGGCACTCTAATTTCCTGGTCAACATACCCGATGTAAGAGAATACCAGCGTTGCCCCATCTGTTACTTCGATCGAAAACTGTCCTTTTTCATTGGTCGTGGTGCCGCGGCTGGTGCCTTTAACGTTCACGGAAACGCCGGCAAGGGGTACGCCGTTTTCGTCCGTTATCCTGCCGGAAACCGTTCTGTCGGCTGGCTTATCGAACTCATCGCGTTTTATCACGATCAGCTTATGGTCCATGAATTGGTAGGTAAGTCCCGTTTTCTTCAGTACCGCGTCCAGGGCTTGTTTAATGTCGGCCTCCTCCACGGAAATGCTCACCAACTGCCGGACCGCTGTGAGCTTGTTATCGTATAAAAAACGGTAATTGGTCTCTTTTTCAATGTGCGAAAGAATGAATGCGATCTCTTTGTTCTTGAAGCTGAAGTTGAGCTTGTCCTGCGACACGCCTTTGCCCGATACGTGCAGCGCAAAAACAAGCAGGCAAAGTGAAGTTAGTTTCATAAACAGCAGCAACTTGGAAAGCAACGGGTTTCGGGGTCCCGTTAAAACATTTTTCATACTTTAGTATGGTTATAGGTTTTAGATAATCACCTTATGGGTGATGATTCGTCAGCAGCCTGTAACTTCCCGGAGAATGCGCCAACATTCTCCGTTTTTTTTGGAGTTAGTCGGGATGCGGTTTAATATGATCTGACCGATATTTCATTGTCGTTGATTGTAAATTGAAATGGCACGGCGGCCTGCAGGGCTTTGAATGCCTGGTCTACCGTTTCGTTTTCGAGGGAACCGTTGAACGTAAGTTGTTTTACCCGCTCATCTTCGAAGCGTATGTTGATATTATACCACCTTTCCATTTTTTTTGCCAGCTCTTCGAAAGTATCGCCACGGAATTCGAGGCGGTCGTAGATCCAGGCCGTTTCTGCGCGGACCTTTTCATCGATGTTTTTGTCGAGGTTCACGATCTGTGGTACGGTTGGCCGCGCAGGACGTTGGTTGCCGGCTGCATCGGCATTGGCGGTATTATCATTCTTTGGATCTTTTGCCACGGGCAGCACGAATTTCTGGTGCGGCTTCAGGTACACCGGTTGTGCCTGCCCGTTATCGCTTCGCGTAATGCTTACGAGGCCTCGTATGAGCGTTGTTTCAATCGTTTTATCGTTGGGATAGGATTTGACATTGAAGGCAGTGCCCAGTACGTTGATGTCAATTTCCCGTGCGTGCACTATAAACGGGCGGCCGTTGCGTTTCACCACTTCAAAAAATGCTTCGCCTTCCAGTGTTACTTCGCGGTCGGCGCCTGTAAGTCCGGGCTTGTACGAGATTTTGGAGCCTGCATTCAGCCAAACGGTAGAGCCGTCCGGCAGGATGGTACGGGTGCGGCTGCCTTTTTGCGCCATCACTTCATGCAATACGGGAGTGGCGGTGGTTTTGGTCGATAGCCAAATGACGGTGCCTGCGGTTATGATAAGCAGCGCGGCAACAGCCACTTTGACAAACATGCTTTTGAATATGCCCCGTTTTTGCTGTGGCATGGTGACAGCTTCCTCTACAGAGGAACGCTGCAGTATGTGCTCGATCTTGCCGGGTTCAACGGAATGATCGGCCTGTGCATGCTGGCTTTCCCACCATCTTTTCAATATGTCGAATTGCTGTTGCAGGGCGGGTTGCTCCTGCAACAATTGCATCAGCTCTTCGTTTTCGGCGGCGCTTGCTTCGCCGCTGAGGTTCCTCGACATCAGGAACCAGATATGTTCCGGCATTTCCATGTATTGGTATGGACAGCAGTTTTGAAACGATCTACTAAGTGGAAGGAAAATATTTTTTCAGGCGATGAGGATCGTTAAGCACACAGTTAACGCAAGCGTTACCGGGCCGTATGTTTTGGATTGGCAGCAGGCAGATGGCCGCTGAGATGCAGTGCGGTGCAGATCTTCTTAACGGCAATGGCCATTTGCACATCGATGGTGTTGACCGAAATATTGAGAATGTCGGCCACTTCCTTATAGCTAAGGCCGTCCTGGCGTACCAGCTTAAAGATCATTTTGCAGCGGGCAGGCAGCGCGTCAACTGCCTGCTGCATCCGCTGCATCATTTCCGATGTAATGAGAAGGGTGTAGGGGTCGCAGGCTTGTTGCCCGATGTCTATTTCCAAATGGTCGAACGGAATGCTCACCAATTCCCTTGCTTTGTGCGCTATGGCGTTCAGTGAGCGGTTCTTTACGGCTACGTACAGGTAAACGTTGAGGTTAGCGATGGTGCGGATCTCTTCTCTCCTGCTCCACAATTTTACAAAAGTGTCTTCTACGATCTCTTCAGCCAGTGCCGCCGAGCGTGTAAGCAAGGTGGCGAAGTGGAGCAATCGTTTGCTGAACAACTGGTAAAGGCTTGCAAGCGCTTTTTCGTCTCCTTCAGCAATCAATGATTGTATGTGCTGCAGGTCGGCAGTCATTCACATGGCAGCTTAGTTTCCGTTACAATGGTAATCAGATAACTTAGAAAAAACATTTTTTTTTACGCAAACGATGCCGGAAGTGTTGACATTATAGTGCCACCGCCTTCTTTAACCTTCTGCTTTCAAACGCTTTTTCAATAACGTACACTACTTCTTTTCCATCTGCTGCGGTTACAGGTACAGGTTGGTCATGCCGAATGGCCTGGTAAATGCCTTCGTAGTAATCTCCATAATCCCCGCGGAGCGAGGGAACGTGCTCTTTGACAAGCTTGCCGTCTTTTTCAGTGTGCAGGAATCCTTTTTCGTGATCGGGTTCCTTGCCCCAATCTGCGGTTCCCGGCGTTTTGCCGGCTTGCAGCATGGTTTCCTGCACGTCGGTACGCGCTTTTATGAACGATCCCATTGAACCGTGGAATACATAGCCGGGCAATGCTTCGCGCACCTGGTAGCTGGACCTCAGGCGTACGCGTTTGGTTGGATAATACAACAGCAGCTCAAAGTAATCGTCTACTTTCGAAATGGGACGCATGACCGCGATATCGGCAAACAACTCGCTGGGTTTGCCGAATAGTTGCAGGGCCTGGTCTATAAGGTGTGAGCCGAGGTCGTACAGCGAACCGGTACCGGGGCCGGGAATTTCTTTATGTTGTTTGGGACTAAGCTCTTGTTTATACCGGTCGAAATGTATTTCTGCTTCTACGAGCTCGCCCAGCCATCCTTCGTCTATAATTTTTTTTACGGTCCTGAAATCGCTGTCGTAGCGACGGTTATGATAAACAGATAATACTTTCTGTTGTCGTGCGGCCAGCGCGATCAGCTCCTCGGCCTCAGCGGTGTTAACGGTAAAGGGTTTTTCAACTATTACGTGCTTTCCTGCCTCGAGCGATTTTTTCGCATACTCGTAATGTGTATAGTTGGGCGTATTTACTACCACCAACTCTACTTCCGTATCCGCTAACAAGCCTTCCAGCGTGCGATGGGTAATGACGCCTGGATATTTCTGCGCTGCAAGATCTTTATTGCGTTCCCAAACCGAATGAAAGACAAAGCCGGGATGCACGGTGATGAAGGGAGCATGGAATACCCAGCCCGACATGCCGAAGGAGCAGATTGCTGTTTTAATGGGAGTCATAAGAAGTCATTGGGTCATTTGGTCATTGAGTCATTAAGTAATTACGCCAATGACCTATTGACCTAATGACCTATTGACTACTCTCTGTGCCAGCTCCAAATGTAAGGCTCTTATCTCTGCCAAAACCAATTGGGCGATTTTTCGTGCGCCGAGCTCACTAAAGTGTGTATTATCATTCTTCCCTTCGGGATAATTAGGATGCTCGCCGGGTTGGAGTTGAAGAAAAAGCAATTTAGATGTTTCCGGCCCGAATTGCTGCAACAGCTCCTGGCTTTTTTTATCGAGGTCGATGAGCGGAACGTTCAATTCTTTTGCAAGCGCCCGAACGGCATCGGAATACACCGGATGTGTTTCCATTATTTTTCCGGTGGAGTCGAAGCGGCGTCGTGTAACCGGTGTAAGGAGGATGGGATTCCCTTTTTTATGTTTTGTTTCGGTTACAAACCTGCTGAGATTAGCCTTGTATTCTTCGGGTGTGGTGTACCGTTCTACTTTTTCTTTTGCTTCATCGTTGTGCCCGAACTGGATAAACACGTAATCGCCTTCCCGCACATTGTTTATTACGCGTTCCCACAGTTTTTCTGAAATGAAGGTCTTGGTGCTGCGGCCGTTTTTAGCGTGGTTTTCTATGATAACCGTTGAATCGAAGAAGTGCACGAACGGCATGCCCCAGCCTGTTTCGGGATATGCTTTTTGCTCTTTGATGGACATGGTAGAATCACCAATGAGCCAGACTCGTATTTTCTTTTTATCCGTGTTGGTAAAGGATAGCAGGAAAAGCGTGGTTAACATGCAGCAGAAGCGGCGCATGGCGGTGGAGGTTGAAGTTAAAAAAGTTTTACGCGGCCGTTGATATACATTTCAATGTTGGTATAGTGCTTATGAAGGGTGTTGGCGCTGGCGTCTGAGGCGTTGTTTGGATTTAATTTGTGTTGGCGTTCCCAATCGTCGGGCATGCCGTCCTGGTCTGTATCCAGGGGTGCCGGCAAGGATTTCAGGGTGGGCCAGGCCTTTATGGTCAGTTCATAAGGAGTGCCATGCGGATAGCCGCCCTGAACGTCTATCAGGTGGCCGGTGCGGTTCTTTACGTCGTTGACAATGCGCTGGTCCAGGCTGTCCCTGACGGGTGAAGTGGCCCCTGCATGCATCAGCACAACCGAGTATGCCTGGGTGGCGCTGTGCGTGTACACGGGTTCGGTTGGGAACGGCGCGGGCAGCTTCGCTGCCCGCGCATCATCGACAGTGCCTTCATTCATGGTCACACCCCTCCAATTATCACTTGTAACATCAGCATCACCATCCACATAATTTCCATCAATATAAAATTTTCCAAAAGGAATATCGGGCGAACGCTTGAAAGGATTGGCCACGCGGTTCCTGATCTTGTTATTGGTAGAAGGGCCCCATTTGTAATAATTGTTCACAATATTGTACGTGCCACCCTCTCCCGCATATACATTATTGGTGCCCCAATTATAGATCACATTATTGCGGAAATCACAGTTCTCCACTTTCGCATTGCGAATGCCATCGAACCTGGGCGTCCTGCTGTTGCAGTGCGCAAACAAATTATGGTGGAAAGAAGCATGCTGGCCGCCCCAGATGCCCCCATAGCCATGGCGCTCATAATCTTTATCGCCCTTCTCGAAATGATAGGAATAATTCAGTGGTTCTGAAATGATGTTCCATTGCAATGTAACGCTGTCTCCCGCATAAATGCTGCACACCTCGTCTGTGCTCCAGCTCATGCTGCAATGGTCTACGATAATTCGATTTCTTTTGACGCCGCCAAATGCATCGTCGCTGCCGCTGCCGTTTACCTTGCCCTTGTCCTGGTATCTATCGCCCATGCGGAACCGCATATAGCGGACGATGATATTGTCGCCACCAAGTGTTACAGGGTAATCGGCAATGCAAATGCCATCACCCGGCGCGGTTTGCCCCGCAATGGTAGCATCACCGCGAATGGAAATACTTTTGGTAAGATGAATAGTGCCAGACACACTGAATACAATGACCCTTGGCCCTTTTGCTTCAGCCGCCGCACGAAAGCTGCCAGGGCCATCGTTGTCAAGATTGGAAACGATCATCACCCTGCCGCCCCTTCCGCCGGTGACATGCCTGCCAAAACCCTCCGCGCCGGGAAATGCCAGGTTCTCTTTAATGGAACCAGTCATTATTACCGGGGGCTGCGCGCATGATAAAAGGCAAAGCGCCAAAAAACAAATCAATAAAAGCACCTGGTTTTTCCTAATATCCATAATCCTGCGTGAGCCTCGGGTTAGCATCGATAGACGCCTGCGGAATAGGCAACAACTCACTCTTGCCTGTTTTGAAACCCACTGCATAATACGTTAAAATGGTAGATGTAATGCCGCTGCCAAGCCAGGCCACACCCGTATGTCCCGAAGGTGCAGGCGTAACGGTAGGCCTGTAAAATGAACCGGCCCATTGCAAAGACGTTTGATTGGTCCTGTAATACATCGTGGTCGGATACGTATTCCAGGGAGCGGCGGACCTTGCTGCCATTACAGCGAGCAATGCCTTTGTTTGTGTGATCTTCTGGTCGAGCAAATTCCAGCGAATCAGGTCATACTTGCGGATGCCTTCGCTGCCGAATTCCAATGCTCTTTCTTTTACAATCGCATCAAAAAAGCCGGTATAGTCAGAAGGCGTGGTCCCGATCAAGGAGGCGTTGCCACCGAAGGCCCTAAGCCTTACCGCTTCAAAAGCAGTTTTGGCCGCGGCGGTGGGTCCATTGTTCAGTTCATTGTCTGCTTCGGCAAACATCAGCAATACGTCTGAGAAGCGAATGATGGGCCAGTTCAACCCGAAATATTGTGCGTTCGAAGTAAGTACAACAGGATTGGTGATCCAGTCCCTGCGGAACTTTCCATCCACCATCGTTTGCAGCGTACGTCCCGCAATGGTACCGTTTTGATTGATGTTGTACGGTGCGCAGGTAACATCGCGGCGGGTATCGGTGGAATCGAACATATAAAAATAATTGGGCAGAATGGTGAGCGCTGAATTACCGAGGTTATTCCAGCGCGGCCCATTGTAATATCCCAGTTTGCTATCGCCTAATGCGCTGCTGCCGCCACCCATCGCTACTTCCCATATCACTTCGCCATTAGGCTCGATCTTATGCGCGCAAATGTAATCCTTAAAGAGGGCCATGAAGCTGGGGTTCAGCTTGTGCTGGTCAGGACGTTTCATGATGATATCGCATTCGTCCCTTGCTATCTGGTAATAGTTTTTGTGATTGGAGCCTCTCAGCATCTGTTTGCTCTTTCTTAATGAATAACCGCCGCGGTACAAAGCAATGCGTGCGCGCAATGCCCTTGCAGCTCCCTGGGTAATGCGCTCGTCGGAAGGCGCTTCGGTCCTCCAGGGCAAAAGATTGGCGGCCAGGGCAAGATCGTTCAATAAGATATCGTAAATGCTGTCGCGGTCTGTTTTCGGTTTAAACAGGTCTGCTTCCAGTGAAGATGGCTGGAATTGCGCAGGTACATCGCCCCAGTTGCGGATGAGCTCCAGGTAATACATTGCGCGCAATGTCAGTACTTCACCATGCAGGCGCTTCAGTTCGCGCTGGTCGCCTGCGCTCCCATTGGTATAGGCAGACATTTTAGGAATGTTGTAGATGCAAATGTTAGCTCTTTCAATCCCAGCGTACAATTGGTTGAAAGGACCTGGCAGTTGCGTATTGTTTGCATTGGCCGTGTAGTGCGCAATGTCCCTGCGTTCGTTGTCGGGATACGGCGTGCCACCTTGTCCCATCATGTTGTCCTCGTCGTAAGGATAATACATGCTGATGCGTATGCCATAACCCTGGTCGCCGGTAAGCGGTGCATAAGCGCCCAATACTGCTTTCTGCGCGTTCACTACGTTGTCGAACACATAGTCGCTGCCGAAGGAAGAGATGGGTTCTACTTCCAGATACCTTTTACAGGACGAAGCAACAATGGCTACCAGCGCCATGCCAACCATCCATTTATAAAAAACCGGTTTCATTTGTATGATAAGTTTAGTTGTTATAACGAAAGGTTTACGCCGAGTATAAAAGTACGGCTGCGTGGATAAGCGGAGTAATCAACTCCCGGCGTTACGGGATTGTTCCTCCTGGCGTTTACCTCGGGATCATAGCCTGAATAATTGGTGATGACCGCGAGGTTGTTCACGGTCAGGTAAAACCGGGCCCTTTCCAGCCGCACTTTCTGTGTAAGGTTGGCAGGCAGCGTATAACCCAGCGTAATATTGTTGATGCGCACGAAGGTCGCCTTCTCCACTGCCCATGAATGCAGTGTGAAAGAAGTGCTCGCGGTGCTTGGGAACCACAGTCCGGGATTGTGTGCATTGGCGGCAGCCAGCGTTTCCTTGGATTCACCTACCACGTATTGCGTACCGCTGATGGTAACCGTGCGTTGCAGGATATTTCCATTGGCATCCACTACCCTCCACCTGTCATTCATGATCGACAGCAGGTTGGCATTGCCGGTATAACCGCTGGTGAACTCCAGTTTGTTGGCATTGTACACGTCGCCGCCGATCTGGTAATTTATAAAAATGCTCAGGTCGAAATTCTTATAAGCGAACTGCTGGTTCAATCCTCCGAACACTTTCGGTTGTGCATTACCGATAATGGTTTTGTCGTTGTCATCAATTCTGCCATCGGGGCCGGTGGGCTTGCCGGTGCTGTCGGGCGCTCCCGCAATGTCCTTGAAGCGCAGTGCGCCGGGCTGGGCCAGGGTAGATGTAATGGCCGCATTATTGGCAATGCCGGTCTTCAATGTATAGATCTTTGTTACCGGGTCATAGTTAAACTGGTCGAGCGTATAATATCCGTCCGTCACAAACCCCCACATCGATCCAACGGGGTCGCCTACGCGAACCAGGAAATCCGCCGGCGTATTGGAAAAGCCCCAACCAGAGTTCTCGAGGTAAGATTTCTGGAACTGTCCCAGGCTAAGCACTTTGTTCTTGTTGAACGACATGTTGAAGTTCACGGTCCAGTTGAAATTCTTTTTCGAAACCGGGTTCGCGTTCACCTGCAATTCTACACCCCTGTTTTCCGTAGAGCCCACGTTCTGTATCTGCCTGTTATATCCGGATGAAGTAGGAATGGGCACCAGCACCAACAGGTCTTCTGTGGTGTTCTTGTACACATCCAATGAAAAGTTCAGCTTGTTGTTCAGCAGGTTTACATCGAGCCCCACGTTGCGGGAGATGATCCTTTCCCATACCAGGTCTGCGTTGGCTAATGCACTGGGTAAAAATCCTGTTACCATCTGGTCGTTGAGCCAATACTGCGTGCCTGTTGTGAACTGCTGGATATACAAAAAGTCTTCTATGCGGTTATTTCCTGCCTGCCCGTAGCTTACTCTCAGCTTAAGCTCATTGATCTTATCTTTCCATTTATCGAAGAACTTTTCATTTGAAATTCTCCATGCCATTGAACCGGAAGGGAAATAGCTCCATTTATTATCGGGACCGAATTTTGAAGAACCATCCGCACGCAAGCTAACACTGAGCAGGTACCGGTCGTTGAACCCATAATTGGCCCGTCCGAAGAACGATACCAGCCTGTTTTCCCTTTCAAAAGATGGCGGACGGTTGCTTTCGATGTAATGCGTGCCCAGATTCATATTGCCGAGTGCCTTCTCCGGCGTAATACCAACCGGAAAATACCGCGCAAATATGTTTTCACCTTTTGTCTTTGTTTGATAGATCTCGTGGCCCGCTAAAACGGTCAACGTGTGCTTGTCGGCAAATTTTCCCTTGCCGTTTGCATTGGAATAGGTAAGCACGTTGGAATTGTTCAGCGTTACCCTGGTGGAATTTACGATGCCCGCCAAAGGCTGATTGGCATTTTGTTTCGATGGGCCGGTGATAGTATCGTCGAAAGCGGTTTGGCGGAGGTTGGTGTAATCAACGCCCGCAGTGGTGCGGAAGCTCAGGAAATTGGTGAGCTTCAAATCGAAGTATGCGCCGATGTTCGCGATATTGGAAACGTTCTTCCTGTATTCGGCCTGGTTCAGTAAAATTGGATTAACAAGCGCAAGGCTGTTAGCATTGGTGCTGGCGGCGTAATCGGGATCATAATCATCCAGGTCCTGCCCTGCAATCAGCAGCGGCCGGTATTTTACACTTTGGCGCAGGCGGTTGGTGCTGGAAGAACCCGAATTGGAAGTGCCGGCTCCGTTCACCTCTGTATTATTGTAACGCGTGCTGAAACCAACTTTTAACTTCTTGCTGAAGGTATGGTCGAACTTGAAGGTCACCAGCTTGCGGTCGAAATCCGAGCCGCGCATGATGCCTTCTTCTTTGTTAGAAGTAAGACTGAGATTATAAGTTGTTCCTTCCTTACCGCCGTTCAATCCCACATTGTGCGTTTGCATCAATGCGCTGCGCCCGAACATCTCTTCCTGCCAATCAACAAAGGGAACGTTCTTGTACACTTGCAGGCTATCGAACCTTCTGCTATAACCCCAGATGGCCGAGGTATCGCCGGTAAACATGGCGCGCTCCCACTGGTATACCACGAAATCGTAAGGCTTCATTACATCCAGCTTGTTGGCCAGTTTGTTTACGCCGATAAATCCGTTGTACGTAAGATTAGTCCTGTTGTTGCGGCCGCTCTTGGTAGTAATGATCACCACGCCGTTGGCGCCTCTTGCACCGTAGATAGCAGTTGCGGACGCATCTTTCAATACGTCGATGGATTCAATGTCCTGCGGAGACAATGTAGACAAGCCATTCTCCACCTGTATGCCATCGATGATGTACAGGGGTGAATTGTCCTGGGTAATGGAACCGCCGCCACGAACGCGAATGAGCACTTCCGCATTGGGAGAGCCTTCGCTGCCCGTTATTTGCACGCCCGCCAGCCTTCCTGCCAGGGCCTGGGCCGCTGAGTTCAGCGGAATATCGCGTAGTTGCCGCGCATTTACAGACGATACAGAGCTGGTAACGTCCCTGCGTTTGGCAGTGCCGTAACCGATCACTACCACATCATCGAGACTTGTAGTGGCCGCTTCCTGCAGGCTGGCGCTGATATCGCTGCGGGAGCCAATCGCCACTTCGCGCGGCGTATGCCCTACGTAGCTGAAAACCAGCACGGGATTATTTCTTCCCTCCGGTATCCTGATCCTGAATTGCCCATTGTTGTCTGTGGTGGTGGCAAGCGTAGTACC